>JACCDG010661629.1_pt1 | contig 31199 bp, 32 predicted proteins | sample 7442471 | NCBI WGS metagenome assembly JACCDG01 (sample SAMN15323444, study PRJNA562643) | freshwater metagenome | isolation source: river surface water | place: USA:Blue River Watershed | collected 2017-08-17 | reverse complement strand
ACACTTTTACCATTACCTTGTGCATCTCCAGAGTTAAATCCTCAGGAACAAGTCTGGCAATGGCTGAGGGATCGGGATTTGGCGAATCGTTGTTATTCAGGATATCAAGATATTCTCGATGCATGCTTTGAAGCTTGGAATAAATTTTGTAATATAAAAAACCAAATTAAAAACCTTTGTTCCAGAGAATGGGCTTTTTGAACTATTAATTAACAGGATTGGTATAAGATGTAGAAAGTTCTGCCTAATCTGACTAACTTTTTGGAGAAGATGGGTGTCAGTCACACGTGATAACTTACTAATCTTAATGAAATATTTTCATAAATATTTCTAAGTAACTTGTGACGTGTGACTGACACCGTCTCCTCGCGTATGAGATAGGTTTTTTCTACTAGGGTTGCACGTTACTTAGAACATACTTAAGTTCATCACAAACCTCTTGTGGTTTGCTAATTTGCACAAAATGATCTGAATCTAATCGAATAATTTTACTTTTAGGGTTTTTGTTAAGCCACTGCTTTTGACTTGTATACCAATCTTCTTTCAGAGGATGGTCTTTTTGCATATCAGTTGAGGACATAATAACTATAGGAATTCTATCATGGATATTACCAAATCTTTCTAAAGATTGTTGTGATTGTTGAAAGCCTAACAATTGATAGATAACTTCAACTTCAGAGCCAGGATATCTGTTGTACATATATTTCGCATTTTGAATTTGTGCTTCTGTTAGTCCTTTTTGGTATTTCTGGGTTATTTTATCAGAAAAATTAAACCTCCTAGGAACTGGATCAACAAACAATGCTCCGCTTACAATATTAGGATTCTTTAGAATGAAAAGCCCAGAATATATGGCTCCGTAAGAATGAGCGACAAATATATAAGGAGGAGATATTTTTTTTTCTTGTAGTAGCGCTTGCAGCTTATTACTAACCAAATGAGCAGTGAGTGGATTTTGTGCAGATAGCGAATAATCTGGCTGGCTGTTACCTAATCCACTTCTGTCATATAAAAATAGTGGCCCTAATTGTTTCGCGCAGTTGAAAAACTCTTGATTATTGGTCCATTCGCTTATATCTGTCCCACTGCCATTCTCAAAAATAATAGTGCCTTTGAATTTGGCATTCTTATTCTCATAGTATTCTGAATGTATTTTGATTTTAGACACACAGGAAGTTAGAGCTAGAAAAATCAAAAAACCTAAGAGTATTATTTTTTTCATATTGATTATTGTTTTTAACGGTTATAGAGTCAGGCACAGCGCGTTACAGATCTTTATGACACTATTGTCAGTTCAGAATTAAATAAAATTGTTTCCAGGACAATTTCTAGAACCATCTAGCTGCTACTGGATACCCAAGTTGTACAGATTCTCTGCTATAACTAGCATCAGTAGTCGCTTCTGCTTCTTTGCTTTGTTCATACAATCTGGATTCAGTTTGCATAACTTGAAACACTACAGGACGAGGGATTGGTTGATGTGATATATTCCGAAAATTAAAAGTAACTGTAGGCCATAAACGTTTAACCCAACCGTAGAAATGAGAAGGTCTTGTGAAATTATATTGGCAGAATCCATAATTATGTATTGATATCCTATAATAATTGCCTGCAGGTACAGTTGGATCAGTGAAATTAATTTTACTATGCAGAACCCCAAGATCTTTTAATAATTCTATCCCACTAGTGATGCTTAAGCAGTGCTGTCGTACATCAGGAGCAAGCGCATCTCCTGCTCTGACGTTGTGAGATTTATAAAACTGAAGAGCATTTCCCGCAGATTTTTGTAATGCACGGATACTTTCCACGAGAGCATCAATATGGTTTTTGCTGGTTTCATCAATGAATATGTCAAATGTTGTTATGGTCATTATTTTCGTCCTTGCAGCAGAAAAGTTTAATTAGCTAAAAGATTAAAGAATTATTTAATCTAATAATTTTAGTTTTTGTATCATATGCACATTACAATTTCAATATTTATCAATGTTGTAAGATCACTAGTTTTCAACATGGCGTCTGATTGCGACACTGTGTCTTATGTTCTAATTATTATTAGCTATCGTGAGATTTAAAATTAGGGCGGGGCTACTATTAGGGTCCAGCAACTTCAGATGTTAACTCTGTATGAGTGGAGGAGCCAGTGCGGCTTCTCCTGCTCAACTTGTTTGGTTTTGGGTTAGTCTGTTACAGAAAATGAACGCTGTAAATTCTTTTACTCACGCTCATTAAACTTATTAACAATCAATTCTTCAACTGAAGAAATCAGCTCTTGTTCATCATCACCATCAGTAATAATCTCTAACTCCGTCCATTGCGGAGCTGCTAAGGTCATTAGACCCAAAATACTTTTAGCATTCACTCGTTTATCTTTATAAACAATTTCAATATTAGAATTATGTTTACAAGTGATGTCGATTAATTTAGAAGCTGCTCTTGCATGCAGGCCAAGTTTATTAGAGATGATTAATGTTTTTTTTTTCATAAGTATAAGTATTAATTTTTTAATTTTTTAATTCGCGGTGTCGTACTAAAGTAGGGTAGAGTTTTTTATAGTATTCAGCTAATAGTTCAGCCAAATAAACGGAGCGATGTTGACCGCCAGTACAACCTATAGCAATGGTTAAATAACTTCTTTGGCTTTCTTTGATTAAAGGTAGCCATTTATCCATAAATTCAATTATTGCTGAATGCATTGTTTTTACTAAAGGTTTAGAACTTAAGTAATCAATAATAGGTTGGTCTAACCCACAAAAATTTCTTAAGTCTATATCCCAATATGGATTTGGTAAGCACCGGGTGTCGAAAACATAATCAGCATCAGTTGGGATGCCGTTTTTATAACCAAAAGATTGAAATAACAGTGATAATTGGTTGTTATTATTTTTACCAATACGATTGAGTATCTCTGTTTTTAACTCATGGGATGACATTCCCGTGGTGTGAATTGAGATATCTGCTAGATTTGCTATTGGAGTAAGCAAAAATGATTCTAGTCTCACGGCTTCAAAAAGTGTAATCTGCTCGGTGGTGAGAGGGTGTCGTCTTCTGGTTTCACTAAAACGTTTAATTAACGTATTATCATCAGCATCTAAATAGATAATCTTTATAGTTGCGCCATGTTTTTTGGCATGGTTAAGATACTCGTCAAACTGCAGCAGACCAGCGGGTAAGTTTCTAGCATCGATACCAATCGCAACTTGATTCTGATTAATATAGAGTTTAGTAAAATCTTCGAGTAGGGTTATAGGTAGATTATCAGTGCAACTATAGCCGAGATCTTCCAAAGCCTTTAAACAGACGCTTTTGCCTGATCCACTACGTCCACTGATAATTAATAGTTCCATATTGAGATTTATAATTAATTTAATTAATTATGATTAATTCTCATCATCTTGATCATTAGCATAACCATTGTCTTTATGATTGTCTTTATGGTTATCTTTATGATTAGTGATTTTTTCTTTATGTTTGATAGCTTGCCTGTGAACTTTATCCATCATGGCATCAATTGCAGCATACATATCAGCGTCATTTGCTGAAGCAAACAATTCTTTACCTTTGAGGTGAATTTGAATCTCAGCTTTTTGTTCTAGTTTTTCTACTGTTAATACCACATGAGCAGAAATCATCTGATCAATATGATCTTTAATGCGAGAAAAGCGTTTATTAACATAGTCTTTAAGTGGCGGGGTGACTTCTATATGTTGCCCAGTGATTTCAATATTCATGCACTACTCCTTATTTATCCAATTTACTAATAAGTAAAAGATTCTCCAAGATAAACATCTTTTACTTCACTATTAGCTAGTATATGCTCTGGCGTGCCAGATGCAATTATATAACCAGCGTTAACAATATAGGCTTTATCACAAATAGCTAAAGTATCGCGAACATTATGATCCGTAATTAACACACCGATCCCTTTGTTGCTTAATTGTTTAATAATTTTTTTAATATCTTGAATAGCAATCGGCGCAATACCAGCAAAAGGTTCATCCATAAGAATGAATTTAGGGTTTCTTGCAATAGTACGCGCAATTTCTACCCGTCTGCGTTCACCACCGGAAAGTCTTATACCAAGTGTATTAGCTATGTGGTTAATCTGAAATTCTGTTAACAACTCTGATAATAGCACATCTCGATCTTTTTTGGTTAGATCGTTTCTGGTTTCTAGAATGGCAAGAATATTTTCTGATACAGTTAATTTTCTGAATATAGATGGTTCCTGTGGTAGATAACCTATACCTGCTAATGCTCGTTTATGAATAGCATGATGGGTAATATTTTGATCATTTAAATAAATGCTACCAGCATCAGGCATGACCAAGCCAAGCACAGCGTAAAAACAAGTTGTCTTACCAGCACCATTGGGCCCTAGTAGACCAATTACTTCGCCACTTTTAATACTAAAAGAAACGTCAATCAGTACTTCTTTTTGGTTATACTTTTTTGCAATGTTAGATATCGTAAGGGAATTATTGCTAGTCATGTTAATTACCCTAAAATAATTTTGCTGCGTTGATTTTTAACTTTAGGCATATAGGCGATTTCATTTTTGAGATCGTAATAGAGCAATTCGCTAATTAATTTTTTATTATTTTGTTGAATTATAGCATTTTTTTCTAAAGTAAGTTTATTAGTATTAACTCCTGGTTCATATTTAATTATACCGGCAGTTGCTACTAAAGAAATTGAGTTAGAGTCATTAATATTTCGTTCAAGAAATACTACAGGATTATTTAGATCTTTTGTGGTGGCAATAATAGACTTAAATTTATTATCTTTTTGTGTAGAAGAATTATCAGCTTTTTTATCAAAGTAGATAAATAGATTGTCTGATTTCAATTGGCGATTTGATTGGTTAACGGCAACATGATCCGTATAAACAGCGTAGCCATTAGCATAATCTAAAGTAAAGCTATCAGCAGTAATAACTAGTGGCGCGTCGTTGTTTTTAACAGCATTAGAGCCATATGTTGTAAGATTACAACAGGTTATTATTAAACCTAGTAGTATTAGACAAATTCTGCTTTTAAGCATGGGACTTAATATTTTTTTTCAAATTTTTATTATTAGTAGATGTATATACGCTTTTTACATTAGATAATAAATCTAATTTTTGAGTTTTTTTATTGAAACGTAAGCCCAATGCCGTAGTGACGCTTTCTTTAGAGGTAATAGTAACTTTTTTGTCAGTGACTATGAGATCATCTTTTGGTAAATAGGTGAGTTCACTTGTTCGCAGATCAAGAAAAGCGAGATTATTACTTTCCGTATTATTTTCAGCTTGTTTCTGTTCAATATTCTGTCTTACGATAACCACATCGTTAGCTAAAATAATTTTTTCTATTAGCCGTAGTTTGTTTTTATTATGAATGACTTGACCATTTTTAGCAGTTATGTGCCAAGATGCATTTTCGTGTTGCAGCAATAAGACAGGATCTTTAAGATAAGTAATTGTAGATAAAGGATCGTGATTCACTTTATTAGAGACAAGCTTAGCTTGATGCACGCCTTCTTCATTACTAATAATTAACTCCATATCATTGATAAAAACATTGACTGACTTAGGTGGTTCAGTAGAGGTGTGCGTAGAATAATAGTCAGAGTTACTCGCATAAAACATAATAGTGATAACTACTAGGGTAAATATAAATAAATAGATGGGAGTTCTAGCTATGAATCTATGCATGATTTTCGGTGATCGTTATTGGCTTAGTGTTATCAGCGGAAGTGTAATATTTTTGGATTACTGAATCTAATTTATTTTGTGCTTGTAAAATTAAATAGGCTAGCTCTCTCACAGCTCCAGCACCGCCCTTTTTTTCAGTAACGACTTTAGCGTGCGGTTTCAATAAGGTTTCAGCATCTTGTACTACAGCCGGTAGACCAACTTCTAGTAATACAGGTAAATCTGTCCAATCATCGCCTAAATAAGCTACTTCAGTAGGAGTTAAATTTAGTAATGTAATTAATTGTTGATAAGCTTTAATTTTATTAGGTTCGTTTTGATATAAATATTTTATATTTAGTTCTTTTGCTCTTTTGGTGACAATAGCAGACTCACGAGCAGTTATAATAGCAACAGCGATACCTGCTTCTTGTAATTGCTTTATAGCTAAGCCGTCTTTAACATTAAATGACTTTAATTCATTACCATTATTGTCGTAGGTTATCTGACCATTAGTCATAACACCATCGACATCTAGAATTAATAATTTAATATTGTTCATATAATTTTTGCATTAATTAAACTATGGATGTTGAGCATGCCAATTAATTTGCCGTTATAATCAGTCACTAATAACCCGTTAATTTTTTTTGCACACATTAGCTCCCAGGCGACAGTTGCTAAAGAATGTTGTTCAATGATCGTGCAATGATTATTCATTAGGGATTTTATTTTAATCTCACGCAATGTTTGGCTACTAGAAGTATCGTTATTAAGAAAGCGACGAAGGTCGCCATCAGTAAAAATACCTAAAACTTTTTGGTCGTGATCAACTATAGCTATCATGCCTAAGCCTTTACTGTTCATTACAAACAGGCAATCAGACAGACTAGTATCAGGTGCAACGACAGGCATGCGATCATCTTTTACCATGATGTCTTGTACTTTTAATAATAGCTTACGCCCAAGATCACCTCCTGGGTGCCGTTTAGCAAAGTCCTGCGGAGTAAATAATTTTGCTTTAGTAACAGCCATTACAAGAGCGTCACCCAAGGCTAGGCTTGCAGTAGTGCTAGCAGTAGGAGCCAAGTTTAAAAAACAGGCTTCTTGATCAATATGTATTGCTAGATGAATAGTAGATGCCTTAGCCAGATGAGACTCAGCATTGCCAGTGATAGCGATAATTGGGATATTTTGATGGTTTAAGCTTGGTAAAATAGCTAGTATTTCGTTACTGGTGCCAGAGTAAGATAGCGCAATTATTACGTCATCTTGCGTGACCATGCCCAAATCACCATGTAAAGCTTCACCAGCATGCAGAAACAAAGCAGGTGAGCCAAGGCTAGCGAAGCTTGCCGCTAGTTTATGGGCAATATGTCCAGACTTACCGATACCAGTTAGAATGATTCTGCCTTTACAAGCTAATAACAGCTCACAAGCTTTAATAAAGTTATCGTCTATGCTATCGATGAGCCTGGCTAAAGCCTGCTGTTCAATAGAAATAACTTGTTTGGCCGTGTGTAATAGCTGAGAGTGATTAACTGTAATTGTCGTGGTTGTTGCCATAAGGTTGCTGTCAGTAAGCAGAGTTATTTGTACAAGCTATTAGGGAAAACAGATTTTTCTAATTATACCAAAATTCTTATACTTTAAAAATTATTTGTGTGTGATATTAATAATATACATTGTGAATTAAATTAAGTATCATTGAAAGACAGGGAATTACATTTAAATCAATTAATTATCATTATTATGGAAAATTTAGTTGAGGTAAAAAACTTAACTTTTTACCGCAATAACCGTGCAATCTTCAAAAATCTCAGTTTGAGCATACCCAAAGGTAAGATTACTGCAATAATGGGACCAAGTGGCACGGGCAAAACGACTATATTAAAATTGATTGCTGGCTTACTACAGCCTGAGAAGGGCACTGTGCTTTATAATTCTCAGAATATTCATGAACTATCCAGACGTAGGTTATTCCAAGTCCGTGAAGAAATGAGTATGTTATTTCAATATGGTGGACTGTTTTCTGATATCAACGTTTATGAAAACGTGGCTTACCCGTTAAGAGAACACACGACTTTATCGGAAGAGCTTATTAAAATTTTAGTTTTGATGAAGCTAGAAGCAGTAGGGTTACGAGGATGTGAAGGCTTATATCCTGAGGAACTATCAGGTGGAATGGCCCGCCGAGTGGCTTTAGCCAGAGCAATCGCTCTGGATCCCAAATTCATTATGTATGATGAGCCATTTACTGGTCAAGATCCTATTAGCAAAGGTGTGTTAGTTAAGCTTATTAAGTCAATTAGTAATTCCTTGGATGTTACAACTGTTCTGGTTTCTCATGATGTTCCTGAAACCTTATCAATTGCTGATTATGCTTATGTTATTGCTGATGGAGAAATCATTGGTCAAGGAACGCCTCAGCAGTTGAAAAACAGTAAATCCTTAAAGATGGAACAATTTCTGGAAGGAGAGCCTGATGGTCCGGTTGGCTTTCGATATCCAGCTGATGATTATGCAAAGCATTTATTAAGAATATAAGAATATAAGAATATTGGGTATATTAAATATATTAGGTATAGATAGATGGATTATTCTGAAAGCCAAAGAAGAAATTCTAGTCAACCGACTCGATTACAGAGAGTCCTGAATAGTACTAGTCAGCAAATATATACAATGGGCAGTGATACCATTAATTACATAGAAAACGTCGGTAAGGCTGGAGTAGTCTTATTTATCACCTTGTTTCATCGACCTAATTTTAAAAAAAGTTTTCCATTATTAATAAAGCAAATTTATTCAGTAGGTGTTTTGTCTTTACCTATCATATTAGCTGCATCTTTTTTTATAGGTATGGTGTTGGGTTTGCAAGGATATACTATATTAGTTAAATATGGTGCAGATCAAACTGTTGGTCAGTTAATTGCTTTAAGTTTGGTTCGTGAGCTTGGTCCAGTTGTTGGCGCGTTGTTATTTGCTGGTCGAGCAGGTTCTGCTCTGACGGCTGAAATAGGTCACATGAAAGCGACGGAGCAATTAGCTAGTTTAGAGATGATGGGTATAGATCCTATTCATCGGATTATAACGCCACGTTTTTGGGCAGGGTTTTATTCATTACCATTATTAACTTTAATATTTAATATGGTTGCTATCTGGGGAGGGTTCTTGGTAGCAGTTGACTGGTTAGGGCTTGATAGCGGTACTTTTTGGTCTAACATGAGTGCAGCAGTGGATTTCAAAGAAGATATCTTGAACGGGGTGATTAAATCAGTTGTGTTTGGTTTTGTGGTGACGTGGGTATCGTTGTATCAAGGATTAGAGGCGTTACCAACATCTGAAGGTATTAGCATGGCAACCACAAGAACAGTGGTATACAGTTCGTTATTGATTCTTGCTTTGGATTTTATGTTAACTGCAATTATGTTTGGGGGTTTGGCGTGAAGAGGCATCATTCTTTAGATTTTGTTGTTGGATTGTTCGTTCTGGCGGGGATTTTAGCTTTTTTGTTATTATCTTTAAAAGTTAGCGGGCTCCAAGATTTTTCGTCAATTGTAGGGAAAGGGGATAGCTTCGTATTAAAAGCCAATTTTGCCAATATAGGCGGTTTAAAACCAAGATCAAGGGTTACTATTGGCGGTGTTAACGTTGGTCGTATCACTAATATAACATTGGATCAGCAGGCCGATAGTTATGATGCTATTGTTGAGATGAGCCTGGACAAGAGCTTAAAAAATAAGATACCTGATGATTCGTCTGCTGGTATTCGCACCGCAGGTTTGATCGGAGATAATTATGTTGCTATCTCTCCAGGAGCAAGTGAAACTTACTTAAAACAAGGTGAAACCATCACCGACACAGATTCAGCTTTAGTTTTAGAAGATTTAATAGGTAAATTTTTAGTTTCAAAAACTACAGGGGGTGATGATGCTTCTCCTGAATCAGATAAATCTAATAATTCTAAAGATTCTAAAGATTCTAAAGATGTTAAAGAAAAAAATGAGGATAAATCATGATCAGCAGGTTGATTCAGTGTTTAGTTTTAATTTTACTTTGTAATGTGAGTTCTTTTGCGGCCCCTGATACTGATACTGCTTCAGCTTCTAACGCCAATAAAGACTGCAATCACCCAGCTGTGGTTGCTATCAAGATCATGATTGATGATATCTTGCAGGATTTAAAAGGCCAGCTCAAAAAAGACGGTAAGATCGATGGCCCAGATGTCTATAAATTAATTGATAGATTATTAGTACCTAATGCAGATTTAAATACCACCGCTAAATTAGTATTAGTTAATAATTGGAAAAAGCTTAATGCCGCTCAGCAAGAAAAATTTATTAAAGAATTTTCTCGACAAATGATTCGTACTTATGGCGTAGCATTTCAGGCTTATGATGGAGAGACAGTTGAATTCGATTGCAGGATCAAAAAACTTTCTGGCGGTAATAAAGTTAATGTAACTACAAAAATTAATCATAATAAAGCACCTTCCAATCAGGTTGAGTTTAAGTTATTGAATCGTAACAATAATTGGTTAATTTATGATTTAACGATTGATGGCATTAGCATTGTTAAATCTTATCGAACTGTATATGCAGAAAGTTTCCGTAAGAAAACTCCGGACCAATTGTTAAATGATATGCATACTAATAACTGTAAGGACCAAAAATTTAAGTTAATATGCTAATATTCAAAGTTGAGAATAAAAACCTTGGGATTATAGAGGGGCAGTTTACCCGGCAATATATTAATGATATTATTCTGCCGGGCGAGGTATTTATTGCTAGCGCAGATGCCCCTTGTTTTAATTTTAAAAACGTTGAGGTCTGTGATAGCGCTGGGGTGGCTTTAATTATTCACTGGTGGCGTGTAGCCTTCAAGAATAATAAGCAAGTTAGTTTTGATTATTTATCAGATAAAATGCTAAGCATTATGCATGCTAGCAGCATAGAAGTTGAAGATAATAAATTAAAGATTTAAATTAAGATTTAATCTATGAAAGCCGATGACATTAAAATATTAATTGAACGTTCAATGCCAACAAAATTGGTTGAAGTTCTATCTGATGATGGAATACATTTTTCCGCATTAGTGATTAGTACAGCTTTTGAAGGGTTAAATTTGGTCAAGCGCCAACAATTAGTTTACAAGACATTAGGCGATCTGATTAGCACAGGTAAGGTTCATGCCTTGTCATTAAAAACTTACACAACACATGAATGGGCTAAGAAAGAATCAAACCCAAACGAATAGTTGCAATTAACAATCAACAAGTTATTTTAAAATTACAATTACAATGGATAAATTAATCATAGAAGGTGGTATTCCACTACACGGTCGTGTTGCTATTTCTGGTGCAAAAAACGCAGCGCTACCAATTTTAGCAGGGTGTTTATTGTTTGATGAAACGGTTAAAATTTCAAATGTCCCGCATTTAAGAGACATTACCACAATGTTGGATTTGCTCGGTCAGATGGGCGTTGAGGTTACAATTAATGATCAAATGTCTGTTGAGATTAATAGCAAGAATTTAACATCTTGTGTTGCTCCATACGAACTAGTAAAAACAATGCGTGCTTCTATTTTAGTCCTAGGGCCTTTGTTAGCAAAGCATGGTGAAGCAGAAGTTTCTTTACCTGGTGGTTGCGCAATAGGGGCCAGACCCGTCAACTTACATGTCGATGCCTTAAGAGCTTTAGGCGCAGAAGTTGAAGTTAAAAATGGTTATATTTATGCTAAATCACAAGGTCGTTTAAAAGGCGCTGAATTTACGTTTTCTGATATTAGTGTTACAGGTACAGAAAATCTTATTATGGCTGCAGTGTTAGCTAAAGGCACAACGGTTATACATAATGCGGCGCGTGAACCAGAAGTAAAAGACTTGATCGACTTTTTAAATAAACATGGTGCGCAAATTACTGGTGGCGGTACTAATACTGTTGTTATCACTGGTGTTGAAAGTTTACGTGGTGGTAGCTATTCTGTGATACCAGATCGTATTGAGACTGGCACTTATCTAGTAGCAGGTGCTATAACGCGTGGTTGTGTAACTGTTTATAATACCGATGCAGATTTATTAACCTCAGTGTTAGAAAAATTAGCCGAAATTGGTGCGGACTTAGATGTAAGCGCTAATCAAATTACTCTAGATATGAAAGGTCGTCGACCAAAAGCAGTTGATATTACTACCGCTCCTTATCCAGGATTCCCTACAGATATGCAAGCACAGTTTACGGCTTTAAATTCAATTGCAGCTGGCACGAGTGTTATTACTGAAACTATTTTTGAGAATCGCATGGTGCATGCGCAAGAAATGTTGCGTATGGGTGCCAATATTGAAACTCGCGGTAATCAGGCTATTTGTCATGGTGTACCAAAGTTACATGCAGCCCCTGTAATGTCTTCTGATCTTCGAGCTTCAGCCAGTTTAGTCTTAGCAGCATTAGTTGCAGAGGGTAAAACTTCAATCGAAAGAATTTATCACCTAGATCGTGGCTACGAGTGTATTGAAGAAAAACTTTCTCAGCTGGGTGCGCGAGTTGCCAGAGTGCATGGTTAAATCATGTCAGTTATATGTTACTGGCATGATCCAACATTAAGACACTTACTTTAGCATATAAGAGTCTGGTACAGGCCCATTCCAGTATAGATGGAAATCGTAATCGTCAGACTTTACATCCGTTGCATTAACGAAAGGTATTTTATATATTTTATAAACATTCTCTTTTCGTTTTTTTAGGCAAAATGATTGAAATCTACCATCTCCAGCTTTACTTACGAATTGTTTGTTCTGGTTGCTTAAAAAGGTGTTAGGTTTCATTGTGGATTCTAGAGAAACTAAGAAATCGCATTGATTATTTTTTAACTGTTGTTTCTGTTGGTCACTATATCCAAGAATTGGTCCAGTAATCTTGGTACATGAAGCTAAGTTTTTTAAACATTCATTGGTAGGCGCGTACCCTAATTCAGCTTTTATTATACCATTCCAAGATTCATTTATACTCACAGGCTGCTCTTGTAGCTGCCACCCACCAACTATTTGGATGTCATATTTATCCGCCACCTGAGCATCTTTTACAAGACAGAAAGTTTTATCGGGTTGATTATTTGTTGTATCACCAAAAGATTTATCTTTAGTTAGTTTATTATATGTAAGAACTTGACCAGTTTCGTTATAGACAGAAACTAAAGCATCACACATATACCTTAAGTTTTCTTTTTGGTTAATAGCTATTGGCCAAACAGGAATATTTAAATTTACACATTGATTGAGAATTTTCACGCATGGTGTGATTGATGCAACAGCTTTAGCTTGAGCTTCTGCAACAGCTTTAGCTTGAGCTTCTGCAGCAGCTTTGGCTTGTGCTTCTGCAACAGCTTTCGCTTGTGCTTCTGCAACAGCTTTGGCTTGTGCTTCTGCAACAGCTTTGGCTTGTGCTTCTGCAACAGCTTTGGCTTGAGCTTCTGCAGCAGCTTTGGCTTGAGCTTCTGCAGCGGCTTTGGCTTGTGCTTCTGCAACAGCTTTCGCTTGTGCTTCTGCAGCAGCTTTGGCTTGTGCTTCTGCAGCAGCTTTAGCTTGAGCTTCTGCAGCAGCTTTAGCTTGAGCTTCTGCAGCAGCTTTAGCTTGTGCTTCTACAGCGGTTTTAGCTGCTGCTACTCGTGCTGCATCAGCCTTTACTTTATCAGCGGCGGCTTTGGCTGCTGCTACTCGTGCTGCATCAGCCTTTGCTTTATCAGCGGCGGCTTTAGCTTTTGCATCTGCGTCAGCTTTGGCTTTTGCATCTGCGTCAGCTTTGGCTTTTGTATCAGCATCAGCCTTTGCTTTATCAGCGGCGGCTTTAGCTTTTGCATCAGCATCAGCTTTAGCTTTTGCATCTGCGGCGGCTTTGGCTTTTGCATCAGCATCAGCCTTTGCTTTATCAGCGGCGGCTTTAGCTTTTGCATCAGCATCGGCTTTAGCTTTTGCATCTGCGTCAGCTTTGGCTTTTGCATCTGCGTCAGCTTTAGCTTGCGCTTCTGCGTCAGCTTTAGCTTGCGCTTCAGCAGCAGCTTTGGCTTGTGCTTCAAGCGACTCACTAACTTTATAACTCGCACCATTACAAGGCCATCTTCCATTCAATCCAAGCATGTTTGAAGTATCTTTACAACGGAAGGGATTATATTCTTGAGCACCCTGGTTTAAGGGGTTAGATGTTCTGCCTTCTGACCATTGGTCTTGCCCTTGTTCATTTTTGAATAAACATGTACAGTAGGCAAAAAATCCGAAATTTTTATAGAGAAATGCAGGTGTAAAACAAGCAGTAATAGCTGTGTTTTCATTGACTACAAATTTACCGTCTCGTTTAGTCTTGCAAAAAGTCGTACAAGCTGAATCAAGAGCAGCTTTGCTACCCTCGTTCAGGGCTTTGTATTTGCCGACATTACAGTTGCGAGAGCTATCAATACCACCAGGTAAAAAATTAGGGTCGAATTTATCCTCTATTGTACTAGCTGTTGTATGTGTAAACTGTAATTGCGATGGATCAATAGTTTGTGCATAGATAGAGTTTATTGAGGCGATTAAGATCATTGATAAAAGAGAGAACAAACATACTGATTTACAATAATCTGAAAAATAATGGAATTTTGTTTGAAGGTGCATAGTATACCTAATAATAAATATTTAGTTTTAGATTGTTAGTAAATTATATAGCACACTTTTGGAGTATTTACCCGTTAGGTAAAATTTGATAGATGAGATTTAATTAGAAGTTTAATTACTTGTAGGCACCCCTAGGAATAATAAATCTAGGTAGGGGTGCTTAATAAGGTTGATAAAACAATGCAGGTAATATTAACTTGTTGATTTTATAGCCATAAAGAAGCTAGTATTATTCCTGGCTACTTGTAATAACAACGGTTTATTTTTATCAACAATAGCTTTTTCTAAATCTTTGAGATTGCTAGTTTTCTTCTTATTAGCAGAAATAATAATATCATTTGGGCGTAAGCCTTGTTGCCATGCAGGGCTATCAACAACAACGTCTAATAATTGCAAGCCGTTTATGTTGCCAATATGTGGTATGTTAATATTTTCTACAGAGTCTATATATACTCCCGCTAATGCCGGGTAAGCTTTTTGTGCACGTGTTTTTAATTCTTTAGGATCAACAAGTTTGAGAGTAATATTTTTTCCACGCCCGTCTTGCACTACATGCATTTTGATTTCTTTACCTATAGATATAAGACCTATAGTATTTCTTAACTCAGCAGCACTATTAATTTTATGACCATCGACTTCGTCAATAATGTCACCAATTTTTAAATCGCTATTAAAAGCAATTGAATCACGCGTAATTGTGTCAATTAAGGCACCTTTTTGGTTTGGATCACCAAATGCGGTAGCGAGCTCCGGAGTCAATGTTTGTGCTATTACTCCCAATAAGCCTCTGCGTACTTTACCAAATTGTAATAGTTGCTCAATGATAACCGTTGCCATATTGGTGGGGATAGCAAAGCCTATACCTATACTACCGCCATCTGGTGCTAAAATAGCTGTATTTATTCCAACTAATTCGCCTTTAAGATTAATTAAAGCACCACCAGAATTACCCGGGTTGATAGAAGCATCAGTTTGAATAAAATCTTCATAACTTTCAAGACCGACCATGCGGCCTTTGCCACTGATGATACCTGAAGTAACAGTTTGATTAAGATTAAATGGGCTGCCGATAGCTACCACAAAATCACCAATTTCTGCTTTTTCAGAATCAGCAAAACGAAGGGCAGTTATATTATCAATAGATACTTTGATAAGCGCTAAATCCGAATCGGGATCGCTGCCGATAAGTTTAGCATTTACTTTTCTACCATCATGCAGTGTCACTAAAATTGTTTCGGCATCATCGACAACATGGTTATTAGTGACTATTAAGCCATCTTTGTCGTTAATGATCACGCCAGACCCCATGCCAACTAAGCCGTTTTCGATTGGAGCATGTGGAGCTCTTGGGTTAAAATGCGGATTACTTTCTTGCTCTTTGATTAATTTTGCGTAACGTTGTCTATTGTATATTTTAATATTAACTACCGATGGCATCGCTTTTTTGAGCATTGGAGACAGGCTATTTTTGGTTTCTTCGTTGACTGGTAAATTGCTTAGATTTGTACCTGCTATAGAAGATAAATGAGTAAAAGATATAAAGATAAAGCTAATAATTGTAATAATTAAACGAGATGTTTTCATAATTATACCTATCTTTTATTTTGATTTTATTTGTAAGACTAATTGTTAGACTTGATTCTTAAATTTGTATTTAATTAAGAATCAATTACATCAGTTTTTTTATTTACCTGTTGAGTTTGAGTTTGAGCTTGAGCTTCAGCATCAACAGTTTGTGTATCTACTGGATCGTTATAATAGCCCTCAGTAAAATCAGGAGTATCTAAATCTTTATCATGTTTTTTAGTGTTGACTTTAAGTCCACTAGCATCTCTAGCTTCAAAAAAAGTTGGATGCCAATTATGATCAATGTTTACAGTATCTAAGTTTTTAGGTGCATAAGATTTAATAACTATTTCTTGCCAATTGTGTGGATCAGTATTGACTATATTAGTGCTGCTGATAGTAGCTTCGGAGTGGCATAGTTCTTTTGAGCTGCTTAGTAAGTATTCATGCAGATGTTTGGATTGTCGTAACATTTGATTGAACAAATCAGCAGTTTTTTCAAAATGATGATGGACATCTAGCTGATAATTTTTGAGTTTGTTATTAGTCGCCAATAATTCAGCAGAAAGACTTTTTTCTAATTGCGAAGGTAAGCCTAGAAAATTTCGTGCATGCCAACCAATAAAACCAGATATACCTGCGGTCAATAAAAAAAATATAAAAGAAGCCATAAACTATCCGTCTCTCCGTCTATTTGAGCGAATTATTCAGAAAACAGTATCAACTCATGATACCATGCCTAAATTTAAAATAAATTAATTTACAATTAAAATCTTTCGATTAAAGACTGGATAACACTGCTTTTGAGTACGGGAAGTTGACCATGAAAGAAATGATCGCAATCTGAAATATTGATTAAAGTGACATCAACAGAATTAGCTTGCATCCAGCCAGCAATCATTTGTGGCGGTATAATTTCATCATGCTCTGCAGTAATAGCTAACCAAGGGCATGATAATGGTAAATAGTCTTGGTAGTTCTGATGGTGAATGACTGGTGCTACAGAGACTAATAATTTGCAGTTGATTATTTTACTTGCTTTAAAACTAATAAAAGCACCGAATGAAAAGCCAGCTAAAATAATTTCACAATTGGGGTTGGTTGACTTTACCCATCTTACAATAGTCAACAAATCATCGGTTTCACCCAGGCCATTATCGTGTACACCTTCAGTTCTGCCAACGCCTCGAAAATTAAAGCGCACAGTAGAGCATCCATAGTCAGAAAAGGCTTTATGCAAAGTAAAGACGACTTTGTTATCCATGGTACCAGCATGCAAGGGATGAGGGTGACAAATAATGGCGATTATATTTTTTGCTGTGGAATCTATTGTAGGCTTTTTAGGCGAGACCAAGAGCTCTATTTTGCCGACATTGCCATGTAAAAATAAGTAGGTCTGCTTATCAGGGAAAGCTATGGTAGAATTTTCTTCTACCCCCTTTAATTCTTCTGAGTCTTCTAACATACAAAAGATTTTTATGCTTTAGAGTTTGTAGATATACTAAAAACTGTCTAGAATCTAATATAACATGAATAATAACAATAATAATAAATATGTTCATCAAATATAAGCGCATCTTTCTATTTATTTTTATTACTTTACTTTTAAGTTCCTGCGCGACTCCGCCAGAAAAAATTAGTAAGAAAGATAGACAAAAACATGCTGCAACTACTTTGGATACTCTACAGACCTCGGCTAAAGAGGTTAAATCAATTGATCTGCGCCAAGCTATTTCTTTAGCAATTGAAAATAATCTTGAATACAAGGTAAACAAGCTACAGGCAGCTTTAGCGTATAAACAATATGATTTGGCTAAGCTTGATATGGCACCTAAGATAGACACAAGTTTTGCTTATAACAAAAGAAATAAAGATTACATCAAAAATTTAGCTAATGCTCCTGCTGGACCAGCCCAAAGCTTGATTCCTCACACCCAAGAAATAGGCACAATGTTATTTAATTGGAATGTTTTAGATTTTGGATTGAGTTATGTGCGCGCTAAACAAGCAGGCGATAGGTATATGGTCGCTCAAGAAGAGCGCAAGAAAATAGCTATGCAGCTAATAAACAATGTTGTTAAAAATTATACGCTTGCTTATTATGGCCAGGTAATGAATAAACAAATGGCTGAAGTAGAAAAGGAAGTGGATAAATTTTTAAAAGTCGCCGATGTGGCTTTAGATCAAGGTATAGATGATCGTAATAAGTTATTAGATTATAAGAAAAGCTTACTAGAAGCTTACCGTGAATCCAGAAATTACATAACTTATTTTAACGAATCTAGAGATAAACTAATGTCGCTAATAAGCTATAACTCGGAAGATACATCAGATGCTCCGCAGATTGAGCTTTTACCACCTGAAGCTTATTTAACTAAACTGCCAGTTATTAATAGTAAATTAGCAGATTTAGATATGGTGGCTTTATTTAACCGTCCTGAATTGACCCAGGCGATATATAAAACGAATGAAGTAAGTCGCCAAAAATGGGTTGAATTACTACAGCGCCTACCGTCATTTGGTTTTAATTTTGGTTACAATTACGATAGTGATAAGAACTTAAAGTACCAAAATTGGTTTTCAGAAAATATGACTATTGCTTGGAATTTATTACAGCTAGCCTCAATTCAGCCTTCCCTTGATACTGCTGAAACACAGCTTGAAGCGCAAGAATTAACGTATTTAGCTTCAAGCGCAGTTATTCTGGGTGAGATTCGAGTGCTTTTATATAATTATAAAAGCAAGAAATATGATTATGATTTGGCTGCTAGACAAAGCAAATATGATGATGAAATCTATAAACAAAGTTTGAATTTAGTGTCATCTGGTATGAGCGATCAACAAACGCTTGTAAAAGATAAAATTTCAGCAATAAATTCTGAAATGATGAAATTACGAACTTTTATTGAAGCTAGAAATCTATTAGAAGATGTAATTTTATCATTAGGTCTTTACCATACGCCAGGGGAGCTGGTAATGGATGAATTCGTTAATCCTACTATCATTGCCAAGTGGATGGATAATTTTACTAGTACGTCTTTTGATAAAATTATTGCGGGCGAACAACAAGTAATAAGTAAAATTAAATTACAAGATGACGAAGACACAGTTGAAACTAGTAATAACGAGATGAGTGAGAGTTATGAACAAGAACATGTAGCTAGTTAATAACTAGCTACAATGTGTTAGCCTAGATTCTCAAGTAATAAAGCCTGTGAAGTCACATTATCCCAAAATGCATCTGATTCAGTCGTGTTTTTATGACCACGAACAAATTTGATCTTTGGTCTCTTAGCATAGCATGAGGTACATAGATTATATTGAATATATTTATTATCTATGACTTTGCTGCCACTTACTTCAGCTCGATTGCTTGTATCCTGCTGGCAGAGTGTGCAATGAGTTTTTGACTCTAAATTGCTTACCAACGTCCACGCCCGCCACTGCTGCTGCCACCACTAGCTTTTTTGTCTTGAGCCATGTTTACTTTGATAGTACGGCCGTCAAGGCTTTTACCATTCATGCTTAAAGATGCTTCAGCAGCTGCTTGTGTATCGAATGTTATAAAGGCAAAACCTTTAGAACGACCTGTGTCACGATCAATAATCAAATGAGCTTCTTTGATTGATCCAAATTGTGAAAATGCTTCTTTTAAGCCTTCTTCAGTAGTGTTATATGATAATCCGCCAACGTAAACTTTATCTTGAGCCATTAGAGCCTCCTGAATGTATATATATGGTAATTAATCGATGAGGCCGTTAGAAACGTGGTTGACAATGACTATTCGGAACGCAAAGAAATAATTGTTCTATTGTTATCTATTTAATAACAACACTGCAAATGTACCATATAATGCGATTTCATACAAGTCTAGGCCGAAATACGCTATTATATGGTTTTTTATATGTTTTTTTATATGGTTATTGATAGATTAGCTTAGTTGTTCAGCAATTTTGTTAAGAACTTTCTTAGATAATTTATCGGTATTGATACCAGCGCCAGCTAAAACGTCTTTAATAACCACTTTAGCTAAATGGCAGCGTAAATTGCGCGGTAAACGATCACCACGACCATTACGGTTCTCTTTCCATTCATTCACTCTAGAATGAGTATGGCTGCTGTCCATTTTAGAATTTAAAGCTGTAAGTGCTTCAGTTAAAGTTTTGCCATTAATTGTTAGTTCAACTTCTAACCAAGACTGGACTAAAGTTTTAGACTTCATGGTATTAGCTCCTATAGGGTATATCTGAGTATAAATAAATCTATGTCGTGAAACATAGGCGTAAGCGCAGATAATACCACGGGGTATACAGTTTGTAAACTAATAAAGTGCTGTTTTAGAGATTTAATAAGTGCTCAAGGCCAATAACTAAGCCATTTTGGGTGCTGGCTTTTTTACAGGCTAGAATGATACCAGGCATGAACGATGACCTATGAAGACTATCATGAGTTATGGTTAATGTTTCATCAGTGCCGCCAAAAATAACAGATTGATGACCACAAGAGCCATTTAGTCTTACAGAATGGATGGCAATATTTTTATAACTAGCCCCACGAGCTGCAGGAATAGTTTCATGGTATTGCTTAGCATTAGTCGGTGATAGCAAATTTTTTGCTATTAAATCTGCTGTGCGTATAGCTGTTCCAGAAGGGGAGTCGAGCTTGTCCCTATGATGTCGCTCAATGATTTCAACCTCGTTGAAAAATTTTGCCGCCAGAGTGCTGAAGTGCATCATTAAAACAGCACCTAAAGAGAAGTTAGGTACAATAATACCATTAACTTTATGCTGTGTTGCTAATGCTTGTAATTGCTTGGTGTCGGATTCTAGTAGTCCCGAGCTTCCAATTACGGGGCAGGCATTATGGGTAATAATAATTTTAGCATTTTCTAGAACGCACTGAGAGCTAGTAAGATCAACTACAACCACTGGATTATCTTTGGAATTGTATTCTTTAATAGCCGCTGCTAAATCGTCTTTGCGATTTAATCCTGCTACCAAATTTAACTCTGTATCGCTAGTGATAGCTTTGGTTGCCTCGACGCCCATTTTCCCGCTAGCGCCATTGATAATCACATTAATTTTGGTATTGGCCATAGTTCTGCTCTATATAGTTGTATATTCTTCACTTCCGTTGAATTTAAAAGTCAAACCATGGTACTTTGCTGTAAAGTCACCAAGAAGCTTTATATATAATGGCATAATATCTTGTATTGATGGAAGGGTAGAGGGATCAGTTGCTGGGAAATTTTGATTATATATTCCAGAATAAACTTTATTTGGATTAATAGAATTAACACGAATAGTAGTATGGGACTCTAATTCGGATGCTAAAATTTGCATAAAATTATTAATCCCAGCCTTGCTGACACCATAAGCTCCCTGATATGGTTGACCATGCATGCCTTCATTAGCCGTTGTGAAAATAATGGAAGCTTGCTTAGATAATTTTAAGACAGGCAATAAGGCTTGGGTCATCAAAAATGGCGCGTTTAGGTTAACTTGCAGAGTTTCATACCATTTTAAGATGTCATAATGGATGAGCTCAGTTTTAGTGCCTAAAGTAGCAGCATTATGGACTAAGCCATCTAATCTATTGAAACTTTTTGCTATTTCTAAGGCTAAATCTTGATAATCTTGCGGATTAGCACCGGCTAGATTAAAAGGTAATAACAGAGGTTCAGGTACAGAGCCTAGATTCATGATCTCATCATAGAGCTTTTCTAGCTTTTTTTTGTTTTTACCTAAAACAATAACCGTTGCCTGGTGCTTCGCGCAAGTTATTGCCAGTTCTCGACCAATACCACTGGTCGCGCCAGTGATTAAAATTACTTTGTTATTTAGCATGTTAAATTATTTGTAAGCCCTAGCAATTGGCCGATCTTAACATATTTTGCTAATTTTTTTTATAGTCTCATGCTAGAATTATTTAATTTTGAAAGAGTATTATAAATGGCAAAAAACATAACAAGAGCTTCTGTCGCTGTCGTTGGGATTGGTAATTGGGGAAAAAACATTGTCCGGGTTTGTCGTGATCTGGGGGTGCTTGGGGCTATTTGTGATCAAGACGACAAAAAAACTAATTTATTTTCTTATGAATATGAAGTAGCAGCAAAAACCTGGGAAGAAGTTTTGCTTGATCCTGGTATTACAGCTGTAGTCATAACATTGCCAGCAAATTTACACGAAAAATATGCCGAAGAGGCCTTTGTCGCTAATAAACATGTATTTGTCGAAAAGCCAATGGCAATGTCACAGCATGCTGCTAAAAAATTATATGATATGGCAAATCGTTATAAAAAAATTTTAATGGTTGGTCATATCTTGCAATATCATAATGCTTATATAAAACTAAAAGAATTAGTTTTAGCTGGGGCAATTGGAGATATAAAATACATAGAATCTACTCGCATGCATTTAGGCCCTGTCAGAAAAGAAATAGGTATTCTGTGGGAGCTCTTGCCACATGATATCTCAATATTATTAGGCTTAGTTTCAAGTCCTTTGAATAATATAAAATTGTCAAATAAAAATTTTCTTAATAATTACACTAGTTTAAATTTTGCTGATGTTATAGATGTGCAGTTAGAATTTGCCAATGGAGTTCACGCTCGAGTTACTTCTTCTTGGTTGCATCCAATCAAAGAACAAAAATTTTGGGTAGTTGGTACAAAGGGCATGCTAGTTTTTAATAACACAGTTGATTGGGGTAGTAAATTACAATTGTTTTTATTCAATGGCGTTAATGCCGAAAAGCAAGTGATAGCGGTTACCGAAGTGGAGCCATTAAAAGCAGAAATAGAGGAGTTTATTTATTGTATTGCCAATAACACAATTCCAAAGACTGATGGCAAAGAAGGGTATGAAGTAGTTAAACTATTAGAACAAATAGCAATTAAAGCTAGTAGAGAACTAGAACAACTGGCTGAACGTGTACCAATTACTGCTCTTCCGTAGAGGTATTCAAGATTTACCCCATCCCCTTCGCTTCGCTCAGGTACTTCCCCAAGGGGAAGAAGTAATCCACTCAACTTAAATGGCGTGAACACGATAAGTTTAAATGAGCGGAGAAGAATTAATCCTTGCAACTTAAAGAGCGTCAATAGTTACCTGCGCGGATAGCTATAGTACGAGGTTGTCGTACATTGTGCCAAAAGATCTCTGATATTAACTTCTCCAGGTCTGCGCTCATTTCCTGGTCGTTGTTTTTCATTAATTATTCTTAATGGTGGTCTTGAGCCAGTAGAAAATAATAATAGGGGCATACTAGTTAATTCTTTTCTTTGTTCTTCAAGCTTGGCTGCAATTTCAGCTTCGGCACAGGCGATGATTTCTGCTAGTGTGCTATCGCTATCTTCTGGAACTGCTGGAACTTCTTGTTCTATAGATGGAGAATCAGATGGAGAATCTGTACAACGTAAATATTCCGAAGTTCTTTCATCTGTTTCTCCAGTTAGTACTGTTGTAGTGGCTGCACTAATAAAGCTTGAGGTTGTTTGTTCTATTTCTGAACAAGGGTCTAAATCAAGTTTTGATTCATCGGCGGCTTCAGGGATTACAGAAGATATATATTGTACAGGTTCTATCGATGAAATAAGTTTTTCTATTGCTGCATGAAGTGCCCTGATGACATAAGTAAGAGTGTAACCATCAAAAGTGGTGATTCCTAATTCAACAGGGTATTTATGTCGAGGTATTATCAGGCGATTTAGATACGCCAAGCTAGTGATAGAATCATCTGCAAAGCTATATATAGCCTGACTAAGAAGGTTATATGTATGTTGCGGCTTTTTTTTCATCTGATCCAAAGCATATAAGGCAAAACTTAAGACGGCCATTAATGTCGTGTTTGTGTATGTTTCATCTGTAGAAACGTCATTCATAAAAGGATTAATAGTTATGACTGGGTTTTCACGATCTGTGAATTCTGAATGTTCATTTTTGAAAGGATAGGTGCCAAGTGGTAGTGCGTCATCAAATAAGATTGCCCGCCCCGCACGTCCAGGAAGCCAGGATAAGATTTTTTTACCAGTATATTCAGGTTTTTTTTCTTTGTCCCAATGAGCATTTCGATAAGAACTATCTCGATATACATAATATTTAATTTGCGCTTTAGGATCTAGAACATCTAAACATGCTTGCACGTGTGCTTGAACACCAGCAGACCAAACAATAACTTCTAATTCTGGAATGGCAGACAATAAATTTATTAAGTCTATAGCAAAGGGTCTTACATAAGTATCGATAGTTGGATAAGTTGTATCTTCCTCTGTTACAATCGAATGAATAAGCGTTTCATCAAGATCAAGAACTATAGTTAATATTGTTTCTTTATTAGGTTCTGGAACGTCAAAAGGACTTGCAAAACCTATGCGATCATTTTTTGGCCGTAAAGAAGCTGGGTCATGAGATTCTACAAAATGAGTAATTTCGATAGATTCATCCATTACATCTCTGCAAGACTGTAAATATCCTGTAAGCTGAGGGTATTGGATCAATATAGTGGCAAAAAAGTTATTATATAAAGTTATTAATTTTTGAGAAGGGTTTTCTACAATGCTTGAAACCAGTTCATAATGAATAGGCATAACTTACCTCCTGTTACATTAACTGCTAAACTTAATTTAAATAACTGCGCAATAGATCTCACCTTGATATAATTTAGCCTTGATCTTGTCTCCAGTTTTTACTTGCTCTTTGTTTATAATTAAATTACCGTGTTCATCCTCGATAATGCTGTATCCTAAAGATAAAATTTCTAATGGATTAACCGAACTTAAATTTTTTATTGCAAATAATAAAGTGTTTTTATTACTATCAATCAAGCGCCAAATCTCATTGTTCAACATTTTTTTATTATATACAAGTTTATTTTTATAAAAATTAATCAAACTTATTGGATTATTTTGTCTTAACTTAGAATCATTAAATTTTAAATCATTAACGCAATTATATATATTAATTTTCAGTGACTTATGCATTCGCTCATAAAGATCATCTAGTTTTTGTAATTGATTGTGCATCTTGGTTTGTGGATGCTGCTGAATCAATCGATGGCTTAAATGATCTATTTTTTGTTGGCAATAGATAAAATAATTACGCCATGTTTTTAATAATTGCTGATTGAATTTATAAATACTAGCATGATATTCGTTTTGATTTGGCGTAGCTGCCTCAGCTGCTGCTGTTGGTGTTGCGGCCCGTAAATCTGCTACAAAGTCAGCGATTGTAAAATCTGTTTCATGGCCGATGCCAGCTATTATTGGCGTTTTAGCTTTAAAAATTTCGCGTGCCAATCCTTCGTCATTAAATGCCCATAAATCTTCTATTGATCCACCGCCGCGCGCTAAAATAATGACATCTGTTACTGGATCGCTATATTTATCTGCAAAATTTAGTGCTTTAATAATATTGTCACTGGCACTGTCACCTTGGACCAAGGTAGGAATAATATTTATGTTACTAGCTGCACAGCGTCGTTGAACTGTGACGATGATATCTCTGACTGCAGCACCACTGGGTGAAGTCACAACCCATATAGTCTTTGGCAAACGTGGTATAAGTTTTTTATAAGCCTGATCAAACAAGCCTTCTTTGATTAGCTTTTGTTTCAGTTGCTCAAAAGCTAATTGTAATGCGCCAAGTCCTGTTGGATAAATATTTTCTACTATTAGTTGGTAATCACCGCGAGGGACATAAACACTCAACGATGCTTTAATAATTATCTTTTGACCGTTGGCTAGAGCCTGTTTAGTTTTTACTATTCTATAAGTATTTAAAAATAATACGCATTTGATCTGCGATTTGTGATCTTTTAAAGTAAAATAATAATGACCTGAAGCAGCTTTAAATAAATTGGAGATTTCACCTTCGACAAAAATAGAGCGGAAATCTTTTTGTAGATGAAGGCTGATAGTATTATTGAGCGACTCAACGGTATAAATATTGCTTGCGCTTGTAAACTCTAGTGAATCAATGGGCAGGCCTTTAAGTGGATCTATATTATTTTGCATAGCAATTGAGGGTATATAACTAATCTATTTAACATATTCTTAACCTATTCAATATTAGATATGATATTGAATTTCTAATCTCTTTACTATTATTAAATTTACTGCATAATTTAATAAGATATCAATAGCAATGAGTTAATTTTCTAATTAATTAAATAAATAAATAATATGACCGATAACTATACCGCAGAGTCGATTGAAGTACTGTCAGGCCTAGATCCTGTTAAAAAACGCCCTGGCATGTACACTGATACTACCAGACCCAACCATTTAGCCCAAGAAGTTATTGATAACAGTGTCGATGAGGCAATGGCAGGCCATGCGACTATCATTAAAGTTGTTTTACATAAAGATGGATCGTTAGAGGTTGCTGATAATGGTCGTGGGATGCCAGTCGATATTCATAAAGAGCATAAGATTTCTGGTGTAGAACTAATTCTAACCCGCTTGCATGCTGGTGGTAAATTTTCTGACAAAAATTATGCTTTTTCAGGCGGCTTACATGGTGTTGGTGTATCTGTTGTTAATGCTTTATCCAAAAAATTAGAGGTAAAAATTGCTCGGGATGGAAAAGTTTATTCTATCGGATTTGCCAATGGCGATAAAACATCCGATTTAGAAATCATTGGCAAAGTGCCGCGTGGTGAAACTGGAACGACGGTGCGCTTTTGGCCAAATAAAAAATATTTTGATGCTGAAAAATTCTCGGTTAGTAAATTAAAACAAGTTTTACAAGCTAAAGCTGTATTATGTTCAGGTTTAAGAGTTATTTTTACAGATAATGAGTCCAAAGAAACGATCGAATGGCATTATGATCAAGGTCTTGAAGCTTATTTAACCATGAGTTTAAATCAAGAAAACTTTTTACCGAAAACGCCTTTTATTGGCTCGCAAAAGGGTAATGATGAAGTTGCAGATTGGGCGGTGGTTTGGCTTGAAAATGACAGTGATATGAGTGTCGGTATAACTGATAGTTATGTCAATCTTATCCCTACTATTCAAGGTGGTACACACGTCAATGGGTTACGGGCAGGATTACTTGATGCCATAAGAGATTTTTGTGAATTTAGAAATTTACTTCCGCGTGGTGTTAAGATTAATCCGGAAGATATCTGGGATAATTGCCGTTATATTTTATCGATTAAAATTAAAGAACCACAATTCTCCGGGCAAACCAAAGAACGTTTATCATCAAGACAAGCAGCAGCGTTTGTTTCTGGCGTCGTTAAAGACCAATTTGCGCAATGGTTGAATCAACATGTACAAACAGGCGAGTTATTAGCTCAATTAGTCATTGATAAAGCGCAGAGTCGTTTAAAAACCAGTAAAAAAGTTGAGAGAAAAAAATTAACAGCAGGTCCAGCACTGCCGGGTAAGCTCGCAGATTGTACGATGCAAGATCCAAGACGTTCTGAATTATTCTTAGTGGAAGGGGATTCAGCGGGTGGTTCAGCCAAACAAGCACGTGATCGTGACTATCAGGCTGTGATGCCATTACGTGGTAAAATTTTGAATACATGGGAAGTGTCACATGAAGAGGTTTTAGCATCAAAAGAAGTACATGACATCAGTGTCGCAACCGGCATAGATCCAGGTGATAAGGATTTATCAAAACTACGTTATCATAAAATTTGTATCTTAGCCGATGCTGACTCAGATGGGTTGCATATTGCAACTTTATTATGTGCACTATTTTTAAAACATTTCCCAGAACTTGTAAAACATGGACATGTGTATGTCGCCATGCCGCCATTATATAGAATTGATATTGGTAAACAGGTTTTCTATGCTTTGGATGATTCTGAGAAACAAGGTGTGCTTGATCGTATAAAAGCAGAAAAGTTAAAAGGTACGATTAATGTTCAACGTTTCAAAGGATTGGGTGAAATGAATCCGAAACAATTACGTGAAACCACGATGGACAGAACAACAAGAAGATTAGTGCAATTAACTAATGAAGATACTAAAAGTACTCTAGAGCTAATGGATATGTTATTAGCTAAAAAACGAGTTAGTGATCGTAAAGCATGGTTAGAAACAAAAGGTAATTTAGCGCAAGTTAATTAAATAATAGATTTTTATGACAAAACAAAACGAATTAAGCCTTGATGGCATTGAACAATTACCACTGCGTGATTTTACAGAAAAAGCATATTTAGATTATTCAATGTATGTAATTTTAGATCGTGCTTTACCTCATATAGGTGATGGCTTAAAACCTGTGCAGCGTCGTATTATTTATGCGATGAGTGAACTAGGGTTGAAATCCACAGCCAAATATAAAAAATCAGCTAGAACAGTGGGTGACGTTTTAGGTAAGTTTCACCCGCATGGTGATACTGCTTGCTATGAAGCTATGGTGTTAATGGCACAAGACTTTTCTTATCGTTATCCATTTATTGATGGTCAAGGAAACTGGGGTTCTCCTGATGATCCAAAGTCATTTGCTGCTATGCGTTACACTGAATCGCGTTTATCAAAATATGCTAATGTCTTATTAAAAGAGCTGGATGAAGGTACTGTTGATTGGGCTCCTAATTTTGATGGAACGATGGAAGAGCCTGTTTTATTACCAGCAATGTTACCTAATGTGTTATTAAATGGCGCTATGGGTATTGCCGTTGGTATGGCTACAGATATTCCGCCACATAATTTAACCGAAGTGGTAGATGCTTTAGTTTATTTATTAAGCAGCCCAAAATCGAAAAATACAATTAAAGATTTATGTGAGATCATCAAAGGCCCAGATTACCCGACTGATGCTGAGATTATTACGCCGAAGTCAGAAATAATGCATATGTACAAAACTGGGCACGGTTCTATTAAGATGCGTGCAGTTTATACAGTAGAAAAAGGCGATGTGGTTATTACAGCACTACCACATCAGGTGTCAGGCGCAAAAGTGTTAGAGCAAATAGCCGGACTAATGCAAAATAAAAAATTGCCATTAGTATCAGATTTAAGAGATGAATCCGATCATGAAAACCCAACAAGATTAGTTATAATACCAAAAACTCGCAATGTTAATATTGAAGAATTAATGGGGCATTTATTTGCAGTAACAGATTTAGAAAAAAATTATAAAGTTAATTTAAACATAGTCGGTACTGATGGCCGTCCGCAAGTTAAGAGTCTTGAAATGATTTTAACCGAATGGTTAGAATTTAGGATTAATACGGTTATTAAACGACTGAATTATAGACTAAACAAGATTCAAGATAGATTACATATTTTAGATGGGTTATTAGTTGCTTATTTAAATATTGATGAAGTGATTATCATCATTCGTACAGAAGATAAGCCTAAAGCAGTTTTGATGAAAAAGTTTAAAATAACTGAAATACAAGCTGATGCTATTTTAGAAATAAAATTAAGACAATTAGCAAAATTAGAAGAGATCCAATTGCGCGGTGAGCAGCAAGAATTATCTAAAGAACGAGATACTATTCAGGCATTATTGGCATCGGATGTAAAGTTAAAAAATCTTATCAAAAAAGAATTATTGGCATTACAACAAGAATTTGGTGATGAACGTCGTTCGCCATTAGTAGTACGTAAAGAAGCGCAAGTTATAAAGCTTGAAGATTCTGTGCCAGTTGAAGATATCACTGTAATTTTATCTAAGAAGGGTTGGATTCGTGCTGCCAAAGGTCATGAGATCAATACTGATCAATTAAGTTACAAAACAGGTGACGAGTTATTAATTAAGTACCCTGGTAAAACGAATCAAAACGTTTATTTTGTCGATAGTACGGGACGTAGTTATGCCGTTTCTGCGTTTGGACTACCATCAGCACGTGGTCAGGGTGAGCCTTTAACAACCAGGTTATCTCCACCGGATGGCGCTACTTTTGTGCAAATGTTAATGGGTGATGAAGAAGACAAAGTTATATTATTGTCGGACTCAGGTTATGGCTTTATGACGCAATTAAAAGAGCTTTATACTAAAAATAAATCGGGTAAAGCTTTATTAAATTGCCCGAATAATAGCTTTGCATTAGCTCCAATGATAGTTAAGCCTGAGCATAAATGGCTTGCTATGTTTACCTTACATGGACATTTATTGATAGTACCAATTAAAGATATCGTAGAGTTAAATAAAGGCAAGGGTAATAAGCAGATCAATATTCACACAGCGGATCTTAAAGAAAGAAAAGACTATGTGACATTTGCGATGTTGTTATCAAGTAAAGATAATCTTAAGTTGATTAATGAGAAAAATAAAGAGAAAGAATTGACAGCTGAAGAATTAACTCATTTCCATGGAGAGCAAGCCAAACGTGGGATGAAGTTGCCTAAAACCCATCAGCAATTAATTCGGATCGAAAAGTTTTAATAGTATCGACAGGAGTTAATATTAAAAAACTACTAAATAAAATAACAACAATGACTAAATATTGTTGTTATTTTGCTGTGAAAATTTTATCACTACCATTACAACCATTATTTCGCAAGTTTGAAAGATGTGTTCCCGTCGATTATGGTACTCGTGAAGCTAATTTGATTATAGGCTTTGTTACCTGGTTGCTAAAAAAATACCATGGTTTAGGTGAACAAAAAATTCATCTGCCATCAACAGGTGGTGTGATTATAGTAGCAAATCATGTTTCTTCTATTGATGCTTTTGCAATACTGGGATCTTCTGAGCGAGTTGTTAGAGCTTTGGCGACCAGTAACTATAATCACATCCCTGGTGTGAAAAAAATTTTAGAAATTGGCAATTGTATTTTTGTGCATGAAATCTTTGATGTTAATGGTAAGCTGATTCCATCGAATAATGCAGCTCGTGATGCAGCAGTTGAAGCTTTAAAAAACAACTCTGTCGTATTAATTTTCCCATTTGGTGGTTATCATTCGCCCCTAAAGCCTGAACCGCCAATAAAACTAGGTGCTGCGAAAATAGCTAAGCTTGCCAATGAGCAGCTATTAAAAGAGGGTAAAGATCCGCATGTAAAGATTTGCCCAATGTTTGTGACGGGCCTCAATCCAAATAGTTATCATAAGCCTTTTAAGTGCTTTGTGCAGAAAAACCAAGTAGGTATCATAGAATACCCGCACATCACCCCTCAAGAAATATTAGATTTATCTGCAGAAGAAATCTCGAATCGTATTAGGCCACTTGTGAGTATGCATGATGAAAGGGACGCTACAGGTCAGTTAATTTGTAATTGTTCACGCTCTTTAAGTTGAACGGATTACTTCTTCCCCTTGGGGAAGTACCCTAAGTGATCCCCACAAAATTTTTTCATAAAAAATCAAGTTAATTTTTAATTTATTCATATAATTACTGGTTTTCACCATTTTGT
>JACCDG010293812.1_pt1 | contig 31216 bp, 30 predicted proteins | sample 7442471 | NCBI WGS metagenome assembly JACCDG01 (sample SAMN15323444, study PRJNA562643) | freshwater metagenome | isolation source: river surface water | place: USA:Blue River Watershed | collected 2017-08-17 | reverse complement strand
TATCTATGGAGCCATCTTATGCTTACTTACCAAACGATAGAGAAATAAAAGTGGTAATGGAAGGAAATCCAAGAGATTTGTTCGACCAAATACCAGATGTGGTAAAAGCTAAAATTAGAGCTAAACAGCCTATTCCTCTTGACCCTATGTGTATTCATCACTTCAAATATGGCTCAGATTATTGGTCTGATTATGGCACATCAATTGTGAAGCCACTATTTGTTACATTAGCTTACAAAGATAAATTGAGACAAGCACAGTGGCTAATTGCAGAAAGGCACATTATTCCCACTAAAATTGTTATGGTTGGCGATAATGAAAGACCAGCTTCACAAGCAGACCTTGACTCAGTGCAAGACCAACTTTCCGCTGTAGCAAATGACCCCAATCTTACATTGGTTGTTCCTCATGCTTTTGATTACAAATTTGTTGGAGCAAATGGCCAAGTTCTTCCTGTAGCAGATGAACTAGAAGGATTGAATCAAGAAATTCTTGATGGCTTGATGGTCAACAAAGCCTTGCTTAATGGTGAGGGTCCAGCTTACGGAAATGCCCAGGTAGGCTTGCTCGCCATGAATGAAAGACTTGAAACCTGGCGAAGAGAAGTGGCTCAATGGATTCAAGAAAAAATCTTCAAGAAAGTGGCTGAATGGAATGGTTTCTATTCTGAAGGAGAAGGTGGCCAGCAAGAGCTAATTTATCCAACAATTATTTTTGACCCATTAAGACTTAAAGATAATACAGGAACTCTCCAGATGCTTGTTACAGCACAACAAAATGGTGTAATTTCTGCCGAAACTCTTGTTGAGGAGTTTGGCTTAAATTGGGACCAAGAAGTGGAAAGACTTAGATTTGAACAAGGGATGAACTTTGTAAACTCTTCAGAAGTTATGAATACAGACATGAACATAGGCTTTGGAGGAGTGACAGGAGAGGGATTTGGGGCAGGGTCCGCACCAGGTGGAGCTCCATTAGGCGGAGATATGGGTGGGCCAATGGGTGCACCAGGTGGAATGGATTTAGGAGCAATGGGTGGCGAGCCTCCAGCAGCCGCTGGAATAGAAGCTCCTGCTCCAGCGGCTCCACCAGCTACAGCTGAGGTAGTTCACAAACAATACAAGTTTGCTGCAAACCTAATGAATGAAATCTCGTTCAATCGTACTTCATTAGCATCTTTAAGTGAAAGAGAGTATATAAGTGAAGTAGATAGAGACCTTAATCAAAAATCTGCTGTTACAGGTAGGGCTCATGTTGGTGAAATTCCAGAAGATTTGGAACCAGCACAGCCTTGGAATTGGCATCCAATTGGAGAACCAATGAACTATGACGCAATTAAGTTAGTGAAAAATGCTAAGGTGAAGCAGAAACAAAATATTCATGGTTACACATCTTTAGAAAAGAAACTTTATCAGATTGTGATGCAGATTGGTGCTCCTCTGGCATTTTATGCTCAATATGAGGCTGGACCAGGCAAAGAATATATTTTAGATGGAGCATTTCCTCAAATAAAATTAGCTGTAGAAGCTGATGGAGAAATCTGGCACAATAACCCACAAAAAATACAATCTGACAAAAATAGAGACGTTTCTATCTCAAGACAAGGTTGGACAATTTTGAGGTTTACAGATAAAGAAATTACCAAGCAACCTAAAGATGTAGCTATGGTTATTAAGCAAGCTATCCAAAAGTTACTTGGTAATTATAATACACCCAGTGGGCAACAATCTGTTTAATCTGGCTTCTTGAAGAAATTGATGATTCGAGTGATGAGGGATGGTTTTTTGCAACCACAGTTTCCGCCACAGCATTTACCTTTAGCAGCGGGTAAATCATAACTTGATTTTACCTCTTCAGATTTTTCGGGAACAAGCGGAACATTTACAATAACATCCATTGTTTCTTCAATCAAAGTGAGATTGTGTGTTTGGATGTAATCCAAAGCTTCTTGTTTACTCATGAAAACACGAAGGGCTCGTTTTCCACCTTCTTTAATAATGGAATACTTGCCATCATTTTCTTTTAAACGCACAGAATTATTCATTAATTATTTATACGGCAAAGGATAAGGAAAAGTTTCATCGAAATATAATTTAGGCATGATAAAAAGAGGCATAAGCGGAGGGATGATTTCTATCAGTTCTTTGATTGATAAAAAAGAAAGGTCAGCCCTAGCAAATAATACAATGGTCAAAACATCCTCTTCAATAAGAGAGGCGGCAAAAATTGGTCTTCAATCCTTATACGCCAATGCAGATGAGGTGCTAGAAAAATACAAAGACTTTGATATCATCAAAGAAATGAAATCCAGAAATGGTGCTAATTTACTTTGGGTGCGAGCAAGAGCCATTGATGCTGATGTTTGTAATGCAAATGGCGACTACTTTGAAGAATCCGAATTAATTAAAGAAGTGGATTATCAAGGCAAAAAAATGCCCGCATATAAAACATTTGAAGGTGTGCCAATTTACACTAACCATAAAAATGACAACATTGAAGAAGCGAAAGGCATGGTTGTCTATGCAGAATGGGACGATGAAGAAAAATGTGTTTACTGTGTTTTCTTTATTGACGAAGATGCATATCCTGATATTGCTAGAGGTGTAAGACAAGGTTATATTCATGATGTATCAATGGGGTGCTCTGTAGAAGAGGGCAAATGCTCTATCTGCGGAAACAAAGCTACTACAGAAAGAGATTACTGTGACTGCTTGAAGAAATACAAAGGCAAAATGCATCCATCTGGCAAAAAAGCATTTGAATACAACTATGGAATCAAGTTTATTGAATTATCTTGCGTGGGTGACGGGGCTTTTGAATCATGCGAAATCTTAGAGCTTTATGACCAAGACGAATTACTTCAAAAAGCTGAAAGAACAATTAAATCTGCCCAATCTCTCAATTCTTCTATTACATTAGCTGCCTCAATGAACGAAGATATTTTTGGCAGACGAGATGTAGAGTGTGCTTTAAGGCAATTACAAAATCTCAACAGAGACATAATTAAAGTGGCTCAAACAGCAGGTACTTTGGTTGGTGGACAGCTTATTGGGAATGCTGGAGCACAAAATGCCACCGTAGTTAAGGTGCTTCAAGGATTAGGAATTGACCCAAGTGGAAGTTTAAATATTCTTGACCTAGTTAATCTTGCTCTCAACTTCCTTGAAGTGGCTGTTCTCAACTTGTTCTCAAGAAAAGACAATATTGACCTAACTCATGTGGCAAAGTTAACAAAAGCTATGGGTGAATTGCAAAACACCTTGCAGGACATGATTGATGATGGAATTGAAACTGCTGGGCAAAAAGCTGGACAACCAATGATTCCAGCACAACCACAACAACCAGCTCCAGCACAACCTGCCGCACCTGCACAAGAGCCAGCTCCAGCACAACCTGCTGCTCAAATGGCTTTTACACCAGCTGTAGGACAAATGATAGCTCCTTTCTCACAGCAACCAATGGTAATGCCATTGGGCGGCGGAGTTTCAGCTAGCAATAGCAATGTAAGAATGGTTTGGGCTTCAACAAAAAATGAAGAAGAAATCATTCCGACTACCAAAAACAATTTGAGTAAGTTTGGAAAATTTGCTCTGGCTTTGAATAATTTAAGAGAGGCTTGCGGCATTCCAGAAAAATTAAATAATGAGGTGGTTTCATTTACACCTCAGAACAATAAAATATCAGCTTCTACTGGAGACAAAAAAATTATGGACCATTTCAAAAAAATTGCATCAGACCTGAAAAAGCAAAATACAGTTGCTTTAGCAATCGACATTAAACTCGATGACCAAAGTGGAAACCGCGTGGTTCTTTCCACAGATAAAGGAATTAAAGGTTATCACAATGGACATTTAACAAACTGGTCACCCAATCTGACAGAAAGCCAACTTTCTCTGATGGAAAATGGTGATGGTTATAGAGTGGCGGCAGATTTGCTTAAAGATTTTTCGAATGTAGTTAAAACAGCAGCTGATATTGATGCTTTAATTGTTCTTGACAAGCAAGTGGGCGACCATCATGAGCACACAGAAGTGGCAATTGTAGATGTTTTAGATAAAGGCCATAAAGGTAACAATGATGAAACCATGCAACAAAGACTTAACGCCAGAAGAAAAGATGGCGAGCATGTTACTGTGTTCAACGAAATGCTTGGTGAAAAAAGAACTAAAGACATGGTTCGAATTGTTACAGAATTAGCTAAAGATGCTAAAAAGAATATTGGTGACACACAATTAGAAGAAATGCTTCATCCTAATTTTGGCCACTCAGTGGTTCCAGGCAAAGAAATTATGTGCGGAGTTATGGACGCTGTGGCAAAAACATGTTTAGCTACATCTACAAAACCAGAAGAAGTATTAGGATTTTTGACTAAATCTGCGTCAAGTAAAGATTTTGCCAAGCTTCTCAAGCTTGCCAGACTTGGCACTCCAACTAGAGAGTACAACGCAATCATGAGCAAGTTTGCTCAAGCAGACATGCCTGAAGCTATGCCTGATGCTATGCCAGCACTTCCTGAAATGGGTGAAGAAGCTCCTATGGAGCAAACAGCCATTGAAGATATTGCTGACACAACAGCACCCGAAGCCACTGAAGGAGAAATTATTTCTGCTCTTAATGTTATCAAAGATAATTTCTCTACAGCGGTAGAAAAGCTTACAGAGCTTCTTGATAAAATGGCTCCAGCTGGAGAAACAAAAGAAGATGATATGAAAGAAGCTTTAGAAGCAGATGAGGCTGATATGGATAAAGACAGCATGAATGGGGCTGTAACAGGACTCTCGATTGCCGGAGAAGAAACAGGAGCAGCTCCTGAAGATATGGTTGGAGCTGTTAATAGTATGCCAATTGACAAACTTGCAGCGAGCATTTCTCAAGCTAGAAAAGCTACAGCTTCTGCAACAAGAGCAAAGCAAAGAACAACAAGAAAAGCTTCTGTTAACAATCTCAATGAGAATATTGTAGGATGGCTTGCTGATGTGGCAAACGATAGAAATCTGTCTACAGAAAAAATCGCCCTCGCCGCTAAACTGTTCTGCTCATACAAAGAGGCAGCTGTTAAAGTGTTGAATAAATCAATTCGAACATCTGATGTTCAAGTAATTGATGAAACCATACACACAACAACTATTATGGCCACTCTTGAAGACATTGGTGCAAAAGTGGAAGATGCCGCTTTCAATCAAAAGTTCAGAGATTTTGCAGTAGATTTGCTTTCACAATCTGGCTATGAAGTAGACCCAACAACATTTGCTTTGACAGAAATTAATGTCTCTGCTGATGGTATGGTTTGTGGCAAAGTCAGCACAAGAGCAACAAAAACTTTTAAGCCTGAGATAGCAGAAGATATGAAGATTGATGATTATGTTGACAAAGACAGACAAATGATGGAAATAAACTCTCCAGCATTGATGCCAGAAATGATGCCTGACACGGAAATGCTTCCAGAGTCACCAGGTCTTGGTGTAGAAATGCCAGGTGGCATGGTTATGTCCCACTCAGCAAAACATTTAAGAAAACTAGCAAGACTTAAGAATATTGTTAAAGTAGCACAAGGTCTAGGACTTCCAGGTGCTCCAGGTGCTCCTGCTGCTGGTGCTGGCGGAGCTGCTCCTGCTCCTGCTGCTATGGACCCTAATATTGGTGGAATGGCTGGGGGAGCTGCTGATTTAGGCGTGGGTTCTCTTACTGGCTCAACTCCAGAACTGGGCGAGCCAACGATTGACGAAACTCCAGAACCAGGAAACAAATCACCTTGGGGTTCAATTTGTCCACAATGCGGCTCTAAAGATGTAGACATTGCTAATGGTGAAGGCAATTGTAATGCTTGTGGAGCGAAACTTAAATACAAGTTTATTGTTGAAGTAGCTCCTCCTGAAGAAAAAGGCATGGGCGAAGAAAATCCAGCAGAAGGCATGGGATTAGAGATGCCAGCCGCTCCAGTAGGCGGACTTGGTGCTCCAGAAGCAGGATTGGGTGCAGCCGCACCTGCTCCAGCCGCACCTGGATTACCAGGATTAGCACCTGCCGCTTCTTCACTTAGAGTAATGAAACGAATTGCATACACCACTTCAGCAGAAGTTTATGCAAAATCACTTTCGGAAGGATTCAATCCGCACACAGCTGATAAACTACCAGTAGGTATGTGCTGTCCAGCATGTGGCTCAAGAACTGCTTCCAAAAAACAAAAGCATACATATTGCTACGACTGTGGAACAATGTCTGTTTCAGAAGTGAAAAAAGTAGCTGGAAAACCAGGTACTTTAGAAGCAAGTATTGTATGGATATAATATAGGAGATTTGTATTAGTTTAGAGAAATTAAAATTATACCTTATGTGAGTAAGGTTTTGATAACTAAACAATAGGAAACAAAAATGATAGACGGTCAAAGCGAACAATTAAAAATCAAAAAGGCTATGAAGATACATGAGATTGTGTCTTCGGATAAGGAATCATTTGCCGAGTGCAAAAGTGACCTTATGAAAAAAGTTGCTATGGATGAAAGCGAAGCTGAAGATGTAGCAAGCTCAATAAGAGACATGTTCCTTCCAAAACTGATGAAATCAGAGGGATTGGAAGAAGATGATATGCCAGAAGATTTTATTGGTAAAATGACCGATGATGACGATAACTTCGAAGAAGAAACAATTGAAATTGATGAGCATGACGAAGATGATGAGGAAGATGAAGATTTTTCCGATGAAGACGAGGGTCATGAAGATGAAATTAATGCCGACGATGACGAAGTAGATGCAGATGAAATCGCCACGCTCCACATCACAGTCCCTGCGGACAAAATAAGAGAGGTAGAAAAGGCTCTCGAAACTGTTCTAGGTGATACTGATGCTATGTCTAAGGGTGAAGCAATGGTACACAAAGATAACACAATAGGAGATGAAAAAATGAACAAAGAAATTGAAGCTAGAAAAGCTTTACGAAAAACAATTCTCGCAGCTATAGCTGATGACGCAGAAGTTCAACGTCTACCTCGAAAGGATGGTTTTGAGCATGCCCCAGGCCAACAATATTTCGAGGAAGAAGAACATAACACGTTCAAAGGCAACTTGACCGACCCCGAATTTGGAACTCTCGATTACGCAGATAACAAAATTCCTAGCTTCCTTAAGCTTGAAAAAGATAAAGGACTCAAGGAAATCGACTATGTAAACTTCGATGGAACTCCAGAAGATTCTCAAGAATTCACACTTGCATTTGATGCACTTGCTGAGCTTGAAATCCCTTCTCAAGGTGATGAAGGACTTTATCACGAGCTTGAAATTCCATCAGAGGGTAAGCTGTCGCTCAAAAGAACAGTTCAATCTTCAGCACTTGGAGATTTTGATGCAGATGCCGCTGAAGAAGTATTGGCTTTTGCTTTGAAATCAGCTGGTGTAGAGGATGAAGACCTTGGAAAACTGACATACGCTGAAGCTCTTGACTTATACAAGGCCATCAAAACTGCTGAAAAGCATGATGACCATGAAGCAGGCCGCGTTATGAAAGAAACACCAAATAATCCAAAAGAAGCTGTAACTGAGAATGAACTTCCGCACCAAAACGGTGACGAGGAAATCGTGAGAAAAGGCCCTAAACAGCTTTCTTCATCCACAGATGACCAATATGCTTCTATGCTCCGCAAACTCATGAAGGGTGCGTCTGAGCATGATAAAAAAGAAAAAGAAGCTGAGTTAGAAGTTGAAACTCCAGAGGGTGCTAACATAACCATGTCAAAGAAAGACCACGCTAAAAAAGACCATAAAAAAGAAGAAATGGAAAAAGAAGCAGAACTTTTCAAGGCAAGACTCAAAACAGCTTATGCTATGTCAACTAAACTTGCTACAGCAGGTTTATTGCCAGCAGAAGAGCTTGACGCTTACGCAGAAGGTATGATTAGCGATGGTCTAACCGTTACTGCTATGATTCGACAAACAAAACTTATGCTCAATTCAGCAGCATCAAATGCAGAGAGGCTTGCCTCTAGCAGCAATGCAACACGAACTGCTTCCACTGGGATTTCCTTCAACCCATCAGTGAGAGGTGCTAGTGTAGATTTGAGCGGTGTTTCAGAAATCCAAAACGCTTTAAAGAATATTGGATGGACAGCACCACAAGTTACTGGGATGGAGGACTGATTACGAAAGTATTCAATCTACAAAAAAAAGGAAACTATAAAAATTAAGGAGAAAATAATAAAATGGCATTAAGAGCATTAAATTCAGTTGTGGCAGCTAACTATGGTAAGCTGTCTATCGACCCTGTTCTTGCTGGTGATATTGTAACCTTCTCGAACTCGGCAAACGCTACAGCAGTAAACCCTGCATGTGTTTTCCGAGCAGACAGACACAATAGCAGTGCAGCAGGATACACAGGTGCAGTTCAAACAATCACCGCAGCTTTAAAAGGTTTAATCATTGGTGTGTGTGCTGACGACGCAGTGGGTACAAACCCTGCTGGTGAAACACCTACTATGATTAACAACGACCCTGCTGGTTCTAACTTTGTCAATGGTAGTGCTTTCCAAAGCTACACCAATGGCTTCTACGTTGGAGTTAAGAGAGCAATCTCCGACTTCAAAGATGAGTCAATTGACGTGGTTACTAACCTCACAGCAGGTATTCCTACCTACTCACAAAGAGGCGTGAGCGTGTATACTACACCTTCCTCACAATTTGTAACAGACCGATTTGCATTGCTTACAGCTCAAAACGCTGGTAATGACACAGCTAACTGGACAGGAACTACTGGAAGCACAGCTCCAGCACCTGGAGACCTTTTAACTGTTGGTGCAAGCAATGGTAACGCTACTTCTGTAGCTACTGGTTATACTAACACACCTGTACAACCTACTGTTACTACAGCAGCTTCGACAACCAACAACCGAGGCCTTCTTGTTTCAGCATCCACAGCTAACGCTGTGCCTGTCGTTGGACGAGTGGACTTTTACGATTCAGGAGCAGGTTTGCTTTACTGGACACTTATCTAATAAGGAGGAAATAAAGAAATGGCAATTACTAAAAATAGTGTTGAAGAAACAAGAAATCAAATCGTGGCTATGGCTCTTGAGACAAATGAAGGCAAAACAGCCCTCGCTCAGGCTATGGTCGAACCAATCAAGAACAGCTTGATGTATCAAGCAATCGGCCGAAAACTCCTGCTCGTTGACGAACTCCCACAAGGCGTTCTTCCACGATACGAAAGAGATATTACTGCAAAATCTTTTGTCATTGGCAAAAGAGGTGCTGTACCTACATCTGAAATCGAAGCAGAAGAACTTTTGGTTCCTACATTCGAAATTGCTGCTAACCCAGTAATTCGATACAGCGAAGTAAAAGCTCGACGCTTCTACATCGTTGACCGAGCACAAATCAAAGCAAAGGACTCCTTGCAGCGACAAGAGGATACAGAAGTATTCAAAGTCATCAATGCAGGTACTCCACAAGACCAAACAATTAACGTTAACGGTACAGTTCAAATTGAGCAAGTAAACCTCGCTCTTACTCTTATTGAAGAGCACGAACTTATCGGTGCTAAGATTGTTGTTCCTCCTGCACGATACAAGGACTTCCGAGGATGGGGCCCAGATGTATACGACCAAGCAACACAGCGAGATATTCTCCAAACTGGTTTGTATGGTCACCTGTATACAGCTGACATCCACCTCTCGACAATGGTTCCAAAGAACTGTGTCTTCATCATGGCTCCTGCTCAATTCGTTGGTGCAATGCCTATTCGACAAGACATTACAGTTCTTCCAGCTGACGATACACGAAGACTCCGATTGGGTTGGGTTGTGTACGAAGAATTGGGCTTCGCGGTCATAAATGACTTTAGTCTTTCTAAAATTTTAGTAAGCTAAAAGTTCAAAGTTACATAAAACTAAGAAAACCCTGGAGAAATCCAGGGTTTTTTGTTTTTTTAAGATAATAACAAGTAAAAAATACTTTTTTTGCTGTATAATAAAGTATGCAAAGAAAAACTCTAACACAATCTCAAATTGACGAGATTAATTCAAAAAACTTCAGTAAAAAAGAAATTTCAGAATACTTGAAAGTTTCCATGCCAACTGTTGCTTTATTATGCAAAGAATACAACTTATCACACAATGCTGATAAAAGAAAGTATAAGCCAAATGACAATTACTTCAAAACATGGTCAAATGAAATGGCATATTTCCTTGGATTACTTGTGGCAGATGGTCACGTAAGAAAACAAAACAACATAATTATGCTTAATCTGAAAAAAACTGATGAAGCAATTATCCAAAATCTTAAAGAAGCAATTGAATACGATGGTCCAATCTATACAATAAACAAAAAAGATGGACAACCACAGGCTTGTCTTACTGTAAGCTCGAAAGAAATGGTTAATGATTTGAATGACTTGGGATTATCTGGCAATAAAACTTATGATTTTAATTGGATAAAAGATATTCCAGATGAGTTCGTTTCAGATTTTGTAAGAGGAGTTTTTGATGGAGACGGTTGTGTTCATATTAATAAATTGTCTGGAAATATTTTGGCTTCAATAATTGGAACATACAAATTAACTGAAAACATTAAAAAAAATTACAATAATTTTACAGGGAGTAATTTAGGCTCTTTGATTAATAAAAGTTCTGTGCAAAACTTAGTCTTCAACGGCAGATATAACGCCTTATCCTTTTTGAATTGGATATACACAAACTCAACACAATCTACAAGACTAGGTAGAAAATATGATTTATATCTTCAACTCAGAGACAGAATCTGCGAAACTGAGCAATCTCCAAATAATTCACATATTTCCCAAGAAATAGCAAACGAAATAAGAAATGAAAAGTTTGCTCGCTTCACCACAAAAGAAGTTGCTTTAGAGCTAGGAATAAGTGAGCATATTGTTAATGATGTAAGGAATAATAGAACTTGGATTGATAATTCATTCAAACCAAAAAACAAAACCAAGAAAACAATCTTAATTACTTTTAATGATAAAACTCAAACCATTAAAGATTGGTCTGAAGAGCTTGGCATAGCATATTCAACAATAGATAGAAGGCTAAGAAGTAATTTACCTATCGAACAAGTGCTGAGTGTCAAGGAATTGCCTAAAACTAAAACAAAACAATCTGAGAAAGACAAAAAAGCTCACGAGCTTGCTTATAATCTACGAGTAGATTATAAAAATGGGCTCAAAGGTAAAGCCCTGTACGAAGAAAAATATGGCATCAAAAAATCCAAATATATAGATATTATTGGTAATAGAACTTGCAAGGAAGATACTGTTTGGTGGCAGAATTAAATAATATACACAATCTGAAAGGGATTTATTATGAACAAACACAATCTGATGAAAAAGATGGCATCAATTGCCACAGAACTTGACCAAGCTGGTTTTGAGAAAGAAGCAAATAAAATTGATTTAATGATGCTTAAAATGGCGGAGTTTGATATAAGCAGATATAAAAATCCTAACGTAGAAAATGAATTTGATACAGAAGAAGAAGCAGAAGATTTTTATGCACGATTCCCAGAAATTAGAATGCAATCTCACCATCCAGGTTCACTAGATTACGGGCCAGATGATTGGACTATTTCTCGTACACCAGAAGGAAGGCACAAATTTCACTTGAGATATCCATCTGACGTAAATATTGATTCAAATAAAGTCTTTACTGATAAACTTCGACCAGAGGATTTAATTCCTACTGAAAAGTCTCTTGAGCGGTTTGAAAGAATTAAACGACAAAGACTAGAAGACCGAGAAAGGAGATTTAAATAATGAACAAACACAATATCATGACAAAAATTGCTTCCATAGCCACAGAGCTTGATGGCCTTGGGTTAAAAAAAGAAGCTTCTACTATGGATGTTATTCTTATCAAATTAGCTCAAGATTACAAATGTTTAGAGTGTAGAAAGAAGTTTGATGAGGAGCCTTACAAAGTTACTGAAGAAGGTGAGGCATTTTGTAGCTATGAATGCCGAGAAAAAGATAAAGAAAAGAAAAAGAAAAACAAAAAGAATGTAAAATAAAGTTATGAACGAATATGATGCATTCATAAAAAAAGAAAACGAGCGGAAAGCAAACATTGACAAATTAGCTAATGCCTTAAAGTCAAACCTTGAGCCTAAAAACGCTGAAAAGATTCTTCCAGACGGAACAAAACAAATGGTAACTAAATCTTTCAATCCATTTGGAAAAGAAGTGTATACTGCTAGTAGAGATGGAAAAAATGTAATGACTTTTTCTAATAAAAAACAACTACTAGACTATTTAGATGATTGAGATTAGCCCCCTTTCGGGGGCTTTTTAATTATTGTCCGAGACCCCAGAGAGGATATTGAACCATTAGATTTGGGTTAGCTCCAAGACCAACAGTGCCTCCTGTAAAGCCGCGAAGAGTGCCATTGTTGAGATTCATACCAAAGGCAGGATTAACATTTACGCCATACTCCAATGCTGTAGGCGTGTTAGCAAGAAACTTACCAAGCTGGTAATACTTAGCTGAGCCATCAGCATGACCTACAATCACACCTTGAAAAGCCGCTCGGTTTTCATCAGCTTGAGCATTTCTTAGCCCTGAATAATTAGCCGCTTGAAGCCCAAGCTCCCAAGCCCAGTATTCTCTTACAGCTGGAGGAAACACAGTGACAGAATTGGATGATGCGTCTGTGCCATAAGCAATTGGAACTACACCAATTTGTAGATTTCCACTTTCCATAAGGATGCCAGCTGCGGCTGTGTTAGGGAGAGCTGTCATACTGCCACCCAACCAGCTGTTTCTAAACATAGTGGCGGAGCCAGGAGCTCGATTCCAGGTATTAAGCTGACCTGTCAGCGAGGTATTCAAAAGGTAGCTTCCTGTAACCTGACCGCATTGAGACCAGCTTCCTGCTGGACAGCTTGGAGTGGGTGCATTAACATTGCCTCTTGAAGTATTGAAATACAACTGTACATTTTTGACATAAGGTTGTGTCCATTTCTGCCAAGAGAAGTGATTAACGCGGTGAGCAAAACCAGCGGAAACGCCACAGTTAACTGTTGAGCCAGCTGGAATTGTATTCAAATTACCATTTAAAGAGGAATTTGCAATACAATCATCATTACGAGGGTACATATCATCATTATCAGCACCATACATGGTGATACCAAGAGAAATCTGCTTTTGGTTACTAATACCTGCGGCTTTCTTAGCGGCAGCTTTGGCTTGTGCAAAAACTGGGAAAAGAATGGCGGCTAGAATAGCGATAATGGCAATTACTACGAGAAGTTCGATTAAGGTAAATGCTTTTTTCACAATTATATTATACGATTTTTAGGACAAAAAATACCATAATTGTAAAGAAATATTATGAAAGTTTCATTCAGAAACTTAAACAAAAATGTGCCAGCTATAATTTCAGATTGTAGATGCAGCCAAAGATTTATGGAGCTTGGAATTTTACCTGGCAAAGAAATTGAGATTGTCGGAGAATGCCCTTTTGGAGGTACGGTAATTATTAATACACAATCTGGAATACTATGTGTAAGAAGGAATGAGCTTGATATTGACTTAAATACAAAGGAGGAGAAATAGAATTATTTCTATAAAAAACAACTATGAGCTTTTCTGATATTTTGAACAAACTTGCCGAGAAAAAAGCAATTCAAGGCAACTCTGATTTTGCCTATCGACTAATTTCTGTAGCCGAAAAAATGGAGGAAAAAAAAGAAGAAGAAACAAAAGCTGAAATGATTAAAAGAGGCAAAGACAAAAAAGCTAGCACACTTGAGCAAATGATTCATAAATATGCTGGTAAAGAAGGCAAAGGCTCTTTCAAGAATAAAATTAAAGAAATGGATGGATTCTTGCGAATGGATGGCAAAGCTTTCTGTTTCCAAAATAATGCTCAGGCTAAAAAAGCTTTAGGTGTGGCGGAGCAAGCTGCTAACTTTTTGAATTGGCAAGTAATGAAAGGCGACGGATGCTTTAAGCTTATGGAAGTGGGCAGAGACAAAAAAGCTAGCACACTTGAGCAAATGATTCATAAATATGCTGGTGATTTAGAAGAGCTTGGAATGAGTGAGCAAAATGAACCAGATGACCAAGAGCTTTTTGACTTTTTGAAAAAAAATCCTGGTTATTTTGATGACCTTGTGAAACCCATAAAAGAATATGAAGAACCAGACGACCAAGAGCTTTTTGAAAGATTAAGAAAAAATCCTGACCTTTTCAAAGAATCAAGCTTGAAAAAATTAATCAAAAAGTATGCCAAAGAAGATTGGGAAATATCAAGTGAAGAGGCTTATGAGCCTTTTGTAAATACAGATGCAGACCCACTTCAGTTTGATGATATTTATGATGCTATGGGAAAAGGGTTTGAAGATGGAAAAAGAGACCCAGATACAAATAAAAATCCTTATGACCCAGTAAAGCATGATGATAGCTTAGTTAAAGCTTACAATGATGGATTTGAAACAGCTGCCTCAGACTTGATGGGGAGAGGCTCATACTAAAATGAACAAACTGGCACACAATCTGGCATCAATCGGTAAAGAGCTTTATTTGAATGGTTTTGAAAAAGAAGCTAAAAATATGCTGTTTACATCTTTGAAAATTGCTCATATGGACCATCCTTTACATGGAGTAATTGAAGAAATGGGATTCGATAAAGCTGAAGATGGCGAGCCAATGACAAGAAACTTAGAAATTTTCATTCATGTCCATCCCGATGGAAAATCAGAATATGAGCTTGTAAAAGATAACAACTCTCATGATTTTGATTCTTTTGAAGAATTAGTTTCTCACCTCACGGAAGAAGATGAATCAGATTGTGGTTGCGGATGTGGCGGTAATTGTAAAACAGCCGCTGCAAAGAAAAAAAATCAAGGCAAGAAACTTAATAAGCCTTTCAGAACTCCAGGCGGCCCTAAGAAATTTTCAGTTTATGTGAAGAATGAAAAAGGCAATGTTATAAAGGTGAACTTCGGAGACCCTAATATGTCTATCAAGCGGGACCAACCGAACAGAAGAAAAAACTTTAGAGCTAGACATAATTGTGATAATCCTGGCCCGAAAACTAAAGCTCGATATTGGTCGTGCAGAATGTGGTCCAAACCATCTGTATCCAAGATTTTGAAAGGCAAAAAATAATAACAAATGTTATCGAACTTTTTACACAAACTGGCATCCATCGCTAATGACTTGGACGAGCAAGGTTTTTGTGAAGAGGCGAGTGGAATTGATGGTTTGCTTATAAAACTTTCAAAATATAATGCTCCGAGGGCTGGCAAGAAAAAGAAGAGATGGAGTGTAAAATACAAGAAAAACATAAACTGCGACAATCCTAAAGGTTTTTCTCAAAAGCAATATTGCAAAAGAAAGAAACGCGGTGGTGGATATCAGTCCTAACTGTATAATTTACTCATGATTAAAAAAGGAATTATCCTTGCTGGAGGAACAGGCTCCAGACTTTATCCAGTAACACAATCTGTAAGCAAACAACTTTTGCCTGTTTATGATAAGCCTATGATTTATTATCCTCTCTCAATTCTTATGAGAGCTGGCATTCGCGATGTTTTAATAATTACCACACCTCATGAGCAAACTTTATTTTGTAATTTGCTAAAAGATGGCTCTCAATGGGGCATGAATATTTCATATGAAATACAACATTCTCCAGATGGTTTGGCACAAGCTTTTCTTATTGGCGAGCAATTCATCAATAATGAGGCTGTGGCATTGATTCTAGGCGATAATATATTTTATGGGGGGAATCTTATGAAAGAATGCGAAAGGGCTGTAGAAAGCGATTGTGCCACAGTATTCGCTTATCGTGTTAACGAGCCAGAGCATTATGGCGTGGTGGAGTTTGATAAAAATAACAAACCTTTGAGTATTGAGGAAAAACCAAAAGAGTCAAAATCTAACTATGCTGTCACTGGTCTATATTTCTATGATAAAGATGTGGTAGAAATTGCTAAAAACATCAAGCCATCTGCAAGAGGAGAGTTAGAAATCACATCTGTTAACAATGAATATTTGCTTAAAGATAAATTAGCTGTGTCAAAATTATCTCGCGGATGCACATGGTTTGATGCTGGAACGTTCGACAACCTTCTTGAAGTAAGCAATTATGTAGCATCAATTCAAAATAGACAAGGCATGATTATTGCTAGTCCTGATGAAATTGCTTATAGAAATAATTGGATAACAGAATCTCAATTGGATGAATTAATTAATTCTTATGGCAAAAGTTTGTATTCCAAACAATTGAGATTGAGTATGGAGTAGGGTAACTTAAGAAATTAATAATTTCTTCTGACCATTGTTCTTATTTGTTCGTAACCATAACCATCAAAATAATATTTAGCTATTGACAACGCTGCATCAAAGTCTTTTTCAGCGTAAGCTTCTTTAAACATAGCTTCTATTTTGTCTTCATATGTCTCGTATTTGGGGTCGCCGTAATTTTCTTGGCTAAGATAAGCATCATCGTCTTCAATCCCCTGGCTGATTACAGTGCGGACGATAGGTGTAACAGAAGCTTTCTTAAAAATTGCCATAATATTTATTTCTTTTCAGATTGTTTTTGTTCCTTTGAAGCAATTGAGATTAAGAATTTATTACTTTTTGCTATTCAACAATGCAGCTTTTTGTGCCATTTTTTCTAAAAGATAAAAAACCTCCATTGCTGGTATAGCATCTCGATATTTTCCTTCTAAATCAGCTAAAAGGGTTGCACCATATGATAAAATATTTTTTTCGAAATCAGGCATCGGAGTTCCAGGGTCTTTCCCCTCAAGTGGATTTAAAACATCATATTCGCTTTTAATCCCTTGACTGATTACAGAGCGGACGATAGGTGCAACAGAAGCTTTCTTAAAAATTGCCATAATATTTATTTCTTTTCAGATTGTTTTGTTTCCTGTTTCATATTTACAGCAATGCCCACCACTTGATAATAGTTTTTTCGCCCGATTTTATTCATTGTAAACACACAATCTGGATACACAATCTGAAATCTTTTTTCATCAAAAACATATTTTTCTGGCTCGCCAAATGTTTTAATTACTGATTTGAAATCTGACATTAGGCCCACACCTCTGTATTTCACAGATTTATTTACACCGTAGGCTTGCAATGTAAGTATTGAACTTGTCTTATTACTAATTGCAGTAAGAAGATAGGCATCTCTTTCGAATGTAAATGATTGAAAGTTTTTATCTTCAGATTGCTCAACAGTGATTGGATTTCCAAATCTGTTTGTGATATCAACAAGAGTGGGATTCGAGCCAAAACCCAAAAACCCAGAAAAAGAAGCCAGTGTTAAAAATATAGACCACATAGGATTATATACGAAAGTTGTATAAAATAATTACATGGCTCTTGACAGATGGACTATGGCAGCTGTTGCCCAAGAAGAAGCAGCCAAAGCTTTACAACAATATAAAATTGACGAAAAAATCAAAGCAATTATTGAAGCTGAGCTTGAAACAAAAGTAAAACAAGAAATTGAATTACAGTTTGCTGATATGAGAAAAGCTGTTAAAATTATGAATGAGCAAATAACAATTTTAAAAGATGCAGTGGAAACTCTCAGCAAAAAATACAATAAGTAAAGTAATTTTCAGCAGTCCGATAGCCTTGTTTTTAGGAGTGGGTGTGCTTGTTGCCACCGATATTTTACAGCCTAGTTATTTCAAAAATTTGCCAGTATATTACCCATATTTTATTGTGGCGATGTTTGTTGGTTACCTTGCAGTGTTTTTGGCTTCATCTTACATATCAGCTACAAAATCTAAGTTCAATGCTATTTTCTTTATGATAATTTTCATGGTAATTGAAGCTTTATTTTCTGTTTTAGCAGTTTCTACATATTATGGAAGTCAACAAATACCAATATTAAGAATAATTTCAGCTTTATGTTTACCTCTTGTATTTAGTTTGTTTTATTTTTTGAAAATAGTAGATGTTGAAAAAAATGTAAAAGAAATAATAGATGAAACCACTCTTTTTAAAAATTTTGATGAGCTTGAGCGTAGCAAGCCTGATTTCTAGTTGTTCCACGCCTGCTCCAGAAAAAAAGCTCATTCTTATAGACATTTCAGGGTCTAATAGCACAAATATTAAATCTACACTAGACAAAGTAAATGACATTTATTTAGAAAGCGGGCCAAAAGATACTTTTGACATCTATTTCTTTTCTAGCGTGAAGTATTTAGCTTACACAGGAAATAAGTTTAATAAAGACCGCGATTTTCTTCCATTCATTTTATTAGGTTATGAAAAAACTAAGCAAATTAAAGTGAAAGAAGGAACATCATTTGATATTTGTAAAACAATTTTAGAAAAATCAAGCAGCTATACATCTGCTTATATTTTGACCGATGGATTTTTTGAAGATTCTAAGATAACAAAAATCAAAACATCACCCAATCTGAAAATTAACATTGTAGGATTGAATATCCAAAACAATGAGATTGTGTTGAATGCGTTTGAAAATACTGACCAAGTTAAAATAGATTTTCAAGGTAATTAGTATAAAGCTCAAGAAAGTAAAGGTATGATTGACCTTTATTTATTCGAAATTAAATGTGCTGAAGAAATTGGCGATTTTAGGCTGGCTGATGCTTTGGACAAAAAATTGGTAAGAATTGCAAAAACTGACCACAAAGATATTTTGAGGAAAATCACAAGAAAAACTAAAAGTGATGCAGCTGTAGAAGATGTTTCATTTTCCAAAACAAGACAAAAGTTTGTTGTCAAAGCTAAACCATCTTTGAACGATACCTTGAAAAGAAAAATTAAAGATTTAGCAGGACCATATTCAGTATCTTTCAGATACAGCAATAAGACAATAGATGAGCTGATGGGTGAATCTGAAGACCCCATGCAAAGACATTTAGACGAGCTTGACCAATTGGGTCCAGATTATATTGGGCTTGACAGAATGGATGAAATGGAGCCATCAGAAGCTGATTTAGAATATACCGCTGAGTTTCCAGCAGAAGATTCATCAGAAGATTCATCAGACGATGCATTAGATGAATTCTTACTTGAATATGCTCGCAAAAATATGAGAAGCTTGCCTGGATATTAATCTTCTCTTGTAAAGAAGTCTTTTTCGAATGGTGGCTCATCAAGATTGAGTTTTGATTCAAGCTCTGCTATTCGGTAGAACTTCACTTTGTGAGCAGAAAGTAATGGTGTGTATGTAGCAAGATTAATGAGAAGCTCATAGTATTTTTCGCACAAAACTCTTACGATTAAAAATAGCTCAGCTTTTGAGTATTTATCTTCTGTTAAATCTGAAAGAAACTTCTCAAGTGCTTCAGATTGTTTTAAATAAGATTTAGCCACTTCATCTGGTTCCATACTATATTTTATTCAATTTCGCTCTCATCCACCTGCTTCTGCAAAATGCTCAATGCCAATTGAATTTTTTCATACTTTTTGATTTCCATGTTTTCAAAATCTGACAAACTTAAACTTATAGTTCCGTTTAAAATATTTCTAGCGAGTAAAAGCTCATATGGCATTTTATTAGTGCTTTTTTCTTCCGTTAAAAAAACATTACAATCATTTAAAAAAATTGCTGATTCATCTTTACTTAAACTAAATTGTCGTTTTAGCTCATCATAAACAGCTTTAACAAAAAGAAAATCTAAAGATTTGTTATTTTGGGATGAATCATAAAAAAATTCATCGTTTTGCCAAATAGAAAAATCTATGCAATCAATCATGCTCCTCATTTCAAAAAATGAAGAAAAATTATCCTCATTATATGAATTAAAATCCATTTGAGCTGCTTTTTCAACAGTAATTGGTTTAAATTTCAATTCATATTTTTGCTCGTTAAAAATAAATGTCTTACTGTGGTTTTGCATAAATTTCTCCTCTTGGTGCATGAAGCAGTCCATTGAAATTTACATCAAATTCATTTTGTTGATAATAATCTGGCGAGCTAGATTCTTGTAGCAGAGCTGTAAATTTAATTGTATGAGTGTATGAAGATTCATCTGCATTAATCTTTAAATCGAAGGCGTCGAAAAATACATTTTTCATTGGAAAATAAAAAGGTCCGCCAAAAAATAAAATTAATGTACGATTTTTGCTTACGCTGAAATATCTTTGAAGATTCTCTGCGGCAAGAAATTTTAATTCGCCCGATACTTTTCTGTTTTTCAAAGAAATATATCTCATACCATCAACAAGATTTTTAGCGAATCCATTATTTGCAGTAAATATTGTTTCTAAATTATTGTCAACTGTTAAAGACATATCTAAAATTCTGTTTCCTTGAACGAATAAATCTTCTTTTTGAATATTATAGGAAGTATAAATACCTTGTTGAAGTGATTCTGCTTCAGCTAAAACAAAAAAACAATCATAATTTTTAGCTGTTCTAAAAACTCCTCTTAATTGTTCATTCGCTGGAACCACGCCAATTTCATCTAAGTCTTTATCGTATGGACTGATGAGGTTTTCAAAAGGAGGAGTTTCATAACTTGACCCACCTTTGAATGACAAGCTAATATCAACAGAATCTCTTGCAGTAATAGTAAACTTATTGACAAAAAGTGGGCCTCCTATATTTTGTGGATAAACATCTGCACTTATAAAAAATGGTACAAACCAGTATACAGCAAGTCTCCATATTTGTTGTAAAAATTTCGAATTAGGAAGACCTTGTTGAAAAGGAATTAATACCATAAGGTTCATAGTGCCTTCAGTCATTAAAACATTGTTTTGAGGACTAGCAATATATTTTGACCAAGTAAAAGTGTCTACAGATTTATAAAAAGGAATTGGATTTATAGATAAATCTTTTATCATACCATAATAGTAATTTGTACGTGTTTGAGATGTAGTAAACAAATCTCCATACAAACTCTTATTAAATAAATCTAAAGATGGCGTAAATCTTTTAACAAGATTTCTAGGAGTTTGGTTATCATAAATATTTAAAAAGGGTATAAAATCATAGTTCTGTTGATAAAAATTTTCTTCATTGTGGATAGCTATTGCAATTTTTTTTGCAGTTGTAGGATTTATAATTACAGGGTTAGCACCAATCATAACACTCCTTTAAGCCAATGTTTACATACCATTTTTGCTAATGAATAATTCATTGAATTTAAATCTGCTTTGCTCATTATTATTGATTCTAAACTTTTATTATCTGGAAAGTCAATCGAAATAATTGCACTTTTTAGAATTTGTCTATACAAGATTGATGTACGAATAAAAGGCACTCCCGTAATATGATTGATGTAAGTGGCTTCTTCTAAAGCTGTTGAAACTAAATCAAATTCTGGTCCTTTTGCTAAAAATTTCAACTTAAAAAGATTGTCATCTTTAGGTGGCCCAAACTTTTGAAGTCCATTTGGCATTTCTATAAAACTATATTCTAATTCAAATCCATAAATATTGTTCATTAATTATTAGCTGTCTCCATTTCAAAAATAGGTTGTCCTTGTCTTTCTCTAGTTATGGCATTCCACTCAAACTGAAGACTAACGTATTCATTCTGATTTGATTGCATTTTTCCAGGTTTCCAGATTGTGTAAGGAATATTGTAAAGCTGATTGTTAAAATTTAAACTCAAGCTTTTTCTTGTTGAAGAATTTAAAACTGGATATCTATCAAAAGTAGGCTGTGACGACCTCAAAGCAAGAATCGACATTGACCCGCTTATTCTTCTTTGTTTTGAATAATATCCCACTGCAAAAGTTCTTAGCATAGTTTTTTGTATATTAGTATATACCACTTCAAGACCATTATCTATGTTTAAACTAAATTCTTTTATTGGAATAGAATTAAAACTTTGAGTTATTAATCCATCCATGTAATCTAATTTATTCAAATCTGTAATATCAAAAGAAGAAGTAATATCGTTTACAAAATCTGAAATTAATATTCTTGATTTATGAAGCGGAATTATCGGAAGTTGAGAAACGTTGATTCCTGTTGCATTTATGAATTCATACCTTTCTTTTCTTGAATAATTTATCGAGACAATATTACAGCTAAGTTTGATATAGTCTTGCTCTAAAGACAATGATATTTTATTAATCATACATGGATAAAAACTACCTTCCGCACAATTAATTCTAAACATTGGCTCGTATTGTATTGGAAACTCGTTGATAATGTTGCCGTATTTAAATACTTCAAGCCAGCCCGTATTGGGCATAGGATTTGGAAAAGAATTTACTTCAACATGTGCTCCATCTTCATCAACAAGATAATATTTATAATTTGCTAGTGACCCTGCAGGTGTTTGAAAAAGATTTTGATACATCAAATATTCATTTACTGGAGTGTTATTAGCAATCACACTATTATCATTTTTAGTAAATTTATATGGGGCGGTGGTCCCTTGATATGACCATGCGGAAAGATTGAAAAGCAAATCAATCCCTGGGTCTAACGTTCCCGCCACATTATTAGCAAAAAGAAAAGTGGCATCAATGGAAATTTTTCTTTGGTCCAAAATTGTATAATTTGCCTGATTAAAACCACCAAACAGTAACTGGTCTTCTACATTTTTTTGCTCAACATTTACCGAAATATTATCTACTAAAATTTTTCTTGAAGCAGACAATGCTTCACCAAAATAATCACATTTGAATATTTCGATGTATCCATAGTTACTGGGATAGGCAAATAAATTTAAAATCATGGTATTGAGTTTATCGTAAACATATCATAGATAGTCCAGTTTACAATAGTGGTGTTTGGTATAAAATTCACTCCTAAAGCTAAATCAGGGGCGACAAAAACATCTAGAACTACATCAAATAAATCTGTATCGTTACCTAATAAAATTGAGCTGTTCCTTGCAGTGCCTTTTGGCAAAGAGCCTATTAAAGTGGTTTGTAAGCCTGTCAAAGTATTTTGTGCAAGCACAGACACTATCATGGAATTTTGAATTGGAGAGGTGGAAACAATAGTTCCGCCCACTACTGTAGCCAAAGGGCCTACATCATTGAATGTAAGGTTTCCTAAATCTAATTTAGGAACATAAATCTGTAATCTACAAGGATAGGCTGCTTTGTCATTAGTAAGATAAACACCTCTTGAAGAAACAATTGCTCCTTTGGAGCCTTGGTCTACATAACCAAGTTTAATAATTTGAGAAGGAGAATTAACAAATGTACTCCAAGAAGCAAAATTATTAGATGTGGCAAATTCTGTAGAGAAACCATTTGAAACCCTGAACTTTAACACTTGATTTGAATTTAAAGCATAAGGGGTGTTCATACTGAATACCGCCCAATAAAAAGTGTTTGATGCCAAACCAATAAAATTATTTGAAGATACTGGCATGTTCATAAAATAAGAAGAAGAAATCGAAGCAATTGGTATTGGCGAAAGGTTTTCCACTGCCACACCTTGAGGTTGAGTGTTTGTGCCAGTATATATTCCGCAATTTAACTGAGACAGAATTGCCTGTATTTCTGCTCCATTTCCGCCAGAGTTTGTTGCTGCATCAAAAACTGTTACAGTAGGTGTGAAAGTGTATCCACTTCCAAAAGAAGTAATTCTCGCAGAAGTAATACCTCCACCAGCTGAAGTAGTGAGAGAAATAGAAGCACCTGTTCCGTCTCCAGTAATTAAAGCATATGGCGAAATGTAATTTGAACCAGGTGTGTCAATCAAGCAACTTTGTATTCCTGTAAGTGGTGTTGAATCTGTAATAAAAGCATTGAAACCTATGCCGCCAATAATGCCATTTGTGCTGTCTGAATTCTTAATTTTGAAAGCAAAATAATTTGAGCTAACTCCCAGGGGTGTAGCAGATGTATTAGGTAAGATTGTGTCATTGAGTGTGTAGTATTGCTCTTCAAAAGGAGATGTCAACCTTTCTTGCTGAAAACCATTAAGTTGTCTAACATTTTTATAAACATGAAAAAATAAAAGATTCGAGATATTTGTAGAAGTCCAGCTAAAATAATTATTGATTTTTTGGTCAAAATAAAAATTAGTATCAGAGTTAAAAAGCGGTGCATATTCTCCAGCTGATGTTACTGCGGAAATTCCATATGAATAAGTACCATTATTGATGGTTGAATTACCAGTAAAATCTACATAAGAATTTAGGCTGGATGCACCTGGAAAAACACTCAAAGACTGTCCAATGTATGCATTTCCGCCATAGATATCACCTCTAAAAATTGCGTAGGTTCTTGTTAAATCCACGCCTTTTACAAAGTACCAAAAATTTTTGAATCTGTAATCAAAATCTGTTTTTTGCAAGCCGTCGTATCCTATTCCGTATTGAAAAATACCCGTAGGAGCATATGGTTGAGTGGCCCAGTACTCATCAAATCCTGAAAGATTCGACGAAATACCGTTAGTGTAAGCAATAAAACTATTCAACAATCTTGATTCCACATCATATTGCTGCACAGTATTAAAAGCCTTTATGGAATTATTTACTGAAATAACAAAGGAATTATATGAGGCTAAGTTAGGAAAAAAATCTGATGGTGTTGAGTAAATTGGATATGGTTCAAATAATTTTTCAACACCCAGTGGGCAAGCATAATTTAGAGCTCCTACAGCCCCTGTAATTTCCACAATTGCTGAAGCCAAAATAATTCCTGTACTTGGTATATTTACGTCTGGAGGCAAACCTGCGGTTGCAAAAGTAGAAATGTATTTAACTACAGGTTGAAAAATTAACGTTAAAGTGGAGCCGACAGATGCAAAGCCACCTGGGTCTTGACTAAGAGTAATTGCTTGCAAGGTGCTATCTATTGAAATAATTCCGAAAAGATAATTATTAATATTTACTGTTTTAAAATTACTCAAATAATCAACTCTTGGCAACTGGTCTACTGTTATAGTTGCTCCAGTTACATTTGTAATTGTGCAATTAAAAACTTGTGAAGCTAAATTAAAATCATTGTAATCTAGATAAAATTTAAATAATTTAGTTCCAGCTTCATCATTTTCAGTTTTAACTGGAATAGATTGAGAAGGCAAATTTACCAAATTTGTTTGATAAAAAACTAAACCAGGACTAAATTGAAAATTTACTTGTGAGCCAAGATTTTCGAATGTAATACTTGAAAATGAGTTTGGATTGTCATATACTCCAAAAATTGGTTTACCTCTTGTTATTATCGAGCTTATTTGCGAGATATTGAACAAAGCAGAATTTGGATTGGTTGGCGAGCCCAATACATTTTTTTTTAAATCATATGAGATTCCTACTGATTGTGATAAACTCACTAAAAATGTATCATTTATATTAGCCACTTTAACATTTTTCTGAAATTCACCTTACAAAGCCTTCTTAGGTAAGGCCAAAATAATCAATCAAGAACTGATGAAGAAAAGGTGGGAGAGTGTTTTTGTACAAATCATACCAGGTTTGGAAATCTGGCTCCCAACTTAATGTGTTAGCCCAGTTATATACGTTCATGTAAGTGCAGTTATATAAATTAGAAGAAATTGCTAGATTTACAGAAATATTTGATGGAATGAAGCTTTGATTGGCGGCAAGTGAATAAAATTGTCCATACCCATTGCTATATCTAAAAGTTTGAATTTCAGCTCTGTATAAAGAGCTTGGCAAAACCGTCCAATTATTTTTAGTACCCTGGAATGTAGCGTCTTCAAGAACGATAAACAATAAGGCAGATAAATCTGAATCGTTTATCAAACTAGATTCAAAATTTCTTGTTATTGTTTCATTTAAATTGTAATAGCTATCGTAAGGAATGCCGTTCGTTTCGTAAGAGGAGGCAATGCCTATCACGATGTTAGAATTTTGTTCAATTGTAACTTTCAAAGGCAAAACCTTGTTAACATAATTCACTGTTCCAATTCCCATTGTTGGCAAATCTTGTAATTCAATTAAATTTTGAACAGCAATTGAAGTTGCATTTTCCAAATTGGGTAAAATATTATAACTATTATTGTAAGTAAAAACTCCTGGTTGAAGATTTATGTCATTCAAATCAAAAGGTTGATAAATTTCAAAACCAAAATTAATTGCATAAGATGTTGGGAAGCCATAGTTTCTAACAGTGTTTATATTAGCCTGTTGAATATCTAAGCTTTTCTGATACTTATAGTACAGCTCACAAAAAGGCTCAAGTAAATTAGTTAATATTGAAGTGGTCATGATGTCCTTATTACAAACGAATCTCCAGGTGGGTATCCATAATTGACTGAAGTAGCTTCATCAAGTGTTTTGCTAACATTCAAGAAGACAATATTTTCTACTGGAGCACCTGAATTTATTGAGTATGGAGATGGTGAAACCAAAGTAGTTCCAGAACCTATTCCTATTAATGTATTGCCAAATCCCACATTCCAATTAACATCAATTACTGCCGTAGATAATGTGAAGTAAAGTATCTTAAAGTATACGGGATTTTGTCTTTCAGAAACAGATAGAGTTCCTGTTGCCACATTGTATTCCGAAGAAACAACATTAAAAGTATCTATTATTGGTTGAGTGTTATTATTAATATAAACTTGTATTCCCGAAGAAGTGCCATATCCTATTGAGATTGGAACTGCTAAAGATTGGTTACCTGTTGGTTTGAAAGTTCCTTCAAAGACAACATTCTTTGGATTAGTTCCTGTTCCAATAAATGTATTTGCTAACCCAATATTATAATAAATTGAATTGCTATATGTTTGTTGAATCACATTAAAAATGTTGAAATTTTTATAGTTTGTAATTTCTCTGTCCATCCAGGTAGCTTTCCATTTAGGTTGAGCAAACAAAGATATAGGCCCTTCTTCAATGAAATTACCATTTGAGTTATATCCGATATTTACGAAAATATCATGAGTGTAGCCCAAATATTCATATGAAGGATTAGCATCCCCTACGTATGAGGTAGTGCTAATGGAAGCTCTAGGATAAATACTAAGCGGTTTATTTATTGCTTGAGATTTATAAGCCCAATATCCGTCTACTTCTCTGATTGGAGGAGCTTCTCGCAACTTGTTAGGTTTTGCTAATCCAAATTGTGATGGGTCAGTGTAATTAAACGCACCGTATATCTCTGGATTAACTTGGTTAAATATTTTGTTAAAAACAAAATTGAAATTTGCAATAGTATTTCCAAACCCTATTTGACTAGATGTCGCCATGCCAATTTGCACTCCGTTGTATTGATTTAGGCTTCTTGATATGAAAAGCTGTTCTGCATTCAAGCGAGAAGTAAAAGAAAGATTTGCAAAATTTATCGTAGAAAAGCTTAAAATTAAGTTATTAAAAGTAAACGCCACACCTACATAAGTGGTGGATATTGATGTAATTTTTATAGGATTACTTGTAATGAGTGCGGTTTGAGAATTCAGAGTAGTGCTGATATTCAAGAAAACATCATTATTAGATGTAGTAAAATCTGAGTTTCTTCTCAAATAAATTAAAGCAGATGATGTATTTTGTGTCAAAATGCTTGTTCCATAAATTTCAGAAAAATTAATTTGACTTTTTGCCAAATCTAAATCATATCCTGATGTAGTGATTCCTCCAAATACAATTATGTTATTGTTGTCGTTGTTAATTTGTGAAGATGAAATAGAATAATTTGATGTGGTTATTCCAGAAAATGCACCTTGCACACTCAAAAAGCTTCCTGTTAAATTTTGTTTTATAGAAATCCAATAATCTGCACTGTTTAGTGTCTGAACATTGTTAGTAAAAATAAAACTAATTGGTACGTTAATATTTTGATAAGAAGTTCTGCTTATCTGAGATGCCAGAATTTTATCAGAGCTAGCTACTTCAGTTTTTTCATTATTGTTTTCTGCATAAAGTTTCACTTCAAAATAGCCACTTGGATTAGAATTATTTAATTCGATAAGTTTACAATTCAATGTAACATAGCTTATAGATTGTGCCCCGTAAGTAGATGGCACAGTAATTTTATTAAATACTTCATCTTCATACATAGTATAATTTTGACTTCCAGAGACAAAATTCAAAGCATTTAAATTTGCCTGAGGACTTTGAAAATTACTAAAAATTTCTAAATCACCTGGTTGTAAATTGTTTGGTGCGATAAAGAAAGAATCTACTGTGGGATAATTGTTAATCAAAATGTCTACATCAACGGTGGACGAATAGCCAATCCCAACAAATGCTTTATTGTTAAATTTGAATCCCGCATTGTATCCTTCTGAGGGATTGGTATTTTGAACAAAAGATATCAAATTATAATTTGCATCAGTGACAGCTGTGAAATCACATGTATTGTTCATTATCACTGTAATATTGGCATTTGTAGTTCCAATGCCTGATGATGAAAATGGAACATCAGTTAAAAATGTGTTGAAGTTAAAAGAAAAATTGCTTCCTGAATTGAGTATTTCTAATGAAGCTGGATTAATTATACCTGTGGAAAGAATTTCATATTTTATTTGTGCTGGCTGCTCATTAGTTCTAGAAGACAAAGGTGGCAAAATCCAAGATGTGTAAGTGCCTGGAACTTGTAAGCTTCCTAATGAATTCACATAAATTGATTTAACAAAGCAATTATTGCCCACTTGAACATTATTTATTGTGTAAGGCGGAGTGAGTGAAATACTTGTTACAATACCTGAGTTTATGGTTGCAGTAAGTGCAGTAAAACCAGAAGCATCACCCAGTGCTGTGGGAGGCTTATTGTATGGATTTGCAAGAGCGTCGTTCCAATATTTAGGTGTGTTTAAGACATAGTTTGTGGCACAAATAGACAAATCTTGTAAGTAAACATAAGCACTTGAATGAACATCCAGATTAACAACATAAAAAGAATTGCCTGCATCTAAAAATTCTTGAATAGCCTCATTTATATCGTCTGGGTCAGTGATTCCTTGGCTTCTTAGAAAAGCAACATACTCTTCATAAGTATATTTTTTAGTATCCACAGGAGAGAACGCTCTGTTTAAAATTGGCCTTACTACACCATCTTTTAAATCTGGTATAATGCCCGAATATCCATACAATCTGAACTCATCAATGCTTGAAACACTATAGTCATTGTAATCTTTTGATTCTGGGTCAACTAAATAATAGTAGCCACTTGTTTCAAGATTCAAATCAATTCTTGTTTGGTAGTCACTTTCTGAAAGAACATATTTAGACGCCATTAAATAAAGAATTTTATTCAAATAGTTTTGATTTTGATATTGGAAAGTTAAATTTAGAGTATAGTCGAACGCAAGCCCTGTTCCTTGATTATAAGGGTCGATGCCATTGCAAACAAGACTGATTGGTTTATAAATTTCAAAAATTGTGTTTTCTGGGATTTTATATTGATTTTGAATACTTAATACTCCTTGATTAAAGGTTAAATATTCTTTAGAGGAAACTATATTTGTTGCTTGATAAATTGATTTTTCTTCATATTCTGAAAAATTTAAAGGCGGTGTATTAGTTGTTCCATATGGTTGTGTAAAATCTTTCAAAGTGTTTTTTGAAACAATAAAATTTTCACCAGTAAAGTATGAGTTAAGATTGTTGAAGTTTACACCAAAGAAAAAATCTGCTATAAAATTATCTAAAGTATTAAGATAATCGTCTACAATTGATTCTAATTGTAGAAAATAATTTTTGAATGGCACAAGCGGAAGAGCAAAGTTTTGCCAAATCAGAGGGTCTTGAATTACTTTTACAAAAGCTGATGGAACAATTTGATTTTCGTAAATGACAGAGTATACAATTGGATTACCGTTTAAATATGATTTTTTTGGATTGCTTTGTAATACTATTAAATTTTGAGGGACATAATTTTCATAAATTTTCTCAATAGAATTAATGTTTATTACTTCTTGAGAAGAACTTTCAAATAAATTAATCGCTTGCAAAGTGGCATTCAAGCCTTGGTTTGCACCAGTGCCTGAAGTTATTAATTGCCCATACAGATATTTGTAATTTGAATTTCCGCTTATAAAACTAGACAGCAATACATTATTTAATATTGGATATCGCAATGGCTGTGTTTGCTCGGATGGCACTCCATCAAAAATTGTTGCATTGATTCTATCCAAAGTCCATAAATATGGATTTGAGTCTACAAAGGAATTTGATGTGTACCCTAAGCTATAAGGAATGCTATCAGACCAAAAATTCTTTCTACCAGATGTAAAAGTTATTCCCTTAGGCGTAACAGATGCAGTTAAAATTCCAATATTATTTACAAAATTTTCACTTCCAGCATATTTTATATTTCCTGATGTGTTAAAATTTGTAGAAATGAAATTTGCATCCGTCGTGCCCCAATAAACACCGAATGTATATCCGATAAAGTAAGATAAAGAGTAATTGAAACTTATTAACAGATTAGTTGTTTGCCCAGCATACGACCAACAATAATCAAACTCCACCAAGTTTACATCTGTAAAATCTCCGTAGGCATTGAAACCGTCTAAACCAAAAACAGCCATGTCTGCAGGAACATCTATGATATGAGAATTGAACTGATTGCCTGTAATTCCCAAAACCGACAGCGGAACTGAAATTACTGAATTGTTGCCAATTCCTAAAGATGAAACTGTAAATAGTTGACCAGATAAAAAAGCACTGCTCATTCCAATATTATAATTAAATAATGTTGTTGAGATATGAGTGCAAACTTCAAAATCTGCGGCAGCATTTGTAAAGGCTACACCTGAATTAACATTCTGCAAACTTTGTTTTAAAAAATCATCATTATCGGAAGATATTTGTGTTTGATAATTGCCAAATAAACTTTCTAAATCGTAATTTTCTGTAACAGTGGAGCCAATTACTTCGCTTGCATTGGCAAAAGAGTTCGCAGATAAACCAACATTCTTATTCATGTCGCCAATAATTTTTTCTAATGCTTCATAAGTTATAGCATTTGAATGAATTATATTCTGGAAAAATTTTTGTTCTGTTGTCATTATACTGCGTTCACATCTACATTGTTCGGACCAAATTGCTCTACACTTATAATTTCTTTAGCTTTCATTTCAAACTCAGCTGTGTGAAGAAAAGCTTTTTCCATGCCATCATCTGAAGGTTTGATTGAGCCCACTTGAATATCCTGTAGGAGTCTCATAAGTTGAACGTCATTATTTACTACATTGTTCAAGTTTGCATTCCAACTTTGATTACCAGTGATAGCAGCTGGTTTTATTCCAGCAGCCCAATCTGAGATGAACATTTGAACAGCTTGGTAAGCGATTCCTGCCCAATCATAGTAAGGTGGTGCTGAGGTAGTATGTGTTTCTTGCCAAAAGTTATTTACATTATTCACCACTATGTTAGCATAGTT
>JACCDG011346153.1_pt1 | contig 31224 bp, 24 predicted proteins | sample 7442471 | NCBI WGS metagenome assembly JACCDG01 (sample SAMN15323444, study PRJNA562643) | freshwater metagenome | isolation source: river surface water | place: USA:Blue River Watershed | collected 2017-08-17 | reverse complement strand
GCAGCGTCCGCAGTTTGGAGGTTAGTGAACCTGTGCGCGACAACCGAGGACAGGTACTCGGTGAAGCCGCGGCGCACGGCAATCACCCGGTCTCTAGGGAGCGTGGTGATGTCGTTGACAGACGCAATGCGGGCAAATAGATCTGTGCCAATACGCGTGGTGTCAGCGCTATCCACTCGGACATAGACGGGCGCTGTGGGATCGCTTCGGCGCAAGTCTGCAGGAGTGGCGATCCGCGCCAGAATGTCTGACCTTGCATCCAGAGGGTCGGCAATTGAGACTACGAAGAGCTCGGGGTGCGGAAGATCTCCGGGGTCCACAATCGACGAAGTAATCTCGTAGGTCGTCACACCATCAATTGAGATAAGGCTGCGCCGATGCTGCCTAACCGTGGGCGTAGTCATTCGCTTGTCTCGCTGTCATAGAGGTACTGCCGCGAGCCGCCAAAGCTCCCGTTTTGTGCCGAGGCTCCCACCTCACGCACAATGCTGTCCAGGCGCCTACGGATGTCCGCAGACGCTTGAACGGCCAGCTCTTCGCTGGAGCACTGCAGGGCAATCTCGTGCGTGCGATAGAAAAAAGCCCCCGTTGAAAAAGCCGCCGCAAAGCCCTCGGGGTAATTCAACAAGTCCTTGCGCGTGGCGACATGACTAAACGCGTTGTCATCCGCGCGGGCGACAAACAGCGCCTTTGAAATCCCCCCAGCCGCTTGGATTTCCAGCCTCACGCTGTAATACAGAGCCGTATCGGTCTGCAACAGCGTTTGCTTTTCTGTGACAGTAATCCAGCTCATGCTCAGGGCCCGTAGGTGGTAGTGACGATCGGCGTAAACGACGTTCCAAGCGAAGACGCGGCCAACTGCAAATCTCGAATTTGTGCGCGGGTGCTAGCCATGAGGGCTTGCGCGGACGCGAGGGTGCCGTGTAGGGTGGTTACTCGACGACAACGACTGACGCGAGTATCTGCGGCCCGATGGGTTGTACAGCCAGGTCCCGACGTCACAAGAGAAGCCGAACGCCAAAGCTCCCAGCTCATCCCCTTGATTGCGGTAGGGAAGTAGCGTGGCTCCTGGCCTGAAGGCACTGTCGTAAGCAGCTCGACGCGCTGAAACTGCCACGCACCACCCGTCTCGGTCGTTGTGAAGGGGACAGGTGGAGTCACGTCGTAAACGTTTCCCGTGTAGCGCAGAATCTTTGCGTAACCCGTATATGCCAGGGTGGAAAAACCACTCAAGTAAACCCACTGCCCAACGTCGGAGGGCTGCGGCGTACGTCCGGAGAGAATGACTCTGTTACCGGGTAAAGTTTGAGGGAGTGTTCCTTGGGCGTAAATAACACGCTCCTTCACGTTGAATGTGAGCGTGTCATAGGGCGGGGCACTCTGGAGCCAATGGCTCAATTCCGTAGAAGAAAAACGTAGCTCATCCCCGGGCTGCACTTGGGTGAGGAGCGTGTTTCCGTCAGTCCCCTGTGCAGAGAACATCACCAGGTTGTTCTCGCTGTACTCTTGCAAGTCTGTGAGGGAGCACACCCCCTCAAAAACTTCACGTCCTTCATCCACATTGCGCAGCTTGAACAGCGCATGGTACAGTGAAGGCGTGGTCCCTACCGGGGAGTCGCTAGGAGGATCTGAAACCGGCTCCGTAACGACCCACTGACTGACCTGATAGCCCGAGGCGCGAACAACGCCTTCCTGACGAATTCGGAGGATAGTGCTCATGTTTCTAGGTATCGATCCGTCGCTTACAAGGTCAGCTTTTGTTATTGTAGACTACGACGGGAATTTGCGCGAGGCTGTTTCGGCGGAAAACAAACTGACGGGGGAAGCGCGTCTCCGTTATGTTGCCGAACGGCTTGTGGCGTTTATGCGCAAACACACCAAAGACCCGCTGCTCATTGGGGGTGCGATTGAGGGCCCCAGCTTGAAAAGCACCCACCGGGAATTCGATCTGGGGGAAATGACAGGGGTGTTGAAGTTTGTGACGTACGGCTGGATTGCAGGGTCCCGCACCCTCACCGTCGTCGAACCGAAAAGGCTCAAGCTGTTTATTTCGGGGGATGGAGCAGCTACTAAGGAAGACGTTCTTTACTCGGTAAAGAAAGGTTATGGGGTGGATTTTGAGGGCGATGACGACAAGGCGGACGCTTTTGCGCTGGCCCAGGTAGCCCGATGCCTGGCCTTTCCGCATCACGCAAAAACGCGTGCACAACTTGAGGTCGTGCACGCGATTCTGCATCCGCCAGTGAAGAAGTCAAAGGCGGTACGCGCGCCTAAGAACAACTTTTAGAAGTCGATCACTGCGCCCTGTTCCACAAGTCGAACGGTGACGTCTGCAGGGGTTACACCGCTGGCGTACGCGTTGGCTTGGGTGAGAGGAACGGGGTTGGTAATAACGATGTTTTCTGCCGTGAAAAAGGCGGGATCAACGTCGGGAAACACTGCCCACAAGGCGAAGCCCCCCAAGGCCCCCGTATACGCGTTGTCTTTGTTGAGGGGAAGCCACGCTTGGAAGGCAAAGGTGTGCACAAGACTAGGCCCTGCAGCACGGAAGTCAAAAAACTCCCTATGTAACGTGGCCGAGTCTGCATCAAACGCCAGAGCAAACAGGATGCGGTCCCCCGCAACCACGGTACCCTTCGTCTTGAACGAAACAGTGCCCCTAACCAAGGACATCACGCGCCTAGTGCTCGCAACAATCCCGGCCAATACGGCGTCGGTTGCGTGCAAGTAGGTGTTGATAGCGTTGGGCGCATACGGCGTTGGTACTGCAGTAACAGTGGAAATATACGTAAGGAGATTTCCCCCCGCAATCAGCACTTGACCGCTCGTGTACTGAACCGTCCTACTCAGCTGCTTGCCATGATGGTGGCTAGCAGTCGCATCGGTAATCGAGCCCGTCTCTACCCCGTCCAGCAGGACCTTGTCCGCAGTCAAGAGGATGTTCTGTGTGTTCCGTACTACCGTAGGCGACTCGTTCCAGAGCGCCTTGGTAGGGTACATCTGGCACGCGATGACCGGGGGCGTACCCAAGGCGCCAACAGCGTGATCGGGGCGATACACGCACAGCCACGGGTACTCGGTGTACGTGGGGCCCGCAGTAACGCCATAGACTGCGTGAACACAAACTGCCCCGTAGGGCGTAGGGGGCGCTACGATGGTCTGAAGCTCGGTGCCCCGTCCCGTTCCAGTCATCACGGCGTAGTAGAGCGTGATAGTGGCGGCCGGAGCACCGGGAAAAGTCGCCCCCGTAAAGTCCGGCGTACCGCTGTCCAGCGTGAGAAGCTGAAAGTCCGCGGTGGCGTTGTTGATGGCCTTTACCCAGTAAAAACCGTTGCCGTTCACGCCGCCATTGAGGTTTTCAATACGCGCAATGAGCGAGGGCATCGCCTGGGTGTTAGCCCCGCCGTACACCGCGCTCTGATCGGTGATGAGCGGAACTGAGCGAAAAAGCTCGCGGACTTGGGCCACACTCAAAAGACAGCGTACAGCGTCAGTGGTCGTTCCCGCCTGAATCGCCATCGCCCGCTCAAACAACACAGAGCCGTTGTCGATGGAAAATGGCACAAGCGTGGCCGTGGCAGGCTGAAGAATCTCAGCGGTACTCAGATCCGCGCGCCCCGCCAAATCTCCCGCAGTGGCGCACACGGCGCGCAGGAAGGCAGTACCGGCGGGGGTCGTGGCGCCCTCGTTGAACCGCTTCTCCAAGGGTTCGGAGCCTACGAGCCGATGTCCGCGTTCGCTCACGCGGCAATTGACCCCACCACCTACGGCGCTCGTAGCAGGGGTATTCAAGAGAGCCGCGATGGCTGCCTGAATACTCGAGCTTGGGAGCGCGAGGGGTAGATTGGTGGGGGAGACCACAGCAGTGATCGCCTCCGCGCCGATCTTGCGAGCCCCGCTGTTGTCTGTGGCTCCTGAACCAAGCTGAAACACCAGCGTGTCCAGCGTGGTCTCTAGATTAGAAGCAGGAAGATTCTGGTCTCCCAGCGCTGTCTGATCCGCGTGCCAGTCCGGTGAACCGCCATACCCGATAAAGTTGGCCCCCGTCGGCGGAAAACCTGATGGGGCGTCTACTTCGTTACCGAGCGCCTGGATGAAGCCGTAAGACATACCCAGAAGAACTCCGGAGTCCGGATCCGTAGATGGCGGGCCTGCGGGGATCCTTGTTACGCCGTCACAGAATACGAACTCTCCGTTGATGATCTTTCCGATAGGAATGGCGCCAGGAATCTTCTCAGGTTCACGACCTGTATTGAACAACAGGTTCCCGATGAGCGCTTCCGTGTTGTCCACGTTCGAGCCCACGCGATTTGTCGGCCAGTCGAGGAGAGACTGGCGCCGACCTGCCTTTAGCGGCGCGGCGCCAGTCTCGACGAGACCTTTGGGGTAGGCGATAGCCAGCCCTTCACCTTCGAGAAGCAAGTTCTCCGCATCGCTAAAAAAGGTATCGAAGAACGCAGCGGAAATGCGATGTGCCTCTGCATCGTACTGCCCTTGCACGCGCCCCAAGGTGAGCGCAGGAGGGACAGAGGTGCCTGCACTGGTCGTGGAAGCGCGGAAAACATGACTGAGCCCGTACGTACCCTGGGAGTTTGTATCTCCATTGATGAAGCTGATGATTTCAGCGAGAGTCGTCGGGGTTGTCAGCGTGCCGTAGGTGACCGTGAAGCGCCGCGCGGGGGTTCCCTGTACTGCGGCAGAGATAGTAGCCGCGCCACCCACTCTTGAAGAGTCAGCGACAAGCGAGATTTCAATCTCGTTAGCGCCGAGCGATAAGGTGGTAGCTTCCGCGAGACTTGACCCATCAGCGTATGCCCGCTGACCGGTGTAGTCGCTGTGAGTGGTCAAAGTGAGATCGTCAAGACCTAACACGCCCGCATAGGGAAGGTCGTTGACGAAAACACGACCGCCCTTGTATCGCCCCCCTGAGTGTGTACCGGGGGTCAGAGCGGGATGAATTGCAAGTTCGCCCCCGGACATGCGCAATCGGTACATGCCGCCAGTAGGCAGGTTTTCATCCGTAAGAATGAAACGGTGATCGCTCCGAAAGAGGAGTGAACGATCGTAGTCTGCGAGGTATTTGAGGTCAGAGACTTCTTTACCCAGTAAAGAAGTACGGCGCCGAAGGTGGTGCGTCGCGCGCATCAAAGCGGCGGCGTCCAGAATTTCGCCATCCGTGAGAGGCTGAATTGCCTCCGGAGCTTCGTCGCCTGCGTCACCCATCTGCCTAAAACGGACCGTCTGATCGTGGTTCATCGTCTAACCTCAGGTGGCCGAGGTGGCAATACGCCACGTGTAATCGACTTCGACCAGTGCCGTCTTACTCACGTCAGGGGTAACCTGTCGGGAAAACATCTTGCCGTTTGCCAGGAACAACGCCACCTCCGTAATGAGATCCCCGTTTGCTCGCCCGGCGGTGAGTGTAGCCGTGATAACCAGCTCGCTCGTCGCGGGCGTGACAGTACGATTCGAAGGTCCCAGTACCAGCTTACCCCCGGTAGTTGGGTCGGCGCTCGTGGGAATTCGAAGGGCCGTGTCTCCTCGCGTAGGCGGCACCTGTCCAGTACCCACCCACAGATGTGTGATCTGATAATCTGCGGGCGTGACTACGTCATGTGCGAGAAGGTAGAGGGGCGCGAGCATTCCAGCGTACGTGATGGTGTTTTTGATCACCATTCGCCGCAGTCGCCGGTTTGTGTTTACCTCGCGAACCACGATTTCCAAGTCCCCACGCAGATGGTGGGTGTTGCGTGCGGCACGTTTCATCTAACGGTTACCTCTACAGCGCGGTCTAGAAGGGTGGCGTGAATACCTGAATCAGGTGTGTACCCATAAACAGTAGGATCGGGACCTCCCGTACAGTAGCGAGTTTCTCCCGTTGCCAGGGCCAGAGCCAGAGGGCGTTGACGAAGAAAAACTTCTACTGCCGCGTAGGTAACGGCCTGTCCCGCGGGTACGCCGCTAAACGTAATCGTACCTGCCGCGTGATTGATTGTCCAGTTGATCCCTTCGACAGCGGCGGCTCCCGACCCGTTCAAGGCGCCGATGACCCGACCAAAAACCACCTGTCGCGTATACGGCATTACGTAGGGAGCAACCGCCACTGCGAACGTAGAAGTGCCGTCCCCTGGAGTTACCGCTGCCACTGTTCCGCTCTGAAACAGGTAGGTGTCTTCTGCCCCGGGGGTCCCGGTATTCAACGTGTCCAGTGCCCGAAAGGCTACACGGAGTTCATGCGCGACACCCAAGCCTAGCTCTTCTGTAAGCGCTAAGATGTCCGTGAATTCCGTAGGGAACGAAACGAACAAGCCAACGTGGGCAGGCTTAGCGGCCAATAGCGACGCGCTCGACAAGCTTTGGAAATCTGCGGGCAGCGGTGTTCCAGGCGTGATCGACACATGGAAGCTGTGGTGCTTTTTTGCTCGATCGAGCGTAACGAACAAGACAGACCGACGATGGATGATCGAAGGAAGCTGCACGCTTACAGCCAGAGGGGAACTATACCCGGTAAACTCCGCAGGTGGAAAGTCTGCCAGCAGTACGGCGCTGGTCCCTACGTCCACCCCAATGATGCGAGCCGGATAGCCGTTTACGTGTAGATACTGGTTGATGTCCGACAAGAGGGGAGGGACAGCAAGAATGAGCTGATTGTCTCCATACCACGTACCTGCGACAACTCGGGGCGCGGGGATGTTTCCTTCGTCGTCAGCGCCAATTAGCAGGCCAACGTCCCCAACTGCCGCTCCATCGGCGGGGCCTAGCGCATGGGGCAGGAGGACAGGCGGCGCGTAACGATACCACCAGGTATCGTCTCGGACATAGTCCGTTACCTCAAACGCCGTGGTCAGCGGAGATAGCGCGGGAAGGGTAAGTGTGTTCCAGTTCGCCGGATCCTGAATTTCAGGGAGCACAGTAAGAGAGACGGGGACTGCGTAAGTACGCAGGTTAGTTTCTACCTCTTGCGTTCCCGTCGGGTAGAGGGCCCACGTGACGCCGTTTTCATCACTAAGGGCGTAGGGGCTGTTCAGCTCCACCTCTCGCGCACTAATCACCGAGCGGATCTCGTACACAAGATTGTTGCTCGCATGCCGCGTAGAAGTAAGCTTCAGCTTGGCCCCAGCGTCGGCGCCGGTAAACGAGGACAGAGCGGTGGTGAACCTATTCCTGACGCCCAAATGCTCATAGCGCCACCGAATGCCTGTAACGTCTGAAGCCGGCGAAGGGGAAAGGGTGACGGTCGTTGGGGAAGTGACGGCTCGAATGACGTATTCGAGGTCTCCAACCTTGAGCGCCGCCCCTACGTCAGAGGGGACAAACGGGGCGCTGCCACTAGAAAATGTCCCAAGCGTGGCGTCTACAACACCGTCAAAACCTTCGGCTTGTCCCGTCACTGCACCGTCGGACCCGGACGCACTAACCCCCGAAGAGTACGCGATGAGAGTCTCCTGAGGCGCGAGGGTTACGGGAAGCTCGGCCAGAACGTGTAGAGCACTCAGAATGTTGGTGAACGTCGGTGCCACCACGAAGAGACGCGCCACGCCTTTCAGTAGGGCGCGATACGCCTCCGATGAGGGCCGCTCTACTCCAAGTAGTCCGCCAAAATTATTGGAGAGGAGCTGAAGATCCACCTTGGCGTCAGGGACCCAATAGCTAAGCTCACGGGACTCGTGTGCGACCTCCTCGGAAAAAGGCTCTGTGAACGGGACGAAATTTCCGTCCGTCAATGCCACGGGTTTCCCTGCGAGCACGCAAACGTAATGCACCTCTCCCAAGGCGTCGGTCACAACATCCCCCACAACGTACGGCGCAGCGGAGACAAAGGCCCCCTGGTGCGTGTAGGTCCGCGTAAGTACGTGGAGGCGCCAGGAGTATGAAACAAACGCGGCAGCGGCAGTGGATACAATCGAATGAAAAACCACAGTGCCCGTGTCGTGGTCTACGGAATAGTCCAGATCTGCGACAAGCTCGCCGTTAGCGCTTTCCCCCTGATATGCGTGCGCCCTTCGGCCCGTCATCACCACTGAATTTTTTTGCACGTAGGTGCGATCCAGCAGCGTGTTAGGGCGCCCGGACACGGCCCTGCTGTACTGCGCCACGTAAAGTTGACAAGCGTCAGTGCTGATAAAGTTGTAGGGGCGGTCCAGAGGGATCGTGCCGTCAGGAAGCACCCCGCCAGGAACCATCGAAAATAGCTCAGCGTCCTCCCCTACCGGCGAGGCCGGGAAGACCGCACCAAAGTTGAACGCGCGCCAGAGCACTGAGTTGAAAACGCCACCGGACGTGTGCGCAACAACACACTCGTAGAGAGTACCCGCCACTTCGACGAGATCGTTCAACAGGTACGGTGTGGCGGAAGTCCACGTACTCTTCCAACCCGGGGCGGCCCCGATTGACACATTGGACGTACCCAGAAGAGTAGTTCCCGGAATCTCAGAAATATACCGGGTAAAGTTCTCCAACGTCTCGTAAGGCTCCACAGCCTTTTCTTGCGTACGAAAAATCCGGATGGCCCAGCTTTTCCCCTTAAGGGGCGCACGAAACTCCTGAGGGAAAGACGCTAAATAGGCTGTATCCTCCGTGATGCCCGTGAGCTGCGCTTCAGCTTCTACACCTTGAAACACGCGAAGCTGTAGAGTGTCTCCAGGCTGCGCGCCCAACCAACCTCTGTGCGCGGTCTCGGTGTAGCTGGGGGACAACAGGCTGAAGATGCGATAGCTGAAGTCCGGTTGAACCTCTCCCGCGATATCGAAAGGATTAACAGGAAAACGAAACTCGCCGTTCTCCAGAGAAAAATCTGTTCCGCGGTGGAGAGTGCGAAGCGGCGCCGCCGGAGCGCTCAGCAGTACTTCTGCTTCTCGCACGGGAGGGGAAGTGGCGACGTAAAAGTACCCATCATTCAGCGCCCGCCCCTCTCGATAGCGCAGCTGATGCTCTGACACCGTAAGCAGCTTAAAGTGCTCTTCTGAGAAGAGCGGTGCGTGCTCGATTGAGCCTCCCAACGTTGTATGCAGCAGGTCGAGATACGCCTGACCTGCGGTGAGCTGTGCCCCCTCCAAGTAAGCGTTAAGTTGCTCAATGTTGGAAAAGAAGCGAGACCAGAAGCCGGAGAGCCCCTGCAAAAACGACCGCCGCGGATCCGGTGTGACAGGCATTACACGCGCTCCTCAAACGTGATCATGTCATCGCGCACAATGTACCGCACGGTACGGTCACTAACGCCAATGGCTAGCAGCTGCGCAGTGAGCGTCGCTCCCGGCGAAGCCGGTAGACCCACGTCCGCGTAGTTTTCCAAGGTCACACCGTTTGAGGCGGTTTCCACGCACTCAATACGGTCCGTGGTGCGGTACTTGTAAAGGCGGCCATCTGGGGCCTGGAGGTCGTAAGTGACTTCCCAGTCAAGCCCCGGTGTAATGGCGAGAGCCACTTCCCTCACCATATTGAGAATGGCGCCAACATCAAGGGAGAGGCTTTCAGCGTATGCGTTGACGCGTGCCGCAATGTCTCTCGCAGCCACCGTAGTGTCGAAGCTTACGTAGCCGCGGCGCAAGCGATAAGGGATCAGAATGCGCAGGTACACGGGGTGAAATCCCCTCGCCAAGACATTAGCCCCTGGAGTGCGGTTGTCTGGAGAGCGCAGATAGTCTGCGATAGTCCCGAAGTCTGCCAGGGTGTCGTACGTGACCTCCATAATGGCCCCGAGCAGGGATAGCCCCGGCCACGTCACTTCAAGGTAAGTCTGAGAGAGCGCCGTGTTGCCTTCGGAAGGGTTGTCTACGACAAGCTGAAATGGCAGCGTACTCGTACTCGTAGGGGGAGTGAGCACAGGGGTATTTACCTGCACGGAGCAAACCAATGTCCCAGTAAGGGGATCTCTGTACGGGTCGAGGGCGGCGTCCGCGGTAAAAATCTCTACGCGATTTACTCGGTAAACAACTCGGCCTGCCAAGCTTGCCGCGTTGTCTCGTCGCTCTTGCCGAGAGGTCCTAGCGAGCACCGACGACACCGAAAGCTTGTCGTTAAAGTCGGGGTACACGGCACCAACGCTGTACACCATAGTTGGCGGCGATGAAATCTCATCAGTCGCGGTACCGAAGCTTACGCGCCCACTCAAAGAAAGGCGCGTCACACTAACGGAGGCTACCCGAAACATGGCGGGAGCTTCGGGCAAACCGCTTGTGACGTACAGCACATCCCCGGGAACTACGCCCGCGGCGATAAAGTCCTGGGCGCTGTCGTCGAAATGGTAAATCTTGCCATCAGCACGCGGCGCAGGAACACCTACGAAGAGCCGCTCAGTTACCGTCCGCACAGGGAGCTTAACGTAAACGTCTGAGTGGCCTCCTACGTTGATTGAATACGCAGGCCCCAACGTCACCTTGTCTCGGCACATTTCCGGCTCGCCCATCCCAATGGTCAGGACGCTTTGCACGGTACCAAACTGGCGTCGCAACGCGGCCCTATTGGACCGCGCCGAAAGCGGGGCTCGAAGAGAGAGGGCGTCCTCACCAGCTGCGATAAAATCCGTGGTACTTTGCGCTTCTGAGCCGTCACGCAATGGGTCGCTGTGGTCGGCGTAACTGAAGTAGGCGGAAAACGCGTCTACTGCGATGAATCGCCCAGCGTCGAAGTTGTAATCTGCCCCGCTTCGGGCCGCTACAACAGGGATCAGCGCCGTCCACTCTTGGGTCCTGGCTGCTGTTATGCGCGGGCGTAGCTCGGTGGGCGTAAGCACAAGGTCTTCGGAGCTATCGAGGTAGAATACGTGTGACCGTGAGCGAAAAAACCGCGTTCCACGGGGGATAACTACGGTCTCTCGCGCGGTGAAATGCAGAAGGATCGAGCCGCGCGCGGGCTGTCCTGCCGTCCGGGACTGAAAAAAGTTACTCAGTAAAGCGTCCGCGGCATCGGCTACGCTTTCTTCTTCGGGCAGTGCTGCCAGCGTGTTAAGAGACTGGCGCTGCCGGATTACTCGGGCCAACTTCTTGAGGAGCGCGTATACGTAAGCGTTGCCGCTCACTAAAACGGCATCAGCTACGCCCCCAACGGCAAAATCAGAGTCGGGCAGCTTGGCTTGCAAGTACGCGCGCAAAAAGTTGGCAGCTTCAGTAACGTCCTCTGCCGAAACATCGTATTCGCTCATGGGTTCACGAAGGGTAGAAGGGCTTGAACTCGGGAACCGTCCAGGGTCGTAAGCAGAGCCCAGACTTCCAGCGATCCGTTTACGTAGTTGAACCGCGTGAGGCTCGCGCTACGAATGCGCTCGCTCTGTAAGAGGCCTGGGGAGGCATTATCATACCCGCGAAGCTGTTCCGTGGCGTCATCAAACGCCTCAAGCACCGCGGCTTCGAGGTCTTTGGCGTTGTTGGCAATAAGCTGGAGCTCGCTGAACCTTGTTCCCTCTGTGGGTCGAACAGGGTTGGAACCCTTGGGTGTCAACAGCAGAAGCAACCAGCGGTTTAGGGCTTTTTGTGCCCCTGTCACTTCTCGAAGCGCGCCCAAGTCAAATACAAACGCGCCCCGGCCCGTTTGCTCTCCTGGGTCAACAAGCTGAAGATGGATGTCTAGGGCCATACGCCTCAAAAGGGCGAGTTGTCGCCCCAGAAACCTGTCTCGTAATTGTAGGTGAGGGGGTCCGTGTCCGAAACTTCGGGCAACGGCGAGTTTAGCACAGCGGCATGCTGCGTTGTTGTTGCCGCTTGAGCCGCGTGTCCGGCTGCGTTACTAGACGCCTGCCTAGCCCGGCGAGTAAATACCATCAGACGTGACGACGCAGCCATGTCATTAGCTCGCTCTCGCGAAGCTAAATCAGCGTACTGCTGCATGATGATATTCTGGTCTGCCACAGACTGAGCTGACGTAAGCGCGGGCACAATAGCTACGCGAGAGCCAGCGGTGTTCGGAGTAGCGGGGCTCGTAGGCGCGATAACCTCCACAGGGCCCGTCGCAGGCACCGTAGGTGTCGGGGGCGGCGGACGAAAAACTTCGGTGCTGGCCGCGAAGGCGGGAACCCCGCGTAAAGCCTGTTGGAAGGTGGATTCAGATACACGCGGATTAGGCGCGTCCGGAAGAAGGTTTTGATCCCCGATTCCCAAGTCAAATAGGGGCCTTGTACGATAAATAACCCCGGGAGTCGTTCCGTCGTCCTCTACGATTTCTAACGGCAGGGCGGGAAAGACGGCCTTGAGTTTACCGAGTAAAGTTACAAGGTTGAAAAGCTGGTACGTTTCCCAGCCCCGTACGTTTGCCGAAAAAGGGCGTCGCGAAGTGCGATAGCGCTCGTACTCCATTTCTAACGCAACTTCGATCCCGACATATAGCGCATCGTCTACGCCTTCTGCGCCGTCTACGTCGTCATCCAAAGGCGCGGCGACTACTACCCACCCATTGCGTGCGAGTAAGACGTGAAATGCTCTGCCTCGAGGGCTTTGCAGTAGTTCCAGTTGTCGAGAATGCCGCGCCGTAGAATCAGCGGCGTACACGTAGTTACCCTCTCGGTAAACGCCCCTGCGCCCTGCGCCCGGCCTAGGGTGGATTTCTCTCCGCACGGACGAAAAAGTGGCTAAATCAACCTCGTGGCCGTAGGGGATCAAGATAACTCTGCGGATCTCTCGTCGTTCGTCGTGCTCTTCTACGAGTGCCGCGTCGGGTGTGGCGTAGTCAAAGGGGAGACCTACTAAGAAGCCAAAGTCTGAGAAGTAACGGGCTGGGGGATTCCGATACGGATTACCAACCCCCACGTTGATATACGCATCCCCTTGTTGTCGAGTGGCCAAGTTCAAGCGCTGCCACTCACGTACGAGGGACGCGACATTGACCGGAGGGGTTGCCGTAGGCAGAGCCGGGGCGGGAGTGGTAGAGATTGCGCCACCCATCAAGGCGTCTAGGGGATCGTTTCCGCTCATCGCAACGCTTGCCCCCGAGCCAAGATGGCCTTGATCTTTGTCAGCTCATAAGAGAGCTGCCCCTGCGTAATGCCAAGTTCGCGCATAATCGCCAGAGCTGATTTTGGCGGGTTACCTGTGCGCATCTCGAAGATGCGCCGCTGCTGAGGTGTCATTTCAGCTTTGGCCAAGTTGAGGATATCTTGCCCATCGTCCACGAGACCAAAACCAACGGTCTCACCGGACTCCATGAATTCCTTCTTCTGCACCACGCCCAAAAGGTGTTGAATTTTGTGCGGTGGCAGGGCCATGTGATCGGAAAGGGCTTCGATAGTAGGAATGGTACCCGTGAGCTCTTCCAGTTCGGCCTTCGCACGTACGATCTGATTGTACTGGATGCGGAGGTGTTCCGGAACCCCCACAGTGGACTGTCTCGCGTAAGCTATGCGCGATAGTTTCTGCAAATGGTTGACGAGGTGAGTACTAAGAGCTACCCCCCGCCCGGGATTGTATGTTTCGAAAGCCTTCAAAGCCAACTTTTTGGCCTCAGCCTCCAACACAAACACGGGCACAATACGAGACCAACGCTGCGCCTGCTGCCCGATCAGGGGCTGCACCTGGGTCATAAGTCGCTGCAGGTTGGTTTCAGTAGGCTCCTTTTTCCAGGCGTGCCACAGCTCAAGGTCTTTTTCTTTACTCATGTGTTCGGCCTCACCTGACGGCGCACTTTGTCCGCATAGCGCAAAAGAACGCGATCCCAGTCTGCGCGACTAGAAGGGTAGGTTGCTGGAAGTCCAACAGTCCTGGCGGTAGGGTGCATGTCCGGAGGGTGTGTAAAGCCCTGCTGCTCTTCCGTAGGAGGCTCCCCGGGCCCCGGCGCAATCCTACCGATCCGACGATAATAGATCGCGGGCTTTTTGACCGTGCTGCCGCGTAGGGCTTGGTTTTGGCCTGCGGCATTGACTGTAGTGGCGTTTACGTCGGAGACAATGATCTCGTCGTACACGAAATCATCCATTTCTCCCTCAACGTAGCCTTTACCCAGTAAATCAGCCACCGTAGCCCCTGAATGCCAAAATCGGATAAACTCTTCGAGAGTACAGGCGGGCCGCGCCGCCAGCTGCATCGCCACGTGGTAGTTGTCGAAGGCTGTAGCGAACGGCTCCTTTGGCGAGAAAGACTTGTTAGGGTCCAGGGATTCTGCCGACGTGCGTTCCTCCAATCGCGCAGCGGCTTCCCTTCGCCGCGTATTGCCCTGTTCGGGAGTCTCCCCTACTCGATCAGGGTCGTTAGCCTCTACGGTAAGGGCTTGTGCGCGAGATACGCTCATCCCCTCCATGACCATGTCCTCCACCTGGAAGTCTTGCGTGTACCCCATGATGTCAAAGATACGCGCCGTGCAGTGCCGCCCCTGCTGTTCCCGTGCGCCGTAGAGGAGATCCCGATAGACCTGTTCTGCCGTGTCTTCGTCCTGCATGACTTCGCGGATAGACCCAATGATTTCTGCAGGAGCCGCGGTAACTCGTAGTGCGTATTGCTGCGCATCCGCGCGAAGGTCATTGATGAACTCGGGAAATGTCCTCGTGCAGATTAGCGTAGCTGTCGTTTGCATGGACGCCGAATTTCCCTCAACTGAGCCCGCATGGTTGATGTTCTGGACGTAGCCCGTAGCGTGCATTTGGCTCTGCATCGAATCAAAAACAAACGAGGGAAAGCCTGTGACTAAGTACGGATTAAAGCGCAGCTGGAGAGGCAGTTGTCGGGGTTGATATCGAGCCCGAAGATACTCGTGCTCTGCATAGAGCTTGAAGAGCTCCCCGAAAGTTTCTCCAGGGACCGTAGAGGGTGTAGGCGCTGTGGCCCCCGTTGGGGTCGTAACCGCCCCCGTGGTTCCAGGGGTGGCAGGCGTTGCGGGCGCACCGGGCGTAGACACCTGTCCCGGTGCCGAAGTCGTGACGGGAGCGGGAGCAGTACTGGTGTTCGTAGTTGGAGCCGGAACTGCAGGCGTAACGATACGCTGACGCATTCCTGCTTGTGAGGGTAAATTGGTGGAGGAGAACGCCCTGTTCAGCTGGGACGCGTTAGGTGCAGGAGCCGTGCTAGCCTGTCCGGAGTAAACGGGGGGCAGACAGTAGTAAGCGTCGAGATTAAACTCGATATGGATGTGGTCGATGTGGTCGAAGCTGGGGTTAGTGGGCTGCGTTGTATAGTGCGAGATGAAGGGGTAGGCGTCCAGGTCTACTGTCTGTGGACGCCCTCGCGCATCCGTAAAATCCGGAAAGTTCCACTGACTACGCGCCCAGATGATGTACTGAATGCCATAGACTGCGGCGTTCGCTGCGAGAAAGTTGGCGATAGCATCAACGGCACGAAGGGGATTAGGGCCCGACACCACGGGCCTGCCCTGCGAGTCTGCGCGCATGACATGAATGTCTACTGCTCGCCCGGTGAGGTGCGGATTCATTGTCTTGTTGCCCCGCGTTCCGCGCCGATTGGCATTCGCGGCAACACCAATATACGGGCGCGGTAGGCGAGAGCCTCCAGGGTTGTCAGGGTCGTACCACAGCAGGAGATCGCTGAAGCGGCGTTCAAGCTCCCCCATAAGAATTCGAACGGCGGGAGTTGGTTCCGCCTGTACTAATCGTCCCTGCCCATCTACAGGCCAGTTAGCTTCATTCGGAATAGCGTCAACACGAACGCGCTGGTCTGCGACGCGTAAGCCGCCCCGCACCAGATCCAAAAAGTTTTGGCTCACGCGCCAACGCCCAGACCAGCCTGCTTGAGCTTGGGTGCGACTAGATGTCGTGCCTCGTGTTGCCCCTCCGATTGCGCCTCCACTTAGGGACGATACGTCGATTGGCGTAGAGGGCGCGCCCGCAAGGACCTCCGGCACATAACCAATGGCTCCAAAGGCGGGCGTGGTAGCCTGCCCGTTAGCGCTTCCGCTGGTCCCGCCGCCTGCGCTTCCGCCGCCTGCACCGCCATTGGCGTTGCTAAATTGGCGCAGCATTTGGAACCACGACGGAAGAGTGAATCGCTGAGTGACGGGGCCCTTGTAATACTCCTCAGGCCAAATCAGCAAGTTTCGCCCTGACTCTTTCGGGCCCGTACCGCCGTGCGTAGTCTCCACCCGATGGTGCATGACCGCAGCGGCTTCCTCGGGATAAGCCACCGTCAAGGCGTGCATCATGAACTCATGCTGCGGGCCTGTTCCTCGAAACAGCCGCGACATCACAGCGTCGTTGATGTATACGCGAGTGGGCTGTGCGCGGTAGTCCTCACTGTATCCCATTGACGTGATCATCGAGGGATAAATCACGTTGCACGCGGGAGGGATGCTGAAGTAGAAGTGCGGCTTGACGAAGTGCTGAGCCAAGCGAATGGGCGTGGTCGGATTCACAACCATCAGCGCGCTAGACGTAGCATTGGCACGGGTCTGATTTGCCGCAGCGTTCCGGCTCTCGAGGTTCAACTGGATGGCCGCAGGGGTGTAATCCTCAGGCGCCAGTGACCGATTGTTGAGCACGATCCCGGCGCGCTGCAGGAGGTCGTCCAAATCGACTCCGCTAGTGCGCGTGGCAATTTCAATCTGGCGCGATAGATGCCGCGCCTCAGGGCCGGGTGTCCCATTAAACTCTTCCGGAGCCACGGACGCCTGCAACGGCGTGTCCTTAGTCAACCCCGCAGTAATCCGCCCTTCATTCTCCCCGGACATAGAGACAAGGACTGGCGCTGGGTTGGGAACGGTTGCGATCTCTAAATACACGAGAGACAGCACATTCTGCAGCGTCTCCCAAACGCTAGAGTCGCTCGCTGCTTGCGAGGCCATCTGGCGCTGCATGGCCACGAGAGCTTCGTCACTTTGGGCCGCGTTGAAGATGGGAAACACGCCTCGGCGGGCCGCGATGCGTTCTTGATCTTCAAGCTTCGGGAAACGAACAAAGCGGTTGTGCAGGCGAATTTTGCGAACGTGGCGCGCAAAGAAGTTAACTGCCGGAACCGAGCGACGCTCCTGCGGAACGTGGCGAGCAATAACCCCCTTGATGACGTTGTACACCATCTCATAAGGGACTTTGATCTGCGACGTAGCGCCTTGACCCGGAGTGTTGGCACCTGGGCGTCCACGAGTAACATCGCGAACCTGCTCAGGCGTCGTGATAAGGCCCTGATGAAAGAGCGAGTAGGGGTAAAGCAAGGACGGCTGTTGCAAAGCCCCAGCCTGGACGTTGGGCGCCTGCGCGGCCACAATATCGTCCACGTTGGTCATGTAGAAAAAGTGCAGCTGCTCGAATAAACTCAAGCCACCAATACACCTAAACGACAGGCGCCGACCTGTAGGCGTATTTGAGTAATGCCACCCCGCAATTTCCCCGTCTACCAGCAGCCGCCACGTCGGCTCGTCCTGCATCCAATAGTCGAGGTAGAAGATCTCGACGGGTACCCGGTCCTCAGCCCCCAAACGCGTGAGCATTGGGTCAGGGATCAGGTCGATCGTAAATTGAGGGATCTGCCACACTCCCAGCTCAATTGAAAACCCGGTAATGGGCACTTCAATCTTGTTGATGTAACAAATCCACGCCCCCATGTAGGAAGGGTTGTTCGAGAAGATTTGAGAGTTGCGCCCAGCAGAGGGATCGATAGCCATGTGCTTTACGGTACCACGTTCAGACGAGAGGCCGCCAGGAGAATCATGTACGCAACGGCCCCGAGCCTGTCGGTGGGGAAACCGTTATGGAATGCTTGGCGCAGCATATCGATTTCGGCATCTTCAGCGTCGAGTTGTTTGAGCTCGAGAAGGGCTGGGCGAAGAAACGGCTCGAGAGTCTGCATGCGGCTAATCACGCGAGAAGGATCCAGCGTGGGGGTGTAGTCAGTGGCGAGGCCCGCGGGAGGTTCCAGGTACACCAGGGCGGCGCGCAAACAGGACGACTTTACCCGGTAAAGAAGTTCGACGTGTTGCGGCACGGCAAGCGGGCAAAGCTCTCGAAGGGCCAACCGGAAAACGTCAAGGGCAGGTACGGAATTCCAGGCCTGTGCCAATGTGGTATCGACGGACCAGAAGGAGGAGATCCGCGTATTGGGCTTAGATACGTGAAAGAACGAGGTCACGAGAAAACTGAGAGGGCCAATCTCCTCTCCAGCGAACTCGATAAACGTGTCCTCACTTTCTCGAAAAGGCCTTCGAGGTACGATCACCACTACCGCGCGGTCGCCGGAGTAGGTAGTGCGAACGGAGAAATCCGGGCGCTGCGCGACCTGCCCATTAATGGCTGTTTCTAGGCTCAAGAAACCCCCGCTGGAGGCCTGGAGCACGTAGGTAAGCCTCCCGGGGGAGCCCGCTACTTGCGAAGCCCTGGTGGGGCTTTCTACTTCGATAGAAACACTCATGGCTGGGAGCTCACAGGAGGGAGAGAAACAGGAGGCCCCGGACTGATCTCTGGTCGCGAAATCAGCGTGGGAACGTCCGGGGGTACGGCGTACCCTCTCGAACTCGACACTGGAGCCGAGGTAGTTTGGAAGCCTGAACTCGACACTGGCGCCGAAGAAAATGCGCGCGCTGGCGTTGAAGAGTTGGCGCTAGTAATCCGCGATACGTTTTGTAGGGGAGGAGCGGTCGTACTTGCGGGATTGGTGGACACTGTCGACATTGACGCTACCGCCGCGCTTTGTCGGGACACCGCACGTACGGGCCTTTGCGGTGTAGGCGGCGTCGCAGGTGTGCTAGCACTTGTCGTCGCTGCAGGCGCAGGCGCCATCGTAACCGGAGGCGTAGATACCAACGGAGGCGTGGCAGGGGGTGTAGCCGTATTGGCGTTTGTAGGGTTAGCTCCAGGGTTTGGAGCGAGGTTGGGATTAGTCGTCATAGCGAACGACCGCAGCGCCGTGTCACTACGGGGTCTGCCGTCGTAAGGTACAAACAGGGGATCTGTGACAAACGGGCTACCCGCCTGACTGGGATTCCAGTTGTGGGTGACATTGGAGTAATGAATGCGCTTGACGAGAAGATTGAACGAAAAAGGAACGGCGAGCTCATTGCTCGCGTCCAAGTTCGTCACCAAATTCATCATGGCCCCGGTAACAACCACGGAGTCATAACGAATGCTCACTAGCTTCTGCCGACGGGCCAACTGGGTACCTCGAAGAATCTCGAGATAAAGCCGCTGGAAATTGCTCGCTTGATCGTCCTGCTTGCTGTTGATCAGCATGCCGTTGTACGACCACGTAGGCGGGGCTTGGCCAAAGAAAAAGGCCGCGTAGTTGTCACTCAACGACGAGGAAACTTGAACCATCTCGCTCAGAGGCTGGGATACGCCTGTGAGGAGGAAGTCGACGTAGCCCGTAGGCGTAGTAGGATCCGGAGAAAGGTCTCCTGCCAAAGCACGTCGCGCTACCCGTCGAACCTGTTCAGAGTGAATGCTGTTGAGAAACAGCGTAAGCTCGGGCGCATCCACGCGTACATAAATGCGCGCCATCGAATCCAGATCCGTGTACGTGTTGGATAGATGGCCCTCATTGCGCGCGTACTTAGGTGTCGTCGCCTTAAGTACGGCACTGTGAATGCCTCCAACCGGGTATTCACTGGAAGAAGGCGTCTCAACCCGGGGAATACTCACGTCTCTACCTCGAATTCTTTACCCAGTAAAGGCGTAGACGCCGTGGCGCTCGCCTTAGCCATGCGCCATAGGCTCATGGTCTGAAGAAGAGGCGCGTTACGAACTTTGGCGTTGTTGACGTGGTTTTGCCACACAACGGCTAAAAGCCTCGGGCCATTAGGTAGAATGATTTCCATCAGCGCACCCCAAACATAGCGTCCATACCGCCCGCTTCACTCGAGCGCCTAAGATCAGCTGCGGCCTGCTGAAGAGACGCGGCAGCTGCGGCAAGTTGATCCTCCGGGGTGCCAATGCCCGCGGCACGAGCATCATTTTGCGCGGCCACAGAGTTAGCAGTAGCTGCGCCTGCGCGGCGCATAGATGCGGAGTTTTGTCCCCACTCCTCACGGAAGCGGCGCTCGGTGTCTTCTTCTTTCGAACGGTCGGCAAACCAGTTCCCGATACGCCCGACCGGACTCGTTGCCGCCTCACGCGCTCTCGTCCGCATAGCGGTTGCACCTTCGCCGGACCTGGAGGCGTCCTCACGGAGTTCGTTCCAAGCCGCTGTCGAGTCTTCCGAATCTCCGCTGCGCATTCGCCGGATAAGTGCGGCGCGCTGTTGGCCTGCACGCCCTTCGCCTTCGAGGTCGCGGAGGCGGTCCTCACTCATGGTAGCCAGGCTGGCACGAGTACGAGCCGGGTCGTAGTCTTCCCCTGCCCCGCGTTGAAGGACCTGGCCCAAGACGTTACTCTGCAAACCCATGACGCGGAAACCAACGTCTACGGTCTGAGCTGCGTCCCCCTGCGCAGCCTTGCCTTCCCCCTCTTGCAAGAAGTTCATGGCCTCAGTACCCGTGCGGCTACCCAAAGAGTTCACTACGGCCCGCCCTGCGCGCCTACGGCGCACGGCCCCTGCGCCGTCTCCCTCCAAGGCAGCGGCTGCGCTGCCCATGCCGTAGCTCAACTGCGTACGCTGCTCAGCCGTGAAACGCGTATCCCCTTGGAGTTGTGCCTGCAGGGAGACTAAGCCCTCCTCCGCACGCTGGCGCTCTTCCTGCGTTGAGCCCGAGTCGTTAATCACAGAGCGATAGCTAGCATCGAGGGTCCCGTAGGTTTGGCTAAGACGTTCCAACTCGGAGCCTGCGGCTCCAACCGTGGCGGCGCCTCGACGAATCTCACGGAAAGCGCTTCGGCGCTCCTCATTTTGTCCCTCTGCGCCGAGAATCTGTCCCCAGCCCTCATTCGAAAGGGCGCGAGCTTGTTCGGTGTACGACCCGCCACCGCGCGTACCCCGCGCATCAACCTCTTCTCCGGCACGTCGATTGGCGCGAAAACGCGCCCTGTCGGCCGGAGACATAAAAGCCTGCGCCCCAGGAGATGCCGCCATATTGATGTCGGAACTTCCACCCTGTCGATAGCGCGCACGCAGTTCGGCTTCTGAGCCGCTCCCTCGCGATAGCATGGTTTGAACGAAAGCGTCTTCAAACTGAGACCCGCGAGCCGCGGCAGAGTTAAGAGCATCTCCTGGGTCTGTTGGTAGCCCCAAGCGGCCGGTAACGCCCAAACCAAAAAGCCGAAACCCGGCGTTGACGCCCGCGATTTGCCCTGCGTTTTCCCCTCCGATGTGTGCAATGCGCCGCGAATACTCTGCCTGGGCACGAGCGGCGTCAGGACCGCTGCCAAACAATCCGGCGGCGTCCACACGACGCTGGGCGGCTACCTGATCTGTCATGGACGTGTCTAGGATTTCCGAGCTCGCTCTCCCCCCTGCCGCGAAATCGCGCAAGGAGGAGCCCCGCTCAGCCTCGCTCATCCCCAAGCGATCGGAGAACAACCCAGCGACATTACGCGAGAGCGCGTCTAGATGAGCGAAAGGCCCCACACGCCCTCGCAGGCGTGCTTCCAATACGCCGGCTCCAAAGCCTCGCCCCAGAGACCGTCCCGAGGCTGTTCGCTGTTCCGCTGCGCGATTAGCCATTGCAGCGTCGGTACCAGGGTCGAGGCTTCTGATAGCAGCGCGCCGCTCCTCATCCTCCCTGCGCGTCGTGATGCTGCTGGGCCCTAAGCCCTCTCCGTGTAAAAGCGTGTGTACGCCGTGGCGCAGGTGGTCGTAGGTATCCCCTACGCCACGAATCACACTGGCGGCTCGAGGAGAGGCAAACCCCCACGCGTCAATGGCTCCCGGGCGATCCGCTTCTTCTGCCCGGCGCTCCATGGCTCGCTCTTCCTGGCGCCGGGTTTCAATCTGGGCGCGCTGCCCACGCCAGTAGTTGGGGTCGGCAAGCTCCAACGCGCGAGTTACGGCTTGATTGCGATCAGAACCGTTCATCATGGCGGCAGAGATGTAGCCAGAAGAACCGGACAAGTTCATCCGCCGCATCAAAGACTGAATGTACCCATCCTCCATGTTTCGCTGAGCAAAGGGGCCCTGCGATTGGATCATCCGGCCAATGGAGTCCTGTAGGAGGGGCTGGAGACCAATAGCCATACCGAGACCGCCAACGCCCATGTTTGAAGCCATCGCACTGAGCGTATTGGCTCCACGCCCAGTGAGAGACATGGGGTCCAGCTGCCCATTCAAGAGCGCACGGATGCTCGAAGCGTCTACACCGCCACGGGCGTTCATCAAGCCAGGAGCAAACATGGGCTGCTGCAGGATCGATCCTGACAGCAGGTTGTTCATGTTGGCCAAGCCCGCAGCACCGCCCGTGAGATTCATCAGCTGCGGAGATAGAATGTTTTGCAGCTGCGCGTTACGGGCAATGCCATAGTTCGCTGTGCCAACCATCCCACCGAGCCCCTGCGTCAACCCCATAGATTGATACGTTTGGGAGCCGTACGCTGCACCTGTCGCCGCCATGTCCTGAAAGCTTGTGGCCGCCATGCGGGCAAAGTTCCTCCCGCTGTGCACTGCGGCGGTGGTCTCCATGAGATTCAAGCCAGATGAGCGCATCTGGCCCATGGTCTGGATTGCCCGTTGAATATCAGGCTCGTTAGCGAGCTCCATGAACGCGCTAAGGCTCTTGGCGATGTCCTTTACCCTCGAAGTCATCCCTGCCACGGACTGCGATCCATCCAGTAGACCGTTGTGGGCCGACTCCTGGGTAATCTTAAACACGTCCGACTGGTTGAAACGCTCGAAGGTTTGGCGCCGGAAGGAGGACGAATTAGCCAAGCCTTCCAGGCTGTTTGCTGCCGCTTCCGAAGCGTGATGGCTGAACCCAAAGCCGCGTGCGTGGACATCGGGGCCCCCAGCAATGAAATGCTGGGACATGTGCTCAATGCCCGACGCGTACGCACGGGTATTTGCAAAAGGCGCTACCACCTGATTCATGAAGGCGTTTTGTACGCCTGCCCCGAACCCAGAAAATTCAGAAGCAGCAAAACCTGCTGCCCCGCCGAGGATTGCTCCCGGGAGGCCAAAGCGTGCACCTAAAGCGGCCCCCGCTAGCCCCGCACCAAAGTTGGCGCCCATGTGTGCAATCACGCCACTGGTGGCGGCTGCGCTGTAAAACGAGCGATCACTGGCCGCGTCAGCCTGGTCCAGCCTTCCAGCGAAGGGCGTATTGAACGCCGCCGGGATCTGGCGCGGAGCAAATGGGCCCGCTGCCTGCCCCTGCCATCCCGCGTACACGGGAGGAGGCGCAGGGGCCAGAGGCGTGAAGATAGACGGATTGCCTGCGTAAGGGCCCATGGCTGCCAATCCGGCATAGGGATTGGCAGGCCCGTAAGGATTATTCGCAGCCGCGCCCATCATCGGCATCATAATGCCAGTTGGGCCTTGGAGCATCGGACCCTGGTTAGTAAAGCCTTGGAGCAGCTGGGTAGGAATCGCTCCTGCACCGAACGACGTGCCCACAGAACCCTGAGAAACAAGCTGCCCATAGAGGGCGCCCGTTCCGCCTTGAGCAATAGCCGAGGAGACCTGGGCAGGAGTGATATGGGCCATAGGCGGGAGAATGCCCGCCTGCTGCTGCATTGAGGTGTATACCGGCATGTTTACCGGGTAAATTATAGGGCCTAAGGAGGGGTGTCTTCTTCGGAAAACGCCTTGACCCTGCGCAATTTCTCGGCTTCTTCAGCTCTTTCGCGCGCGGCGCGCTCAAGGCGCTCAAGTTCCCGACGGCGCTGCTTATCAGCGAAATCGGGCAGATACGTCTCTTGGAATATCTCGGCCTCTAGCTGACGCAGCACGTCGTCAAAAATCTCCGCACGAAGCTGCGCGCGCTTCTCAAGTAAGTCTTGCTTCGTTGGCCGGATCGCATCTGTCAGCCGGTCAAGTCGCGCAACAATGATTTCTAGCACCTTGAATAGCGCGACACTCTTGGTAAAATCCAAGGCGCGCTCTCGATAATCCAGCTCCTGGTGCAAGAGGTCTTGAAACGATCCCGCCTTGGGCAGGGGAAGGCCGTGACGATGCGCCCACCCCCGTGTATAGCCCGAGGCGGACGCTAGAAACCCGACTCAGCGCCCTCGCTCAGTGCCGCGGCCACCTCGTTGTCGAACTCGGCAAGCGCGGACCAGACGGTGGGAATGACCGCAGCAGGGATTTCCTTGTCGATGAAGTCAAGGCGCTGATTGAACAGCCTCTCCACTTCCTGATTCGACGCCCCCTGGCTGGCGTGCGTGAGCACCTTATCTCCGTACTGCACAAGCGATCCCGCAAGTGCGATACGGAATGAAACCTGCGCAACGGCGCGCTGATCCTCCTTGTGCTGAAGGCGGTCAACCGCCAAAGCCGTCTGCAGAATGGAGAAGCTGTCCCGAGTACGAAACGTCACGCGCAGCTTTCCCCGGTAAAGCTTGATCGTCTTCTCCCACGCGCCCTGGAGAAGCATCCCGTCCAAGATAGCCTCCGCTTCAGCTTCTGAAAGCTTGGCGGCTTTGAGGTTGTCACGCCAGCGCTCCACTGCCGTCTTCTTGACAGGAGGCGCATCTGCCTTCTTTTCTTCCTCCTTGGCGCCTTCCTGAAGCGCTTCCGAGGCGAGACGATCGAGGGTTTCTTCAGGGCGAATGAGCGACATAATTTCTCCGGAGTTTTGGGTACAAGGCGGACGGTCGCGTGTTATGGTAGACGAGGTACCACATGAATGCAAGTAAATGGCTGGGGGAAGTAGACGCAGGTGTTGTTCGCTCGGTTCGGCCCTCGCAGTTGCGAATGGCTGAAATCGTAGAGAACACCTTGAAAGCGCCGGGGCGAGCGTTCGCGTTCATTGAAGCGCCAACCGGAACAGGAAAGTCTTTCGCGTATCTGATTCCTGCTTTGGAGTCAGGCGAACGTGTGGTGATCTCTACGGCAAAGAAGGCCCTACAAGAACAGCTCCATGTAAAAGACTTGCCTTTTCTTTTGTCTCGCCTGGGTCTGGATACTCCAGTAGCGATGCTCAAGGGCAAGGGTAACTACCTGTGTCAAGCGCGGCTTGAAGGCCTTTCAGACGCTGCGCCGGGCTTCTCTGAGATCGTCCAATGGGCTGAAAGGTCTGAGTACGGGGACTTCTCAGAGATCGCAGTCCACCCTATGGTGCTCCCGCAAATTAGAGTACAGGAATGTGCAAAGGATGATTGTGATTTCGCTGGCGTGTGCGGCTATCTGCGCGCAAAAGAGACCGCAGTGGAGGGGCGAGTACTCGTAGTGAATCATGCGCTCCTTGCTCAAGACCTCGCGGTCGGAGGAAAGAAGCTGTTGGGCAGCTACTCAACTGTGATTCTCGACGAGGCCCATCAAGCGCCCGAAGCGTTTAGGGAGGCATTCAGCGTTCGCATTCAAGGGCGCTATGCGGCGCTGATTGGTAGGGCGGTCGAAGGCACACTGGGCAAGACTGTAGTTAACAATCTAGCTGCCGCGTTCAATTCTTTTTTCCGCTTGTTCAATGCGGAGATGGTTGTCCCGTGGACTGCGCAGCAGATGCTTGCGCTAAGCACGGTTCACTCCGTGCTGGCGGCTATTAAGTCGAGCTACGCAGAGCAAAACACGAACCGGGGCCGTGAGCGCTCAGGCGTGTTGAGCTTCATGAGCAAGCTCCTTGATGGCATGGACAAGATCCTGAAGCAGGAAGACAACTATTTTGCGTACACAGCGTTTGCGCAAGAAAAGCTCGAGCTGGTGATCTCGCCCATTGAAGTGGGGCCCCTTGTTCGACCCGCACTCCTGAACGTCGGCAAGGGGGTCTTTACCAGCGCGACTCTGAGCGCCACGGGGCCCAATCCGTTTGCGTACATTGAACGGGAGTTTGGCCTCGGAGGGGAGGACATTAAGTATGAGGAGGCGCTCCCCAGCCCCTTTGACTATCCAAAGGTATCCGCGCTCTACATTCCAGCGATGCCTCCTGTGAATGACAAGCGTGCGTTTCTAGACGCAGCAGTCAATGAGTGTCACGAGCTTCTTTGTGCGTCTAAGGGGGGATCCTTTATTTTGTGCGCGTCATACGAAGACATGCGCTTCTTGGGGCAGGAACTGGAGGCAAAGAGCGGGGAACTTTACCGGGTAAAGACGCAGGACGAGGGCCTGGATGCTGCCTTGACTTGGTTTAGGTCCACTCCGTCTAGCGTACTTCTAGGAGTCAAGACCCTGTGGGAGGGCGTAGACGTGGAAGGCCTTGGCTTACGGCTTGTTATCATTCCCCGTCTCCCTTTCCCCCGGCAGGACGATCTACTGCTTACAGCCCGGAAAAAGGGCCCCGTAGCTCGTATGATTGAAGGGGGGAAGACGCAGCTTCAAGCGGACCTCAAAGCATGGGCGGACTTCGACCTTCAAGCGGCCTCCATCGCGCTACAACAGGGCGCGGGCCGGCTCATTCGAGGGCCTAATGACTTTGGGGTTGTTGCTGTGCTAGACTCGAGGCTGGCAGGAAACAACAAAAAGTACTCAGGGTCCCTGCGGCGTAAACTGCCCCATCCCGTGAATACAGACAAAGCCGCCGTACTTCGGTTTCTCACCACCTTGGCGCAGGTAGCCGCCAAACGGGGCGTATGAAAGAACGTCAAGACGTTGAAGCGCTGGTAGATCCAGACAAATGTACCTGTTGCCGCTTTCCTTTTAGGCGCGGCGACAGAGTTCGAGAAGTTCGCCCCATTGCGGGCTTCGCTAAGCGTGTGGACGGTTATCCCCTCCCCTATACAAACGTGCTCCCTGAGTTGGCGCACGTTGACTGCAACAACCCGCAACTCATCAATCCCAAGGAGCCTCCTGTGGAAGACCCTCTTAGGCCGCGTCAACAGTCACACATCTGCGTGATCTGTAATAAAGTGCTGAAGCGGGAAGACCGCATTTCAGTTTGTCACATCATTCTCGGGATCGAAACTGACCCGGCGACGGGAGTGGCGGGGGCCAAGGCCACGCAAGACTTCGAAGTTTACCACGTAAAGTGCTCGGATCCGACCCTCAAGATGGGCGGGCCCGGAAGCATCATCCTCGTCTAATGGAGGGCCCCTGGAGAAAACCCCCCGTCGAGGAGGAGCAACCTCGGCCTATTTACCCTGAAGGGGTGAGTAGCAAAGTTCAATTTAAGGGGCAGATGTATACGCTGCTCATCGCCGTTCCTGCCCCTCCCGAGGATAAGTTCCTATTGGATAGAGCCAAAGAACAGCTAAGCGGCTGTGTACAGGACATTTGGAACTTAGGAACGTCTACGCAGAAGACGTTCCATGCGCAATCGCTTTACGCGGCACCGCCAACGCAGCCCAAAGTGTGTCTTGTGTCAGGCGCATTTTCGCTGTATGCTATTGCGTCGTCCAATGACGCAGTGACTGCCGCACGACTCGCCTTGGACCGGCTCTGCTTGGCGATCACGCAGTGTAGGGCCCGCGATACGCGCATCGCGGGGATTCTGCAAAACCACTGGATTCAAGTCCTTCTGGAGAACACATGAATAAGATGGAGTGCGGCGCTTGTCGCCACTACGATCAGAAGTTTCGAATGGCCAACGGGAAGCTCATTCCGCTGGCCTACGGGTGGTGCGCAAAGAAGTCCGTGTACCCTCAAGAGGTGCAGGCTCCGGAAGGGGCCCAACGCGCAGCGTCGGGGGAAATGGCGAAGCCTGTCATCGTGAAGAAGCTTGAGGTCGTGTCCTCGTGCATTTATGCGGTGAAGAAGTGACCGACCGAAAGCCCGCCCAAGTGCGCACAGAGGACGCAATCATGAAGACCCTGGCCCAGGCCGAGAAGCTCCCTCCCGGAGACCCCGGGTTGAAGGAACGGCCCCCCGGGGATCCTTTTGGCCTCCAAGAAGAGAGGGGGCCACTCTCCGATGCTGCGCTCATGCGCGTCGTTCAACGCATGATTGCGTTCTTCGATCTCCTTCTTCAGGAGTTTAAGCCCACCCCCCATCAGGCCGTCTTCATGATGGAGTACACGGCGCTCGCAGTGTACAACGACAAAAACTGCCCCCTCACGCCTATGCAGGTAAAGGCCGCGAGGGATCAGGCAGTAAAGGCGTACCTTCAAAACAACCGATGAAGTACGCAGTACGCGCCTACATCATTCAGCAGGCGCTAGAGCTAAGAAAGTACGCAGAGAAAATTGAATCCACCGGAGAGACGTTTCACGCGACTCCCCGGTGGATTCCTGTTTCTGAAACTCTTCAGCTTAGCGCAGAGTTAAAAAACCTCCCCAAAATAGACGGTCTCGCCTTGGTCCTAACCTTTAGAGGTACCGGGAATAAGGCGGAAATAGCAGAAGCCGTTCTAGGCGAAACCGCTGTCCGTCTGCTTCCCGACGTTTTCTATTCCACCACCCTCCCCAAGCTGCCGGGCTTTACCCGGTAAAGGACTCTAATGCAGATCAGCCGCCACTACACCCAGCGACTCCGCGCTCCCGCAATCAAGTATCGAATTCACGACACAGTGATTCGAGATTCAAAGGGGAATGTGGTTTTCGAGAGTAAGGGAGACAGCGTTCCTGTTGCGTGGTCGGACCTTGCCGCCAACATCCTAGCTTCAAAGTACATGCGACGAGCGGGGGCTCCGATGCTGGGCGGCAAGGAGACCTCAATCGAGCACGTCATCTACCGAATCGCGAGGACGATTCGAGTGGCAGGGGAAGCACAGGGGTATCTCGAAGGAGCGAACGCGGACACCTTCGAAGAAGAGCTCACCTACATGCTTCGAAACCAAATTGGGGCGTTCAACAGCCCTGTTTGGTTCAACTGCGGGCTGGGATACGTCTATGGGATCACCGGAGGGGGTGGAAACTGGGCGTGGAACTTTGAGAGCAAGACCGTAGAGCAGACGGTGGACGCTTACTCGCGACCGCAATGCTCTGCGTGCTTCATCCAATCCGTGGACGACGACCTCATGTCGATCTATGACTTGGTGAAGAACGAGGCGAGGCTCTTCAAGTACGGCTCAGGCACCGGCACCAATTTCAGCGCGATTCGCGGGCGACAGGAAAACCTTTCGGGCGGGGGGAAGTCGTCTGGGTTGATGTCCTTCCTCATGGTTCTGGATCGTGGAGCAGGAGCGACGAAGAGCGGCGGCACCACGCGCCGAGCAGCCAAGATGGTCTGCCTCGACATGGACCACCCCGAGATTGTCGACTTCATCGAGTGGAAGTCCCGGGAGGAGAAGAAGGCCCAGGCTCTCATTGCTGCGGGCTACCCTGCCGACTTCAACGGTGAGGCGTACGGTACGGTGTCGGGGCAGAACTCCAACAACTCCGTGCGGGTCTCCAACGCGTTCATGAACGCCGTGGCCAGTGGCGCAACGTGGGAAACGACCAAGCGGACCACTGGGGCATGCGTGGATCGATTTGAGGCGCGGGAGATCTGGAACAAGGTCTGCGTAGCCGCCTGGACCTGCGCGGATCCGGGGGTTCAGTATGATGACACCATTAACGACTGGCATACCTGCCCTAACTCGGGGCGCATCAACGCCAGCAACCCGTGTTCCGAGTTCATGTTCCTCGACGACACGGCGTGCAACCTTGCGAGTCTCAACCTCACGAAGTTTCTTAAGGAGGACGGGACGTTCGACCTGGACGCCTACAAACACGCGATTCGGATCTTCTTCCTGGCTCAGGAGATCCTGGTCGATCTGTCGTCGTATCCTACACAAAAGATCGCGATCAAGTCTCATGTGTTTCGCCCGTTGGGATTGGGCTACGCGAACATGGGCGCTCTGCTGATGCAGCTGGGGCTCCCTTACGACTCTGCTGAAGGCAGGGATCTCGCTGCGGCGCTCACGGCGATTCTTACTGCAGAGGCGTATGCGACTTCGGCATTCTGTGCCGCAGCCACAGGCCCCTTTAAGGGGTACGATGAAAACGAAGGCCCCATGATGCGTGTCATGGAGAAGCACGCGGAGGCCGCGCGTCAACTGGCTCAGCGGGAGCCCAACTCTCACGTATGCCGCGAGGCTGTGAAATGTTGGGAAAACGCCTTGGAGCTTGGAAAGACCTTCGGCTACCGCAACGCGCAGGCGACGGTGCTCGCGCCGACAGGCACCATCGGGCTGCTCATGGACTGCGACACCACGGGCATCGAGCCCGACTTCGCGCTGGTGAAGTACAAGAGCCTCGCAGGGGGCGGAATGTACAAGATGGTAAATGGGAGTGTGAACGAAGCTCTACGGCGCCTGGGTTACACCAATGGAGAGCGGGACAGCATTCTCGCTTACATCGAAGCGAACGATACCGCTGAAGGGGCTCCAGGCCTTCGTCTCGAGCATCTTCCTGTCTTTGACTGCGCCAACGCAAGCGGGAAGGGTACGCGATACATTCGCCCGATGGCCCACATCGAGATGATGGCTGCTGTTCAGCCGTTCATTTCGGGGGCTATCAGCAAGACGGTGAACCTGCCCAACAGTGCCACTCTTGAGGAAGTCCAGGAGATCTATTGGCAGGGCTGGGTTATGGGGCTCAAAGCAGTGGCCCTGTATCGGGATGGTTGCAAGTCGTCGCAGCCTCTCAACACGAAGAAGGAGGAGAAGGAAGAAGAGAAGGGGAGCGAGAAGAAGAGTATCGCGCAACCCACTACACGCAAGCTTCCCCGCAAGCGCCACGGTTTCACCCAGGAGGCGAAGATCGGCGGACACAAGGTCTACCTGCGTACCGGCGAGTATGAGGATGGCCAGCTGGGCGAGATCTTCATCGACATGCACAAGGAAGGAGCAGCCTACCGATCGCTGATGAATTGCTTTGCCATCGCGGTGAGCATGGGCCTTCAGAGGGGTGTCCCGTTGTCGGAGTATGTGGACCAGTTTACCTTCACGCGCTTCGAGCCCCAGGGCGCGGTGGTGGGGCACGACAACGTGAAGTTTGCCACCTCCATCATCGACTACGTCTTCCGTGTGCTCGGGGTGGAGTACCTCAGGCGGTACGAGTTTGCCCACGCTGGACAGCCGGAAGAGCCCGCCACGGCGGTTAAGGTGGAAGGGCCCACGGGGGACGCTCCTATGTGTGACAACTGTGGGCACACCACCGTGCGCAACGGCACCTGCTACCGGTGCCTCAACTGCGGCAACTCGATGGGCTGCTCGTAAGTTTACCGGGTAAATGGGCGCGGGGTAACCAAGTAGGGAAACTGGTATAAGGAGTATGGACCAGATGATCTACTTGGTTGCCTTGAAAGTTGACGACATCAGCGGCGGCGGCGAGACCCTCGGGGTCTGTGCCACCCTGGAGGAAGCCAACCGCCTCAAGGACCTTCTCGACCCGCAGGAGGTGGAGATCCGCCCTCTGCGGGTGATCTCTCCCGCCCTCCTCGACAAATGGGAGGAGAAAAAGCGGGAGGCCAACCGCCTTGCCCACGAGGCTTG
>JACCDG011621488.1_pt1 | contig 31262 bp, 34 predicted proteins | sample 7442471 | NCBI WGS metagenome assembly JACCDG01 (sample SAMN15323444, study PRJNA562643) | freshwater metagenome | isolation source: river surface water | place: USA:Blue River Watershed | collected 2017-08-17 | reverse complement strand
TTGAATTGCGGTTGCACCTAAGAGGCAGATTCCAACCTCGGCACTTAGTCGGATTTGACTTCGAAATCTCCGGCGTTCCAACCTCAGATTGCAAATAGCCGATTAAACGGAGCTAGATCGACATGACCCTCTCGTCGGAAGTACAGAATGGTTTGTCGCGCAACATGCTCGCAGCGCTCGGGGTGCTGTCGGTCGTTCTCGCATGGAGTCTTTTGGGCGGGTCGCCAGTTCGTTCTATATTTCCGTACGCCTTCGCTACGGCGCTGGTCGCTTGGCGACATGGACTGCTCTGGGGGTTTGCGTTTGCCGCCCTCGCTTGCCTTGTTGCTGCGTTAGGCGGCGCATTTCCCACGCAACCCCAATGGTTAGGCCGGCGAGGGGCTGATGACGTACCTGAAGCTTTCTGCCGTCGCCATCGGGGTTTCGGTTGGAAAGCGCATGGGTGAGCGCCGGCGAGACAATGGTCCGACGCAGTAGTACGACCCAATGGATATCTACCAATACCCTCAATCCAACCGCTTGATTCGTCCGCGCGTAACCCGTTGATCCGTAATGTGGGTGGCTGCGGGCTTTGCGGACTTCGGGCCAGTTCAACGGAGCGAGGTCGGAGCGAGGAATGGCCAGGGGAGAGTGGAATGCGGCCCGGGACGGCCAATTCGGGTGGCTGGCGAAGTCCGCAGGCTTCCGCAGGAACCCCCAAGAACACGCGGGAACCGGCAAATTTTTTGTTTTTGTGTTTTTTTGTTTTTATGTATTTTTTGAAGGGCTTCGCATAGTTTGGACTGTCTGTAGGACAGTCCTAGTGAACTGTCGAAGCATCAACGGATACGTACGAATTCCGAAATCCCAACTGTTACCTACCGCTATAAGAGACTAAAGCCGCCAATCAAGCTTGCAAGCCAGGTGATAGTGCACCTCAAATTGCCATTGGCCACAAATCGAGGGCACTTCAGTTTTACGTGAACAACTCTGAGTGTGTCCCACTACGCACGAAAACGACCAGGCTACTTTTGCCCGAATCATCAATACGGTAGATCAGTAAAAAATCGCCACCAATGTGGCATTCTCGATGTCCGGTCCAATCACCTGTCAGTGAGTGATCTAGCCACTCAGGAGGCAGCGGCCCATCGTTAGCGACAATCAGAAGCATAGCCTCTTTGAGGAGCTTCATGTCATATCTACCTGAATGTGACAGGCGCACCCAGTCTTTCTGGAACTCTTTGGTGTAGTCCGAGGCTCGAGGTATGGTTGACCGCTTACTTGCTGCTGGCTTCTTCGAGGTCATTGAGCAACGCATTCGCAGTTATAAAGCGAGCCCGACGACTCGAAATAATTTCATTAGCCTCATCAATGGCTGCGCGACTTCTTGCATTTGGTGCCTTCAATGCGAATGGTAGTTCCTTGTCCGCGACAACACGCGTCAGAAACACCCGAACTGCATCAGATACAGTCAGCCCCATCGATGCCAGCGTTTCCGCAGCCTGAGTTTTGATGTTTTCGTCAACACGGACGTGAACCATTGCGGTAGTAGCAGCCATCATCTGGCCTCCTAGTTTTATTACATGAGATACATTGTATCTCGCACTTTTATCAAGTGCAAGTTACACACAAATTGCGACAAAAACCAAGATGGTTCTCTCGGGCTACCTCAAACTGCTGACATCTCAGTTGGCAACAAATATCAGTGCACTCCTCCATTCGCAGCCATGAGCGGTCATGCTGGGAATAACAATCAAGGACCGGTTCAGGCTGGTACGGGACATTCCATATTCAAGTGCCGATGTTCGAAAAAATCAACAAGCAGTCATTCGAAGAGGAAGCTTTCAAGACAGTTGACCTGCTTTTCCGAATGGTGAACTGCAGATGCACTGAATTGGTCATCGCGGTTGGAACGCAATGATCCCCATGCCCAGCAAGGCCACTGCCGCACCGGTCACATCCCATGCTGAAGGTCGGACACCATCCACCGCCCACAACCACGCGATGGCTGCGCCGATGTACACCCCGCCATAGGCCGCATACACCCGCCCCGAGGCCGCATCGTGCAAGGTCAACAGCCACGCGAACAGCGCCAGACTGGCTCCAGCGGGGAGCAGCAGCCAGATTGAACCGCCCTGGCGAAGCCACAACCAGGGCAGGTAGCAGCCCACGATCTCGGCCAATGCGGTGGCGACGTACAACAAAAAGGTCTTCATGGTGGGGTCAGTGCGCAAGATAGGCATGGCACGCGCAGGCCTCGCCGTGCGCAGCAGCCACGAGTTCCTTGAGGATTCCGCAGTCTGTGCCTTCCTCGTCACAACGGCCACAACTGGCCTGGAGCAGCAACAGCTGCTTCTCCAGCGCGCGCATGCTCTTGAGCCGTGCTCGCACCTTGTCGATTTGCTCCTGCACCAGCCGGTCCACGTCCGGGTGCGGCTCGCTGGGCGCGTCCAGCGCGCCCAGCAATCGCCGGATGTCGGCCAGCGGCATTTCCAGCGCGCGGCAGTGGCGTATGAAGGCCAGTCGTTCCAGGTGGGCGCTCGCGTAGTCGCGGTAGCCGTTTTCCTGCCGTGACGGCTCCGGAAGAAGGCCTTGTTTTTCGTAGTAGCGGATGGTGTCCACGTCCACGCCTGCGGCCTCGGCCAGTTCCTTGATGCGCATGGGGTTTCTCCTGTCGGTGGGACGCTGGGCTTGACTCTGGAGCAGCTCCAGGGTTTTCAATAGTAGCATTCTGAAGGAGTTTCCATGTCTGCCCACTGCTGTGAACACGATTGCCCCGCCCCCGGACAGATCGCCAATTTGCCACGCTACCGTCGGGTGCTGTGGATCGCGCTGATCGTCAATGCCGCCATGTTCCTGGTCGAGCTGAGCGCGGGCTTCTCATCAGGCTCGCTATCCCTGCTGGCCGATGCCATCGACTTCGCCGGTGACGCGCTGAACTACGGCGTGTCGCTGGCGGTGCTGGCTTCGGCGCTCGCCTGGCGTGCCCGGGCGGCCATGTTCAAGGCCTTCAGCATGATGGGTTTTGGTCTCTATGTGCTGGGCAGCGCGCTGTGGTCGGTCTGGAACGGCAGCGTGCCGGACGCGCCGACCATGGGCGTGGTGGCGTTGCTGGCGCTGCTGGCCAACGTGTCGGTGGCCTGGCTGCTGTACGCCTTCCGCGAGGGCGACGCCAACATGCGCAGCGTCTGGCTGTGCTCGCGCAACGACGCCATCGGCAACGTGGCGGTGTTCCTGGCGGCCCTGGGGGTTTTTGGTACCGGAGCGGCCTGGCCCGATCTGCTGGTGGCGGCCCTGATGGCGGGCCTTGCGCTGCACGGCGGCTGGCAGGTACTGAAGCAGGCGCGGGGGGAACTGGGGGGTAAGGCACCCACGGTCACGACCATTGACATCACGACCATGCCCACTGAGCCCATGGCGTCGGTGGCGTTCGACCCGGATATCTTCGAACGGTTGCACCGGGCGTACCTTCGGGTGGATCGCCGCGACCTGGACCAGGCCTGGCATCTGCTCGAAGCCCTGCATGTGCTCGGGCAGACGCGGCTGGTTCCACACGCGCGAACGCATGGGCTGATGCTCAGGCTGGCCTGGCGAACGCGAGACCTGGCCGAGCTGGCCGGGCAGCTGATGCGACTGCTGCTGGTGCCGCTGGGGCACCTGCTGGGCCGGCTGCCGCTAGGCAACACCGGGCGATCGAATGTTGGCGCGTTTCGGCCCATGCCGGTGGCGCCGGAACTGCTGGCGACCATCCGCGCACACCGATGACCGCCGCCACCCTGAACGCCCGTTGGGCTGTCACGGTCAACATCTCTTCATCACAGCCGACGCCCTATAATCTATCCTTGATGCGTGCCTGCTTGTTTGCCCTGCTGCTGATGTTCTGCCTGCCCCTGCAATGGGCCGGCGCAGCTACGGGCGCGCCTTGCGTGCACGAACCCTGCGCGCCCCTGCACGCCAGCGCGGCCGGTGTCTCGTCGCACACCGACGCCGCCGACCACGCCGGTGAGTCCCACGCGCAGCACCCGCACTGCGCAAGCTGCCACGCCGGCGCCGTGGCCCTGCTGGCCAGCGTTCCGTTTTCCACGAGCGACACCTGCACCCATAGACAAGCCGGGTCGAGCGCCTGGACCGAGGGCCTGTTTGTTGAGCGGCCCGAACGGCCGCAGTGGCCCACCCTGGCCTGACCAGGGTTCGACTTCCTTGGCGGCGCCTTTCGCCGCACTTCTCCGATCCCTGTGAAGCGTGCCAGCCCTTGCGGCTGGTGGTGTCCGTTCTTTCAGGGTCTTTTTCATGTCTGCATTTCCCTGGCGGGGTCGTCCCCGTCTGGCCTGGCTGCTTGCCGTGGCTTTTCTTCTGGCGCTGGATCAGCTAAGCAAAACCTGGTTCGCCAGCACCATCGCGCTGGGCACAGTGGTGGAGGTCACGACCGGATTCAACCTGGTCCATGTGCTCAACACCGGCGCCGCGTTCTCCTTGCTGGCCGAAGCGGGTGGCTGGCAGCGGGTGTTCTTGATCGTCATTGGTTTCATGGTGGTGGTGCCCATCACCTTCGTTTGTCTCGCGCGCCAGGCGGAACCGCTGGAGCGGGCCGCGGGCGCACTGCTCATGGCCGGTGGCAGCGGCAACCTGATCGATCGCATCGCCAGCGGCGCAGTGACCGACTTCCTTGACCTGCACTGGCGCGGGTTGCACTGGCCTGCCTTCAACCTGGCCGATGTGTTCATCGTTCTGGCGGCCGGCGCCTGGATTCTGATGTCCCTGCGTCCCGCCGTGGCCACCTCGAAAGGCGCGTCATGAACCGACCCTGGTCCCTGCTGCTCCTGGCCTGGCTGGTAGCTGCCACCGCCACCCTGGGCGCGCTGTTTCTGGGTGAGGTCATGGGCATGACCCCTTGCGTGCTGTGCTGGTACCAGCGCATCTTCATGTTCCCCATCGCCATCATTCTGGGGATAGCCTGCTTCACCGATGACCGACGGGGGGCCGTCTACGGCCTCGCCCTGGCACTGGGCGGGCTGGCCATGGCCGGGTACCACACCCTGCTGGTGGCCGGCCTGATTCCCAAGGCCTGGGTACCGTGCAGCGCCGGTGTGTCCTGCGCGGACCAGAAGCTCGACATCCTCAATGGCCTCCAGATCCCCTGGCTGTCGCTCGCCGCGTTCATGGCGCTGGTCATCCTTCTCGTCGTCTACCTCAGAAAGTCCTCCCAATGAATTCCAAAAAAATCACCGTCGTCGCCCTGGTCGTCATCGTCCTGGTGTTTTTCTTCCTGGGCATGAATGCGTACCAGAAGCGGGTGCAGAACTCGCAGGCCGAGAAGGTCAGCCAGGTGGTCCTGCAGTCTGGCAGCGCGCTAGCCAGCCAGACGGACAACCGGCTGGTCCGCTTCCATTCACCGGTCTTTGGCCCCAGCAATGCGCCGGTCACCATCGTCGAGTTCTTTGACCCGGCGTGCGAGACCTGCCGGGCGTTCTATCCCATCGTCAAGGACATCCTCAAGCAGTACCCGAACGATGTGCGTCTGGTGATCCGCTACGCCCCGTTCCATGCCGGCTCCGATCAGGTGGTCAAGCTGCTCGAAGCCGCCAAACGCCAGAACAAGTACCAGCCCGTGCTGGAAATGATTCTGGCCACCCAGCCGCAGTGGGCCGACCACGGCAAACCTAACATCGAGCTGGCGTTCCGGGCGGCACAGGAAGCCGGTCTGGACATTGCCAAGGCGCAGGCCGACGCCCAGGGCTCGGACATCGCTGCAGTGCTGAGACAAGACATCGAAGACCTGACCGCACTGGAAGTGACCAAGACGCCCACGTTCTTTGTCAATGGTCGCGGTCTGCCGTCTTTCGGTGACCAACAACTGCTGTCACTCGTGGCCGAAGAAGTGGCCAAAGCCAGGAAGTGACATGAACCCGCGTATTTCTTCCATCCCTGGCCACCTGTCCTTGGACCGTCGGCGCTTCATGCAGGCCGCTCTCGCCAGTGCAGCCGGTGTGCCTTTGCTGATGGCTTGCTCACCCGAAGTCACGCCGTTCAAAAGCACCGATGTGACCGGAGCCGCCTTTGCCAAGGATTTCCGACTCAAGGACCACCACGGCAACCTCAGAACGCTGGTTGACTTCAAGGGCAAGATCGTGGTCACCTTCTTCGGCTTCACGCAGTGTCCGGATGTTTGCCCCACCTCCATGACGACCATGGCCGAGGTCAAGCGCCTGCTGGGTGACCAGGGCGAGCAGCTGCAGGTGCTCTTCATAACGGTAGACCCCGAGCGGGACACCCAGGCACTGCTCAAGGAGTACATGGCGAACTTCGACCCGGGCTTCATCGCGCTGCGGCCCGAGCCCGACGAACTCAAAGACGTCGCGGCGGCCTTCAAGATCTACTACAAGAAAGTCCCTGGATCGACGCCAACGTCCTACACGATGGACCACTCGGCAGGGAAGTACATCTTCGACACCGAAGGTCGGGTGCGCTTGTTCTCTGCCTACGGAACCGACGCCGCCACGATCGCGGCGGACATCCAGGTGCTGTTGTCCGCCGCCTGAGGACGTCTTGTCATGAGAAACGTCCCGCTGCACCTGGTGCTCGCACAGATCCACCATCACAGACGGCCCGTGTTAGGCGCTCTGGGCGCCTTGATGCTGGGCACTGGCGTCGTAGCCATCGGCGTCATCAACCCTTTGCCCGACGTTGCCCAATGGCCGGATCGGCAGGTTGTGAATCCGTTGCTGGCAACCGACACGCTAACGGCAAGCTCGTTCAGGTCACCTCGAAATTTCGCTGCAGTACATGCAGAAATTTCAAGTGCAAGTGAGTGACCGATTTTTGCAAGTAAGCAGCCGTCAAAACCAACAAGTCAAAGTACCGCTGCCGCTGCAAATCGGACAAACATTAGAGCTCCTCGTTACAGCAAATATTCAGAATCGTCCAGCTATGTGATCAACCCAACTTATATCGAAGTAGTCACAATGGAGCAGCAAAACAACCGACTAAGTGATAATCCATTCGAGGCCAAGACCTCAACATTCCCAGTATCTACTTCAGATAGACAGTGCGCATCAAAATCAGCAAGGGCATCGTTGCTCGTAAATTTCCCAGCAAGAGATCAGCATCTGAAGATGAGTTCGCTCCTCTGCTCGCAGGCACATACCAACTAGGCCCAGATTTAGAGGGACGCCATCAAATTCTCAGGGAAGGCAAAAGCGCGGTATTTATGGAGCCAGAAAAATTTCAAGCTCACCTCGCGTCCAACGAAATCGAATTGCTTTGAGATTTTTGACATGACGCGGGGTAGATGCGAAGTTAAAACGTGCATCTCAAAACCAAATTTTTAAGACTCTTTGGTTTTCAAAATAACTCAAAGCAATGCCTGTTTGAACAAAAAAAAGCCGCTCAGCTGAGCGGCTTTTTTGCTGACGTAACAGCAGTTCAATTGCACAAATGGCTTTCAATTGCACAATCGGGTTTGAGCAATGCTCTGAAACCCTCATGAAATGGTGCGGCTGGCAGGATTCGAACCCACGACCCCTTGGTTCGTAGCCAAGTACTCTATCCAACTGAGCTACAGCCGCTGAAGACATCTATTGTAGCACAGCTTTTTGGGCTTTTCTCACAAAGGTGCAGAAGAACCAAAACGACGGTCGCGATGCACGAACCAATCGACAGCATCCTTGAAGCGATCGGCCGTGAAGTCCGGCCACAAATCATTTGCAAAGTACAGCTCGGCATAGGCGGCCTGCCAGAGCATGAAGTTGCTCACACGCGACTCGCCGCCCGTGCGAATGAGCAAGTCCACTTCAGGGGCATCTCCAGTGCTCAGGTATGAGGACAGATCGCCCTCGGTCATGGCTGAGAGATCTTGCCCAGGGTGTGCTTGTTGCCAGGCACTGGCTGCTTGCAGCATGTCCCAACGGCCTCCATAGTTGGCACACACGATCAGGGTGATGGCGGTGTTGTTGACAGTCTTGGCTTCGGCTTGGGCAATCAGCTCCTGCAAAGCAGGCGCAAAGCGGGAGCGGTCGCCCGCCACACGCAAGCGCACCCCGTTGTCGTTCATGCTGTCCACCTCTTTTTGCAGGTAGGTCATGAACAAGCTCATCAGGCTGCTGACTTCTTCCTGCGGGCGCTTCCAGTTTTCAGTGCTGAAGGCAAACAGGCTCAAATAGGGAATGCCCATTTCAGCGCTGGTTTTGACAATGTCCCGTACACGCTTGGCACCCGCCGCATGACCCAAGGCTGCAGGCATGAAACGGTTTTTCGCCCAGCGGCGATTGCCATCCATGATGATGGCAATGTGTTGGGGCAAGGCGTTATCGGTCATGGGGCATGCTTTTGATTTTCATCACGATTCTAGCTTGCCGGCCCCATTGGATTGCTCCTGGCTGTCACTGATCTCCTCAACCACAAGCGCCCACAAAACCACACTGCGTGCAGTACTCACAGCCATCTTTCTTGATGACAGCATGGGCACCACAATCAGGACACTTCTTGCCCGCCATCACGCCTGTTGCAGCGGCGGGAGCAGTCGGTGCAGGCTCATCCACCTCAGGCAAAGGCAACGCCATCTGGTTGGCCGAGCCTTGGCGCTTGGCACGCAGCTCCAGAATGTTTTGCACCGCCCAGGCAATGGCTGCCACCTCGGAGTCGTGCCACAGCGGCACCTGCGTGCCGTCTTCGCGCACCTTGTAGCCGTAGCGCACAGGGCCGCGGTCCCAGGCCACCTTGCGCATGTCAGACAAAGCCCGCTCCAAAAAGCCACCACGCGCCGCCAAAGACAGCATGCGCATGCTGGAGGTGATCCATTGCTGCGATTCACCGCTCTGACCCACAGGCATGAAGAACTCAATGGCGCGATCCACCATACCTTTGCCATCGCCGCGCGGCACCGGCAAGAAGGACACGATCAAGTACAAGGACTTGTGACCATCGTGCGTCCAGTACTCGATTTTTTCGGCCACAGCATCCAGCCCGCCCAAGGGTCGGCTTTCAATGACGGTGCGCATCGGGTCCACCACCGCAGTGGGCGTGGCAGCTGCTGGCTCAACCCGTTTGCTCGATTCAGCAGGTTTGACCTCCAGCACCGCACCCAGAATGTTGTTGGGACGGTAAGTGGCCAAGCCCTTGAGACGCGCACTCCAGGCCTGAAGGTACAGGCTCTTGAAGTCTTCGTAGGGGTAGTCCTCGGCCACGTTGACAGTTTTGGAAATGGACGTGTCGATGTAGGGCTGCACCGCTTGCATCATGGCGATGTGGTCATGCGCACTCATCTCCAACGCGCCCACAAAAGCCGCCGGCAAGTTGTTCACATCGCCACCCAAAGCTTTGTACAAACGGTAGGCGTGGTCTTGCACCTCATATTCGCTGCGCGTGCCATCGGCCTCGCGCTTCTTGCGGGTGTACGTCCAGGAAAACGCAGGTTCAATGCCGTTGGAGGCATTGTCTGCAAACGCCAGACTCACCGTGCCCGTGGGCGCGATCGACAACAAATGGCTGTTGCGAATGCCGTGCTGCCTGATCTGCGTCTTGATGGCCTCGGGCAAGCGGCTGGCAAACGTGCCATCGGCCAGATAGGTGGTCGCCTCGAATAACGGGAAGGCGCCCTTTTCCTGCGCCAGCGCCACAGAGGCCGCATAGGCCGCATCGCGCATGCACTCGGCAATACGGCGTGCCATTTCGCGTCCGGCATCTGCGTTGTAAGGCAAGCCCAGCATGACCAAAGCATCGCCCAAACCTGTAAAGCCTACGCCAATGCGGCGCTTGGCATAGGCCTCGCGCTCTTGCTGGGGCAGCGGCCAGTGCGTCAACTCCAGCACATTGTCCAAAGCACGCACCTGCAGCGCTACGCTTTTGGCAAAAGCATCAAAGTCGAAAGCAGCCTCACCACCATGGTTGAACGCATGACGCACAAACCTGGTCAGGATGATAGGCCCCAGGTCACAGCAGCCGTACGGGGGCAAGGGCTGTTCACCGCAGTTGTGTACTACCAGGCCGTTGGCATCAAAGGCATGCACATCGCTCACGGTCACGTCATACACAAGCTCTTGCCCACAAGGGACCAAGGCCCCCACTGTGACGGTGAAGCGTTCACGATTCAAGTCGCGCTTGTAATCTGCCAGTGCCGCAGTCAGACGCTCGGCCTTGTCGGTGTCTGCAAACCCGATGCGGTCGGCAAAGCTGCGCAGGTTTTCTCCGCTGATGACCAATTCGTGCTGTGCCTGCACCTCGAACCCCTGCGCACCACCGCGACCGTTCGGCAACAGGCTGATGCCTGCAGGACGACGATTCGCGTAAAGCGTGGACACAATCCCCAGGCGCTGCAACATGCGCTGTACACGGCGGAGCAACTCTTCGTCACTTTGTGACAAGCGCACACTCACACCCTTGTCCTGTGAGCCTTGCACGCTACCGTCTGCATCAAACAGACCGCGCAGCAACCCCACATAAAAGTCGGAAGACTGGCGCTCCATCTCGGGCGTCAGGGTTTTGCTGCCGACCTGCATGCCCAGACCAAATGCCAAATCGCGCAAAGCCGCGCTCGCCAGACGCCGCTCACCGCGTCCCGCTACAGGCCTCTGGAAACCCGCGAAGTCCGCGCGATGCGGCAACGTGGCGATCGCTTCAAGTGCCGCTTGCATGATGCCGTCAGCACCACTGCGCGCCACTACGGCCAAGTCTTGCCCGACGGCGCGCAATTCTGGCGCCCATACCGATAGCACTGCCTTGTCTGCCTTCAGTGTGCCGTCGCCCACCAACAGGCCTAACAAGTAGCCTTGCGCTTGCGTACCCTCACCCTCCCAGCCCAAGGCACTGCGATGGTCATTGAGCACGATCTTGTCGCCGGGCTGCAGACGCTCGGCCGCAGTCCAGTCCAGTGTCTGGGTGTAGCGGGTCTGCTTCGCCACGCGGCGCACCCGGTGGTCGGCCGTCAGACGCAGACGTGGGCCTTCGCGGGTTTGCAGTTCATACACTGGCTTGGTACCCGTTGCAAAAAAACCCTGACTCTCCAGCGAATACGCCTGGCCGTTGACCAAGACGTTAAATGACTGCCCCACCAGCTCGTGCACTTGACGCGCACCTGCATCGGTCATGACCCAGGTATCTGCGGTCACACAAGGATTGGTCGCGCTGATGGTCTCTACCGCGCGCAAGTTGTTGTCGGTGCGAATACGGTCCAGGAACAAGATGCCCGGCTCGGCAAAGTCGTAGGCCGACTTCATGATGGTGTCCCACAACTCGCGCGCCGGCAGCGAGCGATACACCCACTGGCCATCGGGGCGCTGGCGCGCTCCTTGCTGCACCTGCTCGGCCACGGGTTGTGCAGGGTGCACCAGTTCCCAATCTGCCCCTTGCTGCACCGCCTCCATGAAGGCATCGGTCACGCCAACAGATACGTTGAAATTGTTCCAGCGCCCGGGCGTCCGTTTGGCCGTGATGAACTCCAGTACATCCGGGTGGTCAATACGCAGAACGCCCATTTGCGCCCCGCGTCGCGCGCCCGCACTCTCCACAGTGGCGCAGGACTGGTCAAACACATTGATGTAACTGCACGGCCCCGATGCGGTCGAGGCCGTGCCTTTGACCCGCGCACCCTTCGGACGAATGCGGGAAAAGTCATACCCAACCCCGCCGCCACGGCGCATGGTCTCGGCCGCTTCGCGTAGCGCTTCGTAAATGCCGGGGTAGCCCTCGTCGTCCACCCCCTGAATGCAGTCGCCCACCGGCTGCACAAAGCAATTGATGAGGGTGGCTTGAATGCCCGTGCCCGCCGCGCTCATGATGCGTCCGGCACCAATCGCTCCTGCATCCATGTTGCGGCGGAATTTTTGCTCGAACTCAGCCTGCAATTCGGGCTTTTCGATACTGGCCAAGGCCCGCGCCACACGGTCGTAGAGCTGCGCGGCCGTGGTTTCGCCATTCTTGAGGTACTTCTCCTGAAGCACATCCACACAAATAGGCTGTGGGGGCAGGTCTTGGACAGACAACAGATCAGGGGAAACGGAGGTGTTCATGGCGCAATGGATTTAATAGTTTCAAGCTCATAGCCTACTCCAGCTTGGGCAGGCGTGGATTGTGTGCGGTCAAAAAAATGGATAATCCGGGCAGCCCTTCAGACGCCCATGTTGACCCGCTTTTCTTATTTCCAGAACCTTGCCCTGACCGTCATTTTTGGGGCTGTTTACTACGGTGCTTTCTGGATTCAGGTTCACTGGCTGGGCAGCCTTGACTTTGTCCAAGGCGTCAGCCTGCTGTTCCTACCCGCTGGCATCAAAATGCTCTCGATCGTGGTGGGTGGCGCGTGGGGCATTGGTGGCGTCTTTGTCACGTCCATGCTACTGAGCCATGTGGTCTGGGGTGATCACGGTTTCATGTACGCCTTGCTGTCACAAATCGTTTGGGCGGGCGCGCCCTACATCACCTACCAAATCCTCAAACGCCAACTGCACATTGATGACATGCTCCTGTCGCTCAAAGGCTCTCATATTGCCTTGATCGCTGTGGCCATTTCCGTCACATCCAGCCTGGCCGATCGTAGCTTCCGTTACGCAGCAGGACAAGTCCAGGAAAACATGTTCAACACCTCGGTCTGGGCCATGGTGCTGGGCGACGTTGGCGGCATCGTACTTGTGCTGTCACTGGCGGCCTTGATGGTGCAGCAACTGCGCAGAACGCACGCCTGACCCCTTGCCGCCATTGGTGCTTACCTGGGCCCGAAATCCGGGACAATACCGGCTCAAGCCGTTCAAAACCATGCAGATCAAGACACCCTCCCTTCTCCCCATCCTATTTGCGGTCGCCTTGGGCGCCCTTGCACCTCAATCCACCGCTCTGGCCGCCAAAAAACGACAAGCCTCCAAACCTTCCGCTGTTAAAAAAGTGGCTGCAGGAGCCAGTGCACTGCCCGCCCTGGCTGCTGAAACCGCGCTGGCCGCCAACCCACCCGCACTGCCTGCCAAAGCCTGGTTGCTGATGGACTACGACTCTGGCGAAGTGCTCGCCGCCGCCAACGCGGACGAGCCTTTGCCACCCGCTTCGCTCACCAAGATGATGACCAGCTATCTGGTTGAACAGTCGCTGAACTCGGGCAAGCTCAAGGAAACCGACCTGGTCACTGTCAGCGAAAACGCCTGGTGCAGGGGCACCAGCGCAGAGTCATGCATGTACCTGCCGCTGGGCAGCCAGGCCAGCGTGATCGACATCCTGCGCGGCATCATCATCCAGTCCGGCAACGACGCCTCCAAAGCCATTGCCGAGCACATGGCAGGCTCCGAGGCCGGTTTTGCCAAGCTGATGAACGAAGAAGCCAAGCGCCTGGGCATGACCCGCACCCAATTTGCCAACCCCACAGGTCTGCCCGATCCGGTACATAAATCTTCGGCACGCGACCTGGCTATCCTGGCACGTGCCATCATTCACGACAGCTCCAAGTACTACCCCATTTACGCCGAGCGTGACTTCAAATTCAACGGCATCAAGCAAGGTAACCGCAACGCCCTGCTCTACACCGACCCCACGGTGGACGGCCTCAAGACAGGCCATACCGCCGAAGCCGGTTATTGCCTGGTGACATCTTCCAAGCGCAATGACATGCGCCTGATCACGGTCATCCTCAACACCAACAGCGTCCAAGCCCGCGCCGACCACTCCCGCACCCTGCTGGGCTGGGGTTTTGGCAGCTTCGAAAAAGTGACGCCAATTGCGGCCAACGCCGTGGTGGCCACACCCAAAGTCAGCTTTGGCAAGGCGGATACCGTGGCCGCCGGACTTGCGGCGCCATGGCTCTTGACCGTGCCACGCGGCCAGCAAGTGCAAACCACTGTTGAGATCAACTCCAATCTGGAAGCCCCCATCGCCAAAGGCGCCGTGATCGGCAAGGTGATTGCCTCCTCCAACGGCAAAACCGTGGGCGAGACCGCATTGGTGGCCCAGGCCGAAGTGGAACGCTCGGGCTTGCTGCTGCGCGCCTGGCAGCATATCGCCAGATTGTTTGGCAAGTAAGCTTGCCGCTGGACGCCCCAAAAGAAAAGGCCTCTGAGAATCAGAGGCCTTTTCTTATTGCCTGTTTCCTGGTGCCATGGTGTAACGCCTCTACCTCCGAGACCCCTGCAAAAGGGGATGATTACCCTTTCAAGATGAGTTTAGATCGCAGGTAACAAGCGCTCAATTCAAATATCAGTACCCAGTGCACCGCCTTGTGGTTTCCACTCGGTGCATCGATCATCCGGTCTAACTTCGTAGTAGGAGTCCATCCTCACCACCCTACGCTCTAATGGTGGAATCAGGAAATACTCTCTGCCACAACGATACCCTGATCGGGAAGAGTCCGAAAACAGAACATACGAACAATTCACGCACATTTTATTATCGGATGAAGTCTTGTTTGTCATTTGTATGCTGCCAGAAATATTTTGAATCTATCCTCTTTATGAGGAAGTCTCTGCTCATTAGCTAGTGAGCGCCATGTAAGATATAAAACAATAATCCTTGTGGCAATTATTAATATTATTGAACTGTCAATATTTGATTTATAAACCATAAAAATGTTGAATAAGTCCGATGCCATATTTACCAACTCGACAACAAAAAGCGTGGCAAATACATTTTTTACATTCCAGTTCTCAGAGTAGGAGTGCAGAACTGTAATGGCGGCAATCAGGAGCATCCATCCTCTAAAGTGCAAAAAGGATGCAATCTTGTTTGTGTCTAGATGGGTTCCTGTTATCTTGAACGCAAGATAGTCAGGGTTGGCGATTAATATTATTGAGTATAAAAATAATGCTGCGACCAACGTAAAAATTCTTATGGGGTAAAACTTATCAACCGAATCCCTGTTGTTTGTTATCCATTCTGCATTCAGTGCCTCCAACTCCTCGGCGCTAATTAACGGTTCGGATTCTTTCATTTTTTATACCGGACTAACATCAAGTCTTCAATTATCTTTTTGCAACCGATATTCATCAATGAAAATTGCCTGCAAAAATTGCATGCAATTTTTGTGGTTTTGTGTTCCGTTACAGAATAGCCTTGCCATCACAAACTGATGAGCAATTTAGAACAACACAAGTCAGCGCTTCCCTTTTCTCGTGCCGTGCAGCGCGTGCGGACATGGGAGGATCGCCATCTACCCCTTAGTCAGAGTCGTATCGCTTTTGATCTGTTCATGCTTATTGCATCGAGCGCCGAGACTCGACGCCCTCTGACGCTGAAAGAAATATTCAACTCGCTTCGCTACAGCGAAAGAGGGATTCGTTACGTACTTGATCAGTTCATCGATGGTGGTTGGTGCAACATAAACGAGCACGGTTCAGACAAACGCTTTCGCTTGGTAGTTGCATCCGAGTTGATGATGACTAAGTTGAAAGACTACGAAGCACACGTCCTAGCGACTTATGCAACGTGGACACAAAAGGATCAGTATTCGTTCGTCCTTGATGAGTCTGAATCCACGTTATGAGAAATTGCCTTTAATTTTCGAACCCAGTTGTAAGTCACCAGTGCTGACTGCCACTCCCAGTCCTGCCACATACGCTAGTAACTTCGATTGCTGCGCCAACAGTCGGTTCTGCTTGACTGGGTCAGTCTCACGTTCTATCTGTGCTGCAAGGTTGCGGACCCGTAGCACCATCGCCCCCACTGACACTTTTACCCAAGCAGGGTAACCGCCCTCAGCGACGAACTGCTTGAAGGTCATCATTTGTACTTGACCAGGATGATGCTCAAGTATTCGCATGAGCGCAGAAGTGCAGCAGCTTCACGCATGATCGAAGTAACGTCACCATACGTCACAGGTTCATGCACGATCACATCGCTTGCAGGGGTGCGCTGTAGTCCAGCGATCACGTCCTTGATGACGGTTTGCTTTGGTTTAGCGAGCATGCTGCACCCCCTTTGCACCCCATGTGCTGGGATTTGACTTGCCAGGGGTGTTACCGACGTAGTCCAAGATGAAACGGACCAGTTCGGTGGTCATGGATGACTTGCGCTCCAAGCACAATCCTTGGAAGCGGGTCTTGAGATCGGTTGGGATGCGGAAGTTTAGTAATTGCTCTTGCTGCATAGGGGTCTCCTTTGGTTGTTTGCATACGCTGTATTTATGCAAGCGCATCCCTAGTGAAATCCAGTAGTGCAATTAATGATAATTATTTGTACAAATACAGGGTTCTTGGAGACCAATATGCATTTCCGCTTTCGAGTTGCCCTACTACCCCTCGCCCTGTCACTTTTTGCGGGGCTGACACATAGTCAAACTGGGATCGATCAATACAAAGACCAACGTGCTGGTTTACTAGAGGATGCACAAGTAACAGGCAAACTGGTCAATCCTAAGACGACGCAAACACTTGCGGTAAAGGTCGGTGCAGGCATCCCTCAATTCATTGACGCGAAAGATGGGCAAGAAATTGCAAGTGCTGCCAACAATGTTCTAAACGACTCTGGTCGCCTTGCATTGATCCTAGTTGATGGCAACAAGGTCGTCTTCGAGGGTTACAAAAGCACCGCAAACAAAGACAGTCTGATCATGGGTTTATCCATGAGTAAATCAGTTGCAGCATCGGCAGTGGGCATAGCACTGTGCGACAGCAAAATCGCATCACTCAATGACCAAGCTACCAAATACGTGCCCACGTTAGATGGCTTGTCATATGGTCAGGCAACTCTTGAAAATTTACTTGTGATGCGTGGCGGCGGCAAGTCAACTGGATCGACCGGGGAACTTCGCCCGGGAATGATGCGTGAGATCATGTTCCAAAAAGCAACGCTTGCTGATCAAGTTAAAGAAGGCGGCACAGGTGGCGACAAACCAGGCGTCAGATTCAATTACGACAACGCAAGTACCCAGTCACTGATGTTCACAGTCGAAGCAGCAACTGCATCGACTTATCAGGATTACCTCGTCAAGAAAGTCTTAGAACCGATCGAATTCGAAAAGGCACCTGCAATTTTTGTTGATAAGTCAGGCGTAGCGATGGCAGCTGGTGGGATCAATGCAACCCTGCGTGACTGGATTCGGATCGGTAACCTGTTGCGTGAACAGTGGACTGGGAAGTACGGGCAGTGTCTTGCTGACTACCTCAAGCGTGGTTATTCAAAGTCCTTTGACGAGGACTACGGATATCAAATCCGAGTGCAGTCACAACAAGGTGACAAGGTTGTTGTTCGCATGTCAGGTTTTGGTGGGCAATACGTCTACTTCAATAACTACAACGGCAAGATCGTTGCAACTGCTGCGAACGGTGCAAACCGTAAGAACCTAGACCCATTTGTACTGTCTTGGATGGGCAATTGATGAAACAAGGTCCTAAGCGTTTGTGGATTGTATTAATCAGTGTGTTGCTCACTGGCTGCGTAACAACTGGTTTGACTGGAGTCCAACGCTCTCTGTCAGACACACCATGGGGATACCAGATCGTGCAATCTCCTCATCCCGTTTATTTAGGCAAGAAATCCCAGCGGTTTGAGGTACGTCCAGGCGACTGCTCTGCGAACTCAGGGTGGAATGATTGCAAAACTGACAGGGAACGATCCGAAGTAACCGCTACCAGTGCTCGTTTTCCTCTGGGATCGCAAAACTGGATCTCATTTCTAATTTATTTACCTGAGGACTTTGAAACCTCTAACAGCGTCAATGCCGATTTGGGTCAAATTTACATGCGGGGTGGATTCTCGGGTTATGCAGGTGGTTTCAGATCTTTCCCTCCGCTTCTGCAGTTAAACGCAATCGGAAAGATTTACACGGCATGTTTTCACATGCTAAGCGGCACGGAAGATCAAATCCAAGATCATTGCGAATCAAGATTGATAGCCAATCTTGCAGACATGCGAGGGAAATGGAGCCGCATCACCATTCATTTAGATGCTAAGCAAAAGGCACCAGCAGTTCGAATTTTTTTCAATGGTGCTCAAGTAGCAGCGTTTTCTCAAACTTTGTCACGCGACCCTCAAGAGTACTACCTAAAGTACGGCATCTACAGATCATTCGTGTCTAGACATGGCAAACCTATGCCTACCCAAGTTGTCTATTACGACGAGGTCAAGACCGGTGCAACCCGTGCCGAGGTCGAAGACGAAACGGCAGTAGTGGACTGACCAACTTTTGTACGTACAAAACCGCCACCCCAACCCGGCAAAACTACTAAAGTCCCGGAACGTTTCGGGCAAAAAAAAGCACCCTACTTGGGGTGCTCTGACTACTAAACTTTTTTGTTTAGTAGTTTTCACTCAATAAGTTAGTAACCACTGTCGCTACAACCCTTGAATGGCGGAACAGGAGGGATTCGAACCCTCGGTACAGCAAAAACTGTACGCCGGATTTCGAATCCGGTGCATTCGACCACTCTGCCACCGTTCCGCAGGTATCGAAGCCGCAGATTCTAGCAGAGCCAGGGGCAGCTTCAGGGCTTCTTGGTGGGAGCAAACACCGCCGCGTTGCGCGGTGCCATGGTCATGGTGACGGTGCCCGATGAGCCCCAGCCCCCCTCGGCCATTTCAACCGTTGCAGTGCGTTCTTGGCGGGTCATGACCACCAGGCTGGTTTTACCACGCACAGCGGAGACCACAGTCCATCCTTGCGCGGGATAGCTTTCCAGGAAGTAGCGGTAGGCGGCGTCCATGTCTTTGCCCACGTCCATGACCACACGCCCCACCCAGTTGTCACCCGCACCAATGATGAGGGACTGGTCGCCCCGAATGATCGCCCCCGGTGGCAGCGCCAGTTGGCCGAGCAGTTGCACCGGCTTTTGCGGTTGCACAGAATCCGGCCCCGCGTAGTTGGCCGAGCCCAGGCTGGTGGAGGTGCAACCTGCGCTGAGGCCGGCGATCAAGGCCAGACCTATCCAATGTGAATGACGCATGGTTGCTCCTTTCATGGTGAGCGAAGGGTTCAGCCCAGCTGCGCCACGCCACCCATGTAGGGGCGCAGCACTTCGGGCACGGTCACGGATCCGTCAGCGTTCTGGTAATTTTCCAGTACCGCCACTAACGCGCGGCCCACGGCCAGGCCAGAGCCGTTAAGCGTGTGCACCAGCTCGTTCTTGCCTTGGGCATTTTTGAAGCGCGCCTGCAGGCGGCGCGCCTGGAAGGCTTCGCAGTTGGAGACCGAGCTGATTTCGCGATACACGCCTTGCGCAGGCACCCACACTTCCAGGTCGTAGGTTTTGGTGGCGCCAAAGCCCATGTCGCCCGTGCACAGGCTCATGACGCGGTAAGGCAGGCCCAGCTTTTGCAAAATGACTTCGGCGTGGCCGGTCATTTCTTCCAGCGCTTCGTAGCTCTTGTCGGGGTGCACGATCTGCACCATCTCGACCTTGTCGAACTGGTGTTGGCGGATCATGCCGCGCGTGTCGCGGCCCGCGCTGCCCGCCTCGGAGCGGAAGCACGGTGTGTGCGCCGTCATTTTGAGAGGCAAATCGGCCTCGGCCAGGATTTCGCCGCGCACCACATTGGTCAAGGTGACTTCGGAGGTAGGGATCAAATACAGGTTCTGCTTGTCCTCGCCACCGTCTTGGCCGCCTTTGTTGGCAGCAAACAGGTCTTCCTCGAACTTGGGCAACTGGCCGGTTCCGCGCAGGGTGTCAGCATTGACGATGTAAGGGGTGTAGCACTCGGTATAGCCGTGCTCGCGTGTTTGCGTATCCAGCATGAACTGCGCCAGTGCGCGGTGCAACTGTGCAATCGGACCGCGCATGAAGGTAAAGCGCGAGCCCGCCAGCTTGATGCCGGTGTCAAAGTCCAGGCCCAGCTTCTCGCCAACCGTCACGTGGTCCTTGACCTCAAAGTCGAACGTCTTGGGCGTGCCCCAGCTGCGCACGACCACATTGCCCTCTTCGCCAGCACCCACGGGCACACTCTCATGCGGCAGGTTGGGCACGGCCAGCAGCAGGTCTTGCAGCTCGGCCTGAATCAGATCCAGGCGCGCAGCCGAAGCGTCCAGCTCGGTTTTGATGGATCCCACCTGCGCCATAACGGCGTCGGCCTCGGCGTGCTGGCCTTTGCCCTTGAGCATGCCAATCTGTTTGGACAGGCTGTTGCGCTGGGCTTGCAGCTCTTCGGTACGGGTCTGCAGGGTCTTGCGTTCGGATTCGAGGGCGCGGAAGGCGTCCACGTCCAGAAAGGCTTGCGGGTTCTTGCGGGTCTGCAGACGCGCGATCACGGCGTCCAGGTCTTTGCGAAGGAGAAGAATGTCTAGCATGGTGTGGGTATTGTAGGGATCAGTCTGCGGTGCCTTCGTGCTCGGCCTTGAGGCCTTTGGGCAGCGGGAACTTCATGGTCTCTTGCACGCCAGGCAAGGTGCGCACAGCGGTAGCGCCCAGCTCGCGCAAACGCGCAATCACGGCTTGCACCAACACATCGGGCGCCGAGGCGCCGGCCGTCAGGCCCACATTGCCGACGCCTTGCAGCCACTGGGCCTGCAAGTCTGCAGCCGAGTCCACCATGTACGCAGGTGTGCCCATGCGCTCGGCCAGCTCGCGCAAACGGTTGCTGTTGGAGCTGGTGGGGCTGCCCACCACGATCACCACGTCCACCTGTGGACTGAGCAGCTTGACAGCGTCTTGCCGGTTTTGGGTGGCGTAGCAAATGTCTTGTTGCTTGGGCTCGCGCACGCTCGGGAAACGCGCCTTGACGGCGGCCAGAATACCCGCCGCATCGTCCACGCTGAGGGTGGTTTGTGTGACCACGGCCAGCTTGGCTGTTTGCGCGGGCTGCACCTTGGCCACATCGGCCTCGTCTTCGACCAGATGGATACCGCTGTCGAGCTGGCCCATGGTGCCCTCGACCTCGGGGTGCCCCTTATGGCCGATCATGATGAATTCGTAGCCCTCTTTGTGCAGCTTGGCCACTTCCACATGCACCTTGGTCACCAACGGGCAAGTGGCATCAAAAATGCGAAAACCACGCTGCTCGGCCTCTTGCTGCACCGCGCGACTGACGCCGTGGGCGCTGAAGATCAGCGTCGCGCCTGGTGGCACTTCAGCCAGGTCCTCAATGAAGATGGCGCCTTTTTCCTTGAGGTCGTTGACCACATAGGTGTTGTGCACGATTTCGTGGCGCACATAAATCGGACGACCAAACTTGGCCAGCGCGTGCTCGACGATGTCGATGGCGCGGTCCACTCCGGCGCAAAAGCCCCGGGGTTCGGCCAGCACAATGTCGGCGGTCATCACAGCACCCCGATGATCTTGACTTCCAGCGTCACCGGCTGGCCTGCCAGGGGGTGGTTGAAGTCGAACTGCACCGCGCCGTCTTCAGATACCTGCAGCACCGTGCCAGCGTAGGCGCCCTGGCCATCGGGCGTGGGGAACTGAACCACATCGCCCAGGGTGTACTTTTCCATGGGGTCGCCCAGCTCGTTCATCAGCTTGCGCGCCACCCACTGCACCATGTCCGGGTTATGCTCGCCAAAGGCCTCACCAGCGGCAATCTGCAGCGTGGTGTGCACGCCCTCTTCCAGCCCCAGCAGGTGCTGCTCGACAGCGGGCGAGAGCTCGCCACTGCCCAGCGACAAGGTGGCGGGCTTGTCGGTGAAGGTGTTGATGACATCGCCGTGCGGACCGGCCAGGCGGTAGTGCAGGGTCAAAAAAGAGCCAGGTTGAACGGTGGACATAGGGGTTTGGACCAATGCCACGAAAGTGGCAAGACAGGCATAAAGAAGGCTCTATTTTAGAAGCTGGACAAACCAGCACAGGGAGGAGAGACCTATGGGCATCAAGGACATGCCGGCGGACGTGCGTCCGCGGGAAAAACTGCTGGCCCGCGGCCCGCAGGCACTGAGCGATGTGGAGCTGCTGGCCCTGCTGCTGCGCACGGGCATGGCGGGCAAAGGGGTGTTCGAGCTTTCGGCCGAACTGCTGGAGCGACTCGGTGGTCTTGCGGGACTGCTGGCGGCGCAGGCAGACGACCTCAAGGTGATCAAGGGCCTGGGGCCAGCCAAACGCGCCGAGCTGGTGGCGGTCATGGAGCTGGCACGCCGGGCCATGACAGAGCGCCTGCGCGAACGCGAAGCCTTCGCCTCGCCGCAGGCCGTCAAGCAGCACCTGCAACTGCACCTGTCGCATAAACCGCACGAGGTGTTTGCCGTCCTGTTTCTGGACAGCCAGAACCGCCTGCTGGCGATGGAGGAACTGTTTCGGGGCACCCTGTCGCAAACCAGCGTGTACCCGCGCGAGGTGGTCTTGCGCGCCCTGCACCACCACTGCGCCGCCGTGGTGCTGGCGCACAACCACCCCAGCGGCAGCGTGCAGCCCAGCCGCGCCGACGAGGCGTTGACACAAAACCTCAAGGCCAGCCTGGCCTTGGTGGATGTACGGGTGCTGGACCACATCATCGTGGGGCCCGGTCAGGCCTTGTCTATGGCCGAGCAAGGTTTGCTGTAGCCAGCAGCACCACCAGGGCGCCCGCGCCGCCCTGCGGCGGTGTGGCCTGCACAAAGGCCAGCACCTGGTTTTTCTGGACCAGCCAGCTGTGCACCCGGCTTTTGAGCACCGGCGTTTTGCCCGGCGAGCCCAGGCCTTTGCCGTGCACCACCCGCACGCAGCGCACGCCTTGGCGATGACACTCGCGAATGAACTCGGCCAGCGCCAGCCGCGCTTCGTCGGTGCGCAGGCCATGCAGATCGATTTCGCGTTGAATGGTCCAGTCGCCCTTGCGCAGCTTGCGCACCACATCGGGGCCGATGCCGGGGCGCTTGAAGCTCAAGGCCTCGTCGGTGTCGAGCAAAGTGCTGACATCAAACTCATCGCTCAGGGCATCTTTGAGCACGGCCTGTTCATCCTTTTGCCTCTGCACCGGCACTGGAGGCACTGCTTGTGGCTTGGGCGTGTGCCGCTCGGAGTGCGATAAAGGTTTGACCACGCCCACCGCTCGCGCAAACAAGTCCCGCTCGCGGCGTTCGCGCTCTTGCGCCTGTGCCTGTTCACGCGCTCGCTGCTCGGCCAGCTCGCGTTCGTTCTGGAGCTGCTTCTGGATTTTTTTGAGGTCTTGCAGGCTTTGGATTTTCATCAGGCGCCTGCGCGGTTGCGCATCCAGTCTGCCGTCTGGAAAAAGCTTTGGTTGAGTCTTTGGTGCAAGGCCGGGTCGACACCCACCTCGGTCATGGCCTGGTCCATGCAGGCCAGCCATTGGTCGCGCTCGGCAATGCCAATGGAAAAGGGCATGTGCCGCATGCGCAGGCGCGGGTGACCAAAGCGATCTTCAAAGTAGGACGGACCACCCAACCAACCGCACAAGAACCAGAACAACTTGTCTCGTGCGTCGTCCAGCGTGCTGCCATGCACCGCGCGCAACAGCTCGTACTGTGGCTCCAGGTCCATCAAATCATAAAACCGGTCTACCAGCTGGCGGACTTTGGACTCTCCACCCATCCATTCAAAAGGAGTGTCAAACGGCGGTTTTTCTTCAATGTTCATGCGGGCATTATCCGGGTCAATCCTGGGCTACTCGAAGGGTCTGCACAACGCTTTGCCCCAACAGCCCGCGCAAAGCCCATTGACCCGTCAGCAATGCCAACAGTGCCCCCACAAGAGCGCCAACCAGCAGCATCCACCACGACACGGTCCAGGGCAGATCGAGCACCTGGCGCGCCAGCGTCCAGCCCAGCGCCAAGGCACTGCCTGTTGCGAGCAGCCCCGCCAGCAGGCCTTGCAGACCCAACTCCAGCGCTTGCATGGTGGCCAGGCGACGGTGGCTGGCACCCAAGGCCCGCCAGACGGCATATTCGTGCACCCGCTGTTTGCGCCCGGCGTCCAGCACCGTCCAGAACACCAGCAAGCCCGACAACAGACTCAGGCCAAAGAGACTTTGCAACGCACCCATGACCTGGTCGAGCATGCGCTGGATCTGGCCCAGCGTTTGCCGCAGATCCACGGTGGTGACGTTGGGAAACTGGCGCACCAGTTGTGCGTCCAAAGTGTCACCTGCCTGCGCTGAACGCAAAGTTGCCAGGTAAGTGGTGGGCCACTGCGGCATGCTGGCCACAGGGTAGATCATGAAAAAGTTGGCCCGCATGGACGTCCAGTCCACTTTGCGCACCGAGGTGATGCGCGCTTCATGCACTACGCCCGCCATGTCAAAGCCCACACGGTCGCCCAGCTTCAGGCCCAGTGTGTTGGCCAACCCATCTTCGACGCTGACTTGCCCGCTGTCACCGGATTGCCACTGGCCCTGCAGCAACGTATTTTGATCGGGCAAGCTGCTGCTGTAGGACAAGTTGAACTCACGTTCAACCAGGCGCTGCGCCCGATCGCCCTCGAAGTCTTCTGCCTTGACCGCTTTTCCGTTGATGCTGACCAGGCGCCCGCGCACCATGGGAAACCAGTCCACCAACTCGGCGCCAGACTGCGCAACATGGCTGCGAAAGGCCTGCTGCTGGTCGGGCTGCACATTGATCACGAAATGATCCGGTGCATTGGCCGGGGTCACCTGGCGCCAGCTGCTGAGCAGGTCGGTGCGCAGCAGCAGCATCAATGCCAGCGCCATCAGGCCCAAAGCCATGGCACTGACTTGCACGATCGTCAGGCCCGGTCTTGCAGTGAGCTGCTTGAGCGCCATGCCCCAACCACCGCGCCGCGACCCTGGCAACAGGGCGGCCGCACGCACCAAAGCACCAGCCAACACAGCAAACACCAGCGCTGCCAACACAAAGCCTGCCAGCGTCATGCCCACCAAACGGGCATCCTGCCCGAACAACAGCGTGATGGCGGCAAAGGCCAGCAGGCCCAAGGCCGTGACCATCCAGGTGCGCACTCCGGGCGGCTGCATTTGCCGGCGAAGCACACGCAAAGCTGGCACTTTTGCCAGCTGAATCACGGGCGGTACCCCAAAGCCCCAGAGCAGTACCATGCCCACCGCCACGGACAAGAGCCAAGGCCCCGCCCCCGCAGAAGGCAGCTGCACCTGCCACAAGTCCTGCAGCACAGCCACCAGGCCGCCATGCAAGCCCCAGCCTGCGAAAGCACCAATGCCGCAAGCCAGAGCACCAGCCAGGCTCACCTGCAGCAAATGATTGCCCAACAACTGCGTCTGGGTCTGCCCCCAAACACGACGAAGCGCACAAGCATCGAGTTGTTCACGGGCATAGCTGCGCGCCGCCATGGCCAATGCCACGGCGCTGAGTACCGCTGTCAACAGGGCCACCAGATTCAGGAAACTGCGTGCACGTTCCAGTGTTTGCTGCATCTCAGGGCGCCCCGAGCTCAGGGTCTCGATACGCGTACCGCGAAGCCCTTGCTGATCGAGCCATTGCTGCGCTTGAAGCGCCCAGCCCTGCACAGCGTCCGCACTGCCGGCGACCACCAGACGCCAGCTCAAACGACTGGCCGGTTGTACAAGTCCTGTAGCTGTCACATCGGCGGCGTGCATCATCACTCTGGGCGCCAGGCTCATGAATCCCATGCCACGGTCGGGCTCTTGGGCAATGACACCACCAATGCGCAACTGGCTGTGACCCAGTTGAAGGGCTTGCCCCACCTGTAGAGATAACTGCGAAAGGATCGCCGCATCCACCCAGACCAGGCCGCGCTCTGGGGCACCGGCTGAGCGTCCTCCTTGCAGTTGCACAGAACCCATCAAAGGGTACGCATCGTCCACCGCTTTGAGCGCCACCAAGACGGGCATGGCACCGGCAGCCGCGATCTCGGCGCTTTCAGCCGCGCTGGCCATGGAGGCCATGCTCAGCTGTACGCTGGTGCGAAGCCCGCCAGCGCGGGCTTTGGCCAACACGGCGTCAGGCACGGGCTGGTCACTGACCCAGGCGGCATCGCCCCCCAGCAATTGGTGCGCGTCGCGCCATAAACCGGCCTGCAGGCGCTGCGACAAAAACGCCACCGTCGACAAGGCCGCCACCGCCAGGGCCACAGAGCCCATCAGCAAGCGCAACGGAGGGGTGCGCAACTCCCGGCGCAAGGACCCCAAAAGAGAGCGTAGCCCATGTATTGACATCATGACCACACCTTACCCGAAAGCCATCAACCCTGAGCAATCGGGTATTAAGCCCGACTCATTGGAGCGTTTGGGGGTCTGCAAGCGGAATGCGCAAGGTGAACACGGTTTGTTGTCCCGGCAAGCTGTCAAAGGCCAACTCACCTTCGTGTCCCAAAGCAATCGAGCGGCTGAGCCAGAGACCGACGCCCATCCCCTCAGCCTTGCTGGTTTTGAACAGATTGAACACACTGCTTTGCTGATCCAGAGGGATGCCTATGCCGTTGTCGAGCACACGAACCACGGCGAAACCATCGAGCACCTCGCCCTCCACCTGAATCCAGGTCGGCCGACTCTCCACCACACTGGTGGCTTGCAAGGCGTTTTGCAACAGGTTGAGCATGACTTGCTGAAGTTGCACAGCGTCGCCCAGAACATGCATGTTCGCTTGCAGCTGCACACGCAGTCGAACGCCTTTTTCCTGGGCCGGAATTTTCAGAATGTCGGCCACCTCCTGCACCAGCGCCGACATATCAAGATGTTCATACTCCGCTTTGCCTGTTCGAAACAAATTCCGTAATTTGCGGATGATGTCGCTGGCACGCTGGGTATCGCCAAAAATGCTGTGCGCCACCTTGCCCTCGGGCGTGCTTTCGTCCGGGTACTTCTGTTTGAGCCATTCCGCATGCAGGGAGTTGGCAGCCAAAGGCTGGTTAAGCTCATGAGCGAAACTGGCCACCAAGGCCCCCATGCCGGCGCTCTTGTGGGAAAGGGTCAGTTGACGAATGAGCTCGTCTCGTTCGTTGAGCATGTCCCGGTGCACGAGCTCTTGCTGCAGCAAGAGCTTGCTTCTTTCCTGCTCCTTGGCCAAAGACCGCTCGGCCTGCAAACGGTGTTCGTGAATCTGCCCCACAAAGGCCTGAATGAAGGCCACATTGATCAGGCTGATGCCCCAGAACCGGCTGACATACAGCATGATCGAAACGGGATCATCTCCATAAAACTCCGCAGGACTCCAGCCCTTCCAGAGCGCAACCGCCTTGATGGCCGAGGAAATGCAGAGAATCCAGCCTGCACGCTTGATGGCATGCGCGCCAGCGACCTTGCCTTGTGCCAACAAGGCATTGCCCACATGCACATACTGCAGAGAGTTGATCGCATAAAAGCCGTAAAACCACAACAGATGCCAAAAGTCGGTGGCACCATGGACGTACATCACCACGGTCACAGCCACATAGATGCTGTTGGCCACCATCTGTTGTATCAACCATTTGCGGTTGTAGCTTTGGGCCATTTTGAGAAGCGCCATTTGGCGCCCCCAAATACCCAACAAGAGCGGGAAAGCCCCCAGGCACATGACCCACAGGTCGCTGATTTCCCCGCGCAAGCCCAAGGCAAACAGCGCCAGGGCACTGAGCATGCCCGACACGCTCCACAAAGCCACCAGGCGGTTGTGATATCGCGCAAGCCCCGACCAGATCGCACCGTGGATCAACAGGTAAAGCGTGGCGATCATCCAGACGACCGTCCGGGGATCTATATCAAGGTTGATGTTTGGCATTTGGAGTGATGACTTTCGGACTCAATTATGCCGATCAAATCACACCAACCGAACACAAAAATTATCGAAGCAAAGGCAAACGCAAAGTAAAGGCCACGCCTTCAGACTGGCTTTCGAAACCCAGATGCCCACCATGCGCGTTGACGATCGAGCGGCTCAGCCATAAACCGACCCCCATGCCTTCGGACTTGGAGGTTTTGAACAAGGTAAATACCTCGTCCTGCAGTTGGGCGTCAATGCCTGGACCATTGTCTCGAACACGCAGGTACATTTGGCCGTCTTGCGTGATGCAACTGACGTCTATGGCCGGTAACGGCGTAGCCGCAGCATCCAGGGCATCCATGGCGTTGTTGAGCAGATTCAACACCACCTGCTGCAACTGCGTGACATCGCCATTGACCATGACCTGATCGGGCACCGAGGAAGACAGCGCAATACCGGATCGCTGGAGGCGACCTTCGACGATGAGCAAGACATCCCGCAGCATGTCAGCAAAAGCAATGGGCTCAAAATTTTGAATCCGGGTCATGAACATGGACCGCAAAGTGCGCACGATGCGACTGACCTTGAAGGCGTCTTCACGCATACCCTCACCCAGCTTGCTCAATTGCTGTGGGTCATCGAGCCGCTGCTGTTGAAGCAGCGTGTCCATGATTTCGGTTTTGAAAGTCAGCGCAGTCAGTGGCTGATTGACTTCATGGGCAATGCCAGCCACCAGCGCGCCCATGCCTGCACTCTTGTTGGACAAGGTCAGCTGCCGGATGATCTCCTCTCGCTCCTTGAGTAAAGCACCCACATCCTGGGCATGTTGCTCGAGCAGATCTATCTTTTGTTTTTGGAGTTTGGCTTCGTTTTCTGCGCGCAACCGCGATGCTTGCACCTGCCCTACAAAAGCCTGCAAGAACCCCACATTGACGAGGCTGATCGCCACGAACTGCCCGATGAAAACGACGGCCTGGTCCCAAGCCATGACATAGAGGTTAACCTCGCCCCAGCCTCCAAGCAGCGCCACGGTTTTGGCACCCAGACTGATACAAAAGGCAAACCCTGCGAACTCAATGGCCCAAGCACCACTGAGGCCTTCTTTTTGGCGCATGGCACGCCCAATCAGAATGTATTCAACCAGATTGAGGGTATAGAAAGCGTAAAACAACAGCACCAGCCCGGGCAGATAGTCCCCACCCCGCAGAAAATGAGCCAGCCCCAGGCCCATGTAAGCCGCATTGAAGAGCCCATGCCCCCACAGCCAGGAACGAGAGACTGGCCCCAGCATGGAGCGCAAGGTGATCTGCCGACCCAGGTTACCAGCTGCCATCAAGAATTGGCCAATGATCACCAGCGCCCAATCGGGCCAGACGCCACGCATGCCCAGAAACACCAAACCGAAAGCACTGACGATGCCCGACAGGCTCCACGCCGCAACAGTGCGGCTGCGGTACTGAGCCAGGCCAACCCAGATGGCCGCATGCAGCATCAAGTACAGCGCCGCATCCATCAGGTAGATGGTGCGCAGGTCCAGAATCATCACTCCCCCAAAGTCAGGCGTTCACTGACTATAGGTGATTTTGATCAGTAGGTTTCAAGGTGCAGGCGACCCTGCTTTTTCAGGTCGGCACCCATCACTTCCCAGTCGAGGCCCGCTCCTTGGGCGATGTCGCGCAGGGCCATGACCACCCCCTCTTCCATGCTCTTGAGACCACAGACATAGAAACAGGTGTTGGCATCCTGCAGGAGTGCGGCGATGTCGGCAGCGCGGTCGCGCATGGCGTCTTGCACGTAGCGCTTCGGTTTGCCGGCTTCGCGCGAGAAGGAGAATTCAATATCGATGAAGTCCTTCGGCAGCTTGTTGAGCGGTCCAAAGTACGGCAGCTCCGCAGGCGTGCGGGCACCAAAGAACAGCATGAGCTTGCCGCCTTCGAACTTGCCGCTGGCGCGCAAACGTCGGCGCCATTCGGTCATGGCGCGCATCGGAGCCGAACCCGTACCGGTGCAGATCATGACGATGTTGCTCTTGGGATGGTTCGGCATCAGGAAGCTGGCACCGAACGGACCGATCACCTGCACCTTGTCACCGACCTGCAGGTCGCACATGTAGTTGGAGCCCACGCCACGCACGGGCTTGCCGTCGTGGTCTTCGAGCACGCGCTTGATGGTCAACGACAGGTTGTTATGGCCGGGACGCTCGCCGTTGCGCGGGCTGGCAATCGAGTACTGGCGGGCGTGGTGTGGCTTGCCGCTGGGGTCCACGCCGGGCGGGATGATGCCGATCGACTGGCCTTCGAGCACCGGGAAAGGCATGCCGCCGAAATCCAGCACGATGTGGTGGGTGTCGTACTCGGTGCCGACCTCGGTCACGCGCAGGTTGCCAGTCACGGTGGCGGTGATGAATTTTTCTGCAGCCTTGGGGCCATACAAGTTGGTGTAGGCGTGGGCAGCTGACCAAGGCGGGATGGTGGCGCCGAACTGAGAGGAGTTGAAGGTATCACCGCTCGCGCCGGAGGAGACCGAAGCAGCTGAAGCCGAGGCGGCTTGCACAACAGCCTGGGCTTGCTGCGCGGCTTCGCCAACGTCGCCACCGAGCTCAGCGAGTTGATCGGCACTGAGTTCCCCGGGCAGATCGTCCCACTTGAGCTGCTCTTCGATGCTGTAGGCCTTGGCTTTGGGCATCATGCGCCAGTTGTCGATGGCGCCAGTGGGACATGGCGAGACGCAGTCCATGCAGAGGTTGCAGACATCAGCCTTGACAACGTAGTTACGCGAGTCGTGGGTGATGGCGTCGATGGGGCAGATGGCTTCGCAGGTGTTGCAGCGGATGCAGATCTCGGGGTCGATGACGTGCTGCTTGAGAAGGGTCGATTCGGTGGTCATGGTGCTCCTCGGCTTTATGGTCTTGTCAATGCTTTGGCGTTCGCAGTCTACAGATGTCCGCACATCCCATGCAGTTGGCAAAGGGAGGGGCCGGGTGACGATTTACGGTACCCCGTCATGAGGAACCCGGCCCCTCTCTTTGCCAACTGCTGCCCCAAACGAGGCAGCAGTCGCAAGCGTCATCAGTTGAAGCGGACGTACTCGAAGTCCACCGGCTGACGGTTGATGCCCATGACCGGGGGCGCGATCCAGTTGGCGAACTTGCCCGGCTCGACCACGCGGCCCATCAGGCTGGCCACATAGGCACGATCCTGCTCGGTGGGCAGCCATTCACCCACCTTGGCATTCCATTCAGACTCGCTCACAGCGCGACCATCCGGGCTCACTTTCAGCCCCTTGAGCGTGCCGATGTTGCGGTGGAAAGCCTTGTGAGGTACCGTGAGACGGAAATCCACGCCAGCCTTTTCGATGATGCGGTTCCAACGCTCCACGCCACCTTTGGAGTCGGTGATGTAGTCGTCGCGCAGCACCTCGTTCAAAGCGTTGAGCATGGGCACTTCTTTTTCGACCAGCTGGCCGTCTACCACGTCCAGGATCTTGTAAGTGTTGCCCTTGAGCACATGGTCGTCAGTGCGCTTGCCTTCTTCGTAGCGGCCTTTCAAACCGGAGCTGTAGAAGGTGGCGGCGTTGGACGACTGGTCGGCACCGAACAGGTCGATGGTCACCGAAAAGTGGAAGTTGATGTAGCGCTGGATGGTGGGCAGATCGATCACACCAGCGGCACGCAGCTTGCTCACGTCGTCGGTCTTGAGCTGGTTCATCATGTCCACGGTGCGCTGGATCACGCGGCCCACGCCGGACTCGCCCACGAACATGTGGTGCGCTTCTTCGGTCAGCATGAGCTTGGTGGTGCGGGCCAGCTGGTCGAACGCCGCCTCTGCCAGGGCGCACA
>JACCDG011028360.1_pt1 | contig 31318 bp, 30 predicted proteins | sample 7442471 | NCBI WGS metagenome assembly JACCDG01 (sample SAMN15323444, study PRJNA562643) | freshwater metagenome | isolation source: river surface water | place: USA:Blue River Watershed | collected 2017-08-17 | reverse complement strand
TGTATTTCTCCTGATTTCTCGATTACTTGCGCGCAGCCAGGACTTCGGCCGGTTGGACGAGGTTGTCTTCCGGCTTGTTACCGAAGGAATTACGGGTGTAGGTGATGACAGCCGCGATTTCGGTATCCGACAGGGTGGCCTTCCAGGCCGGCATGCCGTTCTTGCCGTTCAGCAGGATGCCGATCTGACCTTCCTGTGCACCGTTCACGACTTGCGAACCTGCCAGTGCCGGGAACGCGCCCGGAACGCCGGCGCCGTTGGCCTGGTGGCAGGCCACGCAATTTGCCGCGTACACTTTTTCGCCGCGGGCAGCCAGTTCGGAGGCAGTCCAGGTCTTGTTCGGGTCGTCGGCCTTGGCAGCCATATTCTTCTTCTGCTCGCCTACCCACTTCGCGTAGTCCTGCTCGGACACGACGTTGACGACGATCGGCATGAACGCATGCTCTTTGCCGCACAGCTCGTAGCAGTTGCCGCGGTAGACGCCGACTTTCTCTGCCTTGAACCAGGTGTCGCGCACGAAGCCCGGGATCGCATCCTGTTTCACGCCGAAGGCCGGCACGCCCCAGGCGTGGATGACGTCGTTGGCAGTGGTGACGATACGGATCTTCTTGTTGACCGGGACGACCAGCGCGTTGTCGACTTCGAGCAGGTAGTTGTCGCCACGCGGTGCGTTGGCTTCGACCTGGTCACGCGGGGTCGACAGGGCCGACAGGAAGGAGATGCCTTCGCCTTCGCCCTTGATGTAGTCATAGCCCCACTTCCACTGCATGCCAGTGGCCTTGATGGTGATGTCGGCGTTCGAGGTGTCCTTCATCGCGACCACGGTCTTGGTGGCCGGCAGGGCCATCAGGACGACGATCACGAACGGGACGACGGTCCAGGCGATCTCGACGGCGGTGCTTTCATGGAAAGTCGCTGCCTTGTAGCCCTGCGACTTGCGGTGCTTGAGGATGGAATAGAACATCACGCCGAAAACGGCCAGGAAGATCGCGACGCAAATCACGATCATCCAGATGTGCAGCTGATAGATATCGGCTGCGATCGAGGTCACCGGCGCCTGGAAATTCAGCTGGCGCACGGCAGGGCCACCGACCATATCATCGACTGCAAACGACGAGCCGGCAATCAGCAGGCCAGCGGCAGCCATCATCGAGTGGAAGAGGCGCTTCGCGTAGTTCATATTTTCCTCAAATGCCTGATTGAAATCTGTTTAATTGGTACTACCTACTGCCGGCACGGTAGCCGATCAGTTCGTTATTGAGTTCATGCGCAAGTGCCTGGCGCTTTTTCTCCGTCAGGAACCTGCCCACTTCTATCCGGTCGCCTTCGGCCTCGAGACCGATCAGGCTATGCCTGAGGTTCGGCAGCGCAACGCGGGTCCGGTGCGGATCCATCCGGTACTGGCTGATCTTTTCAGCCTGCACCAGCTGCACCACCAAACCTTCGTCGCCGAGGGCGATCAACTCCCGATCGGTCGCATGGCGCCCGATGTACAGGAAAGCTGCGGCCAGGGCCACCATCTCCAGTACGGCAAACACCATCACCATCCAGGCACCATGCACCACGAAGTAGCTGGCCACCAGGAACGAAGCCACGCACAGCGCCATATACGCCTTGGCCAGCTGGCGAGGCGAAATCGAGCAATTTTTCTTCGAAATCCACTCTCGCGTCACCATAGGACAACACTCTGGTCGAATATTGTTGGATAAATCCCGGGCACAAAGCCCGAGGAGTATAAGCGAAAAGATGTTGCCAAGCCAAGCGGAAACCCTGTGAAATCAACGGGTACCACCTCGTTGTCGAACGGCTCACTCAAAATTTGCAAGACCGGCTCAGTTTCGCTTCCCGTCGAAGCGAATGATCGCCTCGCCGGCTGAAGTATGGCGTGGCTGTGGCTTGAACGCGTGACCATAGATGACCTCGATGGTCAGCGCGAGCTGCCCATCGGGCTGACGCATTGCCATTAAGGCATCGATCATCCGCTGCCAACGCCGGCGACCGGTCAGGCCCTGCAAACGCCCCTGCAAGGGATTGCCACCAAACGAGCGCACATCGGCCAACAAACGATCCGTTGCCGAATAAGTAATGGTCAGTTTTTCCATGTCCATCACCGGCGTGGCAAAGCCCGCAGCCACCAGCATGTCGCCGTAATCATGCAAGTCGACGAAGGGCAGCACCTGGCCGGCATCGGCAACATCGGCAGCAGCGGCCAGCGCCTGGCGCAGTTCACGGAAGGTATCGGGGCCAAAGGCGCTGAACATCAGCAGGCCATCGGTGCGCAAGACCCGCGCCCATTCGCGGATCACCGCATGGGCCTGCGGATGCCAGTGCAGCGCAAGGTTGGACCAGAGCAGATCCATGCTGGCCGGCGGCAGCGGCAAGCGCCCGAAATCGGCGCAGGCCAGTGCGGCACCGTGCATCGCACGGCCCTGCTGCGATCGCAGCCGCGCCAGCAGGCGCTGCATCGACGAGCGCGACTGCGCACCCGCCCGGGCAGCTTGCGCCAGCATCGCGGCCGAGGCATCGATGCCCAGCAATGCCGCCTGCGGAAAGGCCTGGTGCAGGCCGAGCAGGTCGTCGCCTTCGCCGCAGCCGGCATCGATGATGCGCGCCGGCTGCGTCTTGATCAGCGCCAGCCGTTCGAACATGCGTCCGGCGATCTCGCGGCGCAGGAATTGCGAGTCGGCCACGCGCGCCGGCCGCGCAAACAGACGGCGCACCAGCGGCAGGGAAATCGGCGCGATCTGCGGCTCGCGGTCGGCTTCGTTGGGTGGCGGAGACATGGGGACGCGCGTACGCGCTGACGATGGAATAATCGGGCGCAGTTTACCGCAGCGCTGCAAGGGGCGTGGACGCCGATGACTAGTCGCATGCAAGCCTGGATCGATCGCCTGCTGCCGGGCAGTTGCGCGCTGTGCGGCGATGATGGCCCGGGCCCGTTGTGCCCGACCTGCTGCGATGGGCTGCTGCAGCCGGCACCGCGCTGCAGGTGCTGCGCCATCCGGCTGCCGGCGCCGTCGTCAACGACGCTGGACTCGAGCATTCCGGCGTCACCGATCCCGTCATCAACAGCACCCCCATCGGCGTCGGCCACAGTCTGCGCTCGCTGCCTGCGCCATCCACCGCCTTTCGACCACTCGTTCGCGCTCGCCGATTACATGGCGCCGCTCGACCGCCTGCTGCAAGACCTGAAGTTTCACTCGCAATTGGCGCTGGCCACCGCCTTCGGCACACTGCTGGCAGCCACGATCAGCGCCAGGGCGAAAATCGACGGACTCGACTCGCGCAATACGGTCTTGCTGGCCGTTCCGCTGTCCGCGCAGCGACTGGCCGAGCGCGGCTTCAACCAGGCCCACGAGATTGCCCGCCCGCTGGCGGCCGCATGGCGGCTGCCGCTATCGACCGCCCTGTGCGCGCGCGTGCGCGACACCGGCGCCCAGGCGACGCTGCCACTGGCCGAGCGGCAGGTTAATATGCGCGGCGCGTTCGCCGTGCTGCATCCGCGGGCCATCGTCGGCAGGGAGGTCCTGGTCATCGATGACGTGATGACCACCGGCCACACCCTGGCGGCGCTGGCCGTCTGCCTGAAGCGGCACGGCGCCGTGCGCGTCACCAACCTTGTGATCGCCCGCACGCCAGGCCGCTGAATTGCGGCAGGCTGAGCGGGCCGGAGTCCATCGTGTTTCATGTCGTCCTCGTCGAACCCGAAATCCCGCCCAATACCGGCAATGTGATCCGGCTGTGCGCCAATACCGGCGCCCAGCTGCACCTGATCGAGCCACTGGGCTTCCCGCTGGACGACGCCCGCATGCGGCGAGCCGGCCTTGATTACCATGAGTTCGCGCGCATGCGCGTGCATGGCGATTGGGCGAGCTTCATCGCCGATGCGCAGCCCGACCCGGCGCGCATCTTCATCATGACGACGCACGGGTCGAGCGTCTTTTCAACGCAAGCTTTCCGTCCGGGCGATGTCTTCGTGTTCGGCTCCGAATCGCGCGGGCTGGATGCCGGCTTTCGCGACAGCTTTCCGCTGGCGCAGCGGATACGGCTGCCCATGCAGGCTGGCAACCGCAGCCTGAATTTGTCGAATGCCGTCGCCATCACCGTATTCGAGGCCTGGCGGCAGCAGGACTACGCCGGCGGCAGCTGAGCGGAGCTGCGCCAGCATCGGCACACTGCAACAGACCCCGCGGCGGCGCATCGGCATCGGCATCCAAATCGGCATCGACATCGACATCGGCGCGCCGGCCTCGCCCTATAATCGACGGCAAGCCGGCATTTGCCAGACACTGTCTTTACCCATACTCGCAGGGAGTCACCATGAAGCTGCAACACTCATTCATTCTTGCACTGCTGTTGGCCGCCGGCGGCGCGCAGGCCCAGGCCGTGGTCGATGGCGCTTTCGCGCGCGCCACCGTCGGCAAGCAAACCCATGGCGCCGCCTACCTGCAGCTGTCGGCCCGGTCAGATGACGTGCTGCTGTCGGCCAGCGCGCCGGTGGCGGCCAGGGTCGAGATACATACGATGAGCATGGAGGGTGACGTGATGAAAATGCGCGCGCTCGACAAGCTGGAGATCAAGGGCGGCGAGAAGCTCGACATGCAGCCGGGGGCCGGCGTGCATGTGATGCTGATGGGCCTGAAGCAGCCGCTGAAGGCAGGCGAGAGCTTTCCGCTGACCCTGAATTTCCGCAAGGCCGGCAAGCTGAAGGTTGACGTGACGGTGAAAGCCCTGGCGCCGGCCGGCAAGGGCGGCGAGATGAAGGATCACGAGCACCATCATCACCACGACTGAGCGGCCGGGCCGGCGGGCCGGCGGGTCGGCGGATAAGTGAACCGCCGTCGGCCAGCCGCTTTACTGGCGGGCGTCGTAGTGCCGGTAAACGCTGCGGTTGCCGGCGTCGTCGAACAGCACGACATCATAGGCATCGCGCCGCGTGCCTTCGACTTCCATGCCCGGGCTGCCGACCGGCATGCCCGGCACCGCCAGTCCGCGCGCCTTGGGCTTTTCGGCCAGCAGGCGCTTGATCTCCGACGCCGGCACATGGCCTTCGAGCGCATAGCCGTCGATCACACCAGTGTGGCAAGAGCCCAGTGCCTTGGGCACGCCATAGCGCTCGCGGTAGGGCGCCGTGCTGGGCACGTCGTTGGCGATCACGGCAAAACCATGGGCTTCCAGATGGGCCACCCACTCATGGCAGCAACCGCAGGTCGGGGTCTTGTAAACGGTGATCTGCGGCTTGCCAGCGGCGCGTGCCAGCAGCGGCATCACCAGCGCCAGGCTGGCGCCTTTCAACAGGGTGCGTCGGTTCATGACCAGCTTCCTTTGCTCGATGGCTGGCGCTTCGGGGGCTTGCGCCCAGCCCTGCGCGCAGTGTAAACCGCTTGCGGCCAGGCTGCCTGGCAGTACTCAGGCGACCCTCAGGCAACACTCAGGAGCACTCAGGCGACGGGCGCGAGGCGGGCGTTGGCTTCCTTGCGGTAGCGGTTCAGGTCTTGCACAGTCTCGAAGCTGCGCTCGAACAGCAGCGACAGGTTGTGCAAGATGCGATCGACGACTTTCTTTTCCCATTCGCCATCGAAGCGGATCTGCTTGTCCAGCCAGGCTTCCAGCCAGTCCGGATCGGGCAGGCGGCTCTGTACGGTGTCGTTCGGGAACAGCGCCTGATTCACATGCAGGTTGGTCGGATGCAGCGCTTTCTCGGTGCGACGTGCCGATGCCATCAGCACGCCGATCTTCGAGAAGGCGGCACGCGCGACATCGCCCGCTTCGTTCAATGCCTTTTTCATGTAGCGCAGGTAAGCGCCGCCATGACGCGCCTCATCCTGGCTAATGATTTTATAAATTTGTTTGATCACCGGCTCGGTATGCCATTCCGATGCACAGCGATACCAGTGATTCAGCCGCACTTCGCCACAGAAGTGCAGCATCAGGGTTTCCAGCGGCGGCGCCGGATCGAACTCGAAGCGCACCTTGTGCAGCTCTTCTTCGGTCGGCACCAGCTCGGGACGAAAGCGGCGCAGGTATTCCATCAGCACCAGTGAATGCTTTTGCTCTTCAAAGAACCAGATCGACATGAAGGCGCAGAAGTCGCTGTCGTCACGGTTGTCACGCAAGAACATTTCTGTCGCCGGCAGCGCAGCCCATTCGGTGATCGCATTCATCTTGATCGTCTGCGCCTGCTCGTCGGTGAGCCGGGCGCCATCGAACTGGTCCCATGGAATGTCTTTTTCCATGTCCCAGCGGACTTGTTCAAGCGAGCGGAAGAGTTCGGGAAACAGCATGATGGTATCGAGTGCTTAGTGCAGTGCAACGATTCTACCAATAAAGCGTGACAGTTCGATTGACGAATAAATCGATCATTTCAGTTCTTTATATCAACTTTGCCATCAGGGTCATTGCGCATCACAGCGCATCACAGCGCATCCAGCCCCGCCAGCAAGGTCGCGGCATGGGCACGGATGGCAGCTCGCTCCTCGGCTGGCAGCTTTTGCAGATTTTTTGCCATCAGTGCGGTGCGCGGATTGGCCGCCAGCGTCCCTTCATGGCGGTCGAGGAAATGCCAGTACAAGGTCGTGAACGGGCAGGCATCGTCGCCGCTGCGGCGTGCAGGGTCATAGCGGCAGCCGCTGCAGTAATTGCTCTGCCGATTGATATAGGCGCCGCTGGCCACATAGGGCTTGCTGGTAAAGCGCGCGCCGCAGGCGTGCAGCGCCATGCCGGCGGTGTTGGGCAATTCGACCCATTCGATCGCATCGACATAGATCGCCAGGTACCAGTCGCACACCTGCTGCGGCGACAGTTCGGCCAGGGTGGCGAAATTTCCGGTCACCATCAGGCGTTGGATGTGGTGCGCATAACCGAGCGTCAGCGTCTGTTTGAGGGCGTCGCGCACACAGGCCATCTGCGTATCGCCGGTCCAGAACCAGGCCGGCAGGTCGCGCGCATGGCCGTAATGGTTGGCCGCCTTCATGCCCGGCATGTCGAGCCAGTAGACGCCGCGGATGAATTCGCGCCAGCCCAAGACCTGGCGAATGAAACCTTCGGCGCCTTCGAGCGGCACCCGGCCTTCGCGATACGCGCGCTCGGCAGCGGCCACGACTTCGCGCGGATTGAGCAGGTGCAGGTTGAGCGCGACCGAGAGCAAGGAATGCCAACCAGTCGGCGTATCGGTCCACATCGCGTCTTGCCAGGTGCCGAAATGGAGCAACCGCGTCTCGATGAACACCTCGAGCGCCTGCAAGGCCTGCGCGCGCGTGACCGGCCACGCGAAGTGCGCCAGCGAGCCCGGATGATCAGGGAAATGCCGCTGCACCAGCGCCAGCACGTCACGCGTGATGGTGTCGGGTTCGAAGGCCGCTGGCGGCGGGATCAACCCGGGGCCGCTGCGCTTCGGGTAGGCGCTGCGGTTGTCGGCATCAAAATTCCATGCGCCGCCGGTCGGCTGGTCGCCCTCCATCAAGACCCGGTATTGCTTGCGCATCACCCGGTAGAAAAACTCCATCCGCAGCTCTTTTTTGCCGCGCGCCCAGTCGGCGAAGGCTTGCCGGCTGCACAGGAAGTGCGTGTCATCGACCCATTGCAGCGCAACGCCGGCGCGCTGGCAGGCATCCTCGACCAGCTGCTGCACGCGCAGCTCGCCCGGCTCGACCACCTTCAGCTGTTGCGGGCGATGGCGCTCGAGTGCCGCCAGCAGCCGCGCCTCGAGGCCGGGCTCGCCCTCGTCATCCAGCGCCACATAGTCGATCGGCCAGCCGCGGCCAGCCACGACATCGGCGAAATGGCGCATTGCCGACAGGAAAAGCGCAATCCGCGCCTTGTGCGACCAGACCGCCTTGGCTTCGCCGGCGGCCTCGATCATCAGCACCCGGTCTTGGGCCGGATCGAAGGCTGACAGCGCCGGGCTGTCGGGGTCCAGCTGGTCGCCCAGCACCAGGATCAGGCTACGCATGACAAAGGGACTTTCAATCAAAAATAATCGAACCGGCTCGCTGCGCGCACCGGCAAATGAGGGAAAAACACAGGCTGGAAAAGGCAGGATTTGCCGCGCCGGGGTGCTCGTCAACAGACAATTTGGAACCACGCTAAAATGCGCCGGCAGTCCCATCCTAAACCTTTTGGTAAACAGCGATGAAAACGTCCAAGACAGCATCCCTGAAGCATCCCATCGGTTTGATCGCCAGCGCGCTGATGCTGGCCACCGTGCTGACCCTGCTGGCGCTGATGGCCCTGGCGCCGCGCCCGGCCGCCGCCGCCGACTGCCCGAGCCTGCTGAATCACCAGTTCAAGCGCCTGCAGGACGAATCGCCGCAAAACCTCTGCCAATATGCCGGCAAAGTCACGCTGGTGGTGAACACGGCCAGTTACTGCGGCTTCACCTCGCAGTACGAGGGACTGGAAAAGCTGTATGCAAAATACAAGGACAAGGGACTGGTCGTGCTCGGCTTTCCCTCCAATGATTTCAGCCAGGAGCCGGACGATAACAAGAAAATCGCCGACTTCTGCTACAACACCTATGGTGTGAAATTCCCGATGTTCTCGAAGACCTCGGTCAAGGGCAAGGAAGCCAATCCGCTGTTCGCGGCACTGGGCAAGGCCGGCGCGAAAGAGCCGGGCTGGAATTTCTACAAGTACCTGATCGATCGCGACGGCAAACTGATGGGCAGCTACGGCAGCACCACCCGCCCGGACGACAAGGCTTTCGTCGCCGCGCTCGAGAAAGCGCTGGCTGCGCAGTAACGCTTTTCCGCTGCGGTGCCCCACGGCTCATAGCCGCTGGCACGTCGGGGTGACCTTCCCCCAACCCCTATTTCCTCCGACGGGCATCGCAGCCTTTTTTATTCCTCCCCCTTCGGGTCTTGCGTTTCGAGGCATTGCATGAAGATTGCAGTCATCGGCGCCGGCATCGCCGGCCTGTCCGCAGCCTGGCAGCTGTCGCGCGCCGGTCATGAGGTCGCGCTCTACGAAGCCGGCGACTATTTCGGCGGCCATACCCACACCGTCGATATCGAGCTCGACGGCCAGCGCTTCGGCGTCGATACCGGCTTCCTGGTCTTCAACCACCGCACCTATCCGAACCTGGTGCGGCTGTTTGATGAACTGCAGGTGCATACGACAGCCAGTGACATGTCGTTCGCCGTCAAGATGCCCATCGCCGCCGGCAGCGGCACCCGCATGCTGGAGTGGGCCGGCGCCAATCTCGACACGGTCTTTGCGCAACGGCGCAACCTGGCCAGCCCGCGCTTTTTGCGCATGCTCAGGGACATCCTGCGCTTCAACCGTGAAACCACGCAGATGGCGCAAGTGGCCGGCGCAATGGAAGAGATCCCGCTGGGCGAGTTCCTCGACCGCCACGGCTACAGCAGCGAATTCCGCGACTGGTACCTGCTGCCGATGGCCGGCTGCATCTGGTCTTGCCCGACCGCGCAGATGCTGGCCTTCCCGCTGGCGACCTTTGTCCGCTTCTGCCATAACCACGGCCTGATCCAGGTCAGCGACCGGCCGCAGTGGCACACCGTCACCGGCGGCGCGCGCCACTATGTGGACAAGCTGCTGGCCGCCATACCGCAAACCTTCCTCGCCACGCCCGTTCACAGCGTGACGCGCATCGCCGGCGGCGCCCAAGATCAGGTGCGTGTCGAATCCGCGCAGGGCGGCCTGGTGTACGAGCACGTGGTGCTGGCCACCCACAGCGACCAGTCGCTGGCGATCCTGAAAGATGCCAGCGATGCCGAGCGCAAGCTGCTGTCGGCCGTTGCCTATCAGCCCAACCACGCCGTCCTGCATACCGATGCGCGCTGCCTGCCCGAACGGCAAAAGGCCTGGTCGGCCTGGAATTATGAAAGCCTGGGCCCCGGCCATGGCGACGAGCCCCGGGTGTGCGTGCACTACCTGCTGAACAAGCTGCAGCCGCTGCCGGTGCAGACGCCGGTGATCGTGTCGCTCAACCCCATCCATCCGATCGACCCGGCGCAGGTGCTCGGTCGCTTCGACTATGCACATCCGGTATTCGACGGCGCAGCGATCCAGGCCCAGCGTGCGCTGGTCGATTTGCAGGGATTGCGCAATACCTGGTTCGCCGGCGCATGGACGGGCTACGGCTTCCATGAAGACGGGCTCAAGTCCGGGCTGTCGGTGGCAGCCGCGATCGAAGGCCTGGGACAACAGCAGTCGCTGCTGGGCCGCAAGGCTGCCTGAGGCGGGCCCCATGCACGGCCTCGTGAAGCAGCCGCTGATCAGCATCGGCCAGGTGCGGCACAGCCGCCTGCGCCCGGCGCCGAATCGCTTCAGCTATGGCGTCTATACGCTGATGCTGCCGCTGCGCACCCTGGGCGATGCTCCGCTGCCGACCCGGCTGTGCTCGCGCAATCGCAGCAACCTGCTGTCCTTCCATGATGCAGACCATGGCGATGGCCAGACGCCCTTGCTGGCATGGATCGATGGCCTGCTGCGGCGCGAGGGCATCGCCGACGCCGATGGCGAGATTTGGCTGCAGACTTTCCCGCGCGTGCTAGGCTATGTGTTCAATCCGGTGTCATTCTGGTATTGCCACCGCAGCGATGGCACGCTGCGCGCGATCGTCTGCGAGGTGAACAATACCTTTGGCGAGCGCCACTGCTACCTGCTCGACACCGGAGGCACGATGCGCTGGGGCGTGGCCCTGTCGGCGCGCAAGGTGTTCCATGTGTCGCCGTTCTGCAGCGTCGAGGGCAACTACCGCTTCCGCTTCATGTGCACCTCGCAGGATGCGAGCGCGAGCCCGGGCGAGAGCCGGGGAGAAAGCGAAGGCGAAGGCAAAGCCGTCGCCGCCCTGCAGTCCGCGGTCGGGCGCATCGTCGCGCGCATCGACTATGAGGATGGCGAGGGCCCGCTGCTGCTGACCAGCGTGTCGGGCCGCCTGCTGCCGCTGAACGACGGCAGCGCTGCCCGCGCCTTTGTTCGCCATCCGCTGATGACCGTGGGCGTGATCGCCCGCATCCATTGGCAAGCGCTGAAGCTGTTCGCCAAGCGCGTTCCCTTTTTCCGAAAACCCCTGCCTCCAGCGAGCCTCGTGTCACGATGAACCAGCCCCTGATACCCACCCCCGCGCTCGACCGCGAGATCGTCGCCAGCTACATCAGCTCGGCCAGCGTGCCGGCGCAAGCACGGATGCTGTTGCGCATGCTGCTGCGTTTGCAGCATGGCGCGCTGCGCCTGACCTGCCCGGACGGCACCGAGCTGGCCTTTGGCGGCGAGGATGCGCCGGTCGCGCTGCGGCTCGACAGCTGGGCGCCGCTGTCGGCGGCACTGAAGTCGGGCGACATCGGCTTCGCCGAAAGCTACATCGCCGGCCAATGGCATACCGATGACCTGGCGGGCCTGTTGCAGCTGCTGGCGCGCAATCGCAAGGCACTGGAGACGGCGATCTATGGCAGCTGGTGGGGCGGCCTGCTGTATCGCGCACGCCATCTGTTCCACCGCAATTCGAAGGCCGGCAGCCGCCGCAACATCCACGCGCACTACGACATCGGCAATCGCTTCTACGAACTGTGGCTGGATCCGTCGATGACGTACTCCAGCGCGCTGTTCACCGATCCGCAGCAAAGCCTGCAGCAGGCCCAGCAAGCCAAATACGAGCGCATCTACGATGAGCTGCAAGTGGCGCCGGGCGCGCGCCTGCTCGAGGTCGGCTGCGGCTGGGGCGGTTTCGCCGAACTGGCGGCCGGCCGCGGCGCACAGGTGACGGGCCTGACCCTGTCGACCGAGCAGCTGGCCTTTGCGCAGCACCGCCTCGCACAGGCGGGCCTGCAAGACCGCACCGACCTCAGGCTGCAAGACTACCGCGACACGCAGGGCGAGTTTGACGGCATCGCATCGATTGAAATGTTCGAGGCAGTGGGCGAAGAATATTGGGACAGCTATTTCGCCTGCATCGCCCGCCACCTGAAGCCGGGCGCGCGCGCCTGCATCCAGACCATCACGATCGCCGACGAATTGTTCGAGCGCTACCGCAAGAGCACCGACTTCATCCAGCAATATATCTTCCCGGGCGGCATGCTGCCCTCGCCATCGGCATTCCGCGCGCATGCGCGCCGGCACGGGCTGACCGTGGTGAACGAGCTGGCCTTTGGCCTCGATTACGCGCGCACGCTGGCCGAGTGGCACCAGACCTTCCTGCGCGAGCGCGAGGCAGTGACAGCGCAAGGCTTCGATGAACGCTTCATCCGCACCTGGCAGTTCTACCTGGCCTATTGCGAAGCCGGCTTCCGCGAGCACAACATCGACCTGTTCCAGTTCACGCTGGAGAAATCCTGAGGATACCGCCATGGGGTTCGCGCACCGCATTCGGGACCTGAAGGCCTGGTCGGCGCGGACGCCGCGCCCTTCGGCGTGCCGGCCGGTGATGTCGGCGCTGCCGTCCGGACTCATGCTGGTTTGCCTGCTGCTGATATCGGCATGGCCGGTCAACCCGGCGCTCGCGCAGGCCACACCGGCGAGCCCTGCAAGCCCGGCGACCGTGACGCTGCCGGCGGACTTGAAGGCCGCGCTGCCGGCGGCGACGCCCGTCGGTGGTGGCGCCTATCGCTGGTTTGGCCTCAAGCTGTATGACATCAGGCTCTGGGCCGACCGCAAGGTGATCAAGCCCGACAACTGGTCCACGACACCGCTGGCACTGGAACTGGTCTACGCCCGCGCGCTGGTTGGCGAGCGCATCGCCAAGGCCAGTATCGATGAGATCCGGCAGCTGGGCCTGGGCAAGCCCGCACAACAGGCCGAATGGCTGGAGGCCATGAAGCGCGTATTCCCGGATGTCGCCGAGGGCACGCAGCTGATCGGCATCTATGCGCCGGGCAAGCCGACACAATTCCTGCGCGACGGACAAGTGGTCGGCGAAATCGCCGACCCGGACTTCGGCCAGGCCTTCTTCGCCATCTGGCTGCATCCGAAGACCAGTGCGCCAAACCTGCGCGCGCTCCTGTTCGGACAAAAGCCATGAGCACGACGCTCGACGACAGCGCAGCGCCGTCGCCGGCATCGTCCGCGCCAACGGCAGCGCTGTCGCATCAACTGTCAATACGCGACCTGCTCGCCTATGGCCTGTTCGGCCTGCCTTTGGCGCTGGTCGCCTTGCCGGTCTATGTCTTCGTGCCCCAGCTGTATGCCGCCAGTCTCGGCCTGTCATTGACGGCCGTGGGCGGCATCCTGCTCGTCACGCGGGTGCTGGACGCCTTCATCGATCCGGTGCTGGGCCACTGGATAGACCGTCGGATCGGCGGCCGTCAGCCGGCTGACTTCGTGCTGCTGGCGGTGCCCTTGCTGATCGTCGGCTACCTGGCGCTGATGCATCCGCCGGCACTCGATCATGCGCTGCTGGGCAGCTGGTTCGGGGCCAGCCTGGTACTGGTGTATGCGGGCTACAGCCTGGCATCGATTGCGCACAATAGCTGGGGCGCCAACCTGGCGGTGGCGCGCGGCGAGCGCGCCCGCCTGACCGCGATGCGCGAAGGCTGGGCACTGGCCGGCGTCGTGATCGCTGCCTCGCTGCCGGCACTGGCCGGGCTGGCGGCGCTGTCGGCTGGCTTCGTCGTGCTGCTGCTGGCCGGCGTCGCGTTGCTGGTGATGCGCGCGCCGCGTCCGCACCTTGCCGCCGCAGAGCCGGATGCGCAGCCCCTGGCCTGGCAGGCGCCGCTGCGGGTGGCGCGCTTTCGCTGGCTGCTGGGCGTATTTGCGATCAACGGCATCGCCGCCGCCATACCGGCCACCTTGTTCCTGTTCTTTGCATCGGACCGCCTGCAGCTGGCCGAGTACGCGGGACTGTTCCTGGTGCTGTATTTCGTCGCCGCTGCGCTGGCGCTGCCCTTGTGGGCCAGGCTGGCTGCACGCATCGGTGAGAAGCGGGCCTGGATGGCCAGCATGGGGCTGGCGATCGCCGCCTTCATCTGGACGGCCCAGCTCGACAGCGGCGCACTGGCCGGTTTCGCCGTCATTTGCGCACTGTCCGGCATGGCGCTGGGCGCCGACCTGGCCTTGCCGCCGGCGCTGCTGGCCGGTGTGATCCACGCGGCCGGCCATCGCGGCCTGCGCGAAGGCGCCTACTTCGGCCTGTGGAGCTGGATCACCAAGCTCAATCTGGCGCTGGCCGCCGGCATTGCACTGCCCTTGCTGGAGCTGCTCGGCTATGTGCCGGGCACGGTCAGCGAGCCGGGCCAGCGCGCCCTGGTGGCGGCCTATGCGCTGCTGCCCTGCGCGCTGAAGGCCTGTGCCGGACTGCTGCTGTGGCGCGCGCCGCTGGACGAGGTCTGATCAATGAGCAAGCCAGCGAACAGGTCAATGAACCTATCAATGAACAGGCCAGCCGGCCGGGAGAAATCTGATGATGACACCATGGGTGAAACGATGTACACGACTGCTGGGAACGATGCTGGCCATGACGCTGCTGGCTGGCTGCGGGGCGATGATGAAACCTGCTGATTACGCGGCCGAAAAGCCGACGCTGGACCTGAAGACCTATTTCAACGGCACCATCGATGCCTGGGGCATGTTCCAGGATCGCTCGGGCAAGATCGTCAAACGCTTTACCGTCGTCATGCACTGCCACTGGGAGGGCGACACCGGCGTGCTGGATGAAGACTTCACGTATTCGGATGGCACGCGTGACAAGCGCGTCTGGACGCTGAAGAAGGTGGGCGAGAATCGCTATATCGGCACCGCCTCCGACGTGGTGGGCGAGGCCATCGGCGAAACCGGCGGCAACACCCTGAACTGGAAGTACGTGCTGGCGCTGCCGGTCGATGGCAGGGTCTGGCATGTGAATTTCGATGACTGGATGATCCAGATGGATGACCAGGTCATGCTCAACCGCGCCGTGATGAGCAAGTTCGGTTTCCGCCTCGGTGAAGTGACGCTGTCGTTCCGCAAGCGACCGGACTGAGATGAGCACAACGAACAGCAGCAAGGCGCAGGACGGTCAGGCGGCCGCCGGCGCGCCGGCGGCGCGGCCACGCCGCAGCGACGGCGCCATGAATCCGCGCGTGCATGACTGGCACGGTCGGCGCGTCTGGGTGATTGGCGCATCGACGGGGATCGGCGCCGAGACCGCGCGCCTGCTGCTGGCGCGCGGCGCACGCGTTGCCTTGTCGGCGCGCCGCGCCGAACCCTTGCAGGCCATTGCCGACGGCAGCGACGATGTCGGCCGTGGCAAGCCCGGCAATGAGCAGCCGGCCGGGCAGGCACTGGTGCTGCCGCTGGACATCACCAGCCACAGCCAGGTGCTGGCGGCGCGTGATGCCCTGGTGGCCGCCTGGCAAGGGGTGGACCTGGTGATGATCGTCGCCGGCATCTATAACGAGATGCGCGCCGACAGCTTCGACATGCAGTCCGTCAACCAGGTGCTGGACGTGAACCTGCGCGGCGCCTTCCATTGCGTCGATGCGGCGCTGCCCATGCTGCGCCAACAGCCGGGCAGCGGCCTGGCCATCGTCTCCTCGGTCGCCGGCTATTCCGGCCTGCCGCGCGCGCTCGTCTATGGCCCGACCAAGGCGGCACTGATCAATCTCGCCGAATCGCTGTACTGCGACCTGCATGCCCAGGGCAACGCGGTCTACCTGATCAACCCGGGCTTTGTGGAAACGCCGGCCACGGCCGGCAATGATTTCGAGATGCCGGCCCTGATCAGTGCGGCGGAGGCGGCGCAGCATATCGTCAAGGGCATCGAGCGTGGCGAGTTCCACATCCATTTCCCGAAGCGCTTCACGAACTGGTTGCGACTGGCGCGGCTGCTGCCGTATCGTTCCTATTTCTGGCTGATTCGCAAGGTGACCGGTTTATGAGCGCAACGCCCGGCCATGAGGCCAGCCTCGCCAGGCTGGTGGCTTTCTTCGAAACGATTTCCCGCGACACGGTGGGCAAGCTGGCCACCGTCTACACCGACGATGTCTACTTCAAGGACCCGTTCAATGAAGTGCGCAGCCTGAGCGAGGTCACGCGCATCTTTGCGCACATGTTCGAGCAGGTCGATGCGCCGCGCTTTGTGGTCACCCATAGCGTGTTGCAGGGCGAGCAGGCGTTCCTGACCTGGGACTTCCTGTTCCGCATGAAGCGCTTTTCGAGCGAGCTGCAATGCATACGCGGCGCAACCCATGTGAAATTTGCGACCGACGGGCGGGTGGCATTCCATCGCGATTACTGGGATGCGGCCGAAGAGTTGTATGAAAAGCTGCCCTTGCTGGGCGCCCTGATGCGTGCACTCAAGCGGCTGGCGCGCCGCTGACCGGGCGCCCGCTGTCGCAACGGTCAGTGACCGTGCTTACTCCCCGGAAGTGCGGCGGCGGCGCGGCGCGCTGTCGGCGGCGGTCTTGCCGGCGGCAGCCGGCTTTTTCTTCGCGGCGCCGGTCTTGCGGGCCGGTTTCTTTGGCGGGGTAACCGCCCGGCTCACGACCTGCTGGAATTGATCCTGCATCGCATTCCACCAGGCAGCTGCATTGCCGAATTGCGCCGCCATGTTGGCCGGATCGGGGACGGCAGAGGGCGCCTCGGTCTCGGCCTGCTGGCCGGCCGCAGCCGATGCAAAAGGCGAGGTAAACGACGAAGCGAAGGGCGATTCGAATGCCGGCGCGCCGTCGGCCGCTGACTTGCCTGCCTGGCCCGACGCGGCCTGCGTGAAGCTCTCGCTCATCGAGCGCAAGGCCGTCAGTGTGGCGCTCTGTACCTCGAGCGCCTGGATCGAGCTGCGCAGCATGTTCATGTTCACCTGCAGCCAGGCCTCGACGGCCTTGAGGTCGGCGATCTGCTTGTCGATCTCTTCGGGCGATACCGAGGGCATGGCCATGCCGGGTATTTTCATCGACCCCCACAGGTTCTTCACGAAATCCAGTGTGTCGCCCATCGCGTTTGCGCCGGGAATGCCGTTCATGCCGCTGGTGGACATGGCTTCCTCCGTTGTCGGACGGGGCGGGACAGCCGCCGCTGCGTCTCTTGCTTGCAAGGGTAGCAGATAGCGGCAGGCCGGCAAGCGAAGACTGGACAGGGACGGCATCGTGTCAATCGGCAAACCCCGGCTTGCACTTGCTTACAGTTCTGCCCGCCTCCCGTCCCGCTGACGCGGCCCGATTTCATTACACTAGCGGCATGTTCGTGCGTCCCGCCTTCCGGCCTTCCTTGCGCTCCTTGCAGCCTTTGCGCCCGTCGCGGGGCAAGCTGGCCATGGTGCTCGGCTTCCTGTTGCTGACGCTGGCGGCGCACCTGGCCGTGATCGAATGGGTCAGGCAAGAACTGCCGCTGGTCAGGCTGCTCGGGGATGACGATGAAGCGGAAGAAAGCATTGTCAGCATCATGCTGCAGCCGAGGCCGGAACCGCCGCTGATGCCCAAGGTGAAGGAATTGCCGCCGCCGCCACCGTCGCCGGCAACGGACAAGGCCGCGCCGGTGGCGGCCGTGCCGAAAAACGAGCTGCCGGTCGCCGCCGTGCCCGAGACGGCACCGGTGCCGGGCGAGGCGGTGGCTGAACCGAAGGCAGCGGCGGCCGGCGAACCGGCGCTGGCCGCAAGCAGCGAGGCCGGCACCGATGCCCAGCGTGCGGGGGCAGGGGCGGGGGCCGAGACCGCGCCCCAGACATCGGCACCGGCACTGTTCGACAAGGTCAGCCTGCCGCCGCCGGCCGAACTGAAATATGACGTCGTCGGCCTGCGCAATGGCAAACGCATCACCGGCCACGGCAAAATCACTTGGCAACATGACGGGCAGCGCTATACGCTGTCGGGCGAAGTCGGCGCCCTGATCTTTACCCTGCTCAGCTACAAGAGCACGGGCGATGTCGGTACGATAGGCCTGATACCGGCGATCTATGCGGAGAAACGCATCGGCCGCTCGCAGACCAACACCCACTTCCAGCGCGATCGCAACAGCATCAGCTTTTCCGCATCGACCGAGGTCTATCCGGTCAAGGGCGGCGAGCAAGACCGCAGCAGCTGGATCTGGCAATTGGCATCGCTGGGGCGCGGTGATCCGGAAAAATTCGAGGCCGGGCTGGTGTTCGATATCGCGGTCGCCGGGCACAAGACGCTGGACGGCTGGCGCGTCTATGTGAACGGTCGGGAAAACATCGGCTTGCCACAGGGCGAGGTATCAACCTGGCGGCTGTCGGTCATTCCCGGCGAGAACAGCTTCGACAAACAATTCGACCTGTGGCTGGCACCGGATCGCCACTGGTATCCGGTGATGCTCAGGCATATGGACAAGGCAGGCAACAGCGTGGAGATGCTGTTGACTGAAGTAAAGCAATGACGTCGGCAACGATGCGCATCCAGGAATCGAGACGCAAGTGAACACCTATCTGAAGCCCCGCCGCCTGCCGGCGCGCGGGCGAGGCCGGCAAGTCTTCTGCACGCTGGCCATCGCGGCCACCCTGGCGACCGGGCTGGCATGGCCCGCAGCGGCGGCCGACAAAGGGGCGGACAAAAGCGCCGCCAACCTGCCGCCATCGGCGCAACTGGATTATTCGATCCGCGCCGACGTCCGCGGCCTGGTGCTGGAGGGCAGCAGCCAGATCAACTGGCAAGCCGATGCCAGCAAATACTTGCTGCAACTTGATACGCGCACCGCGCTGACCGGCGTGCTCCTGTCCGACAAGAGCGAAGGCAGCGTGGACCGCCATGGACTGGCGCCGGAAACCTATTCGATGCGCCGCTTCCGCAGCCAGCCGGCCGTCGCCACCTTTGACCGCAAGGCCGGACAAATCAATTTCGCCAATAATGCCGCGCCGTACAAGCTGCAAGGCGGCGAACAGGATCGCGCCAGCGTGCTGTGGCAATTGCTGTCGACGGCGCGTGCCCGGCCGGCACTGATCTCCGGCAGCAAGTGGACTTACTATGTCGCCGGCCATCGCGGCGGCGAACCCTGGACCTTTCAGCTGAAGGACAAGCAAAAAATCCAGACCGGCCTCGGCGAGCTGGAGGCCTGGCATTTTGCGCATGTCCCGGCCGACAAAAGCACGACCACCCAAGTCGATATCTGGCTGGCGCCGTCGCAAGAGTGGTTCCCGGTAAAGATACGCTTCTCGGAGCCGAACGGTGATTACATCGAACAGGCGATCGACAAGATCACGAAAAAATGACGAACTCCCTGTCACCGAAATCGAACGCATCGCCATGACGTCCTCCACGCCTGCCACGCCCGCCACGCCCGCCACGTCCTCAAGCTCGTCAAGCTCGTCAAACCCGTCAGCGGCATCGACACCGTCAGCCTCATCAGCACTGGTCCTGTTTTCCGGCGGACAGGACTCCGCCACTTGCCTGGCCTGGGCGCTGGCGCGCTATGAGCGCGTCGAGACGCTCGGTTTCGATTACGGCCAGCGGCATGCGATCGAACTGACGATCCGCAAGCCGCTACTGGCATCGATGCGCGCGCTGCGGCCCGAGTGGCACGAGCGGCTGGGCGACGACCATATGCTCGACCTGTCGGTACTGGGCGAGGTGTCGGACACGGCCCTGACCAGCGACTCGGCCATCGCGATGCAAGCCAATGGCTTGCCGAATACCTTCGTCCCGGGCCGCAACCTGCTGTTTCTGACGCTGGCCGCCGCGCTGGCTTACCGACGCGGCCTTTCGGTACTGGTCGGCGGCATGTGCGAGACCGATTACTCCGGCTATCCGGACTGCCGCAACGAAGCGCTGCAAGCCTTGCAGTCGGCGCTGCGACTGGGGATGGCGACCGATATCGAGATCGCGACGCCGCTGATGTGGCTGGACAAGTCCGCTACCTGGCAGCTGGCCGAAGCGCTGGGCGGCTTGCCGCTGGTGGAGCTGATTCGCACCGACACCCATACCTGCTATCTGGGCGAGCGTGGCGCGCTGCATGACTGGGGCCATGGCTGCGGCCATTGCCCGGCCTGCGCGCTGCGTGCGAAAGGCTATCGCGAGTACGCGGCCGGCAGCGCTGCAACGACGCCGTGAAAAAAACGGCCTGCGAGGCAATGCCCCGCAGGCCGTTATCTGAGCCAAGCAACAACTCAGGCCGCGTGGCGCCCCGCCTGCGGCGCCGGCGTACCACCGGCCTGCAAAGCGGCCAGCAGCCTGGCCTGCTTTTCGCGGGCATTCTGCAGATGGCGCTCCTTCACATGGCCATAGCCGCGGATCTCTTCGGGGATGCTCGCCAGTTCCACCATCAATGACAGCCGCTCTGCGTTCAGGCTCGGCAGCAGGCGCGCGATCATCTGCTGGTACTCACCGATCAGCGCGCGTTCACCCTTGCGCTCCTCGGTATGGCCAAACGGATCGAACACGCTGCCACGCAGGAAGCGCAGCTTTGCCAGCAGCGGGAAGACCAGGCCGACCCAGCTGCCGAACTGGCGCTTGACCAGATGGCCATTCGCATCGCGCTTGGACAGCAGCGGCGGCGCGAGATGATACTTGAGCTGATAATCACCTTCGAACATGCCGGCGATCTTGGCCTTGAAGGCCGGATCGCTGTGCAGGCGCGCCACTTCGTATTCATCCTTGTAGGCCATCAGCTTGAACAGATAGCGCGCCACCGCCTCGGTCAGGCGCAGCTTGCCGCCCTCGGCCGTGGCAGCGGCCTGCTTTTCCTCGGCTGCGCGCACCTCGGCAACGAAGTCGGCGTACTGCCGGGCATAAGCGGCATTCTGATAGCTGCCGAGGAAGGCGACACGGCGCTTGACCAGCTCGTCGAGCGAAGGCGAACGGCGGAACTCGATCACCTGCGCCGGCGCCAGGGCCTGCACTTCTTGCTCGACGACGCCCATGTCCTGCGCCGCCAGTCGTCCCCAGGCAAAGGATTGCTGGTTGAAATCCACCGACACGCCATTGAGCTCGATGGCCTTCAGCACGGCGGCCTCGGGCAGCGGCACCCAGCCGCGCTGCCAGGCATAGCCGAGCATGAACATGTTGGTCGCGATCGAATCGCCCATCAGCGCGGTGGCCAGCTTGCCAGCCTCGATGGCGGCCACGGCCTCGTCGCCACAGGTCGAGCGCAAGGTATCCACCGATGCCAGGTCCGGATACTTCCAGTCCGGGTTCTTCACGAAAGCAGCCGTCGGCGCCAGAGTAGCGTTGACGACGGCATGCGTGCGGCCGACACCCATGCGCGACAAGGCATCCTTGCTGGCAGCGACCAGCACGTCGCACCCGATGACGAGATCGGCACCACCGGTGCCGACCCGGGTCGAGAAGATGTGCTCATCGGAAGCGGCCAGTCGCACATGCGAGAGCACCGGGCCGCCTTTTTGCGCCAGACCGCTCATGTCGAGCACGCTGCAGGCCTTGCCAGCCACGTGCGCGGCCATGGCCAGGATCTGGCCGACGGTGACGACACCGGTGCCGCCGATGCCCGTCACCAGCACGCCATAGGGTTGCTCATCCAGCGAGGGCAGCGCCGGTTGCGGCAGCGCCTTCGAGCGCTCGAGCGCCGATGCTTTCGTACTGCCGGCAGTCGCGCCGCCTGCAGCCGCGGCAGCACCGGCCTTCTTCGGCTTTTTCAGCTGGCCGCCCTCGACCGTGACGAAGCTCGGGCAGAAGCCGGTGACGCAAGAGAAGTCCTTGTTGCAGGTGGACTGGTTGATCGTGCGCTTGCGACCGAATTCGGTTTCCAGCGGCTCCACCGACAGACAGTTGGATTTCACGCTGCAGTCGCCGCAGCCTTCGCACACGGCTTCATTGATGACTGCGCGCTTGGCCGGGTCAGGATAGGCGTTGCGCTTGCGGCGGCGGCGCTTCTCCGAGGCACAGGTCTGGTCATAGATGATGGCCGAGACGCCCTTGAACTCGCGCATCTCGCGCTGCACCTGGTCGAGTTCGCTGCGATGGCGAATGGTGACGCCCGGCGCCCAGTCGGTGCCGGTCGGGTATTTGTCCGGCTCGTCGGTGACGACGACGATGGGCGTGACGCCCTCGGCCGCGACCTGGCGCGAGATGGTGGCCGGATCGAGCGGACCGTCATGGGTCTGGCCGCCGGTCATCGCAACCGCGTCATTGAACAGGATCTTGTAGGTCATGTTGACCCTGGACGCGGCAGCAGCGCGTATGGCCAGCAAGCCCGAGTGATAGTAGGTGCCGTCGCCGATGTTGGCGAACACATGCGGCTCGCTGGTATAGGGGGCGGTGCCGATCCAGGTCGTGCCCTCGGCGCCCATGTGGGTGAAGGTCGCCGTCGAGCGATCCATCCACAAGGACATGTAGTGGCAACCGATGCCGGCCAGCGCGCGGCTGCCTTCCGGCACACGGGTCGAGGTATTGTGCGGGCAGCCCGAGCAGAAATACGGGATGCGCTCTTTCTGCGGATCGGTGGTGGTGACTTTCAGCACCGACTCCTTGGCCTCGATGTAGGCGATGCGCTCGCGCACGCGCTGCTCGATCGGATGGCCGGCGAAGTAACGCGAGATGCGCGCCGCGATGGCGCGCGCCACCTGCGTGGGATTGAGTTCATAGGTGCCCGGCAGCAGCCAGTCGCCGTGGCCGGCCTGACGCTGGTTGCTCCATTCGCCGGTGTCATCGAACTTGCCGACCACGCGCGGGCGCACATCGTCGCGCCAGTTGTAGAGCTCTTCCTTGAGCTGGTATTCGAGCAGCTGGCGCTTTTCCTCGACCACCAGGATTTCTTCCAGCCCGGTCGCAAACGCCCGCACGCCTTCGGCCTCGAGCGGCCAGTTCATCCCGACCTTGTACAGGCGCAGGCCGATGTCGCGCGCGACCTGCTCGTCGATGCCGAGGTCGTCGAGCGCCTGACGGGTGTCCAGATAGGCCTTGCCAGCGGTCAGGATGCCGAAGCGCGCGCGCGGGCTGTCCCAGATGATGCGGTTGAGCTTGTTGGCGCGCGCATAGGCCAGCGCCGCATACCATTTGTAGTTGACCAGCCGCTCTTCCTGGTCGAGCACGGCGTCGGGCCAGCGAATGTTGAGGCCGCCGGGCGGCAAGGCGAAATCGTCGGGCAGGACGATCTTCACGCGGTCGGGGTCGATGTCGACGGTGGCGCCGGACTCGACCACGTCGGTCACGCATTTCATCGCCACCCACAGGCCGGTGTAGCGGCTCATGGCCCAGCCATGCAGGCCATAGTCGAGATACTCCTGCACCGACGACGGATACAGCACCGGTATGCCGCAGGCCTTGAGGATGTGCTCGCTCTGGTGGGCATTGGTCGAGGACTTGGCCGCATGGTCGTCGCCGGCCAGCACCAGCACGCCGCCGTGCTGCGCGGAGCCGGCATTGTTGGCATGCTTGAAGACGTCGCCGCTGCGGTCGACGCCCGGGCCTTTGCCGTACCACATGGAAAAGACGCCGTCGTATTTTGCGCCGGGGAACAGGTTGACCTGCTGCGTGCCCCAGATGCTGGTGGCGGCCAGGTCTTCGTTGACGCCCGGATGGAAGCGCACATGGTGGGCATCCAGGTATTTTTTCGCCTTGGCCGCGGTCTGGTCGACGGTGCCCAGCGGCGAGCCGCGATAACCGGAAATGAAGCCGGCCGTGTTCAGGCCGGCGGCCAGGTCGCGCTGGCGCTGCATCATCGGCAGGCGGATCAGGGCCTGGGTACCGGTCAGGAAGACCCGCCCACGCTCCAGCGTGTACTTGTCGTCCAGCGTAATGGCCTCCGGCTGCAGGGCAAGCTGCTTGTCCAGTGGTGCGTTCATGCGCGTCTCCAATGTGGGTGGGCTCAGGCTTGCGTTACCGCCATTGACGTCATCGCGGCCGGAGCCCATCCGATGTCGTCGCGGCAGTGCAGCATGCATTTCCCTTTGTTATGGCCCCAAGTATAGACGGCTGGCACTCATCGCACCACGGCAACCGGCGGTCGCCACCAGGCTGGCGGCGGTTCGGCTTGCTGGCATTGGCGTTCGGCAAGCCGCCATCAGTCCTTCTCCGGTATCGATGCGGCGCCGGCCGCAGCAGCGCCCTGGCACCTGTAACAAGGGGTAAAACCCAGATCGATGCCCAGGGGCGCGGCGGAAGATGCTGTTCATCCAAAGTTCGATCGCAGTTCACTCAAGAAAGGCAAACGATGAAAACCACCTCTACGCTCATGCTCCTGGTATCGGGCCTGTTCGTGTCCGGCATGGCACTGGCCGACCATCATGGCGGCGACGCTACGCAGGAAAAAATGCATCCGCACGGCGGTATGCATGGCGGCATGCACGGGGGCATGCACGGCATGCCGATGTTTGACCGGTTTGATGCGGACAAAGACGGCCGCGTCAGCAAAGAAGAGATGCGCGCCGGCACCGACAAGTTGTTTGCCGAGGTCGACACCAACAAGGATGGCTTCATCGCCAAAGACGAGATGGATGCCCATCACAAGGCGATGCGCGAGAAGATGCATGACAAGATGCGCGACAAAATGCAGGAGCGCTGGAAGGCCGCCGACAAGGATGCCGATGGCGCGCTGAGCAAGACCGAGGTCGATGCCGCCAGGATGACGCACCTGTCACGCGACTTCGACAAGCTGGACAAGAACAAGGATGGCAAGCTGACGCCGGACGAGGTCCGCGCGATGATGCCGGAGCGGCAGCCGAAATGATCCAGCGGCAATGGTCCAGCCGACCCGAGCTAGCCGGCTCGGGCCAGACGACTTGAGCTAGCCGCCCGCAAGGGCTTGGCCAACCGCCGAGACCCGTGCTGCATGCACGGCCTCGGCGATTTTTTTGGCCGGCTCGTCGGCCGCGGCCTGCATCACCGCAGCGGCAATCTGGCCCGCATTCACCGCCCGCGCAGCGGCCAGTGCGCGCTCCAGCAATGCTGCCTGCAGGAAGGGCTGGCGCTCGACGCCCGGCCGACCGAGCGCATCGCATTCGCTGGCGGCCAGCATGTCGGCAAAGCGGGCCGGCTTGCGGAAGGCGTCGCAACGCTCGAACAGGCTCACCATCGTCGCCGCGCGCAGCTCGCCTGCACGGGCGACCAGGCCATGCTCGCGCGCGGTCATGATGGCCAGGTCCTTTACCTCGTTGGGCAGCTTCAGGCGCCTGGCCAGTGCCTCCACCAGCGCGACGCCGCGCGCTTCGTGCGCGATATGGCGCGGCCCGTGCAGCGGGTCGGTCGCGCCCTTGCCAAGCTCATGCACCAGGGCGGCAAAACGCACCGGCAGCGACAAGGCGCGCTGCGCCGCCAGGTCGACCACCCTCATCCGATGCACGAAGGTGTCGACCTCGGGATGATGCTGTGCCGGCTGCGGCACGCCGGCCAGCGCATCCAGCTCGGGCAGGATGCGCGCCAGCGCGCCGCAATCGCGCAATACAGCCAGCATGCGCGACGGCACCGCTTCCATCAGCCCGCGCGCGAGCTCCTGCCAGACGCGCTCCGGCACCAGCGCATCGACTTCGCCCGAGTCCACCATCTGCCGCATCAGCGCCAGGGTCTCGGGCGCGACCCGGAAGTCGGCAAAGCGCGCCGCAAAGCGCGCGATGCGCAAGATGCGCACCGGGTCTTCGGCGAAGGCCGGCGACACATGGCGGAACACCCGCTGTCGCAGGTCCTCGCGGCCGCCATAGGGATCGATCAGGCTGCCATCGTCATCCTGCGCAATGGCATTGATCGTCAGGTCGCGCCGCTGCAGGTCTTGCTCGAGCGTGACCTCGGGCGCGGCATGGAAGGCAAAACCGGTGTAACCGGGCGCCGTCTTGCGCTCGGTGCGCGCCAGCGCATATTCCTCGTGGGTGTCGGGATGCAGGAAGACCGGGAAATCCTTGCCGACGGCGACGAATCCCAGCGCCTGCATCTGCTCGGGGGTGGCGCCGACCACCACATGGTCGCGGTCCTTGACCGGCAGGCCCAGCAAGGCGTCGCGCACGGCGCCGCCGACGACATAGGTCTTGAGCCTGGCGGGTGCTGCCGTCATCGTTCAGCGTGGCGCGAGATAGCCGGGCGCGACCGCTTCCAGCGGCTGCGGCTGCCAGTGGGGCGGCAGCGGGTATTGGCCGCTGGCGACATTGTCGGCCTTCATCGAATCGAGGTTGTCGCGGCTCATCAGCGGCCCGCCGGGCATGAACTCCAGCAGCCAGGCTTGCAGGCGCGCCAGCGCATCCGGCAGGCCGAACACGGGACGCCGGTGGCCGCTGTAGACACCGGCCAGCTGCACCAGTTCGCGCAGCGTATAGACACGCGGGCCGACCAGTTCAAAGACCTTGCCGATGGTGGCCGGATCATCGAGCGCGCGCACGAAGGCATCGGCGACGTCGCCGACGAAGACCGGCTGGAATTTCGCGTCCGCGCCGCCCAGCGGCATCACGGGTGCCAGTCGCTGCAAGTGCACGAACATGTTCAGGAAATTGTCTTCCGGACCAAACACCACCGACGGCCGGAAGGCCGTCACGTCCAGCCCCGACGCCAGCAGGATCTTTTCGCCTTCGGCCTTGGAGCGCTGGTACATCGACGGTGCATCGGCTGCCGCGCCGAGCGCGCTCATGTGCAGCACGCGGCGCACCTGCAGGCGCCGGCCGGCCTCGGCTAGCCGGCGCGGCAGCTCGACATGGGCGCGCTCGAAGGCCGGCCCCCAGGGTCGGCCCGGCCGCGAGTGCAGCACGCCGACCAGGTTGATGACGGCGTCGGCCCGTGCCAGCAGGCGATCGAGCGCGGCCGGGTCATAGACGTCGGCCTCGACCACTTGGACCGTCGGCAGCACCAGCAGGTGGCGCGCGCGCGGGTAGCGGCGGGTCGGCACGGTGACGGCATAGCCGGCGTCGGCCAGCCGGGCGGCGATATGGGTGCCGATGAAGCCGCTGCCGCCAATCAGGAGTATCGAACGATGATGCATGCGGGGCCTCAGGGCAGATCGCCCAGTTCGGCGAGGTTGGCGTCGCGCGGCGCGACGATGCCCAGCCGCGCCTTCAGCGATTGCGGTTTGTTCTCGAATTGCGCGGCATACCAGGTGGCATTGGCCAGCACGTTCTTCACATAGCCGCGGGTCTCGGAAAACGGAATGGTCTCGGCGAACACGGCGCCTTCGACCGCCTTGTCCAGCGTCGAACGCCACAGGCGCGGACGGCTGGGGCCGGCATTGTAGGCAGCGGTGGCGAGCGTCTGCGATCCGCCGAGATTGGACAGCACCATGTTCAGGTACTGCGTGCCCAGCGTGATGTTGGTGCGGGTGTCATTCAGGCTGGCCAGGGAAAAACCGCTCATGCCGATTTTCTTTGCCACATAGTTGGCAGTGCCCGGCATGATCTGCATCAGGCCGGAAGCGCCGACCGAGGACCGCGCACTTTTCACGAAGCGTGATTCCTGCCGGATCAGGCCATAGACCCAGGCCATGTCGAGGCCGATCGGGTGGGTGGCGGCATGCATGATGTCGTCATGCGGCGTCGGGTAGCGCTGGCTGAGGTCGATCTCGCTCCGGGCACGGTCGGCGGTGGTCACCATGCGGTCCAGCACTTCGCTCTGGCGCGCGAATTCGCCGGCGGCCAGCAACTGGCGCTCGCCGAGCTTGCGCAGCTGCCAGTTCCATTCGCGGTTGCCCTCGAAACGCATCTCGAGATCGAAGAAGCGCAGCGCATTCTGGAAACCGGGATTGGCGGCGGCCTCGGCGATTTCCTCGGCCCGCGGCGGCTGGGGCTTGGGCGGCGGCGCGATCGGCAGGCCCAGTTCTTCGCTGGCCAACAGCCCGTAGAAATGATGTTGGCCGGCCAGCTGCTGGAAGTGCCTGGCGGCCTCTTCGCGCGCCCCCTGGACGGCCAGCGCGCGGCCGCGCCAGTACGACCAGGCGGCTTCCTTGCGCAGCTCGGCCGGCATCGCGTCGATGGCTTTCAAGACCATCGGCCAGTCGCCGGCGCGCAGCGCGATGCGGGCGCGCCACTGATAAGCCTCTTGCGACAGCGGCGCATCCCAGGTCTTGCGCCAGTGGCCGAGGGCCTCTCTGGACAAGGCCAGCGAGGACGGCAGCGCAATCTGCGCCCATGCGATCGCCTGGTCTTCGGCACCAAGCCGGGACTGCTGTTTTTCCAGATAACGGACGGCCTTGTCGAGATTGTCCCGGGCCAGTCGGCCGAGGGCGATCAGGAACAGCTCATGCGAGGTGCGCGCCGGCGACAGCGCCCGGTCGAGCACGGCCGCGGGCCTGTCGATGGCCTGCGCCAGCTGCTTGTCATTGACGTCGGTGTAACTGGCGATGCGGCGCGCGGTGGCGGGCTGGCCGGCCTCGACCGCCAGCCTGACCTGGCGCCAGACATCGGCATCGCTGAATTGCTTGTCCCGGGCCAGGCGGCCGACCAATTCGGGGCAGGCCTCGCCGTAGTACTTGGGCTGCACCAGCAATTCACGCGCCGCGCGGGCGATGTGCTCGCCCTTGGCCAGCCGCGAGGCCAGCGCATAGCATTTGACCTGGGTGTCGTCGTTCAGCACGAACAGCGGATATTGTTCGTCGAACAAGCGCCAGTCGCGCGCGCGCCCGAGCATCAGCAGCCAGTCATTGCGCAGGCGATCGGCGATCGCGGTGCCGTCATATTTGTTCAGGAAGGCGCGAACCTCGCCCTCGGGCGCCGACACCAGTCGCGGATAGAGACGGTAATAATCGACATAGGACGGTATCGGGTAGTCGCCGAGGCGCGCCGACAGGCGGCCGGCGTCGCCGGTGTCGCCGCGCAGCGAGGCCTCGCGCAAGGCGATGAAATCCAGGTCGGCCGAGGATGCGACGATGGGCGCGCGCCGCGCAGCCTGTGCCGCCGGCGGCAGCAGGGCGGCGGCCAGCGCGCACAGCAGCGCAGCGGCAACCCGGGCCGCACTGCCGGTCAGCAGCCGATTCAGCGGCTGGTTCAGCGCTCGGTTCAACTGTGCTTTCGTCGCGTATGTCATGTGCTGCGCCTGCCCTGTATTTCCGGGATTAAATTCATTCTTTAGAATAGCATGCAGCCCCTTAATGAAACGGCAGAGCAATGCCCTTTTTCAATGATGAATGAGCTGTCCACAAAACCGGCCTTGCGCGCTGCCCTGATTGCAGCACGCCGCACGATGCCTGCCGATGTGAAGGCACAGGCCGACGCGCGTATCGCGGGCCGGCTCGCGCAATGGATTGACGCGCATCAGGTGCGCATCCTCGGCGGCTACCTGGCGATGGCAGGCGAGCCCGACCTGTCGGCCTTGTATGCGGAACTGGCGGCGCGCGGCGTGCAGCTGGCGATGCCGGTCGTACTGGGGCGCTCGCAGCCCTTGCGCTTCGTGCGCTGGCAAGCCGGCGATGCGCTGGCGCGGGATGCCAGCGGCACGCTGGCGCCGGCGGCGCGGGATGAGTATGTGCAGCCGGCGGCGGTACTCGCGCCTTGCGTCGGCTTTACCGAGGAAAAACTGCGGCTGGGCTATGGCGGCGGCTACTTCGACCGCACGCTGGCGCAATCGCCGCGGCCGCTGGCGGTGGGCATCGCTTATGCAACGGCGAAGGTGGTATTCGCAGCCGACCCTTACGACGTGCCGCTGGACGAGATATTGACTGACTGATGCCGAGGGCGGGCCCGGTCGCCGGGCCCTGCACGCTCAGGGCTGCAGCTGCTTCCAGATGGCCATGGTCGGCCCCGCCTGGTTCAACGAATAGAAATGGATGCCCGGCGCGCCGCCGGCCAGCAGCTGCTCGCACAACTGCGTGACCACATCCAGGCCGAAGGCCTTGATCGACTCGGTGTCATCGCCAAAGCTGGCCAGCTTCAGCCGTATCCAGCGCGGGATCTCGGCGCCGCACATGTCGGAGAAGCGCATCAGCTGTGTGTAATTCGTGATCGGCATGATGCCGGCCACGACCGGGATATCGACCCCGAGCGGCTGCACGTCTTCGAGGAAACGGAAGTAGGCGTCGCTGTTGTAGAAGTACTGCGTGATCGCCGAGTTGGCGCCGGCCTTCACCTTGCGCGCGAAATTCTGCAGATCGTCTTGCGGCGACTTCGCCTGCGGGTGCATCTCCGGATAGGCGGCCGCCTCGATATGGAACCAGTCGCCGGTTTCGGCGCGGATGAATTCGATCAGCTCGCTGGCATGGCTGAGCTCGCCGGAGAGGCCGCCAAAGCCGCTCGGCAGGTCGCCGCGCAGGGCCACGACGCGACGGATGCCGTGCGCCTTGTACTCGTTGAGGATTTCGCGCAGGTCGGCGCGCGAGCGACCGATGCAGGACAGGTGCGGCGCGGCCTGGTGGCCCTCGTTGTGAATCTCGAGCACGGTGTCGCGGGTGCCGGCCTGGGTCGAGCCGGCCGCGCCGAAGGTGACAGAAAAATACTCGGGCTTGATCTCTGCCAGTTGCCGGCGCGTGGCGCGCAGCTTCTCGGCCCCCTCCGGCGTCTTCGGAGGAAAGAACTCGACGCTGAAACTCGGGGTAGACATGGATTCGGACATTTATCTTCTTATCAGCAGCGCAGACAGCGCCCATGACAACAGGCTGTACACCAGGGCGGCCAGTACCGCGGCGCCAAAGCTGGCCACCTGAAAACCGCGCACCAGATCAGCGACTGCCCAGAACATCAGGCCATTGATCACGAACACGAACAGGCCGAGCGTCAGGAAGGTGACGGGCAGGGTGAGCAGGATCAGGATGGGTCGGATCAGCGTGTTCACCAGTCCCAGCAGCAGCGCGGCCAGCAGGGCGGTGGTGAAGCTGTCGACCTGCACCGCGGACAGCAGGTGAGGCAGCGCGAAAATCGCGGCAGCATTGATCAGCCAGAGGAGCAGCAGGCGCATGGGCGGCGGGACGGAGTCGTCGATACGGGCAAAGCGGGCACGACAGTCATGCAGGTGAGGCAGGCCGGACGACAGCGGCGGCACAGGCTGCCGCTGTCTTCTCTGTCCTCGCCGGCACGGGCCGGCAAGGACGGCAGCGACGATCAATAACGGTAATGATCGGGCTTGTACGGGCCTTCCAGCTTCACGCCGATGTAAGCCGCCTGCTCGTCGCTCAGCTTGGTCAGCTGCGCATTGAGCGTCTTCAGCTGCAGCAGCGCGACTTTTTCATCGAGATGCTTGGGCAGCGTGTAGACACCGATAGGATAGGCATCGGTATGCGTGAACAGCTCGATCTGCGCGATCGTCTGGTTCGCGAACGACGAGCTCATCACATACGACGGATGGCCGGTGCCGCAACCGAGGTTCACCAGGCGACCCTCAGCCAGCAGGATGATGCGCTTGCCATCCGGGAAGATGATGTGATCGACCTGCGGCTTGATGTTTTCCCAGGTGTACTGCTTCAGCGCGGCGACTTCGATCTCGTTGTCGAAGTGGCCGATGTTGCAGACGATGGCCTGGTCTTTCATCTTCTTCATGTGCTCGTGGGTGATCACATGGTAGTTGCCGGTCGCGGTGACAAAGATGTCGGCGTGCTCGGCCGCGTAATCCATGGTCACGACGCGATAGCCTTCCATCGCGGCCTGCAGTGC
>JACCDG010115241.1_pt1 | contig 31329 bp, 20 predicted proteins | sample 7442471 | NCBI WGS metagenome assembly JACCDG01 (sample SAMN15323444, study PRJNA562643) | freshwater metagenome | isolation source: river surface water | place: USA:Blue River Watershed | collected 2017-08-17 | reverse complement strand
GTTTTTTGTATCCAGTAAACTTGTTGACAAGGCAAAGAAGTTGAATAAAAAGAAAAATATGAATAAAGAACTTTGTGAGTTGAGAAAAATCATAATGCCGACCCTCTTGTAGCAATAATTATTTTTTTAGGTACTTTTACAATTACCAACTTCGAGTGTAACAAAGATTTTCATTTTGGCAACTTTTGCAGAAGCTGTAATTTATACTGCTCTTTTTTTAAACTCTTTTTCTACAAGTTTTGCAATCAAGATAGTTTTTTTATTGCTGCTTGCATCCAGATCTTGTTTACCATTTTCTCTTGCTACGGATAATTTCTTACTCAAAGTCGAAGGAAGATTTTTTATATCTTCTGTAGAAGAAAGCTTGCTGTGAAAAATTGTTATTTTTTTAGACTTCTCTTTGCATGCTGACAGTAGTTTTGCTTTTTCTAATGATGCCTCATCTTTCCAAAAACGTTTTGCGGGATCTATTTCACAAGCTTTGTCTAGAGTGTCAAAATTTTTTGCTTTAGCTTGCAAGCAATCAACCTCGATGCATTCTTCATTCCAAGAGATGTCAAATACATAATATCCGAGTTTTTGGAGCTGGTTGCGGATGTAAACTATTTTACCAATTTCTGCATTTAAAGTTTTTATAGAAACGCTAGCATCTTTCTTAAGAACAATATTTTGTGCGGTTGTAGCGGTTATTTTGTTTATGCATTTTTTAACTGCAGGATTTTTAAACTGCTGTTCTGCCAAAGTTGATTTGTCGCTTGGCAAAGAGTAGAGTGTTGTGATTGCTGCCAGAGATAAGGTAATCGCGATCTTCATGTGGGGGTTGAGTTTTGTAATTTTTTAGAAAATAAATAGATTCGTTGATTATACAACAATTTTTTAAAATGCGGATTATTTTTTAGACAGCTTGTTCATTAAGTTTTGCGCTTGAGTCCAAATCGTTTCTGCGTTTTCTTTTCCGCTTAAAGTTTGATAAACAAGTTGTGCAACGCATTTGAAAAATGTTTCATCAGCGCCAAGCGTTGTCAGTGCTGCAGCTCCAAACCTAAGCCCTGATGGCTTAAGAGGTGATTTTGTGTCAAAGGGAATAACGTTTCTGTTGGTTATAATTCCGACTTCTTCAAGTTTTTTTTCCGCGTCAAAGCCATTATCTACAACAAGTCCGTGACTTTTTGTGATGTTGATAAGCACGATATGGTTTTCCGTTGTACCACAAACCAATTCAAAACCAAGGTCTTGAAGCTCTTGTGAAAATGTTTTTGCATTTTTTAAAACTTGCTGGCAGTAAGCACTAAAATCTTGACGGTTGTTACTCAAAATTTCTTCAAAGCAGACTGCTTTGGCAGCGATTATGTTCATTGCTGGTCCACCTTGCACTCCTGGCATCACAGCTCTTTCGATTGCTTTTTGGTGCTCCAGTCGTGACAAGATCATGCCGCCTCTTGGCCCTTTGAGTGTCTTGTGGGTTGTGGTTGTAACAACGTCTGCGTATTTGCAGGGGTTGTTGAAAATCTTTGCAGCTACAAATCCTGCGGTGTGCGCCATATCAAACATAAAATAGGCACCCACTTTTTTGCATAGCTTTGAAAACTTTTCAAGATCAAAATTTTTAGGGTATGAGGATGCCCCTGCAACAATCATTTTTGGTTGAAAAATTATTGCCTCTTCTTCAAGTTTTTCAAAATTGATGTCTAAAGTTTTAGGGTCTAGGCTGTAATGCTGGAATTGATAGATTGACCCCGAGAAATTTTTTTTGTAGCCGTGGGAAAGGTGTCCGCCAGCATCAAGTGATAGGGCCATAACTCTGTCGCCAGGGTTTAGAAAAGCGGCAAAAGCTATCTGGTTTGCAGCTGAGCCTGAGTGAGGCTGTAGATTTGCGTACTGTGCATCAAAAATTTCTTTGGCAAGGTCTTGAGCATAAGTCTCAATTTTATCAACAGTTTTGCAACCGCCATAATAACGATTTCCAGGGGTACCTTCAGCATATTTAAACGATAAGACTGATCCCACAGCTTTTCGGACGTTTTCACTTGGATAATTTTCAGAAGCAATAAGATTTATTGTCTCAAAAATCTGCTCTTCTTGCTCTTTAATCAGGCCAAAAAGAGGACTTAGATTTGGCATTCCAATTCTTTTTTTGCAGGTTTGATACTTTTTTCTTCTTTGCCAACTTTGTCAAGAACGCCGTTGATAATTCTAAATGAGTCACTTTCTGCAAAAAGCTTTGATAGTTCAACGTACTCATCGATGATGGTTTTGAATGGGGTTTGTTTGTAGACTTTGAGCTCCCACATGGCCATGCGAAGTAAGATTTTTACGGAGTTGCTGATTCTAGAAAAGTCCCAATGCTCCAAAACTTTCTTGATTTCTGTATCTAAAGATTCAGTTGTGTCGGAGTAGCCATGCACTAGCTGCTGGAAAAAGTCTGTTTTTGGGTGCCTACAATTATAAAATTCTTTAAAATCTTCGTAGATTTCGTCAAGCGTCGATGCATGATCAAATTGGTCTAGTGTGAAGATGGTCAAAAATGCCAATGCCCTGTTTGAGCGCATCGTGGCGTGTTTTCCCAAAAATGTGAAAAATTCTTCAGGGGCCATGAGAAGGTCAGTGTCAAGCTCTTCTTCTCTGGTTGCTAATGTCGCGGGAGAAACTGCAAGCTCTCGCTGTTTTGATTGTAACATTGTCATGATAAGCCCCTGTAAAAATTAAAAAAGTTACTATTTAAGAGTTAGTTCTTTCAATATATTTGTCTTCTCTGGTATCAACCTTGATGGTTTCGCCTTCTTCAACAAATAATGGAACGTTAATCGTCAGGCCTGTCTCAAGCTTTGCTGGCTTGGTTGCGGAGCCTTGAGCTGTGTTTCCACGTACTCCAGGGACTGTTTCTACAACTTTTAGATTTAAAAACATTGGAGGTGCAAAGTCGATTATTTTACCTTCAAAGTACAACGCATCATAAACCTGGTCAGGAAGAAGGTATTTTGCTGCTTGCGCGATTTCTTCTTTGCTAAAACCAACTTGGTCAAAAGATTCTTGATCTAAAAACTGGAATTGATCATCTTCGTACAAATATTGCATCTTTTTTGATTCTAAATCTGGTGATGGAATTTTTTCGCCCGAACGGAAGGATTCTTCGTAAATTACGCCTGTTTTCAAATTTTTAAGCTTAGTTTTTACAAAAGCACCGCCTTTTCCTGGTTTTACGTGCGTAAAGTCTAGGACTAACCAAGGTTGGCCATTTACAAGTAGTTTTGTGCTGCCTTTTTTAAATTCAGTTGTAGATATCATATTAAATTTGCCATCGAGCTATCTTTTAAATAGTAGCAGAAACTTTTATTTTTGTTTAGCGGAAAGTTTATTGATTTATTAAAAACCCCTTGAAAAATTTCAGTTTGAAATGTTATGGTTGGTTTACGAGGTTGTTTTCTTGAGAAAATTTATGAAAAAGATGTTTAAATTAGAAATTGCGCTTTTTTTGCTCGGATTTGCTGCAAAAGGTTTGTTTGCACAAGGGCAGATTGAAGCCCTGCTTGAAGATGCTGTGCTTCTTTGCCAGCAAATTACAAATGTTTTTTCTAGTAACAACGGATTTAATAGGACTCTTGGCAAAGGCAGCGTTCGATTTGCTCAAGTTAAAAACCATGTCGACACTCAAGATGATAACCAATCAGAGCAGTCTTTTGGCATAAATGAAATGTTTGAAAAAAACAGAAAATCAAGGCGGGTGAATTTTGCGATAAACCCTGCGAGAAAAGATAAACCTGTAAATGCTGCTTAAGTTTTTATAACAATTTTGGATAAATATGTTTTGTTTGAATAGTTACCAAAAGTTTTTTATAGCATCTTTGTGCTTGTCTTTCTTTGCCTTGGTCAAAGCAGACAGCCTATCTGAGATCATCAACAAAGTTACAACCTTTTTAGATCAAGTATCCAGCGAATTTAAAGCAGAAGTTGGTCTTAAGGTCCGTCAGCCAGATGAGGATATTATCCACAAATATGATGAAGATGCTGTGCCTGTGCGCTCGATCTTGAAGAACAAATCTGATAAGGTTATTCAACCTGCCCCAAGGCAAGATGTGGATGACAATTCTACTGGTTGGAAGGGTGCTCCATTTGCTAGGCCAATACATTCAATTTTGAAAGATCGTCCAAGCAAGGTGGTTCCGCCTATTTTTGAAGAAAAAATTATTCCTGGCCCGATGAGATCTAGCTCTTTAAACCAAATAGCACTTGGTTCCCGAGAGCAATTAAAATTGAATGGTAGTTACAAGGTTCCGTTGAATGGAGATGAATTGCGAGTCGATAAAACGATTCATCTGACCAAAAATGTTAACCAGTCATCAGACCCAAATTACACCCTTGCTTGCGGATTAGCTGCGCTTGCAAACCTTGCAGTAGGTTTTGACAGCTCTGTGCCATCTTTGATTACGAAAGTAATTACTCCCTACCTGGAGACGACTAGAAATCAGCTTAGATTAGAGGCTGGTATTAATGCATTAACTTCTAAGAATGGACAATTGGTATTGAAAAATGGCAATCTTGACGAGGAAGAGCTCTTAGCTTTGGGTAAATTGATAGCTATAAATAACAATCAGTTTAAAAAAGTATTTAATAATAAAGTTTTAGATCGTGCAACGCCGTATCTAAATCATTATTTAGCAGATGGATTTTTCTTCATTGCAGCTCAAGATAAGCCTGGTGCTCGCAGCGTGATAGAAGGTTCTCAAAAATTAGACCGAGCTAGAGATTGGCTTGAGTCTGGTAACGTATTATCCACAATTGTTTTGAGCGATGGCCACTATGTCAACATCAGATATCAAAAGCAATTTGAAGATAAGAAGTCTTTTTATGTTGCACAAGTTTGGGAAACTGTTGCGGGCGCAGATGGGCGACGATTGTTAGAAGGTGAACAAAACTATGCAAGAGCGATAAGTGCATTTAATCAAATTATGTTTGGTAGAGCTTATCCTCTTGAACCGAACAAGCGTTAGAAAATAGGCCCTTGAAAATTCAGTTAAAATATTTGCATGAGAAGATAAGCAATCACTGCCAAAGATTCGCCAACCAAGATTCCAGAGCTTGCGGCTTCTGTTTGATTGTTTTTTGATTTGAAATAGTTCATGCATGCTCCTGCAAGCATTGATAAGCTCATAGGCATTGGCATGACAATTCCGGTGAGTAAAAACATTTCTGAAATTTTGAAAAATTTGCAGATCATCGCAATAACTGCTCCTATCCCAACAAAGACTGGATTGATAGAATCAATATTCAAAAGTGCTGCCTTCATCTGCCCGCGCATTGAAAATAACCTGCTTGAACCTAGCGTTAGGAACGATAAGAAAAAGTAAAATGCGACAGCTACGCAAATAAAAACAAAGGGAATTGACCAAAAGTGTCGACGAATAATTTGTTGCTCTTGTTCTGCAGATAGTTCTGCAATTTTTGTTTGAAAGAGTAGTTGAACAACTGTGGCGCAAGCTGTAGCCGTGAACAAACAAATCCAGATCAGAGTTTTTGGCCCTGGCTGAAAAAGTATCCACAGCGGAATCATGACAAAAGATGTAAAGCGGCCAAGCGGAGCAAGTCCTGCTTTTGCAGAAAATTTTGCAATTTCAAGAAGTGAGATAAATAATAACATCGCCATAATTGCTGCAAACAAAGCGTAGTAAGAAAATATTCCCACAAAAGAGTGATCCTGAAAGTATGCCAAGTGTTTTCCAAAAAAGTGAAATAATCCAAGCAAGAACATCATTGATGCGCCAAAAATTATTCTTTTTTTTCTTTTCTTTAAAATTGCAACGATGTGTTCAAAATCTTTGCATTTTGCGGATAAGTACAGGCTAAAAAAGAAATCAAAAACCATCAATCCAGATGCAATCTCAAAACCAAATTGTTGATGATTGAAAAAATTTCCAAGAGATAGAGCTGTTGCAAGATTTGGTAAAAAACACAACGCGATCCCAAGGCTCAGCGGGACAATTAATGATTGACCAATCAAAAATCCGATTGCAGAAAGGCTTGGGCTAATCAAACCAATTTTTTTGATACTTAAACTAAAATAGTCGCGCAAAAAACAAAAGATAGATGACCCAAATGTAAATATAGCAAATGTTGATTGGTCTTTTTGGTTGACGTTTTCAATGTGATTACTGATTAAATTTTGAAATGGAAATGTGTAACGCTCATCGCTGTTGATGTATTTGTAAATCATGACGCCGCACGCAGATCCTACAACAATTGCTAACAGCACGCCCAAAATTGTGTAAACTAAAAAATCATAAAAAGAGCCAGTGACAGACTCAAATGCGCTTTTATCTAAAAAATATAATGCGGGCAAATTAAACCCAACAGCCGTTGCAACAAGGCCTGCAAAAGCTGGAGCTTGCTGCAAATGTAGTAAAAATTTTTTGCGAGAGTTGTTTTCTTGTAACCATCTAATCTTGAAGAATAATAAATTGCCGATTAAGATAATAGCAGGAGATATCCACGGCCCAACCGAAATTGCCATTGAAATATATGCCATGCTAAATGCTGCAATAATAGTTGATAATATTTCTAGAAGTAACATAAATATTGTTCCGGGTTTGCCTACAAGTGGATTTTAGAAAAATAATCGCAATAAAACCAGAGTGAGATGTATTTTGAAATTTTCATTTTTTAAAGCAATGATCTTGATTGCTTTTTTAATAATTGTCGTTAGTTTGCATTATCGAGGATTTTTGCAAACAAGAATTGATGTTTTGCTTGGCAAAAAGCCTTTAACCTTTGAAGAAAAAATAGAGTTAGCTTACAAAGAGTTTGAAGATTTGAAAAAAGTTAACGAAGGTTCTGTGAGCACGGAATTTAACTTTTCACAGTTTTTGATGTTAATTGATCAGGTCAATCAGTTGGTTAAGCTTGGACCAGACTTTGATCCTACAGAGCCAGGTCACAGAGAATATTTGTTGTGGCTGAGAAAAAATTTAGAAGAAGAAAAAAATTGTTATCAAAAGAAGATGGGTGTGACATCATCATTTATTAGCGGCAAAACAAAAAGAGCTACAAATTATTATTACAGATCCATTCAAGATAGCCTAAAAAAAGTTGATGGATGGATTTCTACCGTAAATACTTTGCATGCATAAAAAGAAAAAAGGCGAGAAATTCTCGCCTTTTTATAGAGATAATTTTTTAAGCGTGAGCTTTCAAAACTTCTACAATGTAAGAACCTTCAACGTTGTTGTCTTCTGCTAAAGCAGATCTTACTTCGCCTGTTGCAACGATGTTAAATACAATTCTGATCAAGCTTTCTTGTGTGATTGATACTTGTGCGCTTGCGCAGTCGATATCAAAACCACGAGGCTTTCTTACTTGATATGTAACTTGCAGTGTAAGTTCTGGATTGATAGCCAATTGTTGTCTGATTTCCATCATTCCATTACCAGCATCAACAAGTGATACGCTTACAGGATCTGAGTTGTTGAATGCGCTAGGCATTGTTAATACATATTGATTTTCTGATTGAGCAATGTTGTAAAGCTGTTGGTAGTTAAGACGGTTTTCAGGGCTTGTAACATAAGCTTCTACTTGTTGTACAACTTCGTGTGAAATGTCTGTTGCAACGTGTTCAGCAACAGGAGCTTCTGCTACAGCTTCTTCGGCAGCAGCGTGTGGCTGTGTGATTGCTTCTTCGATTTGTTCTGCTACGTTTTGAGCAATTACCAAAGCGTTTCCTGAGCCAAATTGGTCTGCAACTAGATCACCAACGTTATCAATTGTGTGGTTTACCAATGATCCTGCAGCTTCTGCCATAACTTGACCAATTACAGGTTGAAGGAAGTTTGAAACTACTGATCCTGCAGCATCACCCATTGCATCTGCTGTTGGGTCGATTGTGTTTCCTTGTTGTGCCGCGTGTTGTTCTGCGCTATGAAACAAATGTTGGATGTATTGATATAATGTATGTGCGCCTTGAGCTATTGCTGCGCTAAAGCTTTTTGTTACAGCTTCAGCGTTTTCTTCTAAGAGTTCTACTTGAGCTTGTTCAACAACTTCTTCATTGTTTAACTCTTCTGATCTAACAGACATTGAATACATGCTTGCAATGACGAGCAATAATGCTTTCTTGTTCATAGGTTTTTTACTTTTTTTTAAAAGACTAAAAATCAGTATATTTACCAGTTTTTTGCAACGTAAAGAATTTTGATATTTTTATTTTTTATTCAATATGAAAAATTTTAATTTTTTGATTGGTTTGTAAGGTCTTTTTCAGAATTAAGCTGCTTGGATATATTTTTTGAAGTGTTTTTTGGGGAGAGGAAAACTCTCCCCATTTTTACGCTTGTTTTTTTTTATATTCTTTTAAACAAGATGTTTCTTTTAATTTTTCTTGTGCTTTTATATGATTTAGATGCTTATGTTTGCTAAATCTTGCATCAAGAGAAGAATCTATGCTTCTTACTAAAATAGCTTGAGCTAGTTGAAGACCAAAAAACAAGGCACAAAAGAGCTTTGTTTTGCCTGAAAATTCTACGGATCCAGAATTTAGGATGTCTCCTGGAGACGTCATCCACGGTTTTGAGTCCTGGGACAGATTTCTTGCTCCAAGACAGGCAAAACTAATCCCGATAAGCCTTAGGTTTCCTCCGCCCTTTGCCATTAAAAATGGGAGGTTTTTCAAAAAGCCTTGCCAAGATTTTTTTTGAAAGTTCTTTTTGCAAAAAGATGTATATTCTGCATAGTACTTTGGCATTGACAATGCCTCAAAGATTGCAAAATTTCTTACAGCGTGCAACAGCCCTGTGGTTGGAGTGCAGTCTACGCTAAAAACCGTTTCTACAAGAGAAGGCTGTATTAAGTTTGATTTTGATATTGCGATTATTAAAAATAGGTAGCTAAATATTTTTTTCATGATTTTTTCCTTCTGCTTTTATGCTTGAGCTAAGTTTCTAAGTCCGTCATTTGAGTTTTTGAGCGTCGCTTTGTTGTAAATTTGTTTTTCAACTTCTGCTTTTTTCAAAACTCCTTCTTCAGAGCAAATTGAGCAAGCTGTTTCTATGCAAGCTGCGATGTCTGCTTGTGCAAACCCTTCAGTATCCTTGGCTAGCTTTTTTATGGTTTTTTCACATATGGTGTTCTCAAGCTTCATGTCATTTTTTGCAGCTTCTTTTGCCAGATAGAGCTTGATTGTTTTTTCTCTGATATCAAGACAAGGAAGGTCTACAGGCAGCTGTAAAAATCTTCTTTCCATGGCAGGATCAAATTTGAAGACATAATTTTGGTTTCCAAAGTTTCCTGTTGCAAAAATGAGGGGTTGTGGCATTTGTTGCTCATTTTTTACAAAGTTAATTACTTGTGTTGTCATGGAGTTGTCTTTTGCAAGCTCTTCCCCACCGCCAGTGTATCTTAAGAATGTAGTAATCAGTCTTAGAAGATTTGAGTTCTCTTCGGTTCTTTCTGTCAATGTCGTTCTGCATCTGAATAAATCTTCAGCTTCGTCAACAAGCATTGGAATTCCTTCTTGTACACATCTTTTTAGAATGCGCTCAAACTCGGTGACGCCTTTGCTGCCCATTCCGATGATCATTGGCAAAGATACAACGGCTAAACCTTTTTGAGCATCTTCAGATATCTCTTGAGCAATGTATCTGCAAAGTAGCGTTTTTCCTGTACCCGCAGGGCCTGTCAGAAGAACTGGTCTTATTTTACGTCCTTGCTTGATGCTTTCTAGTGTGCTGTCGATAACATCAAATAATTTTTTCTTAGTTGATGGGTTATAAAGTAAGTCTGTTTTTGCAATTTTGTTTGACGTTGAGCTCTTGAAATAAGATACAGACTCAGGCCATACAAGTCTGTGCAGCATTTTTGTGAAATAAATTTTTCCTAAAATTATTCCAGAAAATATTACGCCAGTGGTTATCGCTACACCACCCAAAAGTGGGGCAATGTTGTCGGCCCAAACTTTTTTTGCTTCTACAACGGACTGATTTACCATTTCTTTTGGATGATTATTTATAGCAGTACTTAATTCTTCCATGCCTTTTTTCATATCATCGATTTTTTGTTGAAAAGCTTTATTGCTTTCTTCATTGAGCGTCTTGGTGTCGTTTGCGAAAGTTTTAAGGGTATCTTTAATCTCTGAAATATTCTTTTCAAACTTCCTAGCGCTTTCTTCTGAAAGCTGCTTGTTGTCTTCTATTCCTTGCTGGATAGTTGAAGAAAGATTTGTAAGTGCTTCTATCGCCTTTTTCATTTCTTCTGGATCATGCATCAATTGGACAGACTCCATGGCTTTTTTGATTCCATCAGCGATTGTGTCTGTAATGTTTGTTATAGCTTGCTGTAGATTGTCCATTGCGCTATTGTAGTTGTTGTTCAGGGTCTCTTGAGCGTCTTTTGCGTCTTGAGCAAGCTGAGCTTGAGAATTTTTGGAGGTTTGATTAAGCTCTCGCATTGCACTTTCGGAGTTTTGATTTAGGGCTTCTTGAGCTCGCGTATTTGTTTCTATCAATGCGGCCATTGATTTTTCTGCTTGATCTTTTTGCTCAGCCATCGCATTAGTAGAGTTTTGAACTAGTAGCTGTTCGGCGGCGGCTGCCGACTGTTGGAGTTGTTGCATGAGTGCGGATGATGTGTTTTGCAAGTTATTCAAAGTTGTTTCGTAGTTTTTTGCAGCTTGATCTGTTTTGCCCTGAAAATTTGCAACGGCCTCGCTATGCTGACGTTCTGCTTTCGCAGTAAGCATACTGCTTAATTCAGCATCATTTCGTGCTTTTTGAGCAAGTTCCCGCGTTTTATTCGTATCTGCAGCAGCTTTGCATGCGTTTTTAAATTCCTCTTGAGTTTGAAAGCCTCGCATTTCTCTCAGCTCGTTTCGTATGCCTTGCATTTCATAAATTTGAGGCAAAGCGGCGAGCTTTTGATGAAAATCTGTTATTTTTTGGGACAGACTGTTAACGTCAATGCTTGAAGCTTTATAGCTTGTTGTCAACTGCAAAGTACGAATTGATTCACGGATTTCTGCTAATTCTCGTTGCATTTCTGCAATAACGCTCTCATCAGGTGCAAATATTGACAAGGTTGTCAGTGGGGCTAAAAGAAAAATAAACCGCTTTGTGCTTAAATTCATGGCTAGTTGTGTATTTTTGGGGTTTAACTTTCTAAGTTTATGATTTTCTTAACATTCATAATGACATGTTGGCTGAGCATAGGTGATTTTTCTATAAAATAGAGTTTTATGTTCATCTAAGTTTTCAGATTGTGTAGAATAATCCTTAAAGCTGTTAAATAAATTATCTTGATTCATAAAATAAATATCGTCGTATCACCAGGCTCAAAGAAAAGTGTTCTGAAAAAGCCGCTGGGCATATTTAAGCTATATTTGCAAGCCCCTCCCGTTGATGGCAAAGCCAATCAGGAGCTAATTTTTAAGCTCTCGAAAATGTTGAAAATTCCGCAGTCATTGATTTCTATTGTTTCTGGCCATTCTTCAAAGTCAAAAATTGTCTCTATCCAGACAGATTGCGATCTAGAGCTTATTCTTTCAAAGTTAGATTCTTTTTGTGAGTAAAAAAATACAATTTTATTGCGATATACATTCTTTTCAGGTTACTAATTGACATTGATCTTTGTTGTTAGTCCTTGTCGTATGAATCAATTTATGCAAAAAAACAGTATTTTAAAACTTTCGTTTTTCTTTTTATTATTTTTGCAGCATCTGTCGTGTGCTACAGATCCTGCTTCAGCTAGAAGCGCTATTACCACAAACTTAGGAGGCGTATTTAAAAACGTGCAGGGTTTTGGGCAATGCTCTAGAATTGTTGCAGCTTATCACCCATCTTTTGATGGAATGCAACTTCCATTTTCTGTTTTGGCCAGTGATTATAATAACGGGTCTTTCACTCAGGTGTTGAAGCAGTCTGCGAATACTGCATCAAATACAACGGCAGCTTTTGTTGATACACAGAGCAAATTTACAAATGTCAAAGAGCTTGATTATGCAATTGACGATTTTGGTGGACAACCGATATTCAAGATGGCTGTTGCGGCTCAACCTTTGCCACTTATTTTGGATAATATCACTTTGATTGATGCTTCGGGAGCAGTCAAAGATGCTGCGTCTCTTGCTGCAAAACTAGAGTCAGGTTATGCGGCTATCGGTGATACTCAGAAAAATGTTATTAACAAAATTGTAGGATTTGCGTCTCCATCAAGAATTTTTACAAGATGTTCAAATATTTTAAATACAGTTACAAAGGGCGCAGCAATATCCACCCTTCCTCTAAACTCGACCTCATTTCAAAGCCTTGTGTATGCTGCAACTTCTTATAACCCATCAAACTCCTGGATAGATTATGTACCAGCAAACGCAAAGACGACAGATTGCTTGGCTGGTGTGCCATCTATTTTTAAAGGCGAGCTTTTGGTGCTCACAAGCGCGACTGCGCAAGTTTATAAAACGGCGGATGCTTTTAGACTTGATTCTGCATCAAAACTTGATAAGTATGCAAGCTGGGGAAAAACCTGGGAGAACAATCCTGGTTGCCCAATCGATCTTGCAACTAGAAAAATTATCACTCCAGCTGTTTTGCAGCAAAGATTTGCTTGTGGGCAGATAAATGATGATGATGCTTTTTTGTTAAAATTATTTAACGCATCCTATCCTGGTCTTCGAGCGCTTGCATTTAATGATGGATTTATTTTTTGGACAAGTCAGGGGATTTTTAGATACCCAATGATGGCTCTTTCAGATTTGGTAAATGTCCCTTCAATTTCGCCAGACAAAGCATTAAATATTCCTAACTTTGCTTCATACAAGAAACTTGCTGCAGCTGGCTCAAACAATGAGCTTTACATTGCCGGACTTCTCAATAATGGGACATTTGATGTCATTAGAGTTGGTGCTGGTGGTGTGGAAAAAATTGTAAACATTCCAACATATGCAGTTGATGTTGCTGTTACAGCCAAAGGCCACGTTGCTTTTGTTGATGCTACTAATTATGAATTGTGGTGGGCAAATGTTGTTGATGCATTTACAGTTTCTGCTAGCGTGGCACAAATACAGGCGCTCCAAGCTCTTTCAAACGGCAAAGATGCAATTATTGCAGACAAAGAAACCCAGCTTGCAGCACAACAAACTCAAATTACCGCGTTGCAGGCTCAAGAGCAAAATATAAGAACCAAGCTTAATGCTGCGTTAGCTGCCGGAACTCCTGGTGCAGATACAATGACACTGGAGCAAGAGCTACAAATGGTTCTTGATCAGCAGCAAGCAAAGATAGATCAGGCAAATAAAACTGCAAATGATTTATTAACTCAATTGAGTTCAAAAAATGCAGACATTGCCAACTTGACGCAAGCAAATAAAGATCTCTTGCAAGCCAAGCAAGATTTGATTGCTAAACATGCGCAAGACCTTCAAAGATGTGACCAAACCATGGCTGCGCTTCAATCTAGCATGGCTGGTCTTGGAATTGATTCTGCTGCTCTTAAAGTTAACCTGGATGCTTCGGCAACAGATTTTGCAGCACAGCTAAAAACCTTGCAAGATGCGATTTCCGCTGCAGTTGCTTTGAAAAATTCTAAGATAGCTTGTCTTGAAGCTGCAAATGCTTCTCTAAAAGCACAACTTGAAGATGCTCAACAAGAAATAGAAGACCTCCTGGCTGCTGCTGAAGCAGATAGGGCAAATAACTCAGCGTTGATGGATTCTTTAAACTCGACAATTTCTACTTTGAACGGTTCTATCGCAACATTAACAAAAACCCTTGAAGCAAAAGATAAAATTATTTCGCAACAAAAAGATCAGATTGCAACATTGACCAAAGCTGCAGACAGTTACAAGTCTGAGCTTGATAAAATTGCAGCATTAATTGTAGGTCCTGGTGTAACATTTGATACACAAACAATGCTTTCAAATCAAAGCCAGTCATTGTTTGCAAAACTTCAAGCGGTGATGGCGGCAAAAGATGCGCAAATAAATTCTCTATCTCAGGAAGTTGAAAGACAAAAAAATCTTGCAGCTCAAGCAAATAACCAGCTAGCTCAGACCCAAGCGGACTTGGACAAAATGAAAGCAAGTTACGAAGCGTCTGCTAAAAAATCTGCCGATCTTGAAAAACAATTGGCAGATTTGAAAGTTGCACAACAGCAAGCCTTGGATGACAAGCAAAAAAGTATTGATAGCTTAAATACAATTAATGCTGGTCTTAAAAAAAGTTTAGAGGATATGACTGCTCAGCGTGATTCGTTGCAAGCAAAAGCAGACAAAACTGCCGAAGATCTTGCTAAAGAAAAATCACTAACATCTCAGCTCCAAGGTCAATTAACAAACTTATCCAACTCGTTACAAGCACAAAAAGATGCACAAGCAGCATTACAAACGCAGCTTGAGGGCTTTAATTCAGACCTTAATTTTGTTTTACAAATGGCCGGAGTAACGCAAACTTTTTCTGGAACAGCAACTCAAGTTATGCAGCAAACAATTGCCGCATTAAAAACGGCTGTTTCAAAATTAAATGACACAATTAAACAACAGCAGTCTGTAATTGACGCAATGACCAAAGAAAGAACGGCAGCTGTCAACAACTTAACAAGTTTGCTCAAGTCAAATGACCCAAGTATTACTGTTTCTGCTACTGCAAGTTTAAATGATTTGGTCAATAGCTATGCATCACAAATGCAAGGCATATTAAATGCTGCGCGAGATAAAGCTGCCAGTGAAAAAGCCGATCTTACAAATCAACTTGCAAATGCAGCAGCTCAGATCAAGGCTATTCAAGCTGAAAAAGATACTTTGGCTCAAAACGATAAAATCGCGATGGAGCAAAAAGATGGCCAGATCAAAAAATTAGAAGAATTGCTAAATCAAGCAAATGCTGATTTAAAAGCAAGCTCTGAGGCAGCAGCAAAAGCAACCGCTGACTACAATAAAACATTATCTGAAAAGCAGGCCGTGATCGATGCAATGACAGCAAGAGAAACAGCCTTAAAAGCGGCGCTTGATGCTGAGCTTGCAAAGCTTGGTGGTACTGTTGCAGCAGGAGCTCCTAATACTTCAATTTTAGATAATCTGAAGTATGTTATGGCTGCAAAAGATAGCATTATCGCAGGTCTTAAAAAAGATTTAGCAGATGAGCAAGCTGCAAGAGCCAAAGAGGCTAAAGATGCAAGTGACAAGATAAAGGCTTTGACAACAAATAACTTGAATTTGTCGAATACAATAAAAACTCTTTCTGATGTAAATGCAACATTAAATAAAAACTTAACAGACCTTCAAAAGCAACTTGATGATACAACTGCTGCGTATGAAGCTAGAATTGCAGAAAAAGATCAAATGATTTCGCAATTGCAAGCAGCAGAAAGCGCAGTCAGAGCTAAAGTTAATGCTCTTCTTTCTGCTCAAACTGGAAATCTTACAGCTGATCAGCAGGCAGCAATTACACAAGCAAATGGCAACTTAAACGACTTGATGCCTGTTTTAACATCTTTGATGAATGCAAAAGATGAGATGATTAAAAATCTTCAAGGGCAGCTGAAAGATAGAGATGATAAAATTGATGCGCTCAATAAAGCGAACGCGGCTCTTCAAGCTTCACTAGATCAAAGAACTGCTGATATTGATGCAATGAAACGGTCTGAAAAAGCCTTGTCTGATAGACTTGCTGCTCTGGCTGGACAGCAAATTGATGGTGCAATAGGAACGTTGCAGTTTTCTGAATCAGCATCGCTTCAAGATAGAGTAGAGCAGTTGATGGAGTTTAGAAAGCAACAAATGCAACAAATGCGTCTACAATTTGAGACTGAAAAAGCAAATTTAACAGCAAGCCTTGCTACTTCTCGCGCTGCACTTGAAGCTGAAATGGCAAAGACAAAAAATCTAACTGATCTTTCTGAGCAGCAAAAAGCTTCGATTGCAAAACTTCAGGGTGCAAACGCCGACCTTGAGGCAAGGCTTGCAGACAAAACAACTCAGCTTCAAAACACAAAAAATGAGTTGCAGGCGCTCGTTCAGCAACTTCAAGCGCAAGTTGATGATTTAAAATCAAAAAATGCTTTGCAAGCAACAAAAATTGAAGATCTGAATAAAAAGATCAACGATCAAGCAACGACAATTGAAGAGAAAAATAAGTTAATTGCTCAGCGAGAGCAAATGGCTGCAGACTACGCAACAGCTCTTCAGAAAGAGCAAGACAAAACAACAAAGCTCAGTGCAGACTTGATGGCAGAGAAAGAATCTTTGAGAGTTGCTCAAGATATTATTACTCAAAAAGTAAAAGAATTAGCAGATTCTCAATCAGCTCAAGATATGCTCAAAGCAACACTTCAAGCAACGATTGATGAAAAGGCAAAAGTTGATGCATTAAACAAGCAGCAAATAGATTCTTTGTCAGCGCTTAATGCTCAGCGCCAAGCTAGAATTGATCAACTTGAAAAACAACAAGCTGTGCTTGTAAATCAAGTTGATGTACTTTCTGGAATTATTGATAAAAATATTAATCTTAGAGACCTTCCAAAAGAAGACCAAGATAGACTTGCTGCTGTAATGTCTAGCATGGGAACGGATGGAAATATTGTTAAGATGATGCTTGATGGAAATCTTGATATGTCTCAACTTGATTCATATCGTGTATTGTGGTTCTGTCAGGATGTCAGAAAAGGTCAGGCTGCTTATGCTGCAAAATTAGACGAGCAAGCTGCAGCAATAATTGCAGAAGTGTACACCGTCCATACAATGCTAAACTCCTTAAATACAGATAATGGAAAATCTTTTGCAGATAATTACCAAGCATTGTCCAAGGAAAATCAAGCGCTTGTTACAAAGTTGATTCCTGATATTGCAACAGTTCTTGCAGATGCAAACTTTAAGTTAAAAATGGCATCAAAAACTGTTGCGCTTGTAACTGCAAAAACAATTGTTGATGCAATTACTGCATGGGGTATTGATAAAAATGCAGACGGTACACCAAATACAGATGGTGCTGCCCTTAAAGACGAAATGTTGAAAATCTTAAGTGGTGATCCAAACAAGCTTCAGTTAAGCGCTCTTCAAGTAAAACTTAATGTGATTTTTGAACAGAAAAAAGTTGAAATGGAAGGCCAGCAAAAAGCGTATGATAAAGCTGTTTCTACAATGGAAGCGACAATTGAAGATACAAAAAAACAATTGGCAGATGCTGTTGCAAACGGACAAAAAAATCTAGCAGAAGCTGCAGCAGAGCTCAAAAAGCTAGAAGATGAAAAAAATCAAAAACTTGCTGAGCAAAAAGATCTTGCTCAAAAGCTTAGTGATCTGATTGATTCTGGTGCTGCATCAATTTCTGGATTGAAGCTTAATATTGCAAGAAAGCAGTCAAACCAAGAATCTCAGTCAAAAATGCTGAGTGCATTACAAACTCGTCAAGCTAAAATTAAAGCTCAAATTGCAGCAACAAGAACTGCTGTTACTCAAGGTGTTGCAGATCTTGGTACCTTGCAAGCTCTTCTTGCTGAAGATGATAACTTAACTAGAGTGTTTGAGTACCTTCCATACATCTTGCCACTTGCTGTAAAATTTGATGCAGATGGTAATGCTGTGATCGCAGGTAAGCAGTTAGATGACAAAGGCAAGCTTGTTTCTGTAGGTCAAGATCAGATTGGTGCTTCTGAGTCAATTACGATTTCTTACAACGATCTGCAAAATGGTCAAATGTTGTACATAAATCCAGCTTCAGTTACAGCTGATGGTTCTGTGATTATGACATCGGCAAACAGATTTGATCCTGCTGCTAGACTGCAAGTTGTAAACCAAGCTAATAACACTGTAAGTTTTGAGTTTAATCAAAATGACAAGCGCATGGTGCTCGTACTTGTTAAGAGCAGCAAGCCGTACGATCTTCCACCAGCAGTACAGCCTTATGCTCCGCAAATTGGTAACTATGATGTTAAGTTTGTAGCTGTAGACAAAAATGCTACATTATCTGATGAGCAGAAGTTCTATGCAGAAGGCTTAGCAACACCGGTTTCAAATGAATCTATAATTATCAGAACATGTTCATCCGCAAACAATTACGCAAACGATATGCTTGGATACTTAAGTGTTTCTGAAGTTGAAAAAGGCAAGTTCGCTCTTGTTTATAAGCCTTGGGTTTCAGATGAGTTTCATAAGCGCCCAGGATTTGGAGAAACTACATTTGTCATTTCTCAACTTGATTCTGCAAGCAAGAGTAATGAAGCGTCACTTCTAGCAACGCTTGAACAATTTGCAACTCTGGATAAAACAAAAATTGTAGATGCCAATAAAGGTTACACGGCATACGACAAAGCATTTGCAGATTTCTTAGCATCATTTCCTGGTCAGCTATCAAAAATCTACAAAGGAATGCCAGAGTTTCATGACTTTGCAATTTTGATTAATGATTACACTGAGCTTAGAGCTTCAAAATCTATGTTTACTCCAAAAGATTTGGCTCAGATTAAAGAATTTGTGAAGTTGTTTGGGACATATATTTTTGCTGCAGGCGAAGACTCAAATCTTCCAAAAACATCTGCCGGATACAAGCTGCTGTTTGGTCAAGTTGATGAAAAAGGAAACCCAGTTCCAAACACAGGACTGATTAATAAAGAAGAGATCAAAGAAGCTGTAAAACTTGAAGATGGTGATTATGTTTCTCTCTTGATGAGCGATATGAGAGTCAGGGCAGACTTGGCCGCCGCAACAATTGAAAAACCTATCTTGCTTTCAGCAGACAACTCCTTGAGCAGAATGTCTAACATGCAGCTTGTTTTAGATGCTGCAAGTAAGAAATTTAGAATCTTAACGCATCCATCACTTGGAAGCTTTAAGCTTGTTGCAAACAACAACATGCTACTCTTCTTAGCGAAAGACTCAAATCAAGGTTCAGACTTGTTTGATCTTGCTGGTTCTGTAGATGCATTGCAAATTAAGTCTGGTGATTCTTTTGTTTCTTATGACAAAGATACAAAGAAATTTGCCCTTGTTTCTGATTCTGCTGCGGCTGCAAGCTTTAAAGCAAAAGCAAGTAAAAAGGATAGCTTTAGAGCTAAACTTGTAGATCTTGCGGGAGCGCCACAAGACTTCTATGGAAACGGAGTAGACAAACTTGCAATGGATGAGCTTAACAGAGATAAAACTGTTGCAACTCAAACATTTGCGGATATTTCTGAGTACATTCAGTCTAGTGTAAATGATCAGAATAAGGCTGATTTTAGCAAGGTTATTCAATCATTGATATACAACATTATGAATTCTGAATTTGCAAAAATTATCAGCAAAGATGCGATTAATAATCTCAACAACACTTTAAGCCTGTTTGCTCTAAATAATGCACAATACTTCTTGCTTAAAAATAGTGCGGGTCTGTATTTGCGTGTTGGTCAAGTTTACCAGACAGAAAAAACTGTTGTCGTAAACAACCAAACTCAAAATATCACAACATTTGATTTAATGTTTGTCCCTAGTTATGACTACGATAAAGGTTGTTTAGTTAAAATCATTCCAAATCCAAAAGTGTACGGAACTTATTTGCTTCAAATTCATCAGCCTGAAACAGGTGCAACATTCTTTGTTGCTGCGGATGACATCAATGTAAAAACGACAGATGGCGCAACTTCTCTAAGGCTTACAGCAATGACAGGAAGTGCTTCTAGTTATGACAAAGATCAGTCCATTTCGGATAAAGCAAACGAAACATTTTCAATTGAAGGCTCCATGGCTCAAATTGCAATCAAATACAACAATGGATATTTTGGAGTGCTTGATGATGGTTCTGTAAAAAGATTGGCAACAAAAGATAGTTCGGGTGCTGCATTTGCAAAAGCCGGTAATGTTTTTGCATTAACCGCTGTATCTGATTTTGAAGGCAAGTTGGTTCTTGCTGATATTGAGCAGATTGCAAACACTCTTTACAACTTAATGCTTGATCTAGATTCTTCAAAAGATGATGCTGCTGCTAAATCTGCAAAAGCTGAGCAAATAATGACTGCGTTCAAAAATGTTACTTGCGATGATTCTTCTGGTAAATTAATGTTGCGTCAAAAATGGGTTACTAGAGGGCTTGTTGGAATAGCAACTCAAGAAGACAAGGGGATTTACTCCGTTGCAGATGTTCTTTCATACATTATTGATGATTTTAAATATGAAAAGCGTAATAACAAGGGAATCAACTTTACACCAGCAACAACGCAATTAATTACTGCATTAAAAGATGTGTTTGTCATCAAGGACTTCATGTCGATTAAAAAGGAAAATATTGACAGAGTTCTCTTCCCAGAAAATCTTGATATTGCAATCTTTATGAATAACAACCAAAAAGATCTTGCAAAATTAAGACCTGCGATATTGAGTCTTGTCTCCTTTATTGCTGGAAGAAGTGTTGAGTTTGCTGATGCAACATCAATCAACATCAAAGACTTTGATGCAACATTGATCCGCACAGACATGTCTGATGATGTTAGAAAGATGTTCGAGCTTAGATTCCAAGGCATGATGAGCTCAGGATTTATTATTGCTCCAGAAGCGAAAGAATTTGTAACAAATATGTATTACAAATTCCGTCCTGATGTAAAAGTTTCTGACGCTGCAGCAAAAGAAAAAGCTGCGAAACCAAAAACCTATGGAGATTTAGATCTTTACGACAAGTTGGAGTTGGCTGAAAATATGGTTTCCGGTCATTACAAAGATCTAACAGGTAAGATGGTTATTGGCAAAAATATTGCAGAAGCAAAAACAATCCTTGCAACCATTTCAGATGCTGATATATCAGCACAACAAGACGCTCCTTCCTACAAAGCCTGGCTTGGTTACATTCAAGATGAAATTCAAGCAGAAGAGAGACCTAAGATGTCTGCAGGATCTCTGCAAGGATTTACACTTGGAAATACTGGGGCATTTTCCTTCTCCGGGTTTGGTGATAGCGCTGCAGGATTTGGTGCTGCTCCTGTAACAACAACCCCGGCAACAACAACTACAACTGCTCCAAAAACTCCAGCAACAGCCTTTGCAGGTGTTGAATAAAATAATTTGTGTACAACAAAAGGGTTTGGCGAGAGCCAAGCCCTTTTTTATTTTTAAAGTTCAAAGATTTTTGATAGCTCATAAATATGTGAAATTCTTGTAACATCTGAGCCAAACTTTTGTTTTTCTTCTTCTTTTGATCCGGCGCTTCCTAAAACAATATTTTTAATTCCAATTTTTTGTGCACTTTTGACTATTTTATCTAAGCCAAAAACAGGAGGTCTTATCCTGCCATCTAGAGAAACTTCTCCTGCAAAAATTGTGTGCGGAGGGATTGGCTTTTTCATAAGAGAGCTGCTAATTGCGCTTAAAATTGCTAAATCGTTTGAAAGATCAGATTTTTTAATGTTTCCGCGAGTTTGAAAAAATAAGTCCATTTTCGAAATATCTAACTTAAGATATTTCTCTAGAAGTGCTGCTAAAATTAAAACTTTTTTGAGATCGGGTCCTGTTACAAGTCTTGCAGGAATTCCGTTGCCATAGTTTGGCACCGTCAGGGCTTGAAATTCTGTAAGCAAGCATCGAGATCCTGCAAATGAAAGAGAGTGTGCGCAACCAAGACTATTTTTATTTTGTCCTGATAAAATTGTTTCATTAAAATTTTTTATCTCGGCCAGCCCGCTTTCGGTGAGCTCAAAAAAACCAACCTCATCTATGCATCCAAATCTATTTTTGATAGCAGATAAAATTTTGCGGTGACCCTCTTCATCGTTTTGTAAATAAAATACAGCGTCAACTAGATGCTCTAAAAGTTTTGGACCGGCAATTATTCCTTCTTTTGTGATGTGTCCTGTCATCAAGATTGCGCAATTATTTTTCTTTGCGGCATCCATGAGCTGATGAGCCATTTCTTTTAATGCAGACGTTGTTGAAAAGTTTTGTTCGGCTTCATTTGAAAGCCTACAATTTTGCAAGGAATCAATTATTACTAATGATGCTTTTTCTGCTTCAATTATTGCGATGATCTCTTCAAGTTTGGTTGTATCGCTAAATAGCACGTTACTGTCGTGCAATCCAAGCCTATTCATGCGCAGTTTTATTTGAGGCAAAGATTCTTCTGTAGAAAAGTAGATGACTTTATTATTTTCAGAGCATTTGTGAGCGATTTGCATCATCAACGTTGATTTACCAACGCCAGGGTCTCCAGAAATAATCATAAATGAAGCAGGAAAAATTCCACCACCAACGACGTTATCCCACTCTTGAATTTTGCTTAAAATGCGAGTTTGTTCAAAAGAGCTTATTTCGCAAGATTTTTTTGGTTTTTCAAAATTGATTTGGCGATCTTTCTTTTTTGATTCTGATTTTTTTTCTACAAAGCTATTCCATGATTGGCAGTTATTGCATTTTCCTTGCCATTTTGCACTGATATTCTCACAGTTTGTGCATATGAACATATTGATTTTTAAGCTAAAATATTACATCAAGCTTTTTTAGTTTAGCAGATTTTAAAAACAGTTCACAAAAACCAGGACTCTCCATATTTTGTTTTAAATTTTTGTATGCTATGAATTATTTTTCAAGTTGATTGAAATTTATGCTCTCTGTTTTTTTTCCACTAATTTTATCGATTGTTTGTCTTTTGATAAGCGCATTTTGTGCATTTGTTGAAACTGTATTTACTTCTTTACGCTTGTACAAAATTTCAGAATTAAAGCGAACCATGGTTGGATATGAATCTTTTTTTAAGATTTGGGATCAGGCTCCAGATAGAATATTGATCTCGATTTTGCTTGTAAATAATGCTTCAGACATTATTGGATCAATTGCGCTGTCAAAGTTTATGGAAAATTGCCTCGGATCTCTTGGTTTATTGATTGGTATTGCGCTTTCAACTTTTATTACGATGTTGGGTGGAAGTATTTTGCCAAAGAGTTTTGCAAGGCAGCTTGGAACTACAAATTTTGCCTTCGTTTTAAAAGTATTGTCGATTTTTTTGAATCTTTTTGGCTGGTTGGTAGATTGTGTTTTTTATCTTTCACAAAAAAGTATTTTGTTATTCTTCAAAGATATCAAAGAAGACACTAATGATGAAGTTTCTGAAAAAGAAGTTGAGTTTTTAATAAGATACGGAAAGCAGAAGGGTATTTTGTCCAGTAAAAAATCTGAGCTATTAAAAAACATCTTAGATTTGGAGCTAAAAAGTGCTTTTCAAATTATGGTAGATCGAAAAGATGTTTTTATGCTTTTTTCTGACATGACGGCTTCTGAAGCCTTACAAGCGATGAGTAAGGTTGGTTTTTCAAGAGCTCCTGTGATTGATGCATCTCAAGTGAAAATTGAGTCTGAATTTGCAGGTGAAAGTGAAAAAAAAAGCAAGTTTGTAGGAATGGTGCATTACAAAGACTTGTTTGCAGCTTCTAATAAAGATTCGTCATTAACGGTAGGTCAATTTGTTAGATCTGTTCTTAATTTTTCATTAAATGACAAATTAATTGATTGTTTAAAAGCTTTTATTCAGCACAAGCTTGTCATGGCATTGGTTGAAGATGATAATAAAAATTTTTTAGGTTTAATCACCCTTGAGGATGTTTTGGAAGAAGTTGTTGGCGAGATCAAAGGAGAGTTTGAGCCAATAAAAAATAAATATTCTATCGCGGCTGATGGCGGTTACATTTTAGATGGTTCTTTAGACCTAAGCTCTGTGTCAGAGCTTTTAAACATTTCTTTTGATACCCTTGATTTAAATCTGCATGATTTTATTGTAAGTAAGCTGCAAAGGGATCCAGCCGTGGGGGATTTTGTTGTTTTTGGTAAATACAAGTTTGAAGTAGTTTTTGTCAACAAATTAAAAGCTGTAAAAGTGGCTGTTTTTGCAGTTTTTTAATTATCTTTATAATCTGGCTATAAATACCTTTCTTGAAGCGCTTATTGTTGAAAAATGCTAAAAAATTTCGACCTGATAAGAAGTTTGTTTAAAAAGTACCGTTTTTAGAAAAAAAAGAGTTGATCCAATATTTTTAAGTAAAATCCTAGATTTTTTGTAATCTTTAAGACAGGTAATTAATTCCCTAAAATAGTTTTTTATGATAAACAAGAAGATTCTTTTGATTGCTGTATTTTTTACCAGCCAAGCGCATTGTTTGGAATTTTTGGATGATTTGATGGAAAATAGATGGTTCAAAAGAACTGTAACAACAGGTCTTGTTATAATCTCTGCCTATCTATTTAAGAAGACCGTTTTCGATCTGGCGAGAAAGAAGTTTTCTGACGCGGAGAAAAAAGAGGAAGAGTTGACCTCTGCGAAGTTTTAATTTGTTTGTAAGTTGTTGTTGTTGTTTTTAATTTTGGATATTTTATGAAATTGATAAGTCCATTTTTCGCGCTGCTAATAATTTCTAATTTTGTATTTTCAAAAAGCGAAAAAATAATAAAAAATAAGCAAGATTTTAATGCTCAATCAACTCAAGTTAATAAAAATATTAAAACTGCTTCACAAGATTCTAAAAAACCATCCGAAACCGTGGCTCCGAGCGGGGAAAAAATAGATTTTAGTGGAAATAGCAAAGAAGCTTTAAAAAAGTTTACAGAATATCATGATGCTTTGGTAGACGCCTTTCCTGAGGCGCCAAAATCTAAATTGATTCAATATTCATTGAACGCATATGTTAAGCTTAGAGTGATATTTGCGATGATGGGTCTTGCTAGCATTTGGGTTTTTCGAAAAGATGTTCCTAAGTGGTTTTGTCGTTTAGGAAAAACGCTCATTTCTGGGCGAAGCAGCATTCCGTTACTTTGAGGATATTTTCTTTATCATTTCGCGTAGCTTTATAGCCTTTTGAAAATCCTTGTTTTCTGCTGCTTTTAACATCTCTTTTTTTAGTTGATCTACAGAAAAGTTTTTAAACTCTTCAGAAGACATATCTCTTTTTGATTTTTTTGTTTTTACTTGGCTTGGTGTTACAGCGATGCTTCTAATCACCGTTCTTTCGGTGTTTTTAGGGTCGATGTTATTTTGCTTGTTGTGCTTTTGTTGGATTATCCTTCTTCTAGATGTTTCAGATAGAGCCTTTTGCATAGAGTCTGTGATTTTATCAGCGTAGAGAAAAACGGAGCTTGAGGTGTTTCTTGCTGCTCGGCCGATTGTTTGAATAAGTGATCGTTCATTACGTAAAAAGCCCTCGATATCAGCATCTATGATCGCCATAAATGCTACTTCTGGAAGATCTAGGCCCTCCCTTAACAAATTTATTCCAACCAAAGCTTCAAACTCTCCGGCTCTAAGTTTGTTCAGCAGCTCGGTTCTTTGCGGCGTTTTTATCTCGCTGTGCATGTAGCAGACTGCTATTCCTTTTTTTTCTAAATATTTTGCTAGCTCTTCTGCAAATTTTTTAGTTAAAACCGTAACAAGGCTGCGATAGCCTGTTTTTGAGGTTTCTTTTATCTTTTCCACAAGGTGTTGCAGCTGGTTTTCTCTTGGGTGAATAAATATTTCGGGATCCACGATTCCGGTGGGGCGTATGAGCTGCTCTGCAACGACAGGGCAGTGTTTTGTTTCGTAAGGACCTGGAGTGGCAGAAACAAAGACTACATTGTTAAAAAACTTTTCTGTTTCAGAAAACTGTAGCGGACGGTTGCTTAATGCAGTGGGCAATCTAAATCCGAAGTCAACCAAAGACTGCTTGCGGCTTTGGTCGCCTTTGTACATTGCGTTGAGCTGAGGAATGGCGATGTGGGATTCGTCGATTATAAAAAGAAAATCTTTATCAAAGAAGTCTAGTAGGCAAAAAGGCCTACCATTGTCTGTGCGATTGTCAAAATAGCTGGAGTAGTTTTCTATCCCATTACAATATCCTGTGCTTAGCAGCATGTTGATATCATGAGTCACCCTTGCCTTGAGCCTTGCTTTAATAACTGGGTCATCGATCTGTGCTAATCTTTTCTCAAGATCGTCTCTAATTTGCTGAACAGCTCCTTGCAGGCGGTCTTTAGGCGTTACAAAATGTTTTGCGGGAAAAATGAAAATGTTGTCGATTTCAGAAATCAGCCTAAATTCTTTTTTATCGATCAAACTTATTTTTACAATTTCGTCAGCCTCAAGCTCAAAACTAAGAAGCTGCTGAATATATGGAACATTTATTGTAACTTTGTTTCCCATGACTCTAAATTTGCCACTTTCGAGCTCTACATCATTTCTTTCGTATTGCATGTCTATTAATGCAAGCAAGAAATCTCGGCGGGAAATTTTTTGGCCCAGAATAAATTTAGAAGACATGTTTTTAAAATCTTCTGGGTTGCCAAGAGAGTAAATTGCTGACACAGAAGCAATAATTATTGTGTCTTTACGATTTAGAAGGCTCGCTGTAGCTTCAATTCTTAGTCGTTCTATTTCTGTGTTTATTTTAGAATCTTTTGGAATGTATGTGTCTGTTGAAGGTATATAAGATTCTGGCTGATAATAATCAAAGTAACTGACAAAGTAGCAAACCTTGTTTTCGGGAAAAAATTTATAAAACTCCTCGAACAGCTGAGCCGCTAGAGTTTTATTTGGTGATAATATTAAAACTTGCTTACTTTGTTGCTCGATAAGATTTGCGATAGTAAAAGTCTTTCCAGACCCCGTGACACCAAGCAGTAATCTTTTAGTTGCTTCATTCTCAACAAGCTTTTTGATGGCTGTGGGTTGATCACCTGTTGGTTTAAACTCAGAGACAAGGTTGAAAATCTTTTTCTGCATGCTTGTAAAAACTACTAAAACAATCTTTTATAGAAGATAGCATCTTTGAAAAGCTTTTGCCAACTCGCTAATTTTTTAAAATGATCCGCTATTTATTAATTTTTATTTTTATGTAGACTTAATTAACCAGTTTTTGAAATAGCCGCATTGATAAATGTTTGATTTTTTAATCGATCACGTATCTATAATGCTAGATTCAAGATGCTAATTTTTTTATGTATTTATCTATTAGACCGTCTGAGCTCAAAAGAGCTGTTGAAGCCTCCGATTTGCCTGTTTTGGTTTATTTTTATACTTCCTGGTGTACATCTTGTAAGAAAATGGCTCCCGAGTTTGAAGCGCTAGCTAGTGAGCTAGAGGGCCTGTATAAATTTATAAAAATATCCACTGAAGACAACGAAGAAGATGAGAGCATTGTTCAACACAATGTAAGCCTTGTTCCGATGATTATATTTTTTAAAGATAACGTTGAAGTTTCTAGGGTAATTGGGTACAGAAATAGAGAAGAAATTAAAGATGTAATGGCAAGGGTCTTTCATCTTTAAAATAAAAGACCCCTGATAATTGATTACTTAGAAGTTTTGTTGCTAGCTTTGCCAGCCGTTTTCCAAGGATCTTGTCTGTTCCCTGAATTATGGTTGGCTTTTTTTTGGCTACCCCCTAAATTTCCAGAGCTTTTTTTGGAACCCACGTTGCTAGAGTTCCAAAGATTCGTGCTATTGCGGCTTTTCCTGTGATCTGATAAGGATCCTGCAGATTTTTTAGCGCTACGGCTTTTAGAGTGAGCTCTCTTTGCGCTTTTGTGGTGCATTGCATGAGCAGCTGGAGCTGCATTTGCAGGAGCACTAACAACTTTCATAGGAGTTCTTTTTTTAGCGGAAGCTTTTTTCGCGGCTGCTTTACGAGGAGCTGCTTTTTTAGCTACAGATCTTTTAGAAGAAGCTTTTTTCGCTACTTTTCTTTTAGAAGAAGCTTTTTTAGCAACAGCAGCTTTAGGAGCAGCTACTTTTTTAGCAGCAGATCTTTTAGATGCAGCTTTTTTAGCTACTTTTCTTTTTGGAGCAGCGACTTTTTTAGCAGCGGTTTTTTTTACAGCCTTTCTTTTTGGAGCAGCCTTTTTAGCAACAGCTCTTTTTGCTGTAGCTTTTTTAGCAACTCTTTTTACAGTTTTTTTTGCTGTTTTTTTAGCAGCTGTTTTTTTTGTAACCATTTTTATTCCTTATCTTTAGCCAACTTGTTACGCTGACGCTTCGACTACAACTACATAGTAGCACATCTGTAAAGACAAATGTCAAATAGTCAATGATAAATTTTTATTTTTTTCTTGCATCTGGGTTTTAAATTTTTTGAATTGTAAGAGATTTTGAAAGGCGTAAATTCTGTGTGATGAAGCAGTTTTTTGTGTTTATTTTTTTATTTTAAGTTACACTTTAAAAGATCCGATTTTTCTTCTCAAGATTTTGAATAATTCAATTTATTTTTTACAAGTTCGACTAATTTCAAGTTGGCAAGAACCTTTGTGGTATTCCTGCTTTTCAGAGGGTGATGTAGAAAAATTGAAAAAACAAAATTTGAAAATAGTCTTGGTTCCATTTAAAACAAAACTCCTGTTTGCAGTTGTTTTGCAAATAACTCAAATAAGGCCTGTCATCGTAAGATTTGGAAAAAAAAGTTTAGTTAAAATTCGCTCAGTCCAAAGAGTTTTTGACACTCTTTTTTCCGAGCAAATGAACAAATTTATAAATAAGCTTGCAGGGTTTTATGGAATTGATGTTCAACCAATTTTAGAAAAAACTTTATCGTTATTAGCACCGCTAGACCTAGAGCCTGCTGCTTGCAAAGCTCTGAACGATAATGTTTCGGAGCCTTCTGCAATCTCTCTTACAGTCGATCAGGAGCATGTTTTTAATCAAATGTCCTTACTTTTAGACGAGCAGAAATTTAACTCTGCGTTGTTGTTTGGGGTGACCGCTTCTGGCAAAAGTGAGATTTACTTATCTCTTATTTTAAAGGCTTTATCTGCAGAAAGTGGTTCTGCAATTTTTCTTGCCCCAGAGGTTTCGCTTGCAATTAACTTTACAAATTTTTTTAAACAGCGTTTGCAGGGTTATGGGTTTAAAATATTTGGTTTGCACAGCGCAACTACCAAGCAGGAAGAAATAGAGCTTTATCAGGCTTGTCTTGCAGGGGGCAATGTTTTGTTGATAGGTGTGCATCTGCCCATTTATTTTGATCTTCCAAATTTGAAATTAATTATTATTGACGAGGAACACGAAGATTCTTTTACGGATGTGTCTCAACCTTTTATAGATCACAAGCTGGCATCTTTTTTAAGAGCCCAAACAAGTGAGAGCTTACTTTTGCTTGGGTCTGCTACGCCAAGTGCATCTTCTTGGAAGCTTGCCAAAGAAGGTAAAATTAAATCATTTTCTTTGACCAGTCGTTATGCTGGAGCGGTGCCATCGTTTGAGGTTGTTAAGCTAGATTTTGAAGACAAACCATTTTGGCTAAGTCATCGACTAAAATTAGAGCTAAAAAAGAGAGTCTTTGCTGGCCAGCAAGCGATACTTTTCCTCAACCGCCGAGGTTATAGCGGTTTTGTTCAATGCAAAAAGTGTAGAGAGATCGTATTTTGTAAAAACTGTTCTGTAAGTTTGACTTTGCACAAGAATCAAAGCGGTTTTGAATTGTTGTGTCATTATTGCGATTTTAAAATGAGCTTAATATCCAAGTGCCAGTGTGGTGGTCAGGTTTTTGTTAACAAAGTTTTGGGTATTGATCAGGTCGTAGAAAAGCTAGAAAAACTGTTTCCCGATTTTCGCATTTTAAAAGCAGATCAAGCTGCTTCCAAGCGTAAGGATTGGGGACAAAAGCTTTTAGATTTTGCTCAAGGCAAATTTGATATTTTGGTTGGGACAAAAACAATCACGAAAGGTTATCATTTTCCAAAAGTCTCGATGGTTGCGTCTTTGTGGGCGGATTTAGATTTTTCATTTCCAGACTACACCTCCAGAGAGCGTGCCTATCAACAACTTTTGCAGCTCGCAGGGCGCTCGGGCAGGGGAGCTTTTGCCGAAAGTGGGCTTGTTTTGATTCAAGCTTTTAATCCAAACATTTTACCAGAAAAACTCGGCGAAGAGTTTTATCCGCAATTTTTGGAGGAAGAGCTTTTGTCTCGACAAATGTTTGGTTATCCTCCGTACTCAAAGCTGGCTGAAATAACAGTCTGGAGAGACTCTGAAGATGATGCTATCCAAGATGCTTCAAAGATTAAGGTTCTACTGGCTAAGAATATTGATCAGAAAGATTTTATGGTTTTAGGTCCAGCTTTGCCTCCAATTTTCAAGATTCGAAATCAGTTTGGCCGCACCCTGATGTTTAAAATATACAATCAGGATGCGCTAGCTATTTTTGTCAAAAATCTAAAATTAGTTAGAGACCAATTTGCGCCTTCTGTAAAAATATTTGCTTAATTTTTAAACAATTTTTCCACCCAAGATGAGACTTTGCTTGCAGCTTGGCAGATTAGCGTTCCAAGCCCCTTACATGAAGGCTGGTTTTTGAGAGTTTGATAATTCTTTTCAGCAAATTCCCAATTTGCGATGTTCCAAAAAATGTCGATGTACTTTGATCGATTATTACGATGGTCGATGTAGTAGGCATGCTCCCAGACATCGAGCGCAAGAAGGCATTTTTCGCCATCGCGAAGAGGTGTATCAGCATTTGGGGTAGTTTTGATAGCAACTTTGTTGTAATTGTCTAAAATTAGCCATGTCCATCCAGAGCCAAAAACAGACATTGCTGCAGCAGAAAATTTTTTTTTGAACTCTTCAAAAGAGCCAAATTCTTTGATGATTTGTTCTAACAGTTCTCCTGCTGGCTCTCCTCCACCATCGGGGGATATGCTTTCCCAGTAAAAATTGTGATTCCAGACTTGACCAGCGTTATGAAAAATTGGTTCATGCAGCGGTGATTGTACTACAATCTCTTCCAGAGTCATTTCTTCGAACTTGGTTCCTTTGATAAGCCTGTTTAAATTATCGACATAAGCCTTGTGATGCTTGTTGTAGTGATAATTCATTGTTTCTTCGGAGATGTTTGGAGCAAATGAGCTTAACGCGTATAAAAGCGTTGGTAATGAGTGTTGCATGAGTTCCCCTTTTTGGGTGACAAGTTTTCAATGCTTGTCTTTGTTTTATAGGAAAAATGAAAACCATGCAACTTTGTTAAACTATTTGGCTAGAGACTTGTTTTGCTTGATAAGAATTTATTTTACCGAACTCAACAAGCTCTTTTGTGTCGGGGAAGTTACTTCTTTTTGGAGGACAAATCAATAGACCTTGAAATAACGAAGTGCTAAATGTAATCAAAATAAAAAGTTTAATACTCATTTTATAATTTATTTGTTAGATAGCAGCACTCGAACCATAACCGATTTCTGAATATTAGAACAATTTTTGGTGGTTATTCTGGCTTTGGGGATGTTCTTCGCATGCAGATTTATACCGCCTGCCGGCCGAAGCTTTATGCGAAGGCTGGAGAGGGTGGGATGGATTCAAAACTGACGTTTTTCACCGCAAGGGCAAGTTGATCACTTGTCTATTTCGAACCCAGGATGGGTTCTCATCCCAAAAGATTGTTGGGCTTACCGAAGAACGGAGAG
>JACCDG010366285.1_pt1 | contig 31331 bp, 22 predicted proteins | sample 7442471 | NCBI WGS metagenome assembly JACCDG01 (sample SAMN15323444, study PRJNA562643) | freshwater metagenome | isolation source: river surface water | place: USA:Blue River Watershed | collected 2017-08-17 | reverse complement strand
CCGTGTGAGCGAAGCCAACGCCCATGAGCTGGTCTACGGCTACGCCGCCGGCCTGGACATGACCCGCCGCGACCTGCAGCTGGTGGCGCGCGACAAGGGCCGCCCCTGGGACACCGGCAAGGACATCGAGCAAGGTTCGGTCTGCCCCGAGATCGTGCCCATGCCCGGCGTGGTGATCGAGCACGGCACCATTGCGCTCGAAGTCAATGGCGCCACCAAACAGTCGTCCAATGTGGACAAGCTGATCTGGAACATCCGCGAAATCATCGCCGACCTGTCCACCTACTACCACCTGCAGCCCGGCGATCTGATCTACACCGGCACGCCCGAAGGCGTGGGCGCTGTGGTGGCGGGTGACAAGATCACGGGTCGCGTCGAAGGCGTGGCTGAAATCGCCCTGAACATCGGCCCTGCCGAATAACCGACTGCGAGCAGCCACCATGAAGCTCTACAACTTCTGGCGCAGCGGCACCTCGCACCGCACGCGCATCGCACTCAACCTCAAGGGCATCCACACCGACTACGTGGCGGTGCACCTGGCCAAGGAAGAGCACCTGAAAGACGCCTTCAAAGCCGTCAACCCGCAGCAGCTGGTGCCCGCGCTGGACACCGGCCACGAGGTGCTGATCCAGTCACCCGCCATCATCGAATGGCTGGAAGAAAAGTACCCCACGCCCGCACTGCTGCCACAGGACGCCACAGGGCGCGCGCGCGTGCGCGCCCTGGCGGCCATCGTGGGGTGCGACATCCACCCGATCAACAACCGCCGCATCCTCGAATACCTGCGCAAGACCTTTGGCGCCAACGACGACGCCATCAATGCCTGGTGCGGCACCTGGATCAGCGCCGGTTTTGACGCCTACGAAGCGCTGCTGGCCGCTGATACGCAGCGCGGGCGCTTCAGCTACGGCGACGCACCCACCCTTGCCGACGTGTACCTGATTCCTCAGGTGGAGAGCGCGCGCCGCTTCAAGGTGGACCTGGCGAAATGGCCGCTGATCATGGCGGTGGAGCAGGCCTGCATGGCACTCGAAGCCTTCCAGAAGGCGGCTCCTGGCCAGCAGCCCGACGCGGTGGTCTGAACCCGGCGGCTGCGTCCGCTCTGAGCCCCGGCGTGGCCGGGGCTCAGGCGAACATTTCGGTATCGACTTCGCTGTTGCCCTGGGCGTTGTAACGCTCGCCCACCACCGTGCGTTGGTTGATCAGCGCTTCGACGCGCGCGATCAAGCCCGCGTCCAGCTGCACGTCCACAGCGCCCAGATCGTCCAGCAGGTGCGCCACCGAGGTGGTGCCCGGGATCGGGATGATGTCGGGGCCTTTGTGCAAGAGCCAGGCCAGCGCCAGCTGGGCTGGACTGCAACCGGCCTCCTGCGCCAAAGCGTTGTAGGCAGGCAGCAGGCGGCGATTGGTCGCGTAATTTTCAGGCGCAAAACGCGGCATGGTGCGGCGGATGTCCTTGGCGTCCAGCTGGGCAACATCGAGCTCGGCACCGCACAGGAAACCACGCGCCACCGGGCTGAAGGCCACAAAAGCCACGCCGAGCTCACGGCAGGCCTGCAGCACGGCGATTTCGGGGTTGCGGGTCCACAGCGAGTATTCGGTCTGAAGGGCGGCGATCGGATGGACCGCATGCGCCTTGCGCAAGGTGCTGGCGGAAACCTCTGACAAACCGATGGCCTGGATCTTGCCCGCACGCACCAGATCGCTCAGCGCTCCCACGCTGTCTTCGATCGGCACTTTCTTGTCCCAGCGGTGCAGGTAATACAGGTCGATCACATCGGTCTGCAGGCGGCGCAAGGAGTCCTCGCAGGTTTTCCGGATCGTCTCTGGACGGCCGTCGATCACACGCACCAGCTTGCCATCGCCCGGGTCCACACCCTGCATGCCGCATTTGCTGGCCAGTGTGAATTGGCGCCGGTACGGCTTCATGACCTGGCCGACCAGGGTCTCGTTGGCACCAAAGCCATACAAGGCGGCGGTGTCGAAAAAAGTCACGCCCTGGTCAAGGGCGCCCAGCAAGACACGTTCGGCCAGTTCGGCAGAAACCGGCTGACCGTAAGCGTGGCTGAGGTTCATGCAGCCCAGGCCAATGGCGCTGACGCTGAAGGAGGCAATTTGTCGGTTTTTCATGCCGACATCTTAGACGCTCAAGGGCCCAGCAGCGCCCACCGCCATGGCTTTCAAAGTACCGCCATGGACGGTGGATACCAATGCCAGCTTGTGCGTGAAAAAAGCTCAAACGTTGAAAACGCCCGCGTCCAATCCAGGCGTGGTCTTGAATTGCCAGGGGAACGGGGCGTCCGGCTGTTTTTCGGCAGGGTAATCATGGCCCACATCGATCATGACCATGCGGTTTTCCTCCCCTGACTCGTCCGAGGTGGCATCGATGCGCAAAGTCATCGCAGGGCGGTGTGCGGTTGCTGGCAAAGTGACCAGGCAAAAGCGACGGCACTGGCCACGAAGCACTTCATGATGAAACCCCATGAAATCCAGGCGGGATTTTTCGTCCAGAAAAGTCAGGAAGTTTCTGTGCTGGCATTGGGAACGCTGAATGTCCAGCATGATGGCGCCCGCCAGATTGATTTGGGTCACCAGACATTTGGAATTCAGGGTGATAAAACCCACCGGGGCAAAATCATAGGCATCGACATATTTCTGCAAATCCAGCTGATGGGATGGCGTGATTTTCTCGTCCGTATGGGTTGATGAATGATCGTAAAAATCTTCCGTGCAGTCGTTCAAATGGTTCAGGCGCTGTAAATACCGATCGGCATCGGACTTGATGCGACCGTAGCATTCACACACGCAATTGAGCAAACCCTCGCGGTTCTTGATGGTGATTTTTCCCCGGCTGTTGTGGATGTAACCAGCAGCCTGCAATTTGCCAGCGGCTTGCGTGATCGATTCACGGCGAACCCCCAGCATGTGCGCGATGGTTTCGTGGGTCACACTCAACTCATGGCTGTCCAGTCCATCGGCATTCCAGAGCATCCACTGACTGAGCCTCTCGCTGACGGAGTGGTGTCGGCTGCACACAATGCTTTGCGCCATTTGCGTCATCAGGGATTGCACATAACTCAAAGCGAGTTGTTTCAGCGGATTGCACACACGCAAAAAGTGCATGAACCGCTCGGCCGTCATGCGGTAGGCCTGCCCCGCGCACTGAATCTGGACACTGTGCCCCATCGAATTGCCCCCCAGAACCAGCGGCACACCGATCAGGCCACTGCGTCCTGTCAAGGCCAGTTCGGCCGTCTCGCCATCCGCGGTGGTTGACAGCAAGGAGGCTGTGCAAGTGGCCGGGAAATACACATGCTGCAACACATCGCCGCTTTCATAAATGACTTGCCCTGCAGTCAGATTCACCACATCCAGCATTTCCGTCACAGCATCGTAATCTGCCTCAGACAAGGCTCCCAAAATGAGATTGCGGCGAGGATTGCCATGTGCCGGGGCGCCTGGGGGCACAACCCGGGCATGGGATTTTGGGGTTGGGTATTGATGACGAGGCTCCTCCAGCAACGCCTGCAATTCGTGCTCGCTCAGGATTCTGGGCTGAATATGGTTTTTATTTTGCAATTGCGTCCACATGCTTTTCTCCAATTGAAAATGCCGCTGCAGGCTTTGCAGCAAGGCCGTGGACTCATGCTCAGGCATTCATGCATGCCAGTCGATTGATCTAACGGTCTGTTTTCATAAACCTTCGGATGTATACCGGGTCATTTTGAAAAATCACTGAAATTGATCATTTCCGAATAGCTTTATCCAAAGTTGTATCTCCCAGGCAAAGGGATCCATACCGCCGGACTAGAACAAGCGATCACCCCAAACACAACGAAAGCTCAATGGTCAAACCCTCTCCTAATCCAGAACATGACTGCGCTGCAAACCCGATGTCTGCAGTTCCGTGATCGGGAATCGGATCAACCGTGTCGACCCTGGCGTCGACCAACATTTGGAGAAAAAGATGAGCAAGAAAACCAGCCCGTTTGGCAAAGTCTTGTCGAAAAACAGCGAGGATGAAACATCGACTGAACTGCTCTACAGCCAGGTCACCGCACTGAACGCCAGCGAAACTGTCACTTCAGCAGCCAGCCCCATCACCTCAACAACAGCACAGGATGATCCATCGGGCACATCCAAAGAGTCGGCTGCAGCCACACCCCTGCTGAGCGCAGCCATCACGCCGGCCGCCGTCACCTACCCCAGCACCAGCATCAGCAAGGTCTACCAGCACTGGGCCGACGGCGATGCGGCCCGAGCGACCTCGCCGGAGTGGAACAACAACATCCTGTCCGACGGCAAATCCGACTATTTTGAAGGTGAAGTGGTGCCCCATGTCTACTTCTACAAGGCCAGCAATAACACCCCGCTGGTCAATGGCCAAAGCTATTCTTTCAACGTCACCTACAACCACTACCAGGCCAACACCAACGCCGGCGGATTTGTCTACATGACATCGCCAAACGCCAGCCGCAATACCAGCAGCTTTGCCGGTGGCGATGCACAAGCGGACAGCAGCTTCACCAATGGCGGCGGCATGCAAGGCAGCTTCTACACCGTCAATGCCAACATCACCGCCGTCAGCAGCGTGAGCTACCTCGGCAGCGCGGGCAGTTCGCTCGACGGCAAAGTCACCGTCACCTTCACCTACACCGGCCCCACCACCACCTCGGGCGGTGCCGAGATTCAGTACGGGTTGCTGATTGCCGCACCGGGCGATGTAACCGACCAGGGCAAGGGCATGACCGATGGCGCCAACGCCTGGACCGGAGGCTCGCTGCAAACCACCGTGGACATTGGCGGCAGTGGCGCCACTTCCATCCAGCTGGCACCCTCGGCCATCATCGTGGGCGAGATCAGCGGCATGAAGTTCAGCGACCTGGACGGCAACGGCACCCGCGACGCCGACGGCGTGGACAACGCGCTGGGCACGGCCGACGACGAAGTGGGCCTGGCAAACTGGAAAATTTTCATCGACAAGGACAACGATGGCGTGTGGGATGACGGTGAACAATTCGCCTTGACCGGGGCAGATGGCAAATACGCCCTCTCGGTGGTCCCCGACTCGGACCGCTCCGACGCGGACAACGATGCCTACATCGTTCGCGAAGTGCAAGTCAGCGGCTGGGTTCAGACCACGGCCAACCCGGCGCCCATCCTGATCACCGCGCTGGACCCCACCGAGTTGAACGTCGACTTTGGCAACATGCTGCAAATGCCGAGCCTGAACATCGTCAAGGAGGCGTCGGTGGAAGGCAACTTGGCCGATGCCGCAGGCGATGTCATCACCTACAGCATTTCGGTGGAGAACACGGGCAACCAGATGTTGACCGGCGTGACGGTCAGTGACCCCTTCATCAGCAACCTGACACGCGTCGAAGACGCCGCCACCGCCGACAACGAACTGGACGTGGGCGAGACCTGGTACTACACCGCCAGCCATACCGTCACCCAGGCCGAGATCGATGCCGGCAGCGACATCGTCAACACAGCCACCGCCGACTCCGACCAGACCGGCCCGGACACGGACGACGCGGCCATCCCTGTGGACGCCAACCCGATGCTGAACATCACCAAGGAAGCGCTGGTGGCAGGGGGCACGGCCAACTACGCGGGCGAGGTTATCAGCTACACCATCGCCGTGGCCAACATGGGCAACCAGACCCTGACCGAGGTCAGCGTGACCGACCCCTTCATCAGCGACCTGACGCGCATCGAAGATGCCGCCACCGCCGACAACGAGCTGGATGTGGGTGAAACATGGCACTACACCGCCAGTCATGTGGTGCTGCAAAGCGAGATCGACGCGGGCGGCAACATTGGCAACACCGCGACCGCCGACTCGCTGCAGACGGCACCCGACAGCGACAGTGCCTCTGTACCCGTGGAACAAAGTCCCGCGCTCAATATCACCAAGGACGCCAGCGTGGACGGTGGCTCTGCCGACCAGGTCGGCGAGATCATCAGCTACAGCATCGTCGTGCAAAACATGGGCAACCAGACCCTGACCGGTGTGAGCGTGACCGACCCCTTCATCGACGACCTGACCCTGGTCGCCGATGCCGCCTCTGCCGACGGCGAACTCGATGTGGGCGAGACCTGGCATTACACCGCCAGCCACACCGTGACCCAGTTCGAGATCGACACCGGCGCCAACATCGTCAACACCGCCACAGCCGACTCCGACCAGACCGGCGAGGACACCGATGACGCCTCGGTGCCCGTCCTTCAGGCCCCCTCGCTCGCCATCGACAAGGCGATCACGGGCGTGACCGGCGGCAACGGCAACGGCAGCGTCGATGCGGTGAACGATGTGATTGGCTACGCGGTCACCGTCACCAACACCGGCAACCAGACGCTCAACCAGGTCACCGTGAACGACCCGATGACAGGCCTGACCATCTCCGGCGTGACCCTGACCCCGGGCGCGAGCGAGACCTACCTGACCAGCTACACCCTGACCCAAAGCGACCTGGACACCTACGGTGGCGGCGACGGGTACATCGAAAACACCGCCACTGCCGACGGTCTGGAGACCGCGTCGGTGAGCGACACCGAAGCCATCGAGCTTTTCGTGCGCTCGGCCCTGTCCATCGACAAGCGGCTGGTCGACATCACAGGCGGCAACAACAACACGGTGGCCGATGCCGTGGGCGACACCCTGAACTACACCGTCACGGTGAGCAACCTGGGCGTGCTGACCCTGACAAACGTCAGCGTGGTGGACCCGAGCAGCGGCCTGAATATCGCGGGCGTGACGCTGGCCCCCGGCGAAAGTCAGGTCTACACCACCAGCTATGTACTCACACAAGCCGACCTGGACGACAACGGCAAAGGCGATGGCTACATTGACAACACGGCCACAGCCGACGCCGACCAGACCGTGGCTTTGAGTGACACCGAGTCCACCGCCCTGCTGCGCACCGTGGGGCTGGGCATCGAAAAGTCAGTCACCAGCGTCGAAGGGGGCAACAACAACATGTTTGCCGATGCGGCGGGTGAGGTCATCCAGTACGCCATCCGCGTCTACAACGCGGGCACCGTCACCTTGACGGGCGTCACGGTCACCGACGAACTGACCGGGCTGAGCGAGAACGTGCCCGACCTGGCACCCGGCGCCAGTGCCACCTACAACACCAGCTACACCTTGCTGCAAGCCGATCTGGACAACAACGGCGGTGGCGACGCTCGCCTGGACAACACTTCGGTGGCCGACTCGGACCAGACCCTGGCGGTCAGCGACAGCGAGTCGGTTCAGTTGCTGGCCGTGCCCATTTTGTTTGTCAACAAATCGTTTGTGAACGTGACCGGTGGCAACGGCAATGGCGTTGCCGATGCCGTGGGCGATTCGCTCAACTACCAGATCGTGCTGGCCAACCCCGGCAATGTGACGCTGACCGACGTCTCCCTGACCGAAAGCCTGACCGGGCTGAACCTGACGGGCAAAACCCTGGCCCCCGGTGCGGTCGAGGTCTACCAGACCAGCTACATCCTGACCCAAGCCGATCTGGACAATAACGGCGAAGGGGACGGGCACATCGACAACCTGGTCGTCGCGGACAGCATCCAAACCAGTGCCAGCAGCGACAGCGAATCGGTTCCCGTGCTCAGCAGCATTGGCATGGCATTTGACAAAGACTTTGCGGGGGTGACGGGTGGCAATGGCAACGCGGTGGCCGATTTTGCAGGGGACGTTCTGAACTACAGCTTCACCGTCACCAACATTGGAAGCGTGACCCTCACCAACGTCAGCGTGGTGGACGACCTGACAGGGTTGAGCGAGATCCTGGTCTCGCTGGCACCCGGGGCCACGCAAACCTACAACTCCACCTACACCCTGCAGCAATCCGACCTGGACACCGACGGCGGTGGCAACCGCCAGGTGGAGAACTACGCCACCGCCGACACCGACCAGACCGGTCCGCTGGTGGACTCCGAAGGTGTGACCGTCATCTACGACGCGCAGATCGACCTGACCAAGTACGTCTCGGTCGATGGCGGCACCACTTGGGAAGATGCCAACACCTTGACCGGTCCGGTGCTGTCCGCGTCTGCAGGCATCAACCCGTTGTTCAAGTACACCGCCTTGAACAACGGCACGGTGACGCTGCAGGACGTCACATTGAGCGATGCCGTCTATGACCTCAATGGCAGCGACCCGGGCACCAGCTGGGCATGGGGTGATCTGGCCCCCGGTATGACCGCCGAGTTGATCTTTGAAGCAACGTTCTCGCCAGGACAGAACTCCGGCGACGCCACGGTGACCGCCACGGCCCTGTCGGCGGTGGTGGACATCGACAACGCCTACTACCTGGGTGTGTGATCCTAGGCCATCGCTCCCCCCGCTGGACTGTTGAACAACAGGCCATCAGGGGGAGCCATCGAGAGTCGGGTCAGTCTGAACAGACTGACCCGTTTTTTCTGCCCGATGAGCGGCATGCAAAGTCACTGGGAATCAAGCCTATCCGAAGGGATACGTCCACTGGCTATGCAAAACAGACCTTCCGTTGGATGTGCACACGAAAGAAAGAAAGCACCATGAGCTGGCTGCAAATCAGAAGTTTGCAGTTCCCGAACCGGGAAGGTCATCAACACAGGTCGGCTACCCATGTGGCTGACATCTGGAGTTCACCATGGCTAAGAAAAGCACATCAGGGAAAAACCCATTTTCTCGAGACACGCGCAGCGACGAGAGCAGCGAAGAATCGACCTCGCTCTACGGTCAAGTCAACGCTCTGGCCGGCCAAGGCAATGCCGTCGATTCCAGCCGCAGCGAACCGCAAGTCGCCGGCCCATCCGACCCGTCTGAAAAATGGATGACCGCAGCCCTTTCATCGCCCAGCGTCAACAAGGTCTACCAACACTGGGCCGATGGTGATGCCATGCAAGGCACATCGGCCGAATGGAACAACAACATCCTGTCCGAGACCAAATCGGATTACTTCGAAGGCGAAGTGGTCCCCCACGTTTTTTATTACAAAGCCAGCAACAGCCAGCCCCTGGTCAATGGCCAGAGCTACTCCTTCAATGTCACCTACAACTACTACCAGGCGAATACCAACGCCGGTGGTTTCGTGTTCATGACCACACCCGATGTGGACCGCGATCCGACCGATTTTGCAGGCAGCGCGCCGGCAGTCGACGGCAGCTTCACCAACGGTGGCGGCATGCAAGGCAGCTTCCAGACCGTGGACGCCAACATCACCGGCGTGAGCGATGTGACTTACACCACCCAAGGTGGCGGCACCATGGACGGCCATGTCACCATCACCTTTGTCTACACCGGCCCCACCACCCAAGACGGGGGCGCCGAAATCCAGTACGGCCTGATGATCGCCTCGCCCGGCGATGTGCCTGACCAGGGCAGTGGCCCGACCTTGGGCGCGACGGCCTGGACCGGCGGCTCGCTGCAGACCACGGTGGACATCGATGGCAAAGGCGCCATGTCGCTTCAGCTCATGCCTTCGGCCATCATCGATGGCGAAATCAGCGGCATGAAATTCAATGACATGGATGGCAACGGCCTGCGCGACGCCAATGGTGTCGATAACCTGACCGGCACTGCCGACGACGAAGTCGGCATGGCCGGCTGGACCATCTTCCTCGACCAAGACGGTGATGGCGTGCTAGATGCCGACGAGCGCTCTGCCGTCACCGACGCAGAAGGCCGCTACAGCTTCTCGGTCACGCCCGATGCCGACCCATCAGACCCCGACAACGACGCCTATGTGGTGCGCGAAGTCCAGCAAACCGGCTGGATCCAAACCACGCCCAACCCTGAAGGCATCGTGATCACCGCCATGCACCCCAAAGCCATGGACGTGGATTTTGGCAACCAGCAACTGATGCCCTCGCTCAACATTGTCAAAGATGCGTCAGTCCCCGGCGGAACGGCCAACGTGGTAGGCGAAGTCATCAGCTACACCATCACCGTTCAAAACACCGGCAACCAGATGCTCACCGGCGTCACGGTCAGCGATCCGATGATCAGCGATTTGACGCTCGTGGCCGATGCCGCGTCTGCGGATGGCGAGCTGGACGTGGGCGAAACCTGGTCCTGGACCGGAACCCACGTTGTGACCCAGGCCGACATCGATGCGGGTGGCAACATCGTCAACGTCGCGACCGCCGACTCCAACCAGACCGGCCCTGACACCGACGATGCTTCTGTCACTGTGGAGCAAACCCCGGCACTCAACATCGTCAAGGACGCTGCTGTCGCAGGTGGTACCGCCAACGCCGCTGGCGAAGTCATCGACTACACCATCAGCGTGCAGAACACCGGTAACCAGACGCTCACAGGCGTCACCGTCGCTGACCCGTTCATCAGCAACCTGACTTTGGTGGCCAACGCTGCCTCGGCCGATGGCGAGCTGGATGTGGGCGAGACCTGGTCCTACACCGCCAGCCACGTCGTCACGCAAGCCGAGATCGATGCGGGCACACCCATCGTCAACGTCGCGACCGCCGACTCCAACCAGACCGGCCCTGACACCGACGACGCCTCCGTGACCGTGGAGCAGACCCCTGCGATTGCGGTGGACAAGGCCATTGCCACCATCACCGGTGGCAACGGCAACACCTCCGCCGATGCTGCAGGCGATGTGCTCAACTACACCATCACCGTGTCCAACCCGGGCAACATGACCCTGACCGATGTGACCGTCACGGACGTCTTGACAGGCCTGAACATCGTGGGGGCGACCCTCGCACCCGGACAAAGTCAGACCTACCTGACCAGCTACATCCTGACCCAGCAGGACCTGGACAGCAACGGCGGTGGCGATGGCTACATTGAAAACACAGCCACCGCCGACAGCGCACAAACCAGTGACGTGAGCGATGTGGAACCCATCCAGGTGCTGCCGCGTGCATCTTTGGCTCTGAACAAAGTGCTGGTGGACATCACGGGTGGAAACGGGAACGCCATCGCAGATGCCGCAGGCGACGTGCTTGAATACACCGCCACGGTCATCAACCAAGGCACCGTCACGCTGACCGGTGTGTCGGTGGTGGACCCGACCACCGGTCTGAATGTGACGGGGGTGACACTGGCGCCCGGAGAAAGTGCCGTGTACAGCTCCAGCTACACCCTGACCCAGGCAGACGTCAACAGCAACGGCGATGGTGACGGGTACCACGACAACATCGCCTATGCAGACTCCGATCAGACGGCACAACTGTCGGATGCGGAATCCACACCCTTGCTGCGCACCATCGGGCTGGGCGTGGAGAAAAACGTCACCAGCATCACCGGTGGTAACAACAACGGGTTTGCTGACCAGGCAGGCGAGGTTTTCAACTACACCATCAACGTCTTCAACGCGGGTACGGTCACTTTGACCAACGTCACCGTCGTGGACGAACTCACCGGTCTGAGTGAAAACATCGCGTCACTGACCCCCGGTGCCAACCAGTTGTACCAGACCAGCTACACGCTGACCCAGGCCGATCTGGACAACAACGGTGGCGGCAACGGTTTCATCGAAAACTCCACCACAGTGGATTCCGACCAAACCTTGCCAACACAAGACAACGAGACGGTGCAGCTGATCAGGACCCCGGCCCTGTTCCTCAACAAGACATTCCTGAATGTCACGGGCGGCAACGGAAACAACCTGGTCGATGCCGTGGGCGATGTACTGCACTACCAGATCGTGGTGGCCAACCCCAGCAACGTGACCTTGACCGACGTATCGGTCAGCGAACCACTGACCGGGCTGTCAGTCAACGGCCTGACCCTGGCGCCTGGACAAATCCAGAACTACCTGACCAGCTACACCCTGACCCAGGCTGATCTGGACAACAACGGCGGCGGCGATGGCTACATCGACAACGTGGTCGTGGCTGATTCGACCCAGACAGCCTCAGTCACTGACATCGAATCGGTTCCTTTGCTGCGGAGCATCGGCATGGATTTCAACAAAGGCGTCCTGAGCATCAACGGAGGCAACGGCAACGCCCTCGCCGATGCCGCGGGCGATGTGTTGAACTATTTCTTCACCGTGAGCAACCCAGGCAGCGTGACCTTGACCAATCTGACGGTGGTGGACAACCTCACCGGCATGAGCGAGTCTCTGGCCTCGCTGGCCCCCGGGGCTACGGTGACCTACAACTCCAGCTATGTGCTGACCCAGGCCGACCTGGACAGCAATGCCGGAGGCGACGGAGTGCTGATCAACACCGCCACGGCCGATACCAGCGAAACACCCGCTTTCACCGACTCGGAAGGCGTCACGGTGGTCTACCAGCCCATCATTGACCTGACCAAGTACGTGTCGGTGGACAACGGCGTGACCTGGGACGATGCAAACGGGCCCACCGGTCCATTACTGTCGTCGGCCTCGGACATCGATCCGCAGTTCCGCTACACGGTGACCAACACCGGCAACATCTCGCTGGCAGACGTCACGCTGACCGATGCGGTGTATGACCTGAACGGCGCTGCGGCTGGCACCGCGCATTCGTTTGGCAACCTGGCGGTGGGTGCCTCCGCGGAGTTCATCTTCACGGGCGCCTCCTGGGCCGAGGGTCAGCAGTCGGGCGATGCCGCGGTGGCGGTCGCTGGCATGCCCTTGGTGCTGGACATCGACAACGCCTACTACCTGGGTGTCTGAAGGCACACAGCGACTGCCATCGTCCCCTTGATACCGGAAATGGGGGACGGACCCTGAACGGGCAAGCCTTGCGGCTTGCCCGTTTTTTACGGTCTACCGCATTGTCGGTAGCGCCACTATCGGTTTTCGAGGATGTCCGAAAACCCGCCCCTTTCTTAAGCTGTCTCACGAGGGTCGTACAGGCATTCTTGTTCCTGCACTTCGAGTCTTGGGATTTCAACCAGTTCAGGAGCTATATGCGCCGATTGACAACATGCACATGGTGCTTCGCAGCCATCCTGCTGCCCATGGGGTGCTACGCACAAAGCCTGAACGAGGCAGTCCAGATGGCCCTGGCCCAATACCCCAGCATCGCCTCGGCCCAATACAAGACCGAAGCGGCCAAGGCCGACATCACTCGCGCCAAGGGCGCCCATTGGCCGCAACTGTCATGGTCGGGAAGCTACAACGATTACCGCAGCAGTGCCCTGCCCAACCGCTGGATCCAGACACCGGTGCTCAATCTGAACCTGTGGTCTGGTGGGCGGATTCAGTCAGATGTCGAGCGTTCGCAGGCCCTGGCCAAAGCCAGCCGGAAACAGGAACAGGTCACGCGCGACGATGTGGCGCTGCTCAGCAGCGAGGCCTACCTGCAATGGGCCCACCACAGGCAGATGATGGACCTGGCCCGGGACAACTTGGGCACCCACGAAAAAATCCTGCGCGATTTTCAGACCATCACCCAGGTGGACCCCGGACGGCGCATTGACCTCAGTCAGGCGCAGGTGCGTTACGACAATGCCCAACTCGCTTTGCTCAGAGCCGAGATCGACATGCGCGTCTCCTCCGAGCGCCTTGCCCGCATGCTCATGGCCCCTGCGCCAGCGGAGCCCAGCGGGCTGGACTTCTCGCCTCCTGTGCCCTACACCACACTGGCCCAGGCCCAGGCAGAACTGGGAGATCAGCATCCGGTGATCGCCAGGCTCCTGGCGCAGCGCGAAGCTGCATTGGCGGGCGTGCGCTACGCCCAGGCGCAAAGTTCACCCACCATCAACCTCTCGCACGCCAAGTCAACCACACCGGGTCTGGCGCAGGGTGAATTCGTCACCCAGCTGCAATTGAACGTGCCCATCATCGATGGCGGGACCGCGCGCGGCGCCGTGGGCGTGGCTACAGGCAATTTGCAGGCACTGGAAGCGGATCTGGTCGAAACACGGCTGATCCTGAACGAACAACTGGCCACGGCCTGGGCCAGCTGGCGCTCATCACAGAGCCGCTCCGAGATGGGGCGGGAACAAACCCGGACAGCACAAAGCCTGGCCTCCGGCTATGAACAGCAGTTTCGCGTCGGCCGCCGCTCCCTGCTGGATTTGCTCAACATCCAGAGCGACCTCTACACCTACCAAAGCAATGCGGCCAGCGCCCTGCATGAATCGCGCCTGTCACAAGTCCGCATATTGGCCAGCCTCGGACAACTGGCCAATGCCTTCGAAACCGTGAACACAGCACGCCTTGCCATCCGCACGCCCGATTCCGTGTCAACGGATCCCGCCTCCCCCACAGACCCGGAGTGACCCCATGGACCAACTTGCCTTTCAACCATCGGATGCGAACACCCCGCCCGACCAGCCAGCCACCGAGCCGGGAACGGCGAACCCGACCGAGCGAGACCCCTTGCTGGTCTGTCTGGCCCTGACCGCCAAGCGGCTCGACCGGGAGGTTCACCTGTCGGCACTGCGCGCCGGTTTTGCACTGGACGAAGCAGGTCGCATCCCCATGGACGCCTATCCGGACCTGGCGCAGCTGCACGGCATGCTGGCCGTCTGGTCACGCTCCGACCTGAAGCAGCTGCCCAGTTATGTGCTGCCGGTCATCGTGCCCCTGCTCGATGGACGTGCCGTTGTGCTCTTGTCCGTGTCCGGAGACAAGGCACAGGTGCTGATGGCCGAAACCGGCATGACCGAAATCACCATGTCCATGGATGAGCTCCAGCGCCTGAGCTACGGTGAAATGCTGGTGGTCAAAGCCGCCACACAGAAGTCGGCACAACAACTGGTGCCCTTCCAAGGCGAGGCGCTCGCGTGGTTCTGGAACACGGTGTGGCGTTACAAGGGCTTCTACATCGAATCGATGATGGCCGCCGTGGTGGCCAACGTGCTCACGCTGGCCGCGGTGTTCTTTGCCATGAATGTGTACGACCGCGTGGTGCCCACCCAGGCCTACACCTCGCTGTGGACGCTGGCCATTGGCACCACGGTGGCCATCCTGCTGGAGTTCGGCACACGCTGGCTCAAGGCGCGGCTGGTCGATCTGGCAGGTCGCAAGGCCGACCTGAGCCTGAACGCCACGCTGCTGCGCGAAATCATGGCCATCCGGCTGGAGCACCGGCCGCAGTCCATCGGCATTTTTGCCAGCTCGATGCGCGACTTCGAGTCGCTGCGCGACTTCATGTCTTCGGCCTCGATGGTGATGGTGGTGGACATGCCTTTCATCCTGCTGTTCCTGGTGCTGATCGGCATCATCGGCGGCCCCATTGCCTGGATTCCAGCGGCCGCTGTGCCTCTCCTGGTCCTCGTGGGCCTGTGGGCGCAAAGGCCCCTGATGCGAGCCATGCGCGAAAACGTGAAGGAAAGCGGCGACAAGCAGAGCGTGCTGGTTGAATCGCTGCTGAACCTGGAAATGCTCAAGGCCCACAACGCCGAAGGCTATTTGCAAAGGCGCTGGGAAAACGCCAACCTGGCCGCCACCGATTCGTACAAGCAGATCCGCTCGCTGACCAACTTGATGCTGGGCCTGACGGCGACCATTCAACAGCTGGTGACGGTGGGCATGGTGGTGTATGGCGTGTACCTGATTGGCGACAACACCCTCACCCTCGGTGGTCTGATCGCCTCGGTCATTCTGGCGGGTCGCGCCATCTCCCCGCTGGGCAGCATCATGGCCCTGGCTGCACGTTACCAGCAGGCGCGCAGCTCACTGGACACGCTGGACGCCCTGATGAAGCGCCCCCGCGACCGTGATGGCTCACGCCGCTATGTGGTGCCGGAAAAAATCGCGGGCAGCCTGCGCGCCGAAGAGCTGGAATTCGCCTACCCGGGTGAGCACCAGATCCCGGTCATCCGCAAGTTGTCGCTGACGCTCGATGCTGGCGCACACCTGGCCTTGCTGGGCCGCATTGGCAGCGGCAAAAGCACCTTGCTGCGCTTGCTGGCGGGCTTGTACACACCGCTGGCCGGACGGGTTTCGATCGATGGGGTGGACCTGCAGCAAATCGAACCGGCCGAACTGCGCAGCCGTCTGGGCTATGTGGGTCAGGAGGCGCAGCTTTTTCTGGGCTCCCTGCGCGACAACCTGGTGCTGTCGGACAACTGGATCAGCGATGCACGGGTCATCGAAGTGCTGCAGAAGCTGGACATGTACAACGTGGTGGCCAGCCACCCACGCGGGCTAGACATGCCACTGACCGAGGCCGGTGGCGGCCTGTCGGGCGGCCAGCGCCAGCTGCTGGCCATTGCCCGGATGATGTTGCGCGACCCGGCGCTGGTGTTTCTGGACGAACCCACATCGATGATGGACCAGGCCACCGAAGCCAAAGTCATCGATGTGCTGGGGCACTGGCTCAAAGGCCGAACCCTGGTGCTGTCCACACACCGCCTGCAGTTGCTGGCCTGGGCCGAGCGCATCGCCCTGATGGAGCAGGGACAGATCCTGCTCGAAGGCCCGCGCGAGGAAGTGCTCAAGAAACTCTCCACGGGCGTCCCCAGGAAAGCGGGCAACGGTAAATCCGTTCGCACCCCGGCACAGGCGCGTCCAGAAGCACCCGAGCCGAACCCGCCTCTCGCCCCTGCCGCTGTTTGACGATCTCAGGAGTCACGATGTCCCTCTTCCAGAAAAATACCCCGCCTCTCCAAACACCCACGGGAGCGAGCATCGAAGACGATGAGCGCCGGACCAGCCGAAACCTGATCTGGACCATGGGCGTCGCCCTGGCGGTGGCCTTGCTGTGGGCCGCTACCTTCGATCTGGATGAAATCACCCGGGGGACGGGCAAGGTCATTCCGTCCAGCCGCGAGCAAGTGATCCAGAGTCTGGACTCGGGTGTGCTGGCCGAACTGCTGGTGCGCGAGGGCGATGCCGTGGTCAAGGGCCAGATCCTGCTGCGCATCGATGACGCCCGCTCTGGCCCCGTGTTCAGGGAGGCGCGTGAAAAATGGATCGCCTTGTCGGCACAGGCTGCGCGCCTGCAGGCCGAAGCCTACGGAACGGCACTGAAGTTTCCCGACCATGTGCAGGATGAGCCCTCGGTGGTGCGCCGCGAGACCGTGGCCTACCATGCACGCAGGCGGGCCTTGAACGAAGAGATGGCCGCCATGCAACAGTCACTTTCCCAGCTTGCCCGGGAGCTGAGCCTGACCGAGCCCCTGGTCGAGCAAGGCGTGATGTCCGAAGTCGAGTTGCTGCGCCTGAAACGGCAATACGCCGACATGCAATCGCGCCTGGCCGAACGACGCAACCGCTACCTGACAGATGCGAGCAACGAATGGGTGCGTGTGGAGTCCGAGCTCTCACAGACGCGCGAAAACACCCTGGCACGCGAAGACGCGTTCAGGCGAACCGTGGTTCGCGCGCCCATGGACGGTATTGTGAAAAACGTCCAGCAGACGACACTGGGGGCCGTCATCCAGAGCGGTCAGAACATCCTGGAGATCGTGCCGGTGAATGACGACATGGTGGTCGAAGCCTATGTCAAACCCTCGGAGGTGGCTTTCCTCAAGGTCAACCAGCCCGCCGTCGTGAAACTCACGGCTTACGACTTCAACAAGTACGGGGGACTGGAAGCCGTGCTGGACCACATCAGTCCCGACACGCTGCGCGATGAAAACAAGCCCCGCAAACCCGGCAATGCACCGGTCGATCTGGAGGAGGGCTACTACCGCATCCTGGTGCGCATCATCGACAAACGGCTCGATCGCCATGGTATGCGCATGAACGCCACACCGGGCATGACCGCCACGGTTGAAATCAAGACAGGTCAGAAAACCGTGCTGGAATACCTGCTCCGGCCCTTGCAATCGATGACACAGGCCTTGCGCGAACGTTGACCACCGAGCGGGGTCAAGCATGAACGGTTTCATTGGCATCGTGTCGCGCGACAACGTCGTGCCCGACCTGTTGCATGGCCTGTTGCGATTGGATGACACACGTCACAACAGCTGCGGCCTGGTGGTCCATGGCCGCCAGGGCCATACCCAATGTCCGCCACGCCTGCACCGGCACCGCCGGACACAGCGCGCTTCGCTCTGGCTCGAACACATGGCGCAAGCCGGTCAGACCGACCTGAGCGGTCTGCAAGGCCTGGCGGGCCTGGCTTACAGCGGCCACACCAGCGCTTGCGGGCCACAAGCCCTGACCCATGCACTGCCCCACTTGAGCCACGGTCCAGGCCACGACCTCAACAGCCCTGCACGCATCGCGCTGGTGATGCACGGGCAGGTGCATGCCAGCCAGGCCCTGCGAGAAGCCTTGTGCGAGCGCGGCTACCACTTCAAGAGCGCAAGTGCCACGGAAGTCTTGGTGCACCTCATCGACGCCGCTTACCAGAGCGACCCGGTACAGGCGGTGCACAGAGCGCTGGCATTGGTGGAGGGGGCACTGGCGGTGGCCGTGGTTTTCCAGGACCAGCCTGGCCGCCTGATTGCCGCCAGGTCAGGCGCGCCGCTGTGGCTGGCCACGAGCGAACTTGCGACCTTCGTGAGCAGCAGTGCTGCAGGCCTACCCTGCAACACCGGTCAGCTCACCCCCCTTGGTGATGGTGATGTGGTGGACCTGCACCACGACCGCTCCACCACCGACGGCCCGGACCGGTCAGTGCACCAATCCGGGCGGGGTCAGCACGCCGTAGTTCGGCCCCACACCGCCTGACAGTGTGGTGTTGCAGCGGTTGCTCATTTCAGCCAGCACGTATTTCTGACCCAAATTGGCATTGAGGATGTGCAGGCAAGCGAAGCCGGTGATGGGCAAGAGGGCGTGGTTGTCGGTTTGAGACACCGTGGGCACCACCACATATTCGCAAGAACGATCGCCTGCCGCGCTGCAGTCCTGAGTTGACTTGTAGAGCGTGGATTTGGTGCCGGGCTGGATCCAGATGTTCTGACCGATTTCCAGGCTGACGGGATTGCCCTGCGCAATCAGTTGGCGGATGGTGGCCACGTCATTCGTGTCGTCCAGCAAAGAACTCCATTCCCCCGAAGAGCATGTCCCGTAGTGGTAGCCCGAACCGATCTGGAACACATAAGCCTTGCCTGTGGCCGGGTCCAGGCGCGGGCGAGGTGGATAGACGCTGTTGTCCCAATAGCTGTCGAACAGGCACTGCGCCATGGCCAGGGGAAACAGGCCGCCTGGCAGCATCAGGCCCGGACTGGTGGGCGCAGCCACCGCGGTCACCTGCTGCGAGATGCCCAGCACTTTCCAGAAGCGTGCAAAGAAAGTGCGAACCGAACCCTGGTTTTCGCCCTCACTTTTTCGCACGGTCACGGCCACGGCCGGTACGTCCCAGGCCGTCGGCGCCATGGGCAGCGATTGCAGGCCCGTCGGCAGTCCCGTGAGGTTCCAGTAGCCGGTCTGAACCTGCGCATCGGTCAGGGTCTGTCCGGCAGCCCGGTTGAGCTGCACCGACTGCTGTGCCAGGGTGGCAGCCTCACCCCATTGCAGCGCGCCCGTACCGGAATTCACCAGTGTGCGCGCACCAGCCAGCGCTGCCGCATCGGCATCGTTTTGCAGCTCGCTGCGCACCACATGCACATAGGCCAGATCGATGGCGAAAGCCGCTGTGCCAATCAGCACCGGCAACATGAGCGCCACCAGCAGCGCCACCGCGCCGCGCTCCTGACGAGGGGATGTTTTCATGCCTCTGGCCCTCTCACTCATGGACCATCACCGTCGTGGCGCGCAACACCAGCGGGGTGCCCAGGGCCTGCATCAGGCCGCCCAGCGCAATGCCCTGAAAGGTGTACTCCACACTCACCTGCAGTGTGTTGGGGTACGCGGCCGGGCTGGACTGCAGCACCGTGACCTGGGGCTGCGCAGACGGCAACAGACTGATCAGCGACGATTTGGACCGCTTGAGGACAATGTCACTGATCTCCTCTGTACTCAATTTGGGTTTGCGCAACACGATGCCTGCGCGCGCGCCCTCGCGGCTGGCATGGGTGAGCACCGCTTTGTCGTAGAGCGCCAGGCCCGCATCCACCAGCCCCATCAACGCCGTCAGCAGCACCGGCAAAACCAGCGCGAATTCCACCGCGGCAGCGCCACGTTCGCGCCCCCGCGCAGCGCACTTTTCTTGACACTTTCCCTTGACCGCCGCCATTGCAGACGTGCGGGCCAATGCACAGAGTTCAACCATCAGGACACCTCCAGACCTTGATGCGGTGAGCTTATGCAGCCGCCTTGCGGCCTTCTGTGTGCTGCAGTACCGGCACACACCCAGCTGGCCGGATCTTTGTCTGCCAAACCACGGAAGCCTGTTCAGCCTTTGCCTAGAGTGCAACCGTGCTTTCGCATTCCGGGTGGCGAAAGCGCTGCAAGGGCAACCCCAAGCTTCCATGCACCCGTTCTGTCCTTTTGGAGTATTCCCATGAAAAAAATGCTGAACCACTGGCGCGCGCTGGTCCGTGACGAATCGGGTGCCGCCGCGGTCGAATACGGTCTGCTGGCCGGTCTGATTGCTGTTGTCATCGTGGGCAGTGTGACCACGCTGGGCACCACGCTGCGAGACATCTTCATCGACATCGCCGCGAAGATCTGAGCATTGCTTGTCACGCCCCCGCGATATGGGTATGCCTCTGCCAAACCTGTCTGCCGTGAACTGGATCATGCTGGCCGCGCTGCTCGCGCTCGCGGTGTGGCAGGACCTGGCGCATCGCCGCATTCCAAACCGCTTGCTGCTGTGCTTTGCCAGCGCAGGCGTGTTGCTGGCAGTGCTGCCTCAGGGCATTGGTCTGGCATCGGCCTTGGGTGCGGCCTTCATCGCAGGTGCCGCATTCGCACCGCTGTACCTGCTGCGCCAGATGGGCGGGGGTGACCTCAAGTTGATGACCACCACCGGCCTGATGGTGGGCATGCCACGCGTCACTGCGCTGTGCCTGTCCGTCGCCATGGCCGGTGGCCTGCTGGCCCTGTGGTGGCTGTGGCGTGCACGTCGTCGCGCGCACACCCAGACCGCCACCACGGACCGGATGCCTTATGCCGTCGCGGTCGCTCTGGGTTGCGCCGCGCACAGTGTTGTGGCACTGCCTCTCACACCGGTCAGTCTCTGACCCTTCTCCCGGATACGCCATGAGAAAACTGCGTCCTTTTGTGATGATCCTGACCTCGCTGGGCATCGGCCTGGCGGCCATGACCGTGGCAGCCCAGTGGCTGCGCGAACGTGGCGAGCAACAGACACGTCCTGTGCTGGTAGCCCAGCATGACCTGAGCGCCGGCACCCGGCTCGACCGAACCATGCTCGAAGTCGCGCAATGGCCCAACGGGCTGGCACTGCCCCCCGCCTTGTCCCGGCCAGAAGACGCCGAAGGTCGCGTCATCACCAGCGCCTTGCTGCGCGGCGAACCCTTGCTGCAGGCCAAGCTGGCGGCCACGGGCGAAACAGGTGGGCTCTCCGCCTTGCTGCGTGAGGGTCGCCGCGCCGTGACTGTGAAGGTCAATGAGATCGTCGGTGTGGCAGGCTTTGCACTGCCCGGCAATTTTGTGGATGTGATGGTCCACACGACCGACCCGCAAAACCAGCCGGTCTCGCGCATCGTGCTCGAACGCATCCGCGTGATGGCCGTGGCGCAGGACACCGGCCCACAGGAAAACAGGCCCCGTGTGGTCAATGCCGTGACCCTGGAGGTGACGCCCGAAGAGGCCGAACGCATGGACCTGGCCCGCAGCGTGGGCACGCTCTCGCTGGTGTTGCGCAGCCAGAGCGACACCGCACCGGTGGTCACGCAGGGCGCGCGAAAACGCGATGTGCTGCTGGCCGAAGCCCCTGCAGCACCTGTGGCCAAACCCACCGCACCGCGCCGCAGCCCCCCCCCCCCGAACGAGAGCCCCGCCCCGAGATCCTGCGCGGCGTCAAAGCCAGCGCCGAGTGACCAGTGTCTGTGCATTCGCGGGTGCTTGCACCTGCATTTGCGCAGCGCTTGCCCGGCGATTGACCGCTTCCCGATTTCCCCACTCCTGCGAGATAACATGACGCTGCCCCTGAACCGCTCCTGCCTCCTGCGTGGCCTGGCCCTGAGCCTGAGCCTCTTCATCGCCTCCCTCCCCTTCACCGAGCCCGTGCTGGCGCAAAGCCCGCCGCCTCCCACCCCCACAAGCACAGCAGGCGCCGCCCGTGCGCCGGCCACGCCCGCGCAGCCGCCCGGACCTGTCGAGCGCGGCCAGTCACTGCGGCTGGTGGCCGGCAAATCCACCTTGCTGGCCGTGCCCAACGACATCTTGCGCATCTCGGTGGGCAACCCCGATGTGGCCGACGTGGTGCTCACCCACCCGCGCGAGGTCTATCTGCTGGGCAAGAAAAGTGGCCAGACCAACCTGATGCTCTGGGGCAAAGGCGGCACGACCCGGCTGCACGACATCACCGTGAGCGCCGACACCGAAACCCTGCGCACCAAGCTGCAGGAATGGGTGCCCGGCATTGATGAACTCAAAGTCGAGGCGCTGGGCGACCACCTGCTGCTCAGCGGACTGGCCCACGACGCCGTGAAGGTCCAGCGTGCCATGCACATGGCCGAGGCCTTTGGCGGCGAGAAGAAAATCATCAACCTGATGCGCGTGGGCAGTGCCCAGCAGGTCATGCTCGAAGTCAAGGTGGCCGAAGTCTCGCGCAACCTGCTCGACGAGCTGGGTGTGGACCTGACGATGACGCGCGTGGCCGGCGACACCACGCTCAAGCTGCTGACCCAGCTGGTCAGCACGGCAGTGGGCACAGGCAACAACCAGAGCCCGGGCGGTTCGCTCAATGCCATCGGTTCGAGTGGCAAGACCAACGCCACGCTCACGGCACGTGCCGACAAGGGCCTGGTCAAGATCCTGGCCGAACCCACCATCACCGCCATCCATGGTCAGGAGGGTTCTTTCCTGGCAGGTGGACGCATCTACATCCCGGTGCCGCAAACCAGCAGCACGGGTGCCAGCACCATCACGCTCGAGGAAAAGGAATTCGGCGTGGGCTTGCGCTTCATGCCCACCGTGCTCGAAGACGGACTGATCAACCTGCGCGTGACACCCGAGGTGTCGGAGCTGTCGCAGGAGGGCACCCTGATCCGTGGCGCCAACAACGTCACCAGCCTGCTGCCGGCCATCACCACGCGGCGCGCCTCCACCACGGTGCAGCTGCGCAATGGCGAAAGCTTTGTCATTGGCGGCCTGATCAAGAGCAACGTGACCGAAGCCATCAAGGCCTTTCCGGTGCTGGGCGAGCTGCCCATCCTGGGCGCCCTGTTTCGCAGCACCTCGTTCCAGACGCAGAAGTCGGAGTTGCTGTTTGTGGTCACACCGCATCTGGCGCGCCCGGTGGCCAGCCGTCCGCAACTGCCGACCGACGGCTTCGTCCCGCCCACCCGCAGCGAACTTTTCCTGGAAGGTCGCCTGGAGGGTCGCCCTGCCGCACCGGCCAACCCCAAGCAACCCTGAACGGAGAGACGGCATGAACTTCCCAAGCCACACCAACACGCAACGCGGACTGTTCGGCGGCTGCATCTTGCTGGCCGCGGCCCTGAGTGGCTGCGCCAGCGAACCCACCGCACTGGAGCAATCGCTGGGCGACAGCGTGCGCCAGGCATGGATGCAGCAGAGTGTGCAGACACCCGATTCCGTGACGCAGCGCCAGCCCTTCACCACCGATGGCGTGATCGCCGTGCACGGCATCGACCGCTACCACCAGTCCTATGTGAAGCCAGCCGCTCCCGTGAGCGTGCTCAACATCCAGACGGGGGGCGCAGCGGCTGCACCCGCCATGCCGCGCTGAGGAGCCAACATGCCTGTGCACCTGATGGGGTCCAACCCCCTGCACCTGAACCTGATCCAGAGTACATTGCTGGCGGCCGGCTGGAGCAGTGGCGATGTCCACACACCCACCGACCTGGCGGCTCTGGAAATGGCACTGGCGACCCAGCCTCAAGCTGTGCTGGTGCTCGACCTGGGCAAGGGCGAAGACACCTCGGCCTTGTCGTGGTTGACCGAAATCACACGGCGCTGGCCTGCGCTGCAGGTGGTCCTGCTTGCGGCACAACGTGACGAAACACTGTTGCTGCAAGCCATGCGCAGCGGCGCACGCGAAGTGCTGGATTCCCCCCCGGAGTCGGCCGAGCTGGTCAAAACGCTGCAGCGGCTGAGCCCCCAGACCGAGGAAACCGGCACGCCGGGCGGAACCCTGGCGCCGATGCTGGGCTTCATCTCGAGCAAGGGCGGCAATGGCAGCACACAGCTGGCCAGCAACCTGGCCTGGCTGCTGGCCTCTCAATTCCAGCGTGATACAGCCCTGGTGGATCTGGACCTGCTGTATGGCGACGCCTCCTTCTACCTGGGCGGTGGACAAGCCCGCCACAGCATTGACCAGCTCTCCCAGCAGGGCGCGCGGCTGGACAGCCAGTTGCTGCGCAGCAGCCTGCATCCGGTACACGAACGCCTGCACCTGCTGGCCGCGCCTGCAACGCCGGTACTGACAAGCAGCATCAACCCCACGGCGCTGACGCGCGTGCTGACACTGGCACGTCAGCGGCACCAGGTGGTCATACTGGACCTGCCGCGCCAGCTCGACGCACTCACAATGCAAGCCTTGCAGCTGCTCGACTCGGTGTTCATCGTGCTGCGCCACCGCGTGCCCGATGTGCGCAACGCGCAGCGGCTGATGCAGCTGCTCAGGGACCAGGGCATCCCCCCCCAGCGCATGCACCCCCTGCTCAACCGGGCCGACGAAGCCGGTGCGCTGGAGGCCAGCGCCGTGGACAAGGCCTTGCCAGTGCCGATCGCGTACCGCATCGCCAACGATCCTGCCGCCTTGCAGGCTTGTGTTCACCTGGGTTTGCCGCTGCAGACGCACGCGCCGGGCAGCCCAGTACTGCGCGATCTGCGGCAACTGGCCAGCCAGAGCCTGGGCCTGCCCTTGCCACAACGCCATGGCTGGCTGGGCCGCTGGCTTGGCAAATCTGCTGTATCACCCCACGCCTGACCGGAGATCCGACCGTGATGAACGAATCCACCTTAGACACGCCCCCCACCACGGGTGTGCTCGAACCCGTACGCACCCGCATCCACCGCGAAATGCTGGCCCGACTGGACCTGCAACAGCTCGAACAGATGTCGCCCGACGCGCTGCGCGCCGAACTGCAGTGGCTGGCCGGACAGCTCATGGACGAACTCAAGATTGCGCTCAACGACGCCGAACGGCGTCAGGTCATCCAGGGCATCCAGGACGAAATGCTGGGTCTGGGGCCGCTCGAATCTTTGCTGTCCGATCCGGGCATCTCCGACATCCTGATCAACGGTCCGCACCAGACCTGGATCGAGCGCCGTGGCCGGCTCGAACGCAGCCCGGTGCGCTTTGACGACGACGCACACCTGCGCCGCGTGATCGACCGAATCGTTTCGCGCATTGGCCGACGCGTGGACGAGATGAGCCCGATGGTGGACGCCCGCCTGCCCGATGGCTCACGCGTGAATGCGGTGATACCGCCGCTGGCGATTGACGGCCCCTCCCTCTCGATCCGCCGCTTCGGTGCGGATGCCCTGACGCTGACTGAGCTGGTGCGCCTGCAGGCGCTGACCCCGGGCATGGCAGAACTGATCTCGGCCATGGTGCAGGCGCGGCTGAACGTGCTGGTCTCGGGCGGCACCGGCAGCGGCAAGACCACCCTGCTCAACGCCATGTCGGCCAGCATTCCGGCCAACGAACGCATCATCACCATCGAAGACGCAGCCGAGTTGCAACTACAGCAGCCGCATGTGGTGCGCCTGGAATCGCGACCGCCCAACATCGAGGGTGAGGGCGAGGTCTCGCAGCGCGCGCTGCTGCGCAACAGCCTGCGCATGCGGCCCGACCGCATCATCCTGGGCGAGGTGCGCGGCGCCGAGGTGCTGGACATGCTGCAGGCCATGAACACCGGCCACGACGGCTCCATGACGACGCTGCACGCCAACTCGCCACGCGACGCGCTCACGCGCCTCGAACACATGCTGGGCATGGCCGGCCTGCAGCTGGACGCCCGCTCGGTTCGCCAGCAGATCGGCTCGGCCCTGTCGGTGGTGGTGCAGGTCTCGCGCCTGTCCGACGGTCAGCGCAAGGTCATCAGCCTGCAGGAAATCACCGGCACCGAAGGCGATGTGGTGAGCATGCAGGAGATCTTCCACTTCGAGCAGACCGGTCTGGACGCCGATGGCCGTGTGCGCGGGCAGTTCGTGACCACGGGCATCCGCCCCCGCTTCGCACAGCGCCTGCGCTCCCGGGGCATCGCGCTGCGCGATGACTTGTTCGAACCCATCAGCAGGAGCCTGTGATGACGCCATGGACCGACATCCGGTACTGGAGTTTCCTGGCCCTCGGCCTGCTTTCACTGCTGCTTTTCATGGGCGGTGTGGCCCTGTGGTGGCACAGCCATGCGCGTGCGCGCTCCAGCCAGCGCCTACCCCACTGGAGTAGCCCTGGCGCCACCCGCCCAGCCTCGGCCGGTCGGGCAGGACGCTGGCTCGGTGCCAGTCCCCGCCTGCAACAGTGGCTGACCAAGCTGCCCGGCATCGAACGCTACGACCTGTTCCTGCAGCAGACCGGCTGGCCCTTGAGCAGTGCCGAGGTGGTGGCGGGCGGCGTGGCACTGAGCCTGGGCGTGCTCCTGCTGGCCAGCCTTCTGGGTCTGCCCTCGGGGCTGGCCATACTGGCCGCCCTGGGCGCCTTGCTGAGCGCACAAGCCACGCTGACGTGGCGACGCAATCACCGCGCGGCCGAGCTTGAACGGCAGCTGCCTGATGCACTGTCTCTGGTCGCACGCTCCATGCAAGCCGGCCATGCCTTCAGCAGCGCCTTGCAAATCGCTGCCCAGGAATGCCCCGCGCCCATGGGCACCGAGCTGCGCAATGTATTCAGTGAAATCCAGTACGGTGAAAGCGCCAACGAGGCCCTGAGCCATTGGGCCGAACGGGTGGCGGGTCAGGACGTGCGCATTTTCGTGATCGCCGTGCGGATCCAGAGCGAGACCGGCGGCAACCTGGCAGAACTGCTGCACCAGACAGCGGCATTGATCCGGGAGCGCCAAAAGCTGCGCGGGACCGTGCGCGTTCTATCGGCCGAGGGTCGCATCTCGGCCTTGATCCTGACCCTGCTGCCTTTTGGCCTTGCGGGGATGCTGAGCATACTCAACCCCACTTTCATGGCACAGCTGTGGACCGACCCGCTGGGCGTGCGTCTGCTGACCCTGGCGCTGGGACTGATGGGCTTGGGCATGCTCTGGATGTGGCGACTCGTGCGCGTACAACCCTGAATTGCGGAGACACTTCATGAACTTCTGGATGCTGATGGCAGGTGCGCTGGTCTTTACCGGATTCAGTGCCGCTGCATGGAACCTGATGCTGAGGCTGTGGCCCGACGCCGGCCAGCAACGCCTGGCCAGCACGCCTGCCGAGCGTGCTCCGAAGGTCCCGCACTGGACCGACCGGATGCCCGTCTGGCTGCTGCGGGCAATGGGCTGGCTCAGCCGCTGGAGCCTGCCTGACGCACCGGCCGAGTCACAACGCGCCGAAGCCTTGCCCGAAACCGCCACCACGCCGCTGAGACTTCAGATGGTGCGCGCCGGCTGGCGCTCACGCCACGCGCTGTGGATTTATGGGGGCACCAAGACGGTGTTCTTGCTGGCCTTTCCCGGCCTGCTCTCATCGGTGGCCTGGATGCTGGGCCTGCGCTCAGGCAGCCTGTCCTGGTGGAGCGCCCTGCTGGCTTCTGCCAGCTTCGGTTACCTGCTGCCCGACATGGTGCTGCGCTGGCAACTGGCAAGGCGCCAGCTGGCCCTGTTCCAGGCCTTCCCGGACGCCTTGGACCTGCTGCGTGTGTGCGTGCAGGCGGGGCTTGGCCTGGACGCAGCCATCGAGCGCGTGGGCCGCGAAATGCGGCTGTCCAGCCCCATCCTGTCCGAAGAATGGCGACTCACAGGCCTGGAGCTGCGCGCCGGCGCCTCGCGCAGCCAGGCCATGCGCCACATGGCCGACCGGGTGGGACTGCCCGACATCGACGCCATGGTCACGATGCTGATCCAGGCCGACCGCTTTGGCACCCGCATGGCCGATGCCCTGCAGGTGCATGCGGACGCTCTGCGCACGCAGCGCAAGCTGCGGGCCGAAGAAGCAGCAGCCAAGCTGCCCGTCAAGCTGCTGATCCCGCTGGTGTTCTGCATCTTTCCGGCCCTGCTGACGGTGATGCTGGGTCCGGTCGGCATCAGCCTGTACAGGCACTTTGGAGCCCAGGGCGCAGGCGTCTGATAATCGGCGCATCACTGGATGCCAGATGCCCGATGACCGACAGCCGCCCGCCCCTGCTTGCCCACGAATGGATCGCCGGCCTTGAAAAAGGCCTGGGCGTGATCGAGGCGTTCGACGCCGACCACCCCCGCATGACCGCCACCGAGGCCGGCGAGCGTTGCGGCATGACGCGCACCGCCGCGCGCCGTTACCTCAAGACCCTGGCCCACCTGGGCTACCTGGGCACCGACGGCAAGCTCTACTGGCTGATGCCGCGCATCCTGCGGCTGGGACATGCGTTCATTGAATCGGCCCGCCTGCCCCGGCTGGTGCAGCCTTATCTGCAACGCATCACCAGCGGCACCGATGAAGTGGCCTATCTGGGCGTGCTCGACGGGGATGACACGATTTTTCTGGCGCGCAGCGGCAGCCCGCGCCACACTGCAGCGGGCTACTGGCCGGGCACGCGGGTGCAGGCCCAGGTCACCGCCGCCGGCATGGCCATCCTGGCCAGCATGCCCGAAGCCGAGATGGACGCCTGGCTGCAGGGGCGCGAGCTTCCTGCCTTCACCTCGTACACGCTGGACACGCAGCGCCTGCGCGCCGCGCTGATGGACTACCGGCGCCAGGGCTGGGCACTGTCAGAACAGCAGCTTGAGCTCAATTACCGTGGCGTGGCTGTGCCGCTGCTGGACCGCCACAACGTGGCGCACGGCGCCATCAGCATCACCATGCCCATCAACCGCGAAGAAACCGACCACGCGCTCATGCGCGTGCTGCCGGTGATGCAGGAGGCGGCGAAAAGCCTGCGCCCCCTGCTCTGATTCAGACCGCTGCAGGCAAGTCGTGCGCCGCTGCGCTGGTGGTGTGCGCGCCCCCCAAAAACAGACGGTCCATCTGCGGATCGGCCAGGATCTCGGCGGCGGGCTTGTGCAGCACCAGACGGCCGGATTCGAGCGCGATCGCATCGTCCGAGTATTTGAGCGCGCTCTTGACGTTCTGCTCGACCATCAGCACCGTGGTGCCCTGATCGGCCAGCTTGCGCAGGAGTTTGAACACGTCCTGCACCACCATGGGAGACAGGCCGATCGAAGGCTCGTCGATCAGCAGCACCTTGGGACGCAACAGCAGTGCGCGGCCGATTTCCAGCTGTTTTTGTTCTCCACCAGAGAGGGAGGCGGCACGCGAGTGCAGGCGCTCCTTGACGCGCGGGAAGAACTCCAGCACCTCGGGGATGCGTTCGTGCGTGGTCTTCATGCCCAGGGTGATGCCGCCAAGCTCGAGGTTCTCGTACACCGACAGCTGGCCAAACAGGTTGCGGCCCTGCGGCACAAAGGCGATGCCCTGCGCCAGCAGTGCTTTTTGCGTGGCACCACTGATGTCCTGGCCGTTCAGGCGGATCTTGCCCTGGCGCGGCTTGAGCAAGCCAAACAGGGTCTTGAGCACGGTGGACTTGCCGGCACCGTTGGGGCCGATCAGCAGCGTGATGGTGCCGGTCTGAACGCTGAACGACAGGTTGTTCAGGATCATGAAGTCCTTGTAACCGGCGACCACATCGTCGAATTCGATGCAGGGGGTGGCTTGTGCATTCATCTCAGTTCCCCAGGTAGGCGTCAAGCACCTGTTTGTTCGAACGGATTTCTTCGGGCGTGCCGATGGCCAGGACCTTGCCTTCGACCATCACCATGATGCGGTGGCACAGGTCCATGACGAAGTCCATGTTGTGTTCGATCACGACAAAGCTGCCCTTGCGGGTCTGGTTCAGCTCCTTGAGCAAGGTGCTGATGCCCCCCACCAGAGACGGGTTCACCCCCGCACAAGGCTCATCGAGCAGCACCAGATCGGGCTCGCTCATGAAGGCCATGGCGATGTCCACCAGCTTTTGCTGGCCATAGGACAGCTCGCCCGCCTTTTTGTCGGCCACATGGCGGATGTGGAACTGGTCGATCAGCGCGTCGGCCTTTTCGCCCAGACCGGAGTCGGTGGGTGCGAACATGCGGCTGAACATGCTGCCGTGGTGCTCCTGTGCCGCCACGATCAGGTTGTCGCGCACGGTCATCTTGCCAAACACCTGCAGGGTCTGGAAGGTGCGGCCCACGCCACGGCGGTTCAGCGCCAGGGGACCCAGCTGCGTGACGTCTTCGCCTTTGAGTTCGATCTGGCCTTCGTCCGGGGTGATCTGGCCCAGCATGCTGTTGAACAGCGTGGTCTTGCCCGAGCCGTTCGGGCCGATCACGCCGAAGATCTCGCCGGGGCGCACTTCAAACGAAACACCCCCGACGGCCTGGATCGCGCCGTAGGCTTTCTTGATGTTGGAAACTTTGAGAACGGGCTGGCTCATGCTTTGACTCCTGCGGCGGCGCGGGCAGCCGATGCCTCGCGTGACTGGCGACGGGCCTTGATGCGGTCAGGAATGCTCAGCAAGCCATCGGGCAGCCAGATCATCAGCATCACCACGGCGGCGCCGAAGATGAACAGGTACCAGGCCTGGGCAAAGCGCAGCCACTCGGGCAGCACCACGCCCACGGCCGAGCCCAGCACGGGGCCAAGGAAGTAACCGGGGCCGCCGACCACCACCATCAGGTACATCATGATGGACGCGCCCACGGTGAACAGCGCCGGGTCGATGAACTGCACCTGCGAGGCGTACAGGCCGCCCGCAATGCCGGCGTACACGGCGCCAATGGCGAAGCTCAGCAGTGTGTAGCCGCGGGTGTCGATGCCCAGGCTTTCTGCGCGGATCGCGTTGTCACGCAGCGCGGTGAAGGCCTTGCCCCAGGGCGAGCGCAGCAGGCCCCACAGCAAAAGCGCCAGCAGCACAGTAAAGACCAGCACCAGGTAGTAATACGCCAGGTTGCCGTCAAAGCTGATGCCACCCAGGCTGGGGCGCGCGATGTTGTTGATGCCGAACGTGCCGCCCGTGAGCCACTCTTCGTTCCGCATCACCAGCCACAGTGCGGTGTTGAAGCCCAGCGTGGCAAAGGCCAGATAGATGGTCTGCACACGCAGTGCCGGAAAGCCCAGTGCCAAACCGACCACAAAGCAAAACAAGGCAGCCACCGGCAAGCCCAGCCAAAAGCTCAGACCAGCCTTGAGGAAGATGGCCACGGTGTAGGCGCCAATGCCGAAGAAAGCGGCATGGCCCAGCGACTTCTGGCCGGCGTAGCCCACCGTGAGGTTCAGGCCCATGGCCGCGATGATGTAGACCAGCCAGTAGGTCAGTAGGTAGACGCCGTAGCTTTT
>JACCDG011016934.1_pt1 | contig 31342 bp, 32 predicted proteins | sample 7442471 | NCBI WGS metagenome assembly JACCDG01 (sample SAMN15323444, study PRJNA562643) | freshwater metagenome | isolation source: river surface water | place: USA:Blue River Watershed | collected 2017-08-17 | reverse complement strand
TATTTCATCAGAATCTTCTTTTTTCTTAAAGAAATTAGCAGTATTTCCAGTAGCTAAACCTTCAGGTTCATCTACTTTATCTTCTGGTTCTACTATAGGTTTTTCTTTAACTTTATCTAAAAGTTCTTTAGTTGCAGGAATTTTAACTTCTGTTTCTTTTACAGATTTCTTAGAATCATCTTTTTGTTTAGTAGAAACATCATCTTTTATTTTTTGTTCTTTTTTCTCTTCTTTCTTTTTATTATAGTTTTTAATAAAATCATTAGAAGTTAATTCTTCTTCTTGTTTATTTAAACTTTCTAAAGCTTTATCTATCTTATCTAGTTTTTCATTTAATTCTTTTAATTTTATATAAGGTTTTAATTTAGCAATATTTTTTTGAGATTCTGGTGTATAAGAATCTTTAAAATATTTTATTTTAGATTTATTAGTTTCAAAATCTTCTGGTATTATTTCTCCTAAAGTATTTTTTATTATATCATAATTAGGTTTAATAAAATCTTCAACTTCTATACTTTTTTCTAAACTTTCAGTTTCTAATTTTTCTTTTTGTTTATCTAAAGAATCTTTAGTTACTTTTAAATTATATAAGTTTCTCTTATAATTATTATCCATATAATAATAAGAATCTTGTATCTTATTATAATGTTTTTCATTATTTTGAAGATTTTCTTTTAAAGCTTGTGAACCTTCTTGATAATCTTTCCAATCTTGTTCAGTTCTTTTAGGGTCTTCTTCTACAAATTGTTCTTTAGTTTTAGTAGCATAACTATTAACAATATCATGTAGGTTTTCTGCTGTCCCTTTAGAGAAAGAAGTATACATTACATCAGATTGTAAATCTGCTTTAAGTAAATCTAGTTGAGCTTCTTTTTCTTTAGCTTGTTCTTCTGTTTCTACTTTTGTATTCTCTAATATTGCTATTGTCTTTTGTTTCTCAACAATATCATTCATTCTATTAACAATAGTATTCTTAGAACGAATATTACCAACTATATTATCTCTTTGATTTTCAAATTGTTTTTGTTCAGTATCAGGAGTCTCACCAAAGATTTGATTCTTTATTTTACCTGCTACTTTTAATGTACCTGTTTGACCTACTGCTCCTAAAGCCCCCCAAAGCATTGAATTTAAACCTTCTTCACTAAATAATGAATTAGCTAATGAAGCATCTTCTTGTGATATAACTTTACCTTTAGCTAAACCTTGATTTTGTGCATAAACATTTATACCTTCTTCTAAAGCTTCTTGTGGTACTTCTTTTGCTAATGTAGATAATGTACCAGTTTTTACATCTTTCCATTTAAGATTTTCTAACCTATCAGCTTGTGATTCTAATGTTTCTCCTATACCTTGTTTTAAAGCTTTATTTTGTAATCTCCTACTTTTAGCTTTACTATTAAATAAAGGATTTAAAGATGTAATATTTAATAATGTGTTTGCATAATTAGTTCTAACAGCTGTAGAAGCTGCATCAGAAGCTAAAGATTTAACTTCATCATCATTCAAAGGTCTATACCTAATATTAGATAATGAATTTTGTTCAATATCTTTTTTATCTATTATTTGATTTTGTATATTATCAAATACTAAATTTTCTCTAGCATAAACATCTGTTTTCTCAAATACATCAATACCAGTAATAACACCTTCTGCATGAGTAAGTGCTAAGGCTGTAGTAAATTGATTACCTTTTTCTATTACTGTACCTAAACCATTTAATAATTTCTTAGCTTGTAAACCTTTAGCTATTGCACTAGTTCCAGCACCAACTCCTAAACCAATAATACCAAATTCAATTACAGAGTTTTTAATACCATCTATATTTTCTAACCACCAAGCAGAATCTTGTACATCTGTAGTTTTATTGGGATTTTCTCTATATAAAGGTAAAGCTTCATCAACATTTTGTTTTACACCTTCTGCCCATTTAGTAAGCCAGTTATTATAATCAGTTTCAACTATACCTAAAACTCCACCTACATTTTCTAAGTCTGCTAAAGTACCTACAGTACTAGCAATTCCAGGTAATACTTTTACAGTTCTAGCTGTAACATTACCAAGTTCATCTAATAATCCTTGATTATTGGCTCTAACTTTATCTTGATTAGAATCTTGAATTAATCCTTCATCATATTGAGAATCACCTTTAAATGTTTTAGATGAATCTTCAAAAGGATTATAATCAACACTTTTACCATAATCGACAGAAGTAGCATTTTCTCTTAATTGTTTAAGTCTATTGCTACTATCGTTATTATCTACACCTGTATAAGTTATTTTTTGCTTTGCCATAAAAATATTATAAAACGTCTTCAAGTATTTTATTAAGTCTTGCTTTTTTGTCTACTCCTGTATAATTAAAATTACTTAATTCAGAAGATATACTTCTTTCATAAGCTGCACCAAATTCAGTAAGAGTTTCTGTTCTTGGATTACCATTAGCGTCTTTTGTATGTACAACAGCATCAATGTGTGTGCCCATATCTAAAGGACTAACACTAATTATATCATTAGCTTTACCATCATATTCTGCTAAATCTTTTTCATCAGGTGTTAACCGTTTAAATCCTTTTTTAGAATCAAAAATATAATATTTTGTTTCTGGACTAGCAGATTTAAAATCTTTATTTATTCTTTCTAAAGGTGCGAATAAAGCTTTTACTTCATTAGGTGGTTCAGTAATAGCAGTAGCTTCATTTTTAATGTTACCGTTTTTATCTTTAACTATAATTTTCCATTCTTTACCACCTGCCATAACATTATGATTAGTTCTTATTCTTTGATAAGTTACTTTATCATCAGGTTGTATATCAGCAGTTTTTTTAAAGTCTTGAAAATTACCAGCATCTTTACTTTGTTTACCACCTAAATCTACACTATAATGGAAATTATTAGTTCTAAATTCTTCTGGTAATTCATCTACAGGTTTACTTTCAGGTAAAGTTTCATCATCTTTTGAACCCGATGATGTATAAGAAGCTATTTTAGAAGTATAATCATTATATTTATTTCTTAACTTATCTTTATCGTTAGTTATCCATTGTTTTACAGATTTATCCATATCTTCTTGAGACATTAAACCTTGTTTAACTTTGTATCTCATATTTTGATAATCTGTAGTATTAGATAAATCTTTTACTATCCATTCGTATTCATTACTAGATAAATCACCATTTTTGTTTTCTTTAACATTTAAAGCACCTATTTTATTTAATTTAGAAAATAATAAAGCTTCTTCTGTTTTAGTTAAACCTGTTTCTTGTCCTTGTGAATAAGGATTTAAGTTACTAAACATTTGACCTAAAACATTACCTTTAGTTCTATTGTTCATAATTGTTACAGCAGCATCATATTCTTTTTTATTTAAAGTACCTTCTGAATATAATTGTTTTGCAACATCTTCTGGATATAAATCTTTACCTTTATAATTTATAAAATTACCTTGTTTTTCACCATCTTTACTATTAGGTAAATATACTTGGTCAACATTATTATAATTACCACCAGGTGCAGTAACTTTTAATATAGGTTGTTCTGTTATAGCACTAACAGCTTTTGCTTTAGCATCTATTACTCCATATTGGTCTTCTTTTAAATCTTTATCAGTAGTATATTTATCAAAAGCTAATTTTCTTTTAACAGTATTAATATAATTATCTTTAGCTTCTTTTTTATATTGATTTGTTAAATTTTTTAATTGATCTTCTGGTATATCTTTATAATTACCATAAGAACCTTTTAAAGTTTGAATAGCTTTAGCTAAAGCTTGTTGTTCATGTTCTGTTCTTAAAGGAGTATTATTTGCATAATCAGAGTTAGCTACACTTTCAGCTTGTTTAAAACTAATACTTTCATGTGTACCTTTATCTTGAAAAATATATTGTCCTTCTATAGGGTTTCCATTAACATCTTTTTTAGTTATTCTTTCTACACCAGCATTAGCCCAAGCAGATTGATTTGGTGTATAACCAGCAACTAATTTATTTACATGTTCAATATCTCCAAGTTCTTTAACTAATTCAGGTGTTTTATAAGTACTTGCTGCATAACTTTTAGTTTCAGGGTCAAGTTCAGCACCTCTATGTTTAGCATGACTATATTCTATAATATCTTTTTGATTTTCTGTTTCTGCTTTTGCTAAACCTTCTTGATAGTTTTTTAATCCTGTACCAGTAGAACCTAAAAAACTATTAGGGTCTGATAATTCATTAGCAAATTGAGTAGAAGCTTTTTTAATTTGTCTATTCAATTCATAAGGGTCTTTTATATTTGTAGCTATATCATCTATTCTTGCTCTATGATTAGCTAAATATTGTTGCATTGCAGGATTATCTATAGCTAAAGATTTAGCTGAATTTTGTAAAGCATCATCTATTGCTAGTTTTTGGTCTGCTTTATCAAATTCTAAATCTGTAGCTTTTAATGCTGCTAATTTACCTTTATTACCTACATAAGTATCAATAGGATTCATGTAAGAAATGGGTTGCCATATACTCCTATTAGGTGCTGAAAGTGCTTCTAAATCTGCCATATTAATAAGATATTTTTAATTTAGAAAGTTTACCACCATTTCTTGAACCCCAAATAGAAGATTTTTTTCTTTCAGCTTTTTTAGATTCTATATAAGTTCTACTTCTTTCATCAGAAGCTAATTCAGCATCTTTATCGTCAGATTCTTGATTCCTAGATTTTAATTGAGTTTGTAATTTCATGTTAGCATCAACTATATTTTGTTGACCTTCTCTACGAATTTCATCTCTACCTAATCTATTTCTTTCAGCATTATTAAAGATAGTCATATTATTTTTCTCTTCAATAGCTTTATTTCTACCTGCAAAATTATTTTTAATTCCTACATTTACATTAGATTCTTCTTGAGATATTCTAGCTATACCTTTTTGTTGTTCTCCTAATGCAAATGCTTTCATCACATTAGCATTACCTTGATTAACATTAGTAGTATCTACACCTCTGTTAAAAGCTGTAGTAGTATCTCTAGTATCTTTAATAGCTTGTGAATAGTTAACCAAGTTAGGATTTAAATAATCTAATGTTTTAAGATTAGGTAAATTTTCTTTACTTCTTTGATTATTATACAATGCCCCTGTAATATTATCTATATAAGGAGTTAATTTAGATAAACTAGAAACATCAAATTTACTTTTACCTTTTGTTGGTGCTACTCCATCAATACCTTCAACATCAGGATTATCCATAAATTTTCCTTCTACTTTAGATAAACTATTACCATAATCAGGATTTAATGTAGTTAAACCTTTACTTGGTTTATTACCAAATGTTTTATAATAAGCTTCATCAGTATTTTTACCCCATTTACCATCAGCTTTTAAACCTTTAGCTTTTTGAAAATCTACAACACTTCTATAAGGTGTAGGTTTAATTTCATAACCTTTAGATGTTCTATTTTGAAAATTATTTATAGCACCATCTAATGTATAATCTGGTTGAAAATTTGATACAAATTTATCAGATTGTCCTGTAGGAAAATTAAATTCGCTATCATCGTAAGGTTTACCAGTAACAGGATTTATTCCTCCACCAGTATCATACTTTAACATACCACCATGTTTAGCAATTTGTGTATCATCGGCAGATTCTAAACCTTGCTCTTTTCTTACTTGTTCATGTAAATCGACAAGTTTTTGCTCTTTATCTTTCAATAAATTAATAGCATTTTTAGAAAATCTAGTATCATACATTTTCTCTATTCTACCTTTCATCTTTGATAATTTTAAATCATCTTTTGCAAAAGTATTACCACTTGTAGGATTAACTAATGTATCACTCATTACATAAGTTCCACCATCTTTTGTCATTTTCAATGTTTCTTTATCTTCTACTTCTGCACCTAATTGTGGTAATTTAATACCACCTTCTTCATGTGTAGCACCAGTAGCTAAAACTGTATTATTGGAAAGTTTAGATAATTTACCACCTTCTTTTCTTTCAGTTAAAGAATATGTTTGATTACCATTAACAGGAACTTGTAAACCTCTTTGTGTAGCATTTGCTACACTTTGTTTATCTAAAGCTTGTCTATATTCTTGTTCTGCTTTTAATCTAGCATCTTTAGCATTAGATGCTTGTATTCCTCCAATAGTTCCACCAATTACAGCACCAGCAGCCATTCCCCAAGGACCAGCCACACTTCCTGCACTTGCTCCAGAAGCTGCTCCTCCTAATACTCCACCTGCAACTTCATCTTGTTGTGCTACTAAAGGTGCAATCATTCCTACACCTGCTGCTGAAGCTGCATAAGGATCAATAGACATTTTATTATTTACTTTATTAGGAGGATTAGCTCCACCTTCTAATTTTTTGTAAATCTTATTTAATTTACCTGTTGAATTTTTACTTAAAGCTACCATGTTCAGGATTTTAAATAATTGTAAATTTATACAAAAAATATTGATTTTCAAAACAATTCTGAATATTTATCTAATAGCAAGATTCTCATTTGCTCCAATATCTATTATTGATATTTCGCTATTAGTAAGATTATTATATTTTAATCTAGCTAATATATGAGTACTGTTAAATCTTTTTTGTTCAAAATCATCCATTGTTATATCTATTGTAGAATTTATAATATTGTAATCTTCAAATAATGATTTTATAAAAACACTAAAATCATTTGGTGATACATTATTATGTATTAAAATATCTCTAAAATCATTGAATAACCAGTATTCTTTAACCTTTCTTATATTACCTTCTCCTAATTCATGTGAAAAATCAAGATTTATTTCTCCACTACATTGGTAATCATTCCAAATAGATATAGAACTAAATGTTTCTAAATATTTAGAAATAGTATTTTTTACTTCTGATTTCCAATGTATAGATTGAAATAGTTTTTCTAAATATCTACTACTAGGTTGATTATTAATAAAATTAAAAACAGGAATTATAATAAAAGGTTTAATAACATCTGTTAAAGCTTCTTTATAATAAACTCCTTTTTTATCTCCTATATTATGTATATATAAATTACTTTCTGTTGTAAAATCATTTTTAAATGAAATTACATTATGTCTAGTATTACATAATATATCACAAATATAATCATGAAAACTTAACCATGCTCCATTACCTTGATTTAATTCAGGTGAATAAGATAAAGTAAAAGATTCTTCTCCATTTTTTATACTTATTAATAATCTATTATAATAAAAATCATAACAAGTAAATATTTTAGATATTCCTTGATAATTTAAATTATTAGGTATAGTTCTAATATATTCTAAAAAAAAGTTTTTTAATCCTTGTCCTGATATTTCTTTAGGTTCACTACCATCACCATTTATTAAAAAGATTTTACCCTGTAAAGAATCTACACAAGAATATCCTAATTTTGAACTGTAACAAGATTCTCTATGTTGAGAACCAATATAACCATCTTTATTATATATTATTTCAAAAGGTTCTATATCAAATATATCACCAGAACCTAATTTAAGTTGGACTTCTGTAGTAGATAAAGTAGTTTTATTATTAGTTATAAATAATGCTTGTACACATTGTATAAATAATCTACCTTCTGATGTTTGTCTTAAAGCTATAATTTCTCCTCTATTTCTTCTAACATCAAAATAATCATTAGCTTTAAAATCCATCCAAGCTAATCTTTTAGTATCATTACCTTGAGGTAAACTTCTAATTATTCTATTAGGAAAATTATTAGAAAATCTATTATTAGGATTAAATATTGTACCTATAAATTTATTTAATGTAGCACTAAAATTAGGATTATATTTATATTTATAATCAATAACACTACTTAAACCATCATTTTCAACACCTGCAATACTAAGATTTATAAAATTAGTTAAATCATAATAAGCTTGATAATTTGAATTATTTGTAGCATCACCAATTATTATTGAATTTTCTCTTTTATTATTATTATTTCTAGTTTCTGCAATATACCAATGCCAACATTTTAAACCTCTTAATCCATTATCGTTAAAAACACTATCTGATGTTACACCATAATTATTAGAACAACATTTACTTAAAAAAGTATCACCTCCATAAATTGTAATTTCTCCTGTTTCATTAGTAAATGTTGTACCTGTATTTACTAAATTTTGTTGTGTAAATCTCTCGTAAATATTATTTTTTAATACAAATAAATTATATAATGCAGAAGTATGATTTTGTGTATTAGTCTCAGTATCATAATCCCAAGCATAAGTAGTACCAGTACTTGTACTTAAATCAATATATATATCTTTTACAAAATCATAAAAAGGTACATTTTCTGTTAATTGTATATGATAACAACTTTCTTGTAATCTATTATCTATACTATAATTAATAGTTTGTATAGTATTATTACCTAAATACCCAGCTTTACTTATTTTTTTACAATAATCATTATTTGTATATTTAATATCAGATACTCCATTTAATGTTGTAGTACCAAAAGAAAAACTATCACCATCATAACGATTACCAAAATCACTATCTGTTATTATTTCGACAGGATTTTTAGATATTAAATTAAAATTAAATTTAACATGAGTAGGAAATATAGCAGGAAATAAATGATCTCCTCCATTATTATTAACTAATAAATCAAAAGCATGATTTCTAAGAACATTAGGTCTAACTTGTAATATATTATCAAAAACACCCAATACATTTAATAAAGTACCAAAATTACATCCTGTAGAATATCTACCATAATCTATAAGTATCTCAAAATTTTCAGCACTTAATAAACTATAATCTTGTGCTAATATAGTAGTATTATCTAAACTTCTTTCAGCATAGAATATTTCATAACCTTGAATTTGAGATTTTATTTCATCAGGAATAAATATAGAATCTGTATCTACTATTATACCTAATCTATCAAGTTTAGATAATCCGTATTGTGAAATACCTTTATCTTTATAATATTGCCAAGTAGTTTGTAAATTAGGAAATTTAAAATGTTTAACTTTTCCTATTGTTCCATTTAAACATGGTTCTGTTAATAAATTTCTACCTCCAGGTATAGGAGTACCATCATATTTAAAAGCACCATTAAATTCTTCATCATTAGGATTAGGTAAATTTTCTTTAGGATATTGTTCATCAACATTTTCCCAATAACTAAAAGTACCTTTACAATTATTTGTATTACTAGTATCTGTAATTACACTATAATCATTAATTTGATAATTTTTAGCACTTGTTTCATAAGTATTTGTATTACCTACTATAGAATCAAAATTAGATAATGATGGTGCAGGTATATGAAAAGCTTCACTATAATTACCATTTAATAATTTAAATCTAATATAAAAAGCATAAATTTCATCATGTTGATAACCTTTATCTTCTAATTTAGAAGAAAAAGCTGTATAATCAACTACTTCACTATACCATTTAAGTTTTATATTACAAGCATATTTTTGATATTTTAAAGCTTCTTGTGATTTTAAATTACCTAATGCAAATTGTTTAGATAATTCTGTAACTGTAAAAGCAGTTTTATAATCTAAAGTAGGTATTAATAATTCACCTTGTATAAGTTCTATAAAAGTTTCTGAACCTGTAATTGTGGTTATAATAGTTGAATTAGATGTTATCTGTAATTGTTTAAATATTCTTTCGTAATATATAGGTGCATTTTCAGTATCTAAAGGATTACCTATTCTATAATAAAAAGCTACTTCAAATAAATCATAAGTAGTATCTATATTATTAAAAGTTAATTTAATACTTTTATTATTACCATCTGTAAAAATAATATAAGGTAAAGGAATCCATGCTGTAGTATCACCACTATAATTACTATATCTATAATAAGGGTAAAATGCTCCTGAACCTGAAAAACTTCCACTATTTAAAACTTCATATTGTAAAAGATTTACTGTTTGTAATTCTTTAAAAATATCTATTTTAGAAGTTGTAAAAGGACTAGGTATTTTATTTAAATTTAATACTCTTGGAGATTTATTAAAATCTGTCCAACCTATAATAACATCACCTTCAAAATTAACATTCCATGCTCCTTCAACTGGATAAGAAGTATTAAAAGCTAATTCTTGACTATTAATTTTAGTTTGATAACTATCTGTTTTAACATTATATAATCCTATTTCTGAATTAGTATTATCTGTACTAAATACAACTATTTCATCCATCATAGATATTATCCCTATAGGGATAAAATGCAATGGTATTTTACTACCAATACTTAAAGCTACTTTATCATTTATAGCTGAAAATTTAAAACCATTTTCATTATTTAATGCTCCATATTTAGTATTACTAACTGCATTTTTAACAAAAAATGTTGTACCTTCTGGTTGGTCTACAGAATTAGCATCTTGATATATACCATTTAATAGTTTCATTAAATACCAGTTATAGATTGCATTTGTTGAGAATCATTAAAAAACTTATCAGGAGAAAATACATCTCTAACTTGTCTTACCCACATATTATTGAAAGCATCCATTTTATCAATACTAGGATAAATAGCTTTATTAGAAGCTTTTGCTTTATAATCATTCCACATACTTAAAGCACTTTTAACATCCCATACAGCATGTTTATAACCACCACTACATAGTTTAAATAATATAAAATATTGTAATGCTTCTAAATGAGCAAATGTATCAGGTACTAAAGGAAATCCTTCATCATCTGTAGGATAAGCTTCATAAAATATTTTTATAGTTCCTTCTTCAAAAGAAGTTGTTATATAATCATCACCATATAATTGATAGTATTCTTGTTCAATATATCTAACTGTTTGTATTTTAACATTTTCAGTTTCTACTTTTGAATCTCCAACATTACTATCTAAAGGATATTCAGAAGGAAATCCACCTTCAAGAGATAATAATGTAAACTCATTAGACCTAGTATTATTACCATACTTTAATCTTTGACCATTATATTCTATATGTGTTAAATTAATTAAATCACAAGGTATTGCTACTTTGTGATTTTTAACTTTTAAAGGTTTATCTTTGTTTAAAATACCAGCACTATTACCAATACCTTTTAAAGCATCACCAATCCATTCTACAGCCCAACCTTGCCAATTACTTCCTTGTAATTGAAAAGACATTTGTGCTTTAGCAATAACTGTTTTACAAGATGTTAATTTATAAATCATTATCTTAGGAATTGAACTTCTTTATTTTTTAAAGTATACAAGTACTGTCTATTTTGTGAATACTTAATATTTACTAAATTATCTTCTTTAAGTCTTTTAGGTATAGCTTTTCTAACCCATAAAGACCTTTTAAACTTAAACAATTTAATATTAGTACTATTAGCAAATGTAGTTGACCAATGTATTTTATAAAACTCTGGTTGTTTATCAGCACTAAAAAATTGTCTTACTAATTTTCCTTCTTCATTTCTTATATTTAATCTATTTGTTTCTCCCCAATCAATACATCTTAAATTAGGAAGAATATCTTTAGTTTTAGAATGAACTATAGTATCTTTTCTAGGACATTCTATAATCATTAATTCTCCAAAGTTAGGATAAAGTTTTACAACTTCACCATCTAATACTTTATCAACTATTAATTGATTATATCTAGTTAATATATCATTAAATAAAATAGGTGATATTTTTTGTCCTATTTTATTTTTAATATAATAATTGTATATATCAGATCTTTTTAAATCTGCTTTTGCTCTTGTTTTAATATCTTTGTTTATAGATGTATCAGGAGAATTATTAATATTTTGTATAGATACTAACATTAATTTTTATTAATTTTTATTTCTTTATCATCATTTACAGGTTGATTTCTTAAATGATTTAATACCATATCTTCTAATGTTCCTACCATATCAGCAGGTATTGGAAACATATCATCGTCTGTATAACAATTAACACCATCACAATTTTTAATAGATAAAACTTGTGTTATATCTTCAAAAGGGTCTATAATTGTTATTTTCTTTAATAAATCAGAAGGAGGATTAAGAATATAAATATAATCATCTAATAAAGCATATCTAGTTATAGTAGAAGTAAATCTTAAATATTTAGTATTTAAATAATCTATAAATGTAGTTTCATTATAAGGAGACATTTTATCTATTCCTCCTACATAATAATAAGAATCATTATCTTTAGTTCTTAAAGGTTTAGGAATCTTATCTACAGTTCTTAAAGCATTAGTAAATGATTTATTACCTCCACAACATTCAGCTACATCTACACATTGTACAGGTAAACAAGTTAAAGATAATAATATAGATTTACTAATTGAATTTTTAGCTAAATCTTGTCTTAATAATGTTGCTCTATAATTAGAAACTAAAAATTTAATCTTCTCTACAAAAAATCTTTCGTAAGGATTACCCATAGTATGTGCTATACTATAAGCAATTTTTTCTAAAGTTATGTTATTTTCCATAGTACACCAATATACTAGTTAAATACAAAAAAAGCAAAAAAATAGGCATAATATATACCTATTTTTCTGCTTTAATAAAGAACAACCAAAAAAATTATGAACCTAGTACTACATTACTAGTAATAGCACTTAAACTTGCTATAATAGTATCATAATCATATTGACCTGTACCAGTTCCAGCATTTCCTGTAGGGAATACAGTTACTACATCAAAAGGTAATCCTGTCATAAAAGCATCTTGTGCTATATTAGAATTTTCTTTTTGTGGAATAAATGTAGTAAAATATGAATCATAAGAATCACAACTTGGATCAGCATAAACAGGGAATGGTTTAGTATAATTTAAAATACCATCTGTTTTAGTTAATTGACCTGAATATGGAGAGAAATTTCTTTCCAAATCAGAAATCATATTATAACTTCCACTACCTGTACTTGGACCTCTTTGTGAAGTTATTGTAGCACTTTGTAAATCAGTTCCTCTTATTACAGCAGGAAATACTTTATAATTCTTTTGTCCAATTATTCTAATACCTAAACTAGTAGATAATGAAGTTATTCTTCTAATATAAGCATTAAAGTTAGCAACTGAAATAGTTTGTGATTCACCAGTATAAGGTCTATCTAAAGTAATAGATGTACCTACACCAACTACAGCAGTTACTTTATAAATAATACTATTTGCAGCAGTCATTGCAGCAGTAATACTATTTACTCCTGTGGCTGTACCAACACTATATACACCAAGTACAGGAGATATAGGTTGAAGATTTTGAATCCTTAAATAATCACCTACAACAATAGTACCAGCAGTAGCATCACCGTTTGTAATAATATTACTACCTTTTGTAAAGATATAAGAACCTGTAGCTTGAAGAGGTGCAGTATCAGCAACAATTATACTACTAACAATATCAGCTACAGCTACAGTATCAGCATTAATTTTATTTACTAGTTTTACAGCAGCATCATAAGCAGATAAACCAAGCAAACCAGATACATCATAACTTTGTGCTGTTTCTTCTTGTTGTTGATTAACACCACCAATTTTACGATAACGTAAACTTAACAACAAAGTACTATCACTAGTAAATGTAGGGAAGTTAAAAGAACTACCTGCTGTTGCATTAACATTATCATAACCAATAGTATAATAATCAGCCAAAGCTTGCTCATTTTCTTTTCCTTTAGTTACACCAGAAGCAGTTCTCCAGTTAACAATAGGAGTACCTACAAAACTAGGATATGTTTGACCAATTTCAGCATTTGCTGGTACAGCAACACCTCTACAAATCATAATATTATTACCTCTATTAGCATGTGTTGTACTAACAAATTCACTATATAATACTATACCTGTCGTACTAGCAGTGGCTCTTGATAACAAATACCATTTACCATCTGAAAGTTTTTGACCATAAATACCAATAGCACCATCCGCTAAAGCATCAGGTGTCAAAGCTGTTTCAAGTGTAGAACTAGATTTACTAGCACCATAATTTACACTTACTCCTTTTGCAACAAGAATCTTTTTCATTTTACTTTTATTTATTTGAATTAACTATTTTTAACTTTCAGCACTAGCAGTATTATATCTACTACTTTCAACTAAGAATAACATCCTTTTTCCTGTAATATCTATAAGAGTTCTTATAATATTTTCTGGAAATTCTGTATTCCAATCTATTTCCCAATTAGTACTATCTAATTTATTAAGAACTCTTATATATGCTATTTCTACAGCAGATACATAAAAACTATTATCAGTAGTAATAACTAAATTAGAACCATATATTTCAGAAATAGGACTATTCCATTTAGCTTTTGTAAATGGTATTCTTTTTAAATCTTCTTTATATTCAGATTCTACTAATCTGTTTTGAACTCTATTAAGTTCTATAACTTTATAGTCAGTTATACCTATTGTAAAGGTACTAATTCCCCTTAAACCTACAAATATTTGATTAGGATTAATTATTATATTATTATAGCTTAATGAAACAGTACTTTCGTTAATATAATAAGTATCAGGTTTTATACCATTTGATTTTACACTAGTAAAACAATCTTCTCTTCTAATTAAAGATGTATCTGATATTAAATTTCTATAATCATTTGGAAAAGTAATAGTATTATTAGTACTATTAATAATACTCTTTTTCTTTAAAAGTCTTAAATCATCAAGTGTAAATTGATAATCTTCAAATATCTTATCAGCTTGTGTAGTTCTTTTATTAGGACTCACAATTTTATCTATATATTTATCACATACGGTATTGAACTGTAAATCTATTTCCTTCTTTTTAAAGGTACTATAAATATTACTATCTATAGATTGTAAATACTGTTCAATACCGATATGGATAAATTTAGGTGTCATTATTTATTCTTTACTTTTTGTTCAATACGTGCTTTTAATTTTGGTAAATAATCAGCATTTTTAGGATTGTTTATATAAATACAAACTTCATCTAAACCTTCTCCTAATTCTTCATCAATATCAAATATTTTATTACCTATTTTATTAAGTATTTGAGTTTCTAAAGCTTTTAGAATAGTAGCTTTTAATGATAAATTTGTATCATCAACAATATCTGTAAATATTTGTGGTTCTTTCAAAATTACAGTATCATTTATAATAAGAACTTTATCATCTATTTTTAAACCTTTACCATCTGTTTCATGAATATCTTTGGTAAGTTCAAAAATATGAGATATTTTTTCCTCATTTGCTTTTATTTTCTCATTTGTACCAGATATTCTTAACCATGCTGTTTGAGCAGTAGCTTCAATTTCTCTTTGTTTTTTTCTACTATTAAGTGTAGCTTCTTTATCTTCAATATAAAAAACAACACCAGAAGGAGCATCTACAGCTTCTTCTTTATTTTTTGCTACTCTATGACAAAGAGTTACAAATCTATAAGCAACATAATCAACAGGTGAATGAGGAACATCTATTTCATAAGATTCTCCTTCATAATCTATTTGTTTTGTTGTACAAGAAATGTTTAAAGTTTTTCCAATTTTAGGAGGAACTTTAATAGTTAATGATTGAAAATATTCTTCTACTTTCCTTTCAAAATCAGGACTAGTATAAGAAATATTAATTACTCTAGGCATAATTTCTCTTTCTTCTAAAAAAGAAAGTGGTCTTACAGGACTATTTGTAGTACTATCAAACCAACTACCTATACTAACATCAGAATCTCCAAATACATCAGCAGCTTGTTTAGCTAATCTAAAAGCATCTTCTCTTAATTTAATAACAACTGATTTTTCAGCTGCTTTTATATCAGAAGCTCTTTTTACTTTAATATCACTTGCTTTTTTTATTGGTACTTGAAGTTTTTCAAATGATTCATTTAATGTTTCTGTGTTATTTGTTGACATAATTATTTATTTTATTGGTTGTTATAAAGTTAAAAAGCCTACTCCTTTTGAGAGTAGGCTAATTTAGTAATATTAGCTAATATCACAAAACAATTTGAAGCAATTAATAGGATTCTTGACATGAATACCTAAACTTTTTGCAAAATGTACAGAACTTGCATCTAAATCTGTTGCTCTAAGTTTAGAATCAGAATATCCTTTTGGTATTGTCATACCTGGAACTACTGCTTCTAAATCTTGTCTACCTTCTTCACATACATATTGAACATTTCCTTCTCCATCAACATCTGACATATCTACAAAGTACATATCATAAGATGTAATTGGAAGTCCTGTTAATGGATGTTTTTCACAAGCTTCTGCTTTAGAACCCATATCCAATAATGGCAACCACCTCATTTCAATAGTATGTCCATCAACATGTTTATATGCACCAAAGTAAGCACCATAAACCATATCAGAACCAGAACCTTGTACAAATTTATCACTTGTAGCTTGAAGACCTAGAGCATTCAATGATTTTAACATTGCATTATGAAATTCTTCTTTTCCACCTTTTCCTGTCCAAAGAACAATTTTCTTTTGTTGTGCAGGGTCAGCAGTAAATAGAACATCACGAACTACTTGTTTAATTTTAGCTTCACTAAGAACTGAATAAGTAGATTGATTAGGAATTTGTTCTAATAGACCTGAACCTAATGTAATTATTTCAGAACTATTAATATCATAATCTGATACTACGTTATTAAAATCTCTATTATATTCACCATACCAAAGAACGTTTTCACATTGTTCTCTGAAACTCAATTGGTGCATATAAGCTTCCCATTCTGTCCAAAGTTTTGTAGTTCCTCCACCTTTAGTTGGTAGTTCTACACACATTACTTTATTTTGTACGTTACCTGCATAGTTATATGAGAAACGAATAAAAGTAGTCTGATTAGCAATTTGAGAAGGTGCTTGATTTTTAGCACTATTACCTTTTGATGCAGTAATACCTACAGGTGTAGCATACATACTCCATCTTTTACCTACTGCAATTTCACTATAAGGAATTGCATTATCTTTACCCAAGATTTTTACAGTATACTCATAACCATCTTGTGTTTTAACAGGTTTACTAGTTATCTTTAAAAGATATTGAGCCAACCTAGAACCATTCATTAATGTATGGTCACGATCAAACCAAGAATCAGCAAGAGTAATTTTAAATTCTTGTCTGTTTTTACCGATTACATCTGTAGTTGAATAAGCACATTTAACAATAGTAGATGTTTTCTTAGGTTTACCAATTACATTAGCTTTAAACTGACCATCAGCAGATTTAATGTATTTGATTTTCTTATTACCTTCTGTAAGCAACATCAAAGGAAATCTTGCATCCATTGCACCATATAATTTGGTTACAACTGGTGAAAGCATATCACTTTGCATTACCATTGCATTAGCTAATCTGTTTACGTCCGTATAATTCTTATCATCATACGTATCTTGGTATAATCGGAGTTTTGGGTTTATAGCAGCCATTTTTGTTTAATTTATATTTTACTAAAATCTATTGTATTTATATCAAATTTACCGTTATCACTTTTATCTGTTTGTTTTGAAGAAAAATCTATTTTATCTCTTTTTGTAGATAATTCTTCAAGACTTTGAATTACTTTTTTAACATTACTACCTACATTAAAGTTTTTAAATTGTAGATATTTAATATAAAGTTCTTGTTCTAATGTTAAGGACTCATCTGCTAATTGTGCTTTAGTTTTACCATCTTTAGTTGCAGGAGTAAAAAGAAAATCAGTAAGTCCAGCTTTTGTTTTAGCATCTAAATCTAAACTTAATAATTTACCTTTTGCTATTGTTTCCTTAACATCAGATTCTATTTTTTTACTTATTTCTTCTTCTTTTCTTTTTTCTTGAATAACTCTTTGTTCTCTTTCGCGAGATTCGTTTTCAGAAAACTTTTTCAAAGAATCTAAAGCACTTTTACTTTTATCAACTAAACTACCTTTAGTTTTAGCAATATCAATTAAATCATTAATTTCTTCATCATTATTTCCTAATTTCTTTAAATACTGTGTATAAACTTGTTTTAATTGAACTTCATTTTTTTCATCTATTTCAATAGAAGAATAATCAGGAAGTCTATTTTCAAGAAAAGTATCTACAGAACCACCATTTTTACGATGTAAATACAAATCATAAGTTTCAGGATATTTGTTAAAGAAATTTTGAATAATTTTATTTGATTCAATTTTTCCTGCTGTTTTAGCAAGATTAACAATTCCTTCTACATCATTTGTAAATTCAATAGCTTTACCTTCTATATCTACAAAATCAAATTCAAAAGATTTAATAGCAGCTTGTATAGCTGTTACTTTTTCTTCTTTATCATCTTCTTGTTTTTCTTCATATTCATCATCAGAATTATCATCTGATTTATCATCAGTTTTTTCTTCTTTTTCTTCTGACTTTTTAGAAGAATCTTCTTTTTCTTCTTTCTTTTCTTCCTGTTTTTCAGGTTCAGCTTTATCTTCTTGATTATCATCGAAATTATCTATTTCAATGGTAGCGGTACTTAAAGCATCTTCATCAATTTCAAATTGTCCTGTTTTCATTATTGTAAATTTAAGTGGTTGTTACTGATTTAAAAAATCATTTTATAAAGCGTTTATAGCTTAATGATTTTATTTTTTTGAAAGTTCGGCTTTTGTTTTATTTTCTTTTGCTATCTTCAAATCATTAGCCATTTTTTCTCTTTCTAGTTTACTTTTTGTATTTATTTCTTTATCTTTTTGATTTATCTTTTTATTTTCCAAGCTAAATTTAAGACCAAGTTCTTCTCTTTTAATTCTATTAGCTTCAATAGTATTAACATCTAATCCTGTAACATCTATTTCACTACCATCAGGGAAAGCACTTGCTCCTATTAATGCTTTTTCAATATCTGTACTAGCTTTAGTATCAATCTCATATTTCTTCAAATCTCTATCAGCTTGTTTATCACTAATCATCATTTGTTGTAATTCTAAAGCATGTTGTTTTTCAGCTTCTGCATTAGAAGCAGCAATTTCATTTTCTAATTTTTCTATTTCTTCTAGTTTAGCTTCAAGTTCTGCAAAGCTTCCAGAAGCATTTAATATTTTAGCTACAGTAGAAGGTTTAGCATCATTTTGTGCAAAAGCATGAGCATATTCTTTCAATGTTTCAAACTTATTTTGTTCTCTAACATTAGATACAACTCTTACACCAAATTGAACTTCTTGAATATCAATGTTTTCAATATCAACATCTAACATCATTGTTCTACCATCACTAGAAACATAACTAGCTCTTTTACCTTTTCTATAAGCATATTTACTTAAATCAAGTAAAGCATTAAATTCTTTCTCTTGAAATTCGTCATATTGTGCAAATAAATCTTCTGTAATTAAACTACTTTGAAAATTAGCCACTTGTGTTGCTCCTAATCCATCTGAACTATTTACAGCACCTTTTCTTTGTCTATTTACACCTACAAGTTCTTCTGCTTCTTGTTTAACATTGTTTAAATACTTATACATAAAATCTATGTAATTATTCAAACTCATGTCTACACTTTTAATTAGATTAGCTGCATTTACAACTTGTGAATCAGAACCATCTATCCAAAGTATTCCTGTACTATCTGCATAATACATACTAGTATACATATCCCAACCTTCTTCTTTAGGAAGTATATCTAAAGGTAAAAGTAATAATTTATCTTTATTTTTAGCTAAAGTTAAATTAAGTTTATAATGTCCAAAATTATATAAATGTTGAAAAGGCATTAAATATTCAACAATACTTAAACCTTTAACATCACCTGATCTTTTTACTCTACCATTAATAAGTAGTTTACATTTAGAAGGATTATTAATAGTACCTCTTTGATGCGGAATAGGTCTAATATTTAAATAGAATTGATTAGCTATTTTATAACCTTCCCAAACTTGATTAATCCAATAACTATCTATTAATTTTTCACCATTTTCTGTATCTACTTTATAATCAAAAGGTACTTCAACTATTTCTTCTATCCCTATAGGGTTGAGAATGCTAATTTGTTTAATCCTAGTCCAACTTTTCCAATTAACATAAATTACTTCTACAACACTATTAGCTTGTAAATTAAATCTACTATTTAAATTACCATTATAATCATTAGGAGTATTTCTTGTATTAGAATAAAATGTACCTGTATCAGTATCATTCATTAATAATTTCCTTTCAGAAACATTTGATGTACCACTACCAGCAATCTTATCAAGATAATCTATCATATTATCTAATGATTCATTATCTTCTAAAGAACCATCATAAAATCTATCTAATACTTCACTAGCTGTCATTTCTAATCTAACAGCAGCAGCTTCACCATCTTCTATATAATCAATTGTTTCATCTAAAAGATAACCAACATTTTTTGGTGATAATCTTTGATAAGTAACATCATCTCTAATAGCATCTCTATAAGAGAATACAGAAGCAGTAACTAACCAATCAAAAAATCCTATAATAAACTTTTGGTCTAATTGACAATCATCCCTTATAAAATCTAAAATTCTACTTCCTAAAATTGCTCTTTGGTCATTCCAAGTTCTATCGAACTCTTTCATTACAACATCAAGATTTTCAAGTTCTCTTGAAGGTTGTGAAGTATCTACACCTAAAGCATTTAATTCGTTAATATAACTTTGATAAGCATATTTACGAAGTACTTCCATTTCAGCTTCCTTCTTTTTAGTAGGAACATCATTATTATTTACTTTTACATTAGCAATAATAGGACGTTTCCTTTTTTCACCCATTAATAAATTAATAAGTTGAGGAATTATAGGGTAATTACGAAGTTTGGCAGGAAAGTTTCTTAGATTAGGTCTATTATTTACAGCTTTTCCATAAGGATTTGTAATATAATTATATTCTAAATAATCTAAATCTCCATTTGCAGCTTTATAAAGATTCCATATATATTGATTTGGAAAAGCACAAATTTGTGCATAATGATTTACACTATCAATTCTCCAACTAGAATCTTTTTTACTATCTGGTAATTTTTGTAATGGTCTTGTTATACTAGACATATTAACCCAATATTAAAAGTACAAGTTAGGTAAAAAGTTCTGCATTTAACAATTGATGAAATCCTTTACTACTTTCACGCTTATTTTTTAGCATAAATTTATAGCTTATTTCTTGCATTGCAAACATACCTACTCTTATTGCAGAAATTCTATCATAGTTATCTACACCATTATATTTACTAAGTTCTTCTAGTAAACCTATATCTAATATTTTATGATAACCATATCTTTTGTTTCCTTCTTCATCACTACTTATAACCTTTCTTAACCATTCATTTATATATCCATCACCAAAATTCTTTCTTGGATTATTTTTACCACTACCCATATGTATACCAAAACTTCTATGTGATTTAGCAGGTGGTATTTCTGAATTAAATCCTAAAGTTAATTCTTCCATAAACCATTTAGTAAGTTTCATTGTTTTACCATAAGTTAATAAAGCTTCACCTCTATCACTTTCATAACATATTTTAGCATTATAATATCTAGCAAGATAAAATATATTTCTGTGAAATATTTGCATATCTTTTGGTCTAGCATTATAAGTAGCTACAATACAATCATCTGGTGTACTTACATTATTTACATTTTTAAGTACATAAACACTACCTAAAGATTTAATATTATTATTTACTGTTTCTGAACCATAAGGGTCAACACAAATAACATATAAATTATTAGGTATTATTTTCGTATCAGGTTCTCTATAAGGAGATTCATAAATTACAATCGCTCCTGTAGTATCTGTTGTAGATTTAAGTGGAAATTCTAAAACTGGTTTTAAATCAACATTAGGTTTAAATTTTACATCACCTTCATTTTCTTCAAAAAATCCTACTACACCAAAATTCTTTAAATAAGAAGTTTTGATTTCATCAATCCATTGTTTAAGTTCTGCTGCTGGAAATATATTATTTTCAACATTAAGAAAAGCTTCACTTGGTGAATAAGGTTTTTCTGTTTTTTCTCTATCTATTTGAGTAGGGTCAGAAGATTTAAGTTTCTTTTGGCGTTCTTTATCAAAAAATTCTTTTGCTCTTATTTGATCTGTATTACCATCATTATCCATAAAGGTAACAGACATATAAGCAGGAGTAAAGAAACAACATTGGTTGTTTATCCTATTTTCATCCCATATATTATAGAACTTCAAACAATTAAATGTTTCAGGTTCATAAAACATTTTCTCTAGTGATTCAAAATTACTTTTTTCTACACCTGATGTACCAAAAGCAATCATTAAACCAAATACTATACCATCTTCTTCTACAGATTTACGTGCAATATTCCAAGCTGTATCTAATTTAGGAAATTTACCAGCTTCTTCAAATAATATATCACCACGTTTACCACGAGCATTTTCAATATTATTCTTTAATGTTACTCCTATAATATCACTTTTATAACCTTCTTCTGGACAAGATGCACAAGCTTTATAACTTGCTCTTATGTGCATATTTCTTCTATCATTTACAAAATCAGAACCTTTTGCAAATGCAGTATTAGCATTTAAAAAATCTACATATTCTATAGTTTTAGTCCAAAGACCATCATCATCAAGAAATGCTTTATCATCAGCAGTTAAAAAAGTATTAGATTCTTCTACAAAGAAATAATTATAAGCAGCAATAGAACCACCTTTAAAAGAAGCACCTACACCACGACCTTTTACCCAAACCATGTGTTTACCACCAGCAAAGTTTTCAGGACTTTTAACAATTCCTAAATCAAAAGGTTGACATAATCTTTCATATTCTTTTAATCTTATTTGATAAATTTCATCTTCTGTAGAATTATCAACATCTATATCATCAGGAATAGGAACTCCATTTCTTGCTATTTCACAAGCCCAAAAATATTTATAATCTTCATCCCAAAACTTAGGAGAATATCTTTCACGTTTACCTACATTTCCTTTCTTACTTTTTTCAACTCTAAGAATAGGACAATAATTCAAATAAAAATAATATCTTCCTGTTATAGTTACACCATCAACAGTATAACCATTAATACATCTATGATATTCTCTATTCCAATAATCTCTATAGATTCTTGAACCTTTTATACCATCGTCATAACAACCATTTTTATCATAGTATAATCCTGCTTCTTTGAATTTATAAGAGTTTACGAAAGCCATATTACAAAATTATTATCCCTATAGAGGACAGAATACAAAATACTATCTTAATTATTCCATATATTCTTCCACTATTCATACCAAATGTTTTTCTTACCATTATATCCGTAGTAGAACTTTGCCCTACATACCAATCATTTAATCCTCTCATTCTATTTAATATAATATCAAAATAGAAACTATACCAGAACCATTGATAACTAAAGATAAATAATGTTTTCCATTCTATTTTAAATACTAATAAATCTACTAGTACAAATATTAGAATAGTAATTAAACCTCGTGTCCAATGTACTAAAGATTTTACTTTTCCCCAAAGCTTTTTAATTATTCTTTCATCTATATAAGCCCTTACATAACTTACTATAAAAGAAAATATGGTTAATCCTAAAAGAATTAACCATATTGGTATATTAACCCTAATCATAATTTATTATTCTAATATTGTCCAATCTTCTGCAAGAACATCATTAATACTTGGAACCCATGTACTAACTGTTCCATTTACATTTTTAATAGCTAAATAAGCATTATAACTTACTTTACCTTCTTCATCTGCAAGAGATTTTCCAATTTCTGTAGAAAAAGGATATTTATTTTCAGGTATATAGTAAACAAACATTCCTTTACCATTCCATCCTTCTCTAGCAATCTTCTTTCCTAGTTTAACTGCTTCTACGGCTAGTCCAAAAGTTAAAGCATCTATTTTTCTATAAGCTTTTTCAAACACATCCTTTGGACTCCAAGAAGTGTAACCATCTTCATAAACTACTTTGTAACCTTCCATTGACAATCCTCTTAATTGTGGTTCTGCATTAATTAATTTTACTCCGATATACTTTTCCATATTATTTAATTTTAAAAACTACTTCTGTAAAATATACAAATTCTTCTTGTGATAATAAATACTTATCTCCAACAACATAACCAATAGTATTTTTTCTAATATTTGCTTCGTCTTTTAAAAGCTCTCCTAAATCTTCTGCTTTTTCAAGATCATCAAATTTAAAAATCAAAGCTGGTTTTTCTTCTACTGGTTCATCTATAGGAATAATTCCCAAACCTTCTGAAGTTTCCGATTCTGTATTTTTTATAACAGTATCAGAAACAAGATTTTCACTAGTTTCTTCAACACTTGTTGCTTTAACTTCTTCTTTCTTAGTACTCATTTTATTTATTATTTAATTGTTTAATTAATTCACATTTTTCACATTCTTCAAAATCAGAACAACTTCCATTAGTTCTATAACTAGCATTGACATGTTTAAATTTATGAATACAAGTCTGTTGCTTATAAACTTCTTTTATCCATAATACAAATATTCCAAACATACTATTTATTTTTACGTCTAATATATACTAAAAATCCTATTACAATACTTACAAAACTTCCCCAAGTTATTACTTGTCCATTTACTGATTCATTTTTATAGTAAAAATTACTTACTATACAAGCTACTACAAACATTATACCTAATACTATAAAAGGTAATAAATTTGATAATTTATATTTTGATTCTGTTTTCATAGGTTGTGGTGGTTTTCTAAATAGTATTCTATAATCTAACATAATCTTATTTTAAAGTTAATAAATATTTTGTTTTGTTTACAAGTCCTAACATTTCATCTAATATATTATTCATATCTGTATCAACACTATTTAAAAGTTTTCTAAAACTTCCACCTACAGATAAATCTTCTGTTAATTTAATAAAGAATTTAATAACATTATCATCATAAGTATTTATAGAAATATTAATATTACCTTCTATTCTACCATATTTACCTTGATAAGTTTCTATTAAACTATCACATAAATCTAACCATTCATCATAAAACTCATTTAAAGCTTTATGTTCTGCTAACCCTTTAGTTTGTAAATGCCAATAATGTATTTGGTCACGTACTTCAAATGCTTTTTGTACAAAATATTTAGCACTTAGATTTGTTTTTATTTCATCTAGTTTCATTTCTTTCTTTTTTCTTCAAACATATTAATATCTCTACCACCTTTACCTGTAACTTTTTCAGATATTTCTTCTTTAACAATATCTTTCATTTTTTTAACAGCATCTATAGTTTCAGGTAATTCTTTAATAGCTTTTTGTACTTTATTAATATCATGTTTTAATTCACCTGAATGTGAACCTGTTTTAATAGTTTCTGTTAAGTCTAATGTAGTAAAATAATCAGTCATTGAATCAATTACTTTTTCTACATTTTCTACAAGTTTCATTGATTTAGTTCTTTGAGAAGCAATAAACCAATCTAAACATTCTTTAACTAAATCATCAGGATTCCAAGTTTCAGGTAATCCTGTTTCTTTTCTAATTTTTGCTAACCTAATATTATAATCAGGAAACTCTTGTGTATAACTACTTCCATATTTACCTTCCCAAAATATATAAGCAGCTTCTAATGTTGCAAATTTCTTTTCTCTACCATCAGAATCACCTTTACTACCTTTATCTCTTTCAATTAATTTTCTAAAACAAATAATAGTTTTTAATTCTAAATTAATCTTAGGTAATCCTTGTTCATCTTCTGTAAATAAATCCATTATTCTTTATTTAAATCTTATACAAATTACTAAATCATTTCTTTTATATGTAAAATGTATTTTAATAATATTACTTGTTAATTTTATTATATTTAAAGAAAGTTTAAAATTAAGTACATTACAATAATTTACTGTAATAAAATTAGTACATTGTACTCTATTAGAGTTATAATAATAAGTAAATAATTTAGTATTTACTTTAGGTAAATCATAAGTATTATCAATACTTTTATAATCCATTATAATTCCCATTATTCTTCTTTATCTTTATTAAACATACTTTCTAATTTATCAGCTTTAGCTTGATTAAATACAAACATTCCAAGATAAGGAAATCTAAAACTTTTCTTTTCTTTAATAGCTTGTTTAGCAAATTCATAACTAGAAGCTACTACTTTTCTAACTAAAGAAACATCAAGATTCTTTTCTTTAGCTATTTGTTCTAATATATCATTTTGCATAATGTTGTAATATACTAATACATTCTTCTTTAAGATATTTACAATGATAAGGTTGTTCTCCTAATATCTTTGTTTTATCAGCATCCATAATAATATGAGTAAATTTAATATTTCTAATTGTAAAACCAAAACATTCAAGAAAATAACCGTACATAGACAATTGTAGACTTGCGTGTATGTAATTACAATCCATTATGTGACCTACTGGATGCAACATTTTTTTATACTCTCCTGTAGCCTTGTTTAAATAGCTAGTTGTATCTACTTTCTTGTATGTTTTATAATCATCTATATCAACAAACCTTTTATTACCAATTGTTTCAATAGTTATCTTATCAGATATACCTGCTATTTTAAATTGATTATTCCAAACCATTAACTCAGGATAAACACCATCTTGAAGTTTAGATAAATCATCTATATCATTTACTAAATCAATTACTTTTACATCTAATCCAAATAAAGATAAATCTATTCCTATTTCTTTTAAAGAATCTTCTTTATACTTATGTACTTTAGTACCTACATCTGTAGCTTTCTTAGTAGTATCTTTCCATCTATTCTTTTCAGCTAATTGTTCAGCACCTAATAGATTATACTTTTCTTGCAATACAACTTTTAAAGCTTGTCTAAGATTATATTCTGTTTTATTATTAAAATCTAATCCTTCATTTAAAAGCTTTCCTGCATATTTCTTTTTAGAAGCTTCATCATCAGGTATTTGTAATAATCTTCTACCAGCATTATATAATGACCAATAATTATCATCAAACTTTTCTTTATATTTTCCAACAAGTGTAGTTACACTAGTATATAAATATCCTTCTATACTATTTATATAAGTATGTGAAGGTTCATCAAATATTGGTTTATTTAACATTGGTTGTCTATTTAACTTATTATTAAGTATATTAAATTACATCACATAAGGAAGTAATTCTTCTACAGCACTAGTTTTCATTCTATCTTATTTAAACCTAATTCTTTACCTTTTCTTTCTAACTCTCTTCTAATATTTCTAGCACTTTTACCTTGTGATATTAATTGTTTTTCAAGATTAGTTAATATAAATTTCTTTTTATTATTTTCTATATCTTGCATAACTTTTACTTTATCTTCTTCTAATAAATCTTCAAAACTATTTATTAGTGATTCAAAAGAAGGAGTATCTTTAATTTCTTCTGGTTGTTTAGTTTCTTCTTGCATATTATTTAAATATATTTTCTAACTTTCTTAATTTACTATGTATTTTATCATTAACCCAATATTGATACCAACCATCTACTAGTTCAATCCTAGAATAACATTCTTCTCTTTCTATATCAATTAAATTAACATTTAAATTATTATCTATTCTTTTAAATTCAGGTTTAATCCAAGTATAATTATATTGTTTTAAATATCTTAATACTTCTGAAACAAATAAATTAAATTCTGTTTTAGATTTAACATTATCATTTATTAAAACTTTTTTAACTTGTCTTACTGATTCATATTCTTGTTGAAGTTTTTGTTCTCTAAAGGTAACGTTTAATTTACCATATTTTGTACCTATTTGACTTCTATTTTCTATAAGAGTTTTCTTATTTACTTCTTTATATATATTATCTGTTATTTTATCAATTACAGTAACTTCTATATATTCATTTAAATATATTTTTATATTACATATATATCTATATTTAGATATTAAACTTTTAGGTTTTACTTCTTGTCTTATTTCTTTAATAGATATTAACATATTGTTTATTTAGAAGTTTCTATTATTGTATCATTATCTAAAGAAAATTTTACACTAGCTTTTCTAATTTTAGGAAAATTTAACCAAATATAAGTTAATTTTTCTTGTTGTTCTTTTAATTCTATTTGTGCTTCTATTATACTATTCATATTATTACCATTTGAGATTTTCTTTATCTCCACATTTTGCTTCTAATACTCTTGTTTTAGCTTCTTGATAACATCCACAATGTTTACAACAACCATATTTAAGTATTTTATGTATTTCTAATTTACAACTATCTCCTGTAGTATCAAAATCTTTACAACTTTCACAAATCTTCATTCTAGCTTTAGATAATTCTTCTATCTTTTCAGAAGCTATTGGAGTTCCTTTGATAAATAGATTATAATAACCTTCTGCTATTTGTCTAAGATTAATCATTGTATATAAGCTATAATGTAAGAACAGGTATTACAAAGTACTTTACTTTTAGTTCTTTTAAAAGGTTTATTATCATTACAATTATCACAAAAACAATATCCCCAAGCTACAAGAAATTCAAGTTTATTTTCTAAAGGTGCAAATCTATTTTTATCTACACCTTTAGAAACATTAACTTGTGGTACAGGTATTGTTGTTACTTGATTTTTATTTATTGATACTAAAGCCATTATTCGTTATATATTTTCCAACCCATAATAAAACTTGTATCTTCCATATATAAAAACTCTTGTCCTTCTACTACTGCTCTAACCATAGTAGGTTCTCCACCTACCATAATTTTAGTATATACAATATCACCTACTTTATATTCTTCAACAGAATCTCCTACTTTAATAATTTCAAAAGCAATAGCTTCATTATTATTAGCATTAGCTTCTTTTCTTTTTTCTTGTAGAATCTTTCTTTTAAGATCATCAGACATTATAATACTTGATTCTACTTTTTCTTCATCAGGTATAGCAAAACAAACTGCAAATCTTGATGGTTTAAAATTAATTTTAACACTTGGTTCTTTTACTTGATTTTTCATATTATTATATTTAATTATTCTGCTTTTTTAGTTTCTATTAAAGATTTACTTATTGGTGTAGGATAATGATAAACACCATTACTATCTGTATAAGGTTGTTGTATTTCATTATCAAAGATTGATTTTTTAAATTCTGTATTTCTTACTAAACCTAAAGCTACATTTTAGTAAAATCAGTTTTGTCTTTTTCAGCTTCTAATCGATATTCTAAAATTTTAACTTTTAAATCTCTAGTTTCATTATTTAACTTTTCTTGTGCTTTTTCTATAGTTTTTAATTTTGCATCTAAAACTCTATGTTCTTCAAGTTTTGATCTTAATTCTTTTATTTCAATATTATTTTTTGAAATAATATCTTTATAATAATTATGTTTAGTTTCTACTTTATATAATCTTTCTAATTCTTTACTAAGAACTTCACTTACTTGTGCAGGTAAATTTTTCTTAATAATTTCTTCCATTTCTTTTAATGTATTTTCCATTTTTATTTATTTATTTAATTGATTGTTTACTTTTTATTTATTTCAATATTCATTTCTTTATTTCTTTCAAATTCTAAAGTTAATTTAATACTATTAATTCTAGCTTTTTCATTATCTTTCCAGAATAATTCTGGATTAACTAAATAAGTACCTCTTTCTAATGAAAATAAAAAACCTTTATTTATTAATTCTATAGCTACTTTATCAAGACTACCTATATTTGGTACTTTATCTTCTGCTTCTTTTAAAACATCTATAAATTTAAGTTTATTATATTTATTATTTGTATATATATTTTCATTACTCATATTTTCTGTTACAAATAATATATATTTAGTTGCAAGAGGTGTTAATTTAAATAAACTACTAATACTATTTTTATATTGTTTTGTAAAATCAGTTTCTACATCAACAAATTTATATACAGGTATTTTTATACCATCACTTTCTTTTATTTCAGAAATATATTTTACTTTTTCCATTAGAAGTCTGACTAACTTTCTATAAAGGTAGGTAAAAGCTACGTAATTAACAAAGGTTTTGACTATTTTTTAAGAATGTTAATAAATATTACAAAATGTTTGGAAATGGGTAAACCCTTAAAAGTGTTGTAATATCTTACAAGAAGTTAAAACTAGTCGTCCAGATATGTGAAATAACCCTCCCCGATATGTAGAAAGAATATTAAGTTATTGATTATCAAATAGTTAAGTTTAATTCTTGCTATAGGTTTAGGACTCTTTCTAGGATATATCACCTTATTACAGAAGGTAGACTTTTATCCCTATAGAGGTAAATATCAAAATATTATGTCACAATTATATAGTAAATGTGTGACAACAAAAAGTACTTAAACAATTGATAATGAAAGTGTTAAAATGGAAACAGACGTACCTAATATAATAGATAATTTTATAGGTGTATAAGAACATGTACCACCTAATACAAAGACCCCTACTAAGTTTTGGCGATGGAAATACCCTCGTCATTGAATTTCAACAATTTAAATTTCAAATATCATGCAACTTACTGTAAGAAAATCAACACAAGGTAAAACATCTGGTTTTGTAATCACATTCGCAACAAATACCAAAACAGTTATGACACCATTTGGTGTAAGTCAAACTAAATCTGATTTATTGTTCTTTAAAGGAGATGAACCAATCGAAGTTGGTACAACATTTGATATAGATGAAAATCTATTTGAAATAACACAACTTGAAACAGAAACAGGTACAACAAACTGGATTGTATTCAAGTAATGGTAAAGGGAGAAATCCCTTTATTCCATTTAATATCTAACATTTCTAAGACTTCTAACATTTCTAACAGAAGTATTAACTAAATAAATAATTTACAATTTCTTTTGTATTCTTATTTATTCTTTGTATTTCGCGCACACGCACGTTCCTTATAATAGCTTTCGATGTAAAAATAAATTTCAGTATTTTTCCTCTAAAGGGACAAATCATTGAACTTTTTGAAATCTCATTTGTTATAAGCTTATAAGCTTCTTTATCCAAAGTATCTTTCTAAGCCCATAACAGTGCAATAGGTTTTAGCTTGATTAACCAAGAAAAAGAAAACTTTGAACTACTATTAGATAAATAAATCCTAGCCTAAATGAAAAGATAATGGTTAGGTTTATTTAATAGTAGTTTTTTATTTTAATATCAATTTCAAATCTCAATTATTTATGAAAAAGGTAAAACAATTAAAGAAACAAGTAAATCAATTACAACAATTGATAGACTTTTATCTAATTGAACAAGAACTTTGTGTCTTAGTTTAATTAAAAAAGAATTAGAAGTAAGAAGAGTTAGTATAGTTGGTAAACTTGTACTAACTCTTTCTTCCTTTCAATCAAAACAAAAACATTCAACATATTATAATATAGCTTAACTCTTACAATTAAAGCTAACAACAGTATATTTCAATCAGTTATCAATCAAACTAACAATACATTTCACCAAAGAATCTAAGTGTTTAATACACATTTCATATATTCATTTCAATTACAATTAAACAATTAC
>JACCDG010463527.1_pt1 | contig 31379 bp, 24 predicted proteins | sample 7442471 | NCBI WGS metagenome assembly JACCDG01 (sample SAMN15323444, study PRJNA562643) | freshwater metagenome | isolation source: river surface water | place: USA:Blue River Watershed | collected 2017-08-17 | reverse complement strand
CGGCCTATAGGCGATTGGTCTATATCAATAATTTTATCAATGTGTTCAATGCCACGCACTGATTTATAGGGCAGGGGTTTTTTCTCGGAACCATATAAATGATTGCTAAGAATCGGGTAAAGGGTTTCGTTGATTAAACTGGATTTACCACTACCCGAAACACCGGTAACGCAAATAAACTTTCCCAGCGGGAAATCAACACTGACATTTTTCAGATTATGACCTGTTGCCCCATTTAAACTAATTTTTTTTCCATGCCCTTCCCGGCGTAGGGCAGGTACTTGTATATAACGTTTTCCGGTAATGTAATCGGAAGTAAGCGTAGAGAACTTCAGGAGTTCACGAGGCGGGGCAGCGGCAACAATTCTTCCTCCGTGTATGCCGGCTCCGGGGCCAATATCGATAACATAATCCGCTTCAAGTATCATATCCTTGTCATGCTCTACTACCAGAATGGAGTTGCCCGCATCGCGCAAATTTTTCAATGCTTCAATTAGTTTGGTGTTGTCGCGTTGATGTAAACCAATGCTTGGCTCATCTAAAATGTATAACACACCTACCAATTGAGAACCAATCTGGGTAGCTAAGCGTATACGTTGCGCTTCACCACCACTCAGTGTTTTTGAGCTTCTGTTCAGGGATACATAGTCCAGACCCACTTCAAGCAGAAATACAATGCGCGCCCTTATTTCCTTTAATATTTCTTTAGCGATAGTATTTTGATTTTTGCTTAGTCGTTTTTCGAGGTCTTTGAACCAGGTATGCAGGGCACTGATATCCAACTCCGATAATTCAGCAATGTTCTTCCCGTCTATTCTGAAATACAGGGCTTCCTTTTTCAGCCGGCTACCCTGGCAGGTGTCGCAGTTTATTTTATTGGTAAAGCCCTGCACCCAGCGTTGCATGGCTGGCGAGGGGCTTTCCTCGGCCTGTTTAATAATAAAGCTGGCTATACCTTCAAAAGTAATGGAATAACCTTCGCTGCTGGCTTCCGATTTTACTTTAAATACTTCATCACTTCCATACAGCAATATATTTACAGCTTCTTCAGGTAGTTCTTCAAAGGGAGTATCCAATGTGAAATCATAAGTTTCTCCAATGGCTTCTATCTGTTTAAATACCCACGAATTTTTAAAGTCGCCGAGCGGAGCAATAGCGCCTTTTTTTATACTACGCTTGGGGTCGGGAACAATTTTATTAAGCGAGACCTCTGAAACTACACCAAGGCCATTGCATTTTGGGCAGGCTCCATAAGGGGAGTTAAAAGAAAAAAGGTTTGGTGCCGGTTCATCATAGGCAATACCGGTAGTGGGGCACATCAGGTTGCGGCTGAAAAACTGCGGGCGTATTTTACTTTTCTTTTTTTCGTCATGTTCCAGAACCATAATAGTGCCTTTGGCTTGCTTCATGGCGGTTTGTATAGATTGAGACAAACGCTGTTTAACCGACGTTTTTATCTCCAGTCTGTCAATTACAATTTCAATATCGTGTACCTTATAACGGTCGGCCTGCATTTTCGGAACAAGGTCTTTTATCTCACCATCTACACGTACTTTGGTAAATCCAGCCTTCCGGATATTTTCAAATAACTCGCGGTAATGACCTTTTCTTCCTTTTACAACCGGTGCCAGTACATTTATTTTTTTCTTATCGAAACGTTCGAGTATCAGATCAAGAATTTGCTCGTCGGAATACCGTACCATTCTTTCGTTGGTTTCATAAGAGTATGCATCTGCGGTACGGGCATATAGGAGGCGGAGGAAATCGTATATCTCGGTGATAGTACCCACTGTAGAGCGTGGGTTTTTATTCACCGTTTTTTGCTCGATGGATATAACCGGACTAAGTCCGGATATCTTATCTACATCAGGGCGTTCAAGGCTTCCAAGAAATTGTCGGGCGTAGGGGGAGAAACTTTCTATATAGCGCCGCTGGCCTTCGGCATAAATAGTATCGAAAGCCAGCGATGATTTTCCGCTGCCACTAAGTCCGGTAATCACCACCAATTTATTGCGTGGTATATTAATGTCTACGTTCTTCAGGTTATGGGCTCTTGCACCAATAATTTCTATTTGCTCTTCCTGCTCGCTCATGGTTCGGGTTCTTGTTTCACCGGCGTTTTTTTCTCCTGAAAGATAATGATTTCGGTACTATGTTCCGGTTCTTTTTTTTCATCCAGGTTGTTCCATTTCCGGATCTGTTCTGCCTTTACACCATACTTTTCGGCAATACCATGCAGAGATTCTCCCTTTTCTACTTTATGGATAATTTTTTGAAAATTATCCTCCAATGGGGAAGAATCTTCCGTGATAAATACACTGTCGGGCAGCATCGAGTCCGTTTTCGATACAGTAGTTAATAACTCATTTTCCAGTTCATCAAAATTCCTGTTCAGGTATTCTTTTTGTGGCAGGCTTATCAGGTAAGTTTTTTTTTCTTGTCTGGTAAGGCTGTTTGCTCTTAACCAGGGATTAAATATTTTTAATACCCGCAGAGGATAACCCCTTTGCTCAGCAAATGCTTCAAGATTATGAATGCTGGTATCTACCTTCAATTGAATGCGGGGAATGGTAGTACGTAATTTTTTCCTTTTCGGGAACCCGAAATTTTCCGGGTGTTCAATTACCATTTTAACGGCCAGAAGCCGGTATATGTAGCGACCGGTTTCTGAATTTAATAATAGGTCATAATAAGTGCTGATACCTTGTTTTTTAAGTTGTGCTTCAATACCGTTCATTCCCAGGTTGTAGGAGGCCGCAGCGAGTGTCCAGTTATGAAACCTTCCATAGGCATCATGAAAATACTTACATGCAGCTTCCGTAGATTTTTCAACATGATAACGTTCGTCTATTTCCCCCGTTATTTCCAGGCCATAGTTTTTAGCAGTCGATTCTATTAACTGCCAGAAACCAACCGCTTGTTGAGGTGAAACAGCATTACTAAGGTGGCTTTCAATAAGCGCAATATATTTAACGTCGTCGGGAATATTATTTTTTTTTAGAATGGGTTCAATTACGGCAAACCAGCTTTGAATACGGCTAAATAGTAATGAGCCGTGTAGTTTCCAGTAACCATTTTCTGCAAATTCTTTTTCCAGGCATTCCTTGATGTTAAAATCATGTTGAGGTACTTTTTCCCCGCAAAAGTTCAGATCTTTAGGAATGTGCAGGTCAAACAAACGATAATTGGAGTCCATATAGTCCGGCCATACATAGGCGGTATTGGGACTCAAAAAAACAAAGCGTAAAATAATCAGCAAGGCATACAGTAGCGATAAGGCTATGACTGAAATAAAGAAAACCCTGTATCGTCTGCTTTTATTTGCCAAGCCTTCCTGTATTTCGGAAAACTTCATTTTTTTTCTTTTTTCTTACGGCGCGTTACCCAAAAAAGTGTGCTGAATACAAGCAGGGGATAAATGGCGTAAAACGCTAATTTAGTCTGCGACCAGGTATCATCATGTATAATCTGAATGGCCAAAATACAGGCTATTCCGCTAAGCAGTACATAAAGTGCAGCAATTCTTTTTTCTGTAATACCACTGAAAAATAGATTATGCGTGGTATGATCTTTTCCTCCTACAAAAGGTGAGCTCCCCTTGGCCATGCGGTTAATAACAACGGTGGTAGTATCTGTAATCGGAATAATAAATACCAATACAGCAATTAAAGCACTTTTGGAAGCAGAAAGCACAGGTGGGGTTATATCACCAGGGTACGGTATGTTCCAGCAATAGTCTATGCCCAGCAAGGCCAGGAATAAGCCCAGAAACTGACTGCCTGTGTCGCCCATAAACATTTTGGAAGGATGCCAGTTATAGATTAAAAAACCTCCAAGAGCACCAAGTACTCCAATAGAAAGAAAAGGAATTGGAGTTAATGCATCATGGTTAAGGATGTTGATATAGACGACGAAAGATATAATAACCATAGATATTGTTGTGGTGATGCCATCCATATTATCCAGCATGTTGATAGAGTTCATGAGACCAACAACCCAAAAAATAGTCAGTGTATCATTCAAAAAATCATTGTTAAAAACAGTGATTTTCGTGCCGGAAACTAAAAGGATAATGCCGCAACTGAATTGAGTAAGGAATTTTAGTAAGGGTTGGGTATCAAAAGCATCATCGGCAAGTCCCATAATAAAGGCAATAGTGAGTGAGGCCAGAACACCAAGTAATTTACTGTCGGATAAATAGGTATTACTCTGTTTGAGCAGAATTTCGAGGCAAATAAAAGAGATCAGGAAAGCCACATAAAAAGAAATACCACCCAGGGCTGGTTTGGCCTGAGGGCTCCAGCGTATATGCACACCCTGATTTTGCCGAATGCCCAAAGTACGTGCGAAACGAAGAAAAATATTATTAATAAGCGCAGAAAAAATCAGACTGATAGAAAAAATCAGGATACAGGTCAGGGGGATGTTCTGAATAATTTCCATAACTACAATTAAAAGGGCGAGACAAAGTCACTGAATTTTTCTCCAAAGCGATCCTTATCGGATAAGATAGGGTTAGCGGTAGTCCAGTTAATGTTTAGCAGTGGGTCATTCCAGGCAATGCAGCCTTCTGATGCCTTGTTGTAGTAATTCGTACATTTATAAAAGAAAATCGTCTGATCTTCGAGTGTTGTAAAACCATGTGCAAAACCTTCGGGTATCCACAACATGGTTTTATTCCTTTCGTTTAGTTCAATAGTAAAAACCCGGCCATAACTTGGCGATTTTTTACGAATATCAATAACCACATCCAGTACAGCACCTTTAATCACTCGTACTAATTTCCCCTGGGCATGCGGTGGAGCCTGAAAATGCATTCCTCTTAATACCCCTTTTTGAGAAAGCGACTGGTTGTCCTGAACAAAACTAACATGAATGCCCGCTTCTTCAAAAGCCTTATTTTGAAAGCTTTCAAAAAAATACCCCCTGGGATCCTCAAAGACTTTTGGTTGTATTATAAATAAATCCTTGATGGAAGTTTCAATAAGTTGCATAATCTTAGCTTACTTTTATTTTTCGTTTAAAGAAGTTACGTTTGACTCCTTCTTCCCTTTCCTCATAATAGCCGTAATTTATTCCGCCATATCCGTATCCGTACCCATACCCGTAATTATACCCGTAATTTTTACGGTTAATATCTACACCATTAAGCACTACAGAAAGTTTTTTAATGTTATTTTCATTCTGTAAACGGTCTAATATCTGAATATAACTTCGTTTGGAGTAATCGGCTCTGAAAACATAAATGGGATAATCCGCCAGACGAATCATTTCAATACCTTCTGTTACCAAACCAACAGGTGGGTTGTCAGCTATAATTATATCGTACTTTCCTTTCAGCTCGGTTAGTACATCTTCCATTGTTTTACTAATAATTAACTCGGAAGGATTTGGAGGAATTGGCCCCGCAGTTATATAATGCAGGTTATTTACAGAGCTTGTATGAATACATTCATCAATTTTGTGTTTATGAATAAGAATGGTACTCATGCCTTTTTCATTATCTACCCCAAAACCTTTATGAATTTTTGGTTTTCTCATATCGAGATCAATAATTATTACCTTTTTTCCGGAAAAGGCAATAATACCGGCAAGATTCAGGGCCACAAAAGTTTTCCCCTCTCCTGACACCGTAGAGGTTAAGGCGATCAGTTTTGATCCCGGATCGTTAGAGATGAACTGTAGGTTAGTTCTTACGGATCGGAAAGATTCAGCAATCAGTGATTTGGGATTTTTGTCGACAACTAATTGCGATATGGGAATGTCTTTGTCGTATTTTGGAATAATGCCAAGTATACTCACATCGGCACTGGTGAGCTTGGTGATTTCATTCAGCGAATTTACCTGGTCGTGAAGGAAATACCGGATAAATACCAGTATAATACCTGCCAATAGTGCAGAAAGAAAAGCGATGCTAAGTGTGTTCCGTTTACTGGGAGAAATAGGAATGTTGCTGGGAATAGCTTTTTCAAGTACAATAGATTGTGAAACAAAACCAGCCTTGGAAATGGAGAATTCCGTTTTCTTTTCAAGAAGCAGGGTATAATACTTTTCGTTAATGTTAAATAAGCGAAGCAAACGGGCATACTCTAAATCTTTTTCAGGTCTTCCTTCGTATTTATGCTCATACTCATTAGATTTTTCCTTTAAATTCGTGCGCTTGTTTTTCATTTTTTGCAACAACGAATTAATGCTTTCTATCAGGAATTTTTTTTGATTATCTATCTGAAAATTTATCTGTTTAATGGCATCGCTGTTAGGTTTAACCTGATAGAGCAGGTTTTCTTTTTGCATAAGTAAACCCTGTATGGCCGAAGTAATTTCTTTTATGGATTCCCCACCTTCAATTCCGGCAGTGCTCGAAATAAGAGCGTAGATATCAATAGTTTTATTGTTCAGAATATCCTTCTGAATCATCTCCAGTGTTTTCTCATCCAGTTCAACACGAAGCAATTGATCTTCAAGGGCAGTTATCCGCCCGGTATTACTTTGAACGGCACTGGCCTCCGTATAATTGTTTTGCTTACGAAAATTACCTAATTCATTTTCGGACTCCTTTAGTTCCAAAAAAACGATATGCAACTGTTCATCTATAAAAGAGAGCACGTTTTTGGAGCTTTCACTCTCGTGTTCTACATCGTATGCCTGAAATTCAGAAGCAATCATGTTAACAATATCTGCAGCTTTCATTGGATTATATTCCTTAATGCTGATACCCATTGTTTTGGCCTGTTCATTAATCAATTTAATTTCAACCTTCGATTGTAAATCCTTTATTATGTAATTTTCATCGTACATAATGCAGTACATGTTTTTTAACTTGGTACACTCGTGTACTGCCACTTCTGTTTTAAGATTTGGATTTAAGGTTATTCTGATTTCGAAATCATCATTCTTAACCCAATTACCCGTTCTGAATGGTAAAGAAACTTTATTGTTTTCCTCACCATATTCTAATAACCCATTTTCGGCCGTTTTAAAACGTGTATAAAATTTCTGATTATAAAAAATTGGATTTTTGACAATTATTTCTGCAATAAAGGGACTCGACTCGTAAAGTTCATTAGCTTTAAATGTACCGTCGTTGTAATAACTCACATACAGGTCTAACTTATTAACCACCCGTTTCAAAAACACGCTGGAACGAAGTATTTCTATCGCTTCGGCAAGGCCACTCTCATGCTCGTACACATTCGATACGTTTAGGATTTTTTGAGCTTTATTGCTGGTGTTAATTTGTATGGTAGAACGGGCCTGGAATATGGATGGTGTATAACGCAGGTATAGGAAGGCAATTATGCTGGCAATTAGAAAAAAAAGACCAAACCACATCAGGCACTTGCGGGCAATAAAAACAAACAAGCCCAACTCAAACTCACTGCTGAATTTGGTAAGCCTGTCCCTATACCTTAATGTATTGTCATCTGATTCGAGTGAGTCGCCTAACATGCATTATTTTTTAAATAGGGCAATAACCAGTAATACGGAAGAAAGTAATGTAATATAAGGCGCTACTTCTGATGACAGGCGCTGAGCTACCCTTACGCGTGGTTCAACATATATAATGTCGTTAGCCAGAACAACTGTATTTCCGGCAGCGAGTCCATTAATAGTAGAAAGGTCGATGAGAAAGACTTCGGGCTTGGAGCCGGAATTGCGGATCAGCTTAATGCGGTATGCCTTACCATCCTCTGTAAGGCCACCGGCAAGGGCAAGAGCCTCAAAAACCGTAGTATTGTTGTTTTGGATGTTAACCACACGGGCAGTTCCGGCATTTCCAGGAAAAACAATTACCCGTTTATTCATTACCCGTAACTGCACATAAGGCTTTACATAAAACTCGGTGTATTTTTCTTCAAGTAATGATTCAGCTTCGCGAAGGCTAAGCCCATTTACATATATTCTACCCAATAAAGGCAATTTCAGATAACCATCTTTATCTACAGTTTCATCAATGTCGTTTCTGAAATTCTGGGCGGAAGAGGTGGTAAGATCTATCAGTTTGAAACCATCATTAGAAAAAACCCTGAACTGGATAGCGTCTGTCGGGGCAATTTTGTAATCCAGTTTGGATAAGGTATCAGTAATTTTACTGAATGTATAATCTTTTTGGGTCTTTAACATCAAGCTGGGACGTAATACTTTACAGGACGAAAACAGGAGAATAAACAAGGGGAATAAAAGAAATAATTTACGCATGTTATATACAAGATAATATCTTTCAAATTTACTAAAAAAACATTCACCCGTTCCGTTTTTCAGAAAGCAGGGAGGTATATAAACGATCCATATCTTTTATTAATCGGGTGTAGTGGAAACGATTGCTCACAAGCTCCCAGCCCTGCTGACCCATTTTCTGTCTGAGTTCTGGTTGTTCTGTTAAACGTTGTAGAAAAGATGTAAAAGATCCAACATCTCCAACCTTGGTGAGGAAGGTTGTTTCTTTACTTACAATGTCCTGAATGCCTCCTACCTCAGTACTTACAATGGGTTTGCAGGCAGCCTGAGCCTCAATGAGGCTTACAGGGGTTCCTTCATTAAAAGAGGTCAGGCAAACAATATCTGAGCCTGCCAGCACCCGGTCAATATCGGTAATCCAGGATGTAAAAGTAAGCGGCGCTATAATAGGATTAATATTATAGTCCGTATACTTCATCGCCAGTTCTCTTGCTAAAGCTTCTGTTTTTGCCCGTGTTTCACCATCGCCGACAATAAAAGCTCTTAGCTTTTTATTAGTTATAGCCATAAGTTTAGCAATACTTTGCAGGAACATGCTGTGATTTTTTACCGGAGCCAGTCGACCAATAATAACTATTACAATTTCATCGGAACTTATCTGATATAAGGAACGGAATGCCTGACGCTTCACATCCATATTTTCCTGAAACCGTGCAAGATTGAAGCCTAAGGGAATAACGTGGGTTTTTTGTTCGGGCGCCACCCGGTGAATCTTGCATAGCTCGTGTTTTTGTTGTTCGCTGATGGCAACAATAGCATCTGTTTTTGCAGACAGATACCTTTCCACTCCCTTGTAAAAGGCAGTTTTGAGTGTACCAAAATACGAATGAAATACATGGCCATGAAAGGTGTGCACCACTACTGGTACTTTGCATGCAGAAGCCGCCAGACGGCCAATGGCACCGGCCTTGGAAGCATGGGTATGCACTATGTCGGGTTTAAAATCCTGAATGATGGATTTTATTTTTTTAAAAGCCGCCCTGTCTTGTTGCCAGTTTATTTCACGCTGTATTTCAGGAATAATAACAGGAGTAATTCCCAGTTTTTCCGGAATAAAGGCGGAACTGTCCTCACCTTCTTCCCTATCGCCTCCAATCAGCAGAGTTTCATAGTGCTCCGGCAAATAGCGGGTAAGATAAGCCACATTATATGTTGGGCCTCCCAGGTTAAAGCGATTAATAATACGTAATACCTTAGGCATAGGCAGAAGCATTAAATATATGCTTTTTCCACCAGTTATTAAATATAATTAATGCCCAGACTTTTGCGGCTGAATCTCCCGGAGACGACGAAAATAGCTGCTGGCGGAGCTTTTGTACGGTTGGTAAATTAAAAATATTCTGGAAATTTATAAATTCATCGCTCAACCAGTTACGTTCAATCTCATTGCGCAATTCATTTTTAAACCATTGTTGCAGGGGGATTTCAAAACCGTGTTTAGGGCGATTCAGAATTTCTGCCGGCAACAAATCGGCAAAGGCTTTTTTAAGCAGTAATTTTTGTCCCTCTCTGTTTATTTTCAACGAACAGGGCAGGGAGAAAACATAGTCAACCAGGTCATGATCCAAAAAAGGATTGCGTACTTCAAGCCCGTTAGCCATACTCATCATATCTACCTTAGTAAGCATATCGTAAGGCAATATTAATTTCATGTCAGTAAGCAAAATGCTGTTAAAGTCTTCTGTAATTTCACTAAGCAGGTGCTGTTTTAATGCATTGCAGTTGCGAATATTTTCTGAAGAGGCATTCAATAGTTGTTGCACTTCTTTTTCGCTACAAATACTTGCCCATTGCCAGTAACGCTCAGCTTTGCTTAGTTGCAGGCCGGAATAATACCTTTGTAGTTGGCGGGCTTTGTTGCCGAAAAAGGAATTACGCGATTGAGGCAAGTACCTTAGCGGTGGCGCAATAAAGTTAACTAAAGAATTAAGCCCGTGTTTATGCCTCATCATCCATTCGGCGCGGTGTTTATTATAGCCGGCAAATAATTCATCCGCTCCATCACCCGATAAAGCTACCTTTACATGCTTCTTTGTGTGTTGTGAAAGTATATACACATTAAGGGCAGAAGAATCGGCAAAAGGTTCGTCAATAGCATTCAGAAAATCAAACAGCTTTTCTAACAGATCATCATTGCTTAACCGGAAGGTATGATGGTTGGTGCTGAATTTTTTTGCGGCAAGTTCAGCATAGCGTGTTTCATCAAAGAAATGATTGTCTTTAAACCCAAGGGAGAACGTGTTGATGTGTGGTGATAATCCGGCAGCTATGCCCGTAATTACAGTAGAATCAATACCTCCGCTTAAGAAGGAACCAACGGGTACATCAGCAATCAAACGGAGTTTTACCGACTCTGTGAGTAAATGACGCAACTTCTTTTCCGGTCGAGCATTGTTTATATTACCGGAAGTAAGTTTTAACCTGTAATATTGACTTGTACTGGTATGCCCCTGTTTAGTACAGTAAAGAAATGTTCCGGGTTCCAGTCGTTTAATGCCGCTAAGTATGCTTCGGGCTCCTGGCAGGTAATTTAGCTGTAAGTAGGTGTTTAATGCGGAAAGGTTTAATTCTCGGCCTTCGTTTATGTATTGTACGCTTCGCAATTCCGAAGACCAGCACAGGAAATCTTCATTGATGAAATAATACAAAGGCTTTACACCAAAGCGGTCGCGGGCAATAAAAATGTCGCCTTTTTCCCTGTCATAAACTGAAAAAGCAAAAAAACCCTTCAGTTTGTTCAGGCAATGCTCTTTTTCCTCTATGTATAAATTCAACAGCACCTCCACATCGCCGTTAGTGGAAAAGGTGTAGCCCTTTTCTATTAAGGATTCTCTAAGTTCAGCAAAGTTGAAAATCTCGCCATTAAATACAATACTATAAGACCCGGTATTGCTTGTAAAGGGTTGGTTGCTGGCGGCAGAAACATCTATTATACTTAACCGGGCATGGCCCAAAGCCACCTTTTCATGAATGAGGATACCCTGAGAATCCGGTCCGCGGTGATGAAGCAAGTGGGTAGCCTGGTTTATTTTATCCAGTTTTTTTATTCCCACATCATTAAACGCCAGTATACCGCTTATTCCGCACATAAGTAAAACGAGTAAAATTAAGGATAATCACGAAATGAATACCGTTCCGCACACCCGCAATTCAAGATATAATTTTGTACCTTTATAAGTTTCATGCCTCAATACCGGACATCATACTTTTCTTTTCTTTTTACATTTTTAACCATCCTTTTTTTTGGGTTGTACTCCTCGTCTGCCTGGGCTCAAAACATAAAGTTTAAGAACCTTAGTGTAAACGATGGTCTTTCTGTTGCTTACATACAGGGCATTCTTCAGGATAAAAAGGGTTTTATGTGGCTGGCCACCCAGGATGGTCTCAACAGATACGATGGTTATGAAGTGACAGTATTCAGGAATAATCCGCGCGATTCCACATCTTTAAGTAACAATGATGTATATGCTTTGTTTGAAGATACAAACGAACACTTATGGATAGGCACCAAAGGCGGAGGTTTAGAGGAGTATAATCCATTAACCAATAAATTCATCCATCATCGTAATGATGAAAAAAATAAGTATTCCATAAGCGATAATACCGTGCGTTGTATGCTGGAGGGTAATGATGGTATTTTATGGGTGGGAACAGATAATGGATTGAATGCTTATGACAGAAAAACAAAGCGTTTTACCAGGTATACTCCCAATGCACTTTCACTTCATGCAATTGCGGGTAACCAGGTATATGCGCTCGCCCAAACTCCGGATGGCATTTTGTGGATTGGGACATTAGACGGGGGCTTATGCAGTTTCAATAGAAAAAACGAAACCTTTGAGCATTATCCAATCCCTGTTTCGTTTCGCTATAATGGAAAATTCTTGTACCTGAACGATTACCGTAAACGAATATCTTCGCTCTACATGTATAATGACGGTAGCCTGTTGGTAGGTACAGATGGGGGTGGTTTGGGTATATTCGACTATAATACTAAACAATTCAAGAACTTTATTGATTTTCACCAGAACAATGATGAAAAGAAAATCAGCAGCGAATTGAACCGGATCTGGTCCATTGATAGCGACAATAAAGGTGCACTTTGGTTGGCGGCATACGGCGGAGGCCTCATTCGGTTTGATGTACAAACTCAGGCTTACAGCATTTGTTTGAAAAAGAATAACGACCCTTCATCCCTTAGCAGTAATGATGTTACGGCGGTATATATTGATTTACAGGATAACCTGTGGGTAGGTACCCAAAACGGCGGAGTTAATATTCATTTCAGCTCTTCAATAAAATTCAGGCATTATGAGAATAATCCCACTCTGAAAACCTCCCTACCCAATGAGAAAATTTTTGCCATTATGCAAGATAGGAATGGACTGGTGTGGATAGGTACGGATGAGGGAGGCATCATCACCCTCGATATGAAGCAGGAAAAAGTTGTGGAGAGAAATGACATCCTGAAGAAAATTACGAATAAGTCAATTCTGTCCATAATACAGGATAAAGCCGGGGATATATGGATAGGAACCTGGGGATCCGGCTTATTGCGGTATAATCCGGCTAAAGGTAAAACTCAAGCGTATCTGGATAATAATCCAAAGTATGCTACCATTGTCTCTTTATACGAAGACAGCAACAACACTATTTGGATTGGTACTTATGAGGGAGGATTGTTTAGTCTGAACCGGGAAACAAATGAAGTTAAGAAATATGACAGGTCAAACGGACTTCCGGACGATGCTGTTTTTGCAATAATGGAAGATTCCGGGCATAATTTATGGATTGGTACGGAAGGTGGCGGGGTTTGCAAAAAGCAATCTGGCACGCAGAATGACTTTGCACTGTATTCAGCCAAGAACAATGCAAAACAGCTCATCAGTTCCGATAAGGTATTCTGTATTTATGAAGATAAATTGCAAAATATCTGGATTGGAACCTCCAACGGACTTAACTGTGTAAATAAAAAAACGGGAATGATTGAAGTGTATTATGAGGCGGATGGGTTGCCCAATGCTAACATATATGGGATTATTCCGGATGATAGGGGAAATTTATGGCTGACAACCAATAAAGGGCTTTCCTGCTTTAATCCCGGAATAAAAAATCAGGATGGAAGTGCCTTTAAAAATTATGACATTAAAGATGGGTTGCAGGGTATGGAATTTAATCAGGGGGCTTATTACCGTGGGCAGAACGGACTTGTTTTCGTTGGTGGAGAAAATGGATTGAACGTATTTCATCCCGATGAAATTAAAGACAATCCGCATATTCCTCCAGTTTACATCAGTTCCTATAAGCGTTTTGGTAAAGAGGTACTCCTTGATACGTCAATTGCGAGAAAAAAATACCTGGAACTCGACTATAAGGACAATTTCTTTTCTTTCGATTTTGTGGCGCTCGATTACCTTATGCCTCAAAAGAACAAATATTCTTACATGATGGAAGGTGTGGATGAAGGATGGTCTGTACCCGGAACCTTTCGCCATGCAAGTTATACCAGCCTGGAAGGAGGATATTATGTATTTAAAGTAAAGGCGGCAAACAGTGATGGAGTATGGAATAATAGCCCCTGCGAAATCCATATCCGGATCCGTCCTCCCTGGTGGAAAACCAAGTGGTTCTATACTCTTGTTATACTTTCAGTAACCGGCGGCATATTTGCGTTCACTTCTTATCGCACTGCTGCCGTAAAAAAGGAAAACCGATCGTTGGAACATAAAGTAACCGAACGTACCCGGGAACTGGCTCAGAAGAATAAAGATATCTTAAGCAGCATTACCTATGCCAAACGAATACAAGAGGCCATACTTCCGCCTTTACAACTTATATACAGCAGGTTGCCTGAAGCATTTATCCTTTATAAACCCAAAGATATTGTTAGCGGAGATTTTTACTGGTTTGGTGAAAAAAACGGACTTAAAATTATGGCCATTGTAGATTGCACAGGCCATGGTGTTCCAGGAGCTTTTATGAGTATGATCGGTCATAATTTACTGCATCAGATTATCATGGAAAACGGAGTTACCGATCCGGGTTCCGTACTTAACCTTCTTCATACCGGGGTGCAGGCGGCATTAAAACAGGGTGTAAACGAAATAAATACGGCAGATGGTATGGATGTGGCCATTTGCGCTATAAACACAGATACATTTGAAATAAAATATGCCGGAGCCAACAGATCGCTGCTACTTGTAAATGCCCGGCAAGAGTTAGATAAGATTGACGGTAATAAGTTCCCGATAGGAGGAGCGCAACTGGATACCGGCAGAAATTTCACTACACACATAAAAACCCTGGACAAAGGCCATTCTCTTTATATGTTTTCCGACGGCTATGCTGATCAGTTTGGCGGAGAGAATGGAAAGAAATTTATGGTAAGACGCTTTTACGAGTTTATAGTTTCTATACAGGCTAATTCTATGCAGCAGCAAAAGGAATTACTGAACAATAATATGGAGAAGTGGAAAGGAAATTACGAACAGGTTGATGACATTCTTGTTTTTGGCATGCGTTTGTAGGTTAGGCAAAAAATTATATCTTTGAAAGAATCATTAAAAACCGACAATTTGTTGAATTTAGAATTGGCAGCATGAAAAAATCCCACATTAGTCTTCTCATACTGTTTCTCGGTGCAGGAGCTGTACTATTTTCTTGTAAAAAGAAAGAGGTAGACAGTGAAACGCAATCTGTTGTGGATCACGCCCTGTGTGAACAGGAATTTATGAAAATACCGGTTACTGTTAATTCGCGAGCGGTTGCTGCGAATGGGGTCAAAAAACTATTCCCGGGCTCTTCCGTTTTCAGTGGTGCCTGCCCGAAAGATACCCTTATTGGCGATACTGCAGGATACGCCTCCGGAAATTATAGCAACCTGCTCAACCTTCCTGGTTTATCGATCGACTGGGGCACAGGCTGTTTAGATACCAGCGATCATGTGATCCGTTCTGGAAAACTGGTAACCACTTTTTCCAAGCCTTATGGTCAGAATGGTTCTGTTATTACCATTACCCCGGTAAATTATAAAGTAGGAGATATTTCTTATGCCGGAATAATTAAAGTGATAAGGTACAGCCCAACTTCCTATTCCACGGAGGTAATAAACGGGCATGTTAGTAATGGCAGCTGGAATATTGATTGGAGTTCAACCCGTACGGTCAACTGGATTGCAGGAGCCAGTACCACCAATGATGCCAGCGATGATGTTATGGAAATAACCGGAAGCTCAAATGGAGTTAATCGCGAAGGAAGAGCTTTTACTGTAAACATTACAATTCCTTTAGTAAAAGCGGCCGATTGCAAATGGATAAAAAAAGGTGCTCTGGAAATTAAACCAGATGGGTTTAAAACACGAACTGTGGACTTTGGAGATGGCACCTGCGACAACGTAGGAACCTTCTCTGTCAACGGCAATACCTATACGTTCAATATGCAATAATGCCAGCTCGAAAAATTTGTGTATTAAAACATTTTAGTATATTTGCTTGAACTTACGGTAGGCTGTTTTTCATACTAAACCCATGATGTTAGACCTCTTCGATTTTTATGACAAAATGGAACGCAATAATATATTGCTTTCATTTAAGGGGGATATCACATCGGAGTTACTGACTTCAATTCTGCAAATCATGGAGAGCAAAATGGATAACATGCAGGAAGAGCCGAAAACCAAAAAAAAGGTATACAACGTGCTTGTAGAATGTCTCCAAAATCTATATCATCACATGGATGATGCAGCAGCAGATGTTGGAGAAAAGCACCGTTCCGCTATATTTATGATCGGAAAGGCGGATTTTAAATACAATATCATTACAGGGAATTATATCCTTAATGAAAATGTATCAGGTCTGAAGAAAAGGCTGGACGATGTGAACGCCCTCTCACGGGAAGAGTTGAAGGATTATTATAAGCAGATACTGAATAACGGGGAAATGTCTTTGAAAGGCGGCGGCGGATTGGGGATGATAGATATTGCCCGTAAAACAGGGGAAAAACTTGGGTATGACTTTATGCCCATTGATGATAAATTATCGTTCTTTAGTTTAAATATTAAAATTTCACAACAATAAAATAAAGTACAAAAAGTATGGAAAAGTTTTCAATTGAAGGTACCCCCAAAACCCCAACCATTAACTTTGATATGGCATCCGGTTTTCTGGAAATTAAAGGCCGCTCAATTCCCGAGAACTCAATTGAGTTTTATAAGCCATTGGTTGATTCGCTGGAAAAGTATGCAGGTAGCCCTAAAGCCGCTACTAATGTAAATATTCAGTTGGAGTACTTCAATACCAGTTCTTCCAAGTGTATTCTGGATGTGTTTAAAAAGCTCGAAGCCATTCACAAAGGTGGTAGTTCGGTTACTATTAACTGGCATTACGAAGAGGACGATGAGGATATGCTCGAGGCAGGGGAGGATTATCAGGCCATTATTAATGTTCCCTTTAAAATGGTTCAGGTAGAAGAATAGACCGTTTTTGTAACAGAAAAACTTATTTAGGCACACGCATGCGTGTGCCTTTTTATTTCGGCATAAACCCGGATCTATTGCCCTTACCAATACTATATACGTGGGTTTTTATTTTTTCAGCCCACAGCTGATGATTAAGCGACTTATTAAGCGTGTCGGGCAATATAGGCTTACCGAAGATGACCCGAATGCTTTTGTTTTTTTGCCGGAACATTTCATCGGCTAAAAAAAACATTTCAATATTTGCCTTTATACCAAGTCGCTTACGCCAGAGGGAAAGATTATAAAAAAAAGACGAGTTCTGGCCATCAATAAATGTCGGTATAATTGGTTTTTGATATTTTAATGCTTTGCTAACAAAACTCTTCTTCCATTCCAGGTCTTTGATCTCCTTTCCTTGTTTGCGCGAAACCAGTCCCGCCGGGAATACCAGCACGGCATGGTCTGAAGCATATACTTCTTCAACAATTCGCAGCACATCTCCCCCACTACTTCCTGTTTTATTAACTCCCACAAAAATATCACCGTAATTTCCGAAATTTTTCAATAAATCGTTCACGATAAAACGCGTGTCCTGACGCACCCTGCTTACGGATTTGATCAGCGCTAAACCGTCGAGACCGCCCAGCGGATGATTGGATGCTATAATAACGCCACCATTTTCCGGAATATTCTCCAAACCTTCCCAAATTACCTTAGCGCCCAAATAGCCCAGGGCAGCTTCATTAAAAGCATGACCACTCAAATCCCGAAACAGATGCATACCCTGGTTAATATCATCTTCGTGTAATTTTTTGCGGATATAATTCAGTAAAAAACCGGGTAACAGTTTATAAAGACCAGGGTTTTTTGCCCGGATAATCCTATCTATATCAATAAATTTCTTTAAGCCCTCTTCCTTTTGGTTCAGCATGTTGGTAACCTGTTAATTTCCCTATAATCCTAAAGCCCATATTCTTCCGCTCTAATAACTTGTTTGAGTTGAAAAATCAATCACTTTCTGTTAATAAAGCAGTGTAAAAATAACATTCTAAAAATTCCACTTGTCGAAAGTTTTCAACAAAAGTGGTAAAAAATGGGGTAAAGTGGTAAAAAGTGGTAAAAAATTAAGTATTTTTGGTGAAATCTTTCGGAATACCAGTAATGACAAGCCTTATAGGAGAATTCGATTGCAAGGTTGACGCCAAGGGAAGGTTCATGTTCCCTGTTGCGCTTAAAAAGCAATTGACAGAAGTTTTTGAAAAGGGCTTTGTTATCAACCGGAACCTGCACCAGAAATGCCTGGTTTTATACCCGATTAGCGAGTGGGAAAAATTGAATAAAAAACTGAGTAAACTGAACAGGTTGATTAAGGCCAACGATGTGTTCGTGCGCAGATTTACCGGCGGTGCAACCGGATGTGAGGCCGATAATACAGGGCGCATACTGCTTCCGAAAGCATTGACGGATTATGCAGGAATTACAGCAGATATAAAAGTACTGGGAAGCAATAACGTAATTGAAATCTGGGATAAAAAACTGTATGAAGAATTTCTGAATCAGGAAATAGATATAGAAAAACTGGCAGAGGATGTGTTAGGAGGGGTGAATTTTAACGACGAAGATTAACATGTACCATCGCCCTGTTCTTTTACAAGAGTGTTTGGAGGGTTTGCATATTAAGCCGGATGGGATTTATGTGGACGTAACCTTTGGTGGTGGAGGGCATTCAAAAGCCATATTGGCCAACCTGGATCAGAAAGGGAAACTTTTCGCTTTCGATCAGGATGCTGATGCCAGTGTTAATGTACCAGATGATAAGCGCATGATCTTCGTTCCGCAAAATTTCAGGTACATGCAGAATTTTCTGAAAATGTATGGGGCTAAGCAGGTAGATGGGATATTAGCAGATCTGGGGGTGTCTTCGCATCAGTTCGATGTAGCAGAAAGAGGATTTTCGATTCGTTTTGATGCCGGATTAGACATGCGTATGAATCAGGCTTCGGTTAATACAGCGGCGAAAGTATTAAATGAATATCCGGAAGAAGAACTGAACAGGTTATTCAGGCAATACGGCGAAGTAGAAAATGCAAGTAAACTGGTACGCTTGATCGCAGCGGCAAGAGTACATAAGCCAATCAGCACCATAGCAGAATTTAAAGATGTTATTAAGAGTTGTACACCCAAAATGCAGGAACATAAATACCTGGCCAGGGTGTTTCAGGCGTTAAGAATAGAAGTAAATGAGGAGGAAGAGGTGCTTAAAACATTTTTGCAGCAGACACTCGAAGTACTCAAACCGGGAGGGAGACTGGTTATTATTAGTTATCATTCGTTAGAAGACAGATTGGTAAAGAATTTTATAAAAACAGGGAATATAAACGGGGACATAAAAAAGGATTTTTTCGGAAACATAGACAGGCCTTTCAAACTGATTACCAGAAAGCCTTTAGTTCCCGGTGAAGAAGAAATACAATTAAACAGCAGGGCGAGAAGTGCCAGACTGCGCATTGCTGAAAAAACAATATATGGCCAACAGGTTTAAAGAACTGCCAAAACAACAACAAGAAGAACAACCTCAGGAAATCCCGGCGGTTAAGCCTGCAGCACCGAAAAAGAAAAGCGGTGTTGTTAAGTCCCTTACCACTGTATTCAGCGGAACATTTTTAGGAAACGAAAATACCTTAAAGCATATTCCCTTTGTTTTATTTCTTTCCCTGGTTGCCATATTTTATATCGCCAATGGTTATTGGGCCGATGATAAAATAAGGCAGGTGAACCGCATTACTGCTCAGTTAAAAGAATTGCGCAGTGAGTTTATCTCCACCAAATCCGATCTGATGTTTATCAGCAAACAGAGTGAAGTTGCCAGATTGGTGGATACGCTGGGCTTGAAGGAGCCTGTGGTTCCGCCCATGAAAATAGTAGTTTACGATTCCCTTATCGCTAAATAGGTGTAAAAAAGTTTAAAACACTGCCGTAAAAACGGTAGCGAGAACGTATATATAAATTGGAATATAGGAAAGACATATTGTGGAGAACTTACCTGATCTACATCATCATGGTGTTGTTTGCACTGGCTATTCTGTACCGCATAATATTGGTGCAGTTTGTTCAGGGTGAGGTATGGAGAGAAAAAGCACGCCAACTAACCACAGCTTATATTGATGTGGCTGCGGTACGCGGAAATATTTTTGATGCTAATGGTAACCTGCTGGCAACTTCACTTCCATATTATGAAGTCGGTATCGATATTAATGCTCCTTCTATTTATAAGGATACATTTAACCGCTATGTCGACTCTCTGGCTTTCCGTTTGGCGGCTATTTTTCAGGATAAAACAAAAAAGGAATACAAACAGATACTTGTAAAAGCCCGCAAAGACAATGATCGTTATGTTGTTCTGAAAAGAAATGTTTCTTACAAACAATTGCAACAATTGAAAAAATTTCCACTGCTACGCAAAGGTAAACGCGGAGGTCTGGTATACATTCAAACCAATCACCGGGAAAGACCTTTTCAGGAATTGGCTTCGCGAACCATTGGATATATAAAAGATAAGGTGGGAGTGGGAATTGAAGATGCCTACGACTCGACACTAAAGGGTGTGAGTGGGCAACGCCTCATGCAGAAAGTGGCAGCTGATGTGTGGCGCCCTATCAATGATGAAAACGAAATAGAGCCAAAAGACGGAAATGATGTGTACACCACTATTGATGTGAATATACAGGACGTGGCGGAAAATGCACTCTATAAGACGCTGGCTAAAAACAATGCCAGTCATGGTTGTGTTGTATTAATGGAGGTAAAAACCGGAGAAATTAAAGCTATAGCCAATCTGTCCCGTACCGATTCAGGAGAATATCATGAACGATTAAATTATGCGGTTGGTTATCCAACCGAGCCAGGATCCACTTTTAAACTAGCCTCTCTGCTTGTAGCTATGGATGATGATTATACCGATCTGAATGATGAAGTAGTAGTAGGAAACGGAGAGTGCTATTACTATAACCGAAAAATGTCCGACTCTCATGCCCCCATAAAATCAACTATGACCGTGCAGGAAATATTCGAGCATTCATCGAATGTAGGAGTGAGTAAAGTAGTTTCCAACTATTATACCAAAGACCCCCAGAAATTTGTCGACAAGTTAAAGTCCTTTCACCTCGACAGGAAATTGGAATTTAACCTGCCTGGAGAAGGAAAACCCAGAATAAAAAATGTAAAAGATAAAGATTGGTATGGTACTACACTTCCCTGGATGTCTATAGGTTATGAGTCGCTGATTACTCCCATGCAAACACTTACCCTCTACAATGCTATTGCCAACAACGGAGTGATGGTAAAGCCCCGTTTTGTGAAGGAAGTAAAGAACAATGGGGTGACGGTTGAGAAATACGGAGTGGAAGTGCTGAACCCGAAAATTGTAAAACAGGAAACCGTTAATAAGGCCAAGCGTATGCTGGAAGGTGTGGTAGAAAACGGAACAGGCAAGGGTTTGAACATAACAGCATTTAAAGTAGGGGGAAAAACAGGTACCGCTCAAATTGCAAAGGATGGCGATTACAAAAAGGGCGGGACTACTTATCAGGCTTCTTTTGTGGGGTATTTCCCCGCTGAAAATCCTTTGTATACCTGTATTGTGATTGTATACAACCCTTCCAAAGGAGCTTATTATGGTGGGTTAGTGGCTGGCCCTGCCTTTAAAGAAATTGCCGAAAAAGTGTATTCGGGTAGTATAGATTTTCAGAAAGAAATTAACTCCGGGAAAAAAATACTGACCCAAGCTCCGGCTGTCATAAAAGGGAAACGTGAGGATGTAGAGCAGGTACTCACTTCGCTGGAAATACCTTATAAAATCAATGAGAAAGCAGCTTGGATTGCTCCTGGTGCTGATAGTACACGAATAAACCTTGGCGCCCATCAGGTAGACGGAACACTGAAAAAGGGATTAATTCCCGATCTCTCTGGAATGTCGGTGAAGGATGCTGTATTTCTGCTGGAAAACAACGGGCTGAATGTGCGTATAGAAGGAGCCGGTACGGTGAAGAAACAAAGTCTGGAGGCTGGAACGAAATTTTTTAAAGGCACACAGATAGTATTAACATTCGGATAAACAAGAACAGGTGAAACTATTAACCGATATACTCTATAAAGCTGGTCTGGAAGAAATTTCCGGTACTACCAATATTGCACTTTCCGGTCTTACATTCGATTCGCGTAAAGTGAAAAAAGACAGCCTGTTTATCGCTACCAGGGGAACAGCTTTTGATGGACATCTGTTTATTGACAATGCTATTGAAGCAGGGGCTATTGCTATTGTTTGTGAAGAATTTCCAGAAAACCAGAAAGAGAACATTACTTATGTGCGGGTGAAAAATTCTTCTTATGCGCTGGGTATCATTGCATCTAATTTTTACGATAATCCTTCTCAGAAATTAAAATTAGTGGGAGTTACCGGAACAAATGGAAAAACCACAACGGTAACACTACTATACAATCTGTTTAAATCTCTGGGTTATAATGCCGGCCTTATCTCTACCGTGAAAAACAAAATCATGAATGAGACCATTCCGGCAACTCATACCACACCCGATGCCATTGCGTTGAATGAATTGTTGAACCGTATGGTTGAAAAGGGATGTCAGTATGTCTTTATGGAAGTGAGTTCTCACGCTGTAGTGCAGCATCGTATAGCCGGCTTGCAATTTGTTGGTGCGGTATTCAGCAACATTACTCATGATCACTTAGATTACCACAAAACTTTTGACGAATACATCAAAGCTAAAAAAAGATTTTTCGATCAGCTCAGCGACGAGGCATTTGCTCTTGTAAATAAAGACGATACCAATGGACAGATTATGTTGCAGAATACAAAGGCTACCCGTTATACCTATGGTATAAAATCAGTTGCTGATTTCAAATGCCGTATTATGGAGAACCATTTGAATGGATTGTTGTTGAGTGTTGATGGACAAGAGGTGTGGGTGAAATTGATCGGAAATTTTAATGCCTATAATGTATTAGCCGTTTATGCTACCGCAGTTTTATTGAAACAGGATAAAACCAATGTGCTTACTGCATTAAGTACACTCAATTCGGTGGAAGGACGGTTTCAGCACCTCAAATCAGAAAATGGGGTTATTGGTATTGTGGACTATGCGCATACTCCAGATGCCCTGAAAAATGTGTTAGAAACCATTAAGAATATTCGCACCGGCAATGAGCAAGTGATCACTTTAGTAGGTTGTGGCGGCGACAGAGATGCTGCCAAGCGCCCGGTTATGGCTCGTATTGCCTGTGAACTGAGTAATAAAGTTATTCTTACTTCCGACAATCCGCGCAGTGAAGATCCGGAAGAGATACTGGACCAGATGCAGAAAGGTGTAGAGGCCCCGGATACGAAAAAGGTATTACGTATTGCTGACAGAAAAGAAGCTATTCGCACAGCCTGCTCATTTGCAAAGCCCGGCGATATTATTCTGTTAGCTGGCAAAGGACACGAGAATTATCAGGAAATAAAAGGGGTGAAATATCCCTTCGATGATTTTGAAATTTTAAAAGAAACTATAAAAGAACAGGGTATATAATGTTTTACTATTTATTTCAGTGGTTAGATAGGGCCTTTGATTTTCCGGGAGCGGGAGTATTCCAGTATATCTCCTTCCGGGCGGCCATGGCGGTGATTGGTTCCCTGCTTATTTCCATGGTGTTCGGTAAACGCATCATTGGGTTTATCCGAAAAAAACAGATTGGTGAAACCATTCGTGAACTTGGTTTACAAGGGCAAAATGAAAAAGCCGGAACACCAACTATGGGCGGGCTGATTATTCTGGCAGCTATTGTTATTCCTACATTACTGTTTGCAAAACTGAATAACGTATATATTATCCTGATGCTGGTATCTACCGTAGGACTTGGGGCTATTGGTTTTCTGGATGATTATATCAAAGTATTTAAAAAGAATAAAGAAGGCTTGCAGGGGCGATTCAAAATTATTGGTCAGGTTGGGATAGGGTTAATTGTAGGGGCGACTTTGTATTTCAATGATGATGTAGTAGTAAAGGATCGTATTTCTACCAGCGGACAAAGTTCTTACTCGATAGATCCGGCAATTAACAAAGGGACGCAAAACATGCAACTGCCCAAGTATGCAGCCGAAGAAACCAAATGCCTGAAAACGACTATTCCATTTGTAAAAAATAATGAATTCGATTATGGCTCTTTAATTAGTTGGGTATGCAACGATTGCGGGAAATGGGGATGGATCATTTTTATTCCGATGGTTATTCTCATTGTTACTGCAGTATCAAATGGCGCTAATATTACCGATGGTATTGATGGCTTGGCTACTGGTACTTCGGCCATTATAGGCACCACACTGGGTATACTGGCTTATGTGTCGGGTAATACAGTGTTTGCAGACTATCTCAATATTATGTACATACCGCATTCAGGTGAACTGGTAGTTTTCATTGCTGCTTTTGTGGGAGCCTGTATCGGTTTTCTGTGGTACAATTCCTATCCCGCTCAGGTATTCATGGGCGATACCGGTAGTCTGGCACTGGGGGGCATTATTGCCGTGTTTGCTATTGCCATTCGTAAAGAGCTGTTGATTCCAATTCTATGCGGAATCTTTCTGGTTGAAAATCTTTCGGTTATTCTTCAGGTATATTATTTCAAATATCAAAAACGCAAACACGGTATTGAATATGCACGGGCCAACCGCCTCTTTAAAATGGCGCCGCTCCATCATCATTATCAGAAATGCGGTATGCATGAATCTAAGATTGTTTCCCGTTTCTGGATCATTGGTATTATGCTGGCTGTATTGACGATTGTAACACTTAAACTGCGTTAAGAACGTGAAGAAAAGAATAGTCATACTCGGAAGTGGCGAAAGTGGTGTTGGTGCAGCGGTATTGGCGCAGGCAAAAGGCTTTGAGGTATTTGTATCGGATAAAGGAGAGATAAAAGAAAAATACAAAGCACAGCTTCAGCAGTACAATATAGCTTACGAAGAAAAGCAACATACAGAAGCCCTGATACTGAACGCAACAGAAGTAATTAAAAGTCCTGGTATACCTGATAAAGCGGAGATGGTAAAAAAATTGAAAGAAAAACACATACCAGTTATTTCCGAAATCGAATTTGCGGGTCGGTATACCAATGCAAAAAAAATATGTATTACCGGAAGCAATGGGAAAACAACTACCACACTGTTTACCTATCACATCCTGAGCAAAGCCGGATACAATGTGGGTTTGGGTGGCAATGTAGGAAAGAGTTTTGCTATGCAGGTGGCTACGGAGAATTACGATTATTATGTGTTGGAACTCAGTAGTTTTCAGTTAGACGGGATGTATGATTTTAAGGCGGATGTAGCTATTCTCCTGAACATCACTCCAGACCACTTAGACAGGTATGAATACAAGTTTGAGAATTATGCAAAATCGAAATATAGAATAGTACAGAACCAGAAAGAGAACGATGCTTTTGTTTATTGTGCGGATGATGAGGTGATTGAAGAGTTAATAAGAGTAGCAAAACCGGAAGCCAAGCTTTATCCTTTTTCTATAAAAAAAAAGATATACGGGGAAGGAGCTTATTTGGACGAGCAACAGGATATCATAATCAATGTAAATCAAAATCCCATAAATATGACAATAGAACAATTAGCACTGCAAGGTAAACACAATGTTTACAACTCTATGGCAGCCTCCATTGCTTCGCGTGTAGTAGATATACGCAAAGAAGTAGTTCGCGAGAGCCTATCCGATTTCGAAAATATAGAGCACCGCCTCGAAGTGGTGGCTACTATCAATGGCATTGAATTTATAAATGATTCTAAAGCTACCAACGTGAATTCGGCCTGGTATGCACTGGAAAGTATGGAAAAACCTGTGGTGTGGGTTGTTGGTGGGGTAGATAAAGGGAATGACTATACGCAGTTGTTCGACCTGGTAAAAGAAAAGGTAAAAGCCATTGTGTGTTTGGGTATCGACAATTCAAAAATCATCGAAAGCTTTTCTTCGGTGGTAGATAAAATTGTAGAAACACAAACAGCCAAGGATGCTGTTGCCGCTTCTTATCAGATTGGCAAAAAAGGCGATGTGGTATTACTGTCACCTGCCTGTGCCAGTTTCGACCTGTTCGAGAATTATGAAGACCGTGGTATGCAATTTAAAGCAGCAGTAAGAGCACTATAATACCATGAACGAGCTGAATAAAAAAGCGGAGCAGTTAAACAGCACCGTAAACTGGGCACGGCCTGCTACCAGGGGCGAACACGCGATGGAGTTTGTAGCAGAACTCATGGAAGTGAGTTATGTGAACGATTCCAAGTCGGTGAACATTAAATCCACCTGCGAGTCGATAGCTGTTATAGATGCGCCGCTAGTGCTGATTATAGGTGGCGTGGATAAGGATACCGATTTTTCCTATTTGCTGAACGCTGATATGAATAAAGTGAAAATGTTTATCTACCTCGGTAAAGACCAGGAACGAATGATGAGATTTTTTGGTCGCTATAATCTGCTTTTTGCTCCTGCTGCATCGCTGGAAGAGGCAGTGAACATGGCACATAAGGGTGCACGGCCCGGTCAGGTAGTATTGTTTTCGCCTGCCTGCCCCAGCTTCGAAATATTTGATAATTATAAAAATCGCGGAAACCGTTTTCGCGAATTAGTGAAGAATCTAAGTAAATGAAACAGACTGCTGTAAATAAATGGTGGAATTTTAATTACCTGAAAGGCGATAAGGTGATTTGGATTGTAGTATTACTGCTTTCTCTTATTTCCCTGTTGGTAGTTTACAGCTCAAGTAATGCCCTGGCTCAGAAATTTAAACACGGAAATACCGAGGCTTACCTGATTAAGCACTTCATGATTATCGTAATGGGATTCGTTATCATGTACCTGGTGCACAAATCTAACTACAAGTATTTCTCGCGTATATCGCAGATTGCTTTTTTTCTGGCTATTCCTTTGCTATTATTCACTTTACTAAAAGGGGTAAGTGCAGGCGAGGCTAATCGTTGGCTCGAAATTCCTGGTATAGGCTTAACCTTTCAAACTTCCGATTTTGCCAAGCTGGCTTTAATAGTATATGTAGCGCGGGTGCTAACCATTAAGCAGGATCAGCTGGATGATTTTAAAGTGATACTAAAATCATTGCTTTTACCTATTGGTTTAATCTGCCTGCTTATATTTCCGGCCAACTTCTCTACGGCAGCCCTTATTTTTGTTACCTGCCTGCTTATTATGTTTGTAGGTCGTGTGCCGGTTAAATTTATTTTACTGGTCATTGGCTCTTGTTTTGTTTTTCTCCTGCTGGTGGGTACCATCATTTATGTTAAACCCGATTTGCTCAAAAGGGGTGCCACCTGGAAAGCAAGGATAGAGAATTTTTTTAAAGATGATCCTCAAAGCAATTACCAGTCGGAACAGGCTAAAATAGCAGTAGCTAAAGGTGGTCCAATGGGAGTTGGTCCGGGTAACAGCACGCAAAAAAACTTTTTGCCGCAGGCGGCCTCCGATTTTATTTATGCTATCATCATAGAAGAGTTTGGTTCTGTTATGGGTTTGGGTTTATTGTTTTTGTATATGGTACTGTTTTTCAGGGGCATCAAAATTTTACGCGAATCCGAAAAAACATTTGGAGGCTTGTTGGCCGTCGGACTGAGTTTCAGTCTGGTGTTTCAGGCGCTAATTAATATGGCGGTGGCCGTTAACCTTTTCCCGGTTACTGGTCAGCCCTTACCTTTAGTAAGTATGGGGGGTACCTCCATCTGGTTTACCAGTATAGCCATTGGTATTATACTGAGTGTGAGCCGCGAGGTGTATGATAAAGATGAATTAACACAGGAAAAAGAGGGAGGGGAACTTGCCACCGCTTAAAGTAATATTGAGTGGAGGAGGAACCGGAGGGCACATCTTCCCGGCAGTAGCTATCGCCAATCAAATAAAACTAGAATACCCTGATGCCGACATACTTTTTGTAGGCGCCGAAGGTCGTATGGAAATGGAAAAAGTTCCTGCAGCTGGTTATAAAATAGTAGGACTGTGGATAAGCGGTTTGCAACGAAAATTAACGCTGTCTAATTTAAGTTTTCCTTTCAAAGTTATTTCCAGCATTTTGAAGGCGCGTAAAATACTGAAACAGTTTAAGCCAGATATGGTAATTGGCACCGGAGGTTATGCCAGTGGTCCTATGCTAAGAGCGGCCAGTACCAAAGGTATTCCCACCTTAATTCAGGAACAAAATTCTTACCCGGGCATCACCAATAAAATTCTGTCGAAGAAAGTAAGTCGGATTTGTGTGGCTTATGAAGGTTTAGAGAAATATTTTCCGTCTCATAAAATCATACTTACCGGCAATCCGGTGCGGCAGGATATACTCGACATTGAAAAAAAACGCAGCGAGGCTATTTCTTTTTTTGGACTGGATTCATCCAAAAAGACTTTGTTGGTAATTGGCGGAAGCCTTGGAGCACGTACTATTAATATGGCTATAGGCGGTGGTCTGAATCACCTGGCACAGAACAATATTCAACTCATCTGGCAAACCGGCAAAGCCTATTTTGTCACTGCTCAGGAGCAAACAAAACAATACACCATTAATAATATTAAAGCCTTCGATTTTATTACCCGAATGGACCTGGCCTATGCCGCTGCCGATTGTGTGGTATCGCGTGCTGGTGCCAGCTCCGTGTCCGAACTCAGTATCGTGAACAAACCCTGCATATTGGTTCCTTCTCCCAATGTGGCTGAAGATCATCAGACCAAAAATGCGATGGCATTAGTTACAAAAAAAGCGGCACTGATGGTAAAAGATGCTGAAGCAAAAGATCAATTAGTAAAACAGGTCATTAGTCTTTTTAGCGATCCGCAATTGCAAAACGAACTGAAAGAAAATATTGCCCGGCTGGCTTTACCCGATTCGGCCCGGCGCATTGTTGAGGAAATAAAGAAATTGATACACTAAGAGCCGATGAACATTTTTAACTATAAGCTGGTTTATTTTTTGGGCATTGGCGGCATAGGTATGAGTGCGCTGGCCCGCTACTTTAATCATTATAAAATTAAAGTTGCCGGTTACGATAAAACAGAAACCGCATTAACTGCCGAGTTGAGCAGGGAAGGGATGGAGATTCATTATTCGGAAGATAAAGAGTTACTGCAACAACTCTTAAGTGGGTTAAGCCCCTCTGAAGTATTGGTGGTATATACACCTGCAGTTCCTAAAGAACATGTGGAGTATATATGGCTAACTCAAAATTCGTACACTATAAAGAAGCGGGCGGAGGTTTTGGGTAACATTACTGCTCAGTTTAAAACCATTGCTATTGCCGGAACGCACGGAAAAACGACTACTTCTTCGCTGGTAGCGCATTTATTGAAAACAGCCGGTATGGATTGTTATGCATTCCTTGGCGGCATTACTAAAAATTACGGCACTAATTTATTACTGGGAAAAGCGCAGCCAGATGAAAATACCTGGGTGGTAGTGGAGGCCGATGAGTACGATCGTTCATTTTTAACTTTGCACCCCGATATAGCTGTAATTACCAGTGTTGATGCTGATCACCTTGATATTTATGGCAATGAGAAATATGTCCATGAAAGCTATAGCCTCTTTGCGCTACAGGTAAAGGCCAATGGAAAACTCATTGTTAAAAAAAATGTTGATAATACTTTGAAGCTGGGCTCCCAGAGGCTCACTTACGCCGTAACTTTAAAATCGGATTATTACACACAGCGCGTAAGGGTAGATAATGGCAATTTTTTATATGATGTTATTACGCCTGATGAAACGCTGAATGACTTGCAAATAGGGCTTCCCGGATTGCATAATGTGGAAAATTCGATTGCTGCTCTGGTTGTAGCGAAGCAATTGAAAATAAGTAATGACATAATAAAAACAGCCATTCGTTCTTTTCAGGGTGTAAAACGCAGGTTCGATTACCGGGTGAAAAACAGTGAAGTCGTTTATATTGATGATTACGCTCACCATCCGGAAGAATTAAAAGCGGCAATAGGTGCAGCGAAGCAGTTGTATCCGGAAAAAAGAATTACCGGGATATTTCAACCGCACTTGTTCTCCCGCACCCGCGATTTTGCCGATGCTTTTGCCGAAAGCCTAGATATGCTGGATGAAGCTTTGTTGCTTGATATTTATCCGGCGCGGGAGCAGCCCATAGCCGGAATAAATTCAGAGATGTTGCTGGGCAAAATGAAAAATAAAAATAAACGCCTGCTCAAAAAGGAAGAAGTGCTGGAGTACATTGCCGGAAATAAACCGCAGGTGCTCCTGACAATGGGGGCAGGTGATATAGATAAACTGGTAAGCCCTATAGAAAAGCTTTTATCGGCTAAGCCATGAAGAAAATAAAATTTAAAAAAGTACTTATACTCGTTCTTTGGATTGCTGTAGTTTCCGGAATATTAGTCACCCTTGGGTTTGTGGATGCCCGTGAACAAGAAGTGAAAGGGAAATTGCCCGACATCACGATCAATGACGATGGGAAGAATTATTTTATTGATGCGGATGATATTCGTGATTTCCTTCGTTCCCGCCGTGATACTTTACTTAACCAGCCCATGCGCGAAATAAATGTGTATGAACTGGAAAAAGCCCTCAACGCTCATCCGGCCATAGCTAACGCAGAAGTTTCTGTAGATGTGAACGGGGCGGCTAATATCGACATCCGTCAGCGTAACCCGCTTCTTCGGATTATCAATATGAATGGCGAAAGTTATTACATAGACGATGAAGCCCGGTTGATGCCACTTTCAGAAAATTACACAGCAAGGGTTCCTGTAGCCAGCGGATTTATTTCCGAGAAGTATGTTCAGTATTATCGCAGCAATATACATGCATTGGCCGATGATACACTGGCAAGCAGAAACACCGTGTTGGATGAGGTGTATAAAGTGGCGGCATATATGGCTAAGGATACTCTTATTGGTAATCTGATTCAACAGATATATATCAATCAGGAAAGGGAGATGGAACTTTATCCTGTTGTGGGTACGCATAAAATTATTTTTGGCGATGGTTCAGCCATAGAAGAGAAATTCGAGAAACTAAAAATCTTTTACAAAGAAGGATTGAACAGCATGAATAACTGGAATAAGTATACAGCAATAAATTTGAAATATAAGGATCAGGTAGTTTGTACCAAAAAATAAAGCAGCATTATGGAAGCATCAGATTTTGTAGTAGGTTTAGATATAGGCACAACAAAAATTGCTGCTATTGTCGGCCGAAAAAATGAATATGGAAAAATTGAGGTACTGGCTATTGGAAAAGCGCCTTCGCTGGGTGTGAAACGAGGTGTAGTATCCAATATCGATGACACAATTAAATCCATTAAAGCTGCTATAGCCGATGCTCTTACCAAAGACATTACTCTGAAAAATGAGCGTGGCGAGAACCAGACGTTCAAACTCGAACAGGTTGTAGAATTACATGAAGTAATTGTTGGTATTGCCGGCCAGCACATTAAAAGCCTGCAACACCGGGGTATGATTACCCGTCGTTCGGTTGAAGATGAAATTGGACAAACCGATGTAGATCATCTTATCGACAATATGCACCGGTTGGTGATGCAGCCCGGGGAAGAAATTATTCACGTTATTCCGCAGGATTATATCGTAGATCTTGAGCAGGGTATACGCAACCCCAT
>JACCDG011170313.1_pt1 | contig 31381 bp, 24 predicted proteins | sample 7442471 | NCBI WGS metagenome assembly JACCDG01 (sample SAMN15323444, study PRJNA562643) | freshwater metagenome | isolation source: river surface water | place: USA:Blue River Watershed | collected 2017-08-17 | reverse complement strand
TGGTGTATTCCTTGTTGGACGTGGCTGTTCATTTGTTTGAGGGCGGTCGTATGACATGGCGTTTGAAGCGGGCATATATGGAGGCTCGTCCCATTCAGGAGATTCGTCGGCGCTATGCGGGTCAGATCGTGGCCTCGTGGAACGGTGAGGTGGATGGTGCCCAATGGGTGCCGTATCAGACGGCAAACTTTGTCACGCCTCCGTTTGCCGATTTTCCATCGGGACACAGCCACTTTTCTAAGGGATTCGCACTAGTGATGGAGAAATGGTTTGGAGCCTCCATTCAAAAGTCACCCGTTACATACCATCGTCTGCCTCTTTTGTCTCCGATGTTTGCGGGGGACGCAGCGGGCGTCTTCGGTGATTTCGTCGTCGGGGCAGGTCGTTCGGAAGTTCAGCGAGGGGTCGTTCCTGCGGTGCCCGTGACACTCTCCTTTTCGTCGTGGAGCCAGATGGCCGATTCGGCAGGCCTCTCTCGTCTGTATGGCGGCATTCACTGCCTGTCCGCTCATACGGCGTCCCAGACCGTGGCGGTGGCGCTCCATCCCTACATTGAGGCCGTGTGGGGCATTCCGACGAGTGCGGTGATGGCTTCTCCTTTGCCGGCTCCTGCCCCTGCTCCAGCTCCTGAGCCAGCTCCTGAACCTCAGCCTGAACCTCAGCCTGCCCCTGAACCCGCTCCTGCCCCTGAACCGGCCCCTGAACCTCAACCTGAACCTCAACCTGAACCTTCTCCTGTCCCTGAACCTTCTCCTGTCCCTGAGCCCTCTCCTGAACCTCAACCCGCTCCTGAACCTGCGCCTCAGCCAGAGCCAGCTCCTGAGCCCTCTCCTGCTCCTGCCCCTGAACCTCAACCCGTCCCTGCGCCCGTCCCCGTCACGCCCTACACGCTACAGATTCAGTACATTGGACAAGTTCCCTCAGAAGAGGTTCAGTCTCTCCTTCAAGAGAGTACGCTTTGGATTCAGCGCTTGATGGCTCGCTCCCACGGTCTGCGTCTCCCCTCCGTCAGTATGGACTACGACATGGTGGTGGATGTGGACATTCAACCGCTGGCCGACGGTATTTTGGCCGGCGCACGTCCGACGATGGCCAACACCGAGGTCTCTCCTGCCATCCCTCTCCGTCAGCAGGTCACGTTGAATGCGAATGCCCTTCACAGCGCATCGCTTCTCTCTACCGTATCTCTGAACGGAGGTTCGGTAAAGAAACTGATTCCGGTGATGATTCACGAAATGCTTCATGGATTGGGTATTGCTTCCCTGCCCAGTACATTGGACATGGTCGGATGGGGTGCGTTTCTGGATGCGTCTCGTACCTGGTATGTTGGTTTGGCAGGCAAAGAGAGTGCGGCCATCCAGGCCTACCGTGCGGTGGCAGGTGCGGGCGTTTCACGTATTCCGGTGGAGAACAGTTTCGGTGCGGGTACGGCCTACTCCCATTGGGAAGAGGGACTCAAGGATGGATTCGTCAAGGAGTCACGTACCTACGATTATGGCGCGGGCCCTGTTCCTCATCCTGCCCTGCCCAATGAGATTATGACCGGCATTGCGGGTTCTTCCTTTTCCATTACGGTGTTGACACTTGGTGCGCTCAAGGATTATGGTTACCCCGTGAATGAGGCATCGGATGCCGTGGTTCCGTATCAGGGAGGTTTGTCGTATTCGTTGGTATAGTGGCCATCTCGTACGATAGGCCCTTTTTCTCTCCATGAAATAGAATGAGTGTCTTTGTGGGCGTAGAAAGCAAGGAGGGAGGTACGACCGTGTTCCCCGCACGAGAGTATCAAGCCTCAGCGTTTGCCACCTTTATGTCCAATCCACATGTGGTAGAAATTCACTTTCATTATCCAGGTAACATTATTTTTAAGGTACAAAAGATGAATACCCAAAACCTAAAGGGAGATTATTCTCGGTTCTGTGTCTTGGTGAATGAACGGGGGGAAAAGCATATCTTATCCGACAATGAAGCTCAATTGCGAGGCTTTGTTGGCTGGAAGAATCGTTTGACGATGCAGGGTGGTCGTAAGAAGTCCATGAAGCGTAAGTCGGCAAAGAAGCGCAAATCGGCGAAGCGAAAATAAACGGGGTGCCTTCGGTCGCCACCTAACGGTGTCTTAAAGACTCTGAACCCCCGACAAGATGCGGAGCTTTTCCGAGTGGGAAAACCATTTCCTCCACGGGTCCATTCGTATCCATCCCTGCCGAACCGCCGACGCAACGGTTTGAACAAAACGCTGATAATCAGCCTTCGAGAGGTGTTTTCCTTGATAGGCTGCCACACATTCATCTGCCTGCGTAAAGAGTATCGGTTGCTCTTTTCGCTGTCGGACATTGTTATGAAAATCAAACAACCACTGACGTGCGGTACGGCGTAACGTATCGCCATAGAGACCCTTGAGGGATGGCAGAGGGAAGACGGAGATGTACTCCGCGGCATGTTGTTGGCAATCGGTACAGGGGAGAATGGCAGGGAGACCTTGGAGGAGGAACTCCATATAGGTGGCTTGGTCCGTATCCACCATTTTAGAGCCGGATGTTCCGAGGCGTTCCACGAGAAGATGGAGATAGTTCCAGAGGACCGGTCCCCATTCAGGGGGCTCCTGAATCAGAAGGGGAGAGGGCTCATCGGGTGACGAGACCTGTCGTTTCTTCCCACAATTACAAGGCATCTTCCTATTCGGGGGGAGAATGTTTAAGTGCCTTTAGGCCACGAATCCGCTTCATCACAAGATACCACCTGTCGTGAAGAGAAAGAGAGAGCCTTCATCCCTTGCCAGCTGGGGTATCCCTTGCCAGCTGGGGTATCCCTTGCCGTGACTCGAACACGGAACCTCTTCTTTACAAGAGAAGTGCTCTGCCGATTGAGCTACAGGGGAGTGACTCTACCCAAGGAAGAGAAAAAAGATAGGAAGGAAAAGTAGAAAGAGAAGAAGAGACGTGCGATGTTTGAATATCATTCCCAACAAGTCCATACCCAGTTCCACCGTGGCAAAGGCAAAACCCGTGTCCAAACGGTCTCTATCCGTGGAAAGAAAGGACACAAATCCGTCGAATATCGTGACCGGTCCGGACGTGTCACCCGTCGCTCGAAAAAGGCACTGACCGCCAAGGAAGTGTCCTGTATTCGCAAGTGTCAATTCATTCCTGGATTGTTTCGGGACTGTGAAAAGTGTTTGAAGTGAATATGGGTCACATGAACCGCCTGCGCAGCACAGTAACTACTCGTTACATGAACTTCCCGACTCAGAAGCCGCTTAGCATGGGAACTGCCTGCGCAGCGAGTACGCTACTCGTTACATGAACTCCAACACGCTTCTCGGGCGGTCATCCAGTATCCGTAGCTTCGCCTTCAGCGCATCGCTCATAAACGGACGAATGACTTTTAACAGCACTTTCAAGTGGACGGAGGGATTGATGATGTTCACCTCTTGAAGGGTAGCGAGATGAAGCGTTTCCAGTAATTCGGCGATTCCTTGACCCGTTTTCAGTTCCATAATATGGTCCGTATCAAACCCCGCACCGTCAAATACCCATACCCATGTCGCCGGACCCTTCTCCGATAACATATGACGGTAATGAGAAATAATGGCCTCGGAAGAGTATTCCTGTTTTACCTTGGAGGGATGGGTATAATACACCACACGCTGACCCTTTTCTGATACTTTCCGAAGTACAAAACTGGCAGGGTCGGTGGGGCAAATGGGACACGGGGAGGCCATTCTATCGTATCTAACTCGGAGATTTCGGTAAGGTTAGACACGGTATGTGCGTTTAAATAGGGGGACCTCCTGCCCTCCTGTGGAGGGCAGGCCTCACAAGGCCCGCAGCCCCTGCGGGACTGCTTTGCCCCCTGTACCCCCTGTCCTGACAATCTCACCTGCCTGCCTTCTATCCTGTCAAGCTCACCTGCCTGCCTCATCGATTTACGCAAGGGTCAGTGCGTTTCCATTCGCAGAATCATTTCTCCGGTTAGAGTGGAGAAGGATGAGTAGCACAGTCGGCAGTGCGTGTGACTGTTAATCACAAGGTCAGTGGTTCGATTCCACTCTTATCCGGTTCTCTATGTACCAAGGGATTCTTCCTGTTTCTTGGTACATAGCTATGTCTCCTTCTTTGACCTCTCTCCGATATCATCCTTCCTTCTCAAAGGGCGTCTTTCGGAACCGCATAACATACAATGGATCAAGGCGTCTAGAAAGGTCATCTTCTACTGTCAGGTGGGTTTTTAGAAGGCAGGCGTATGGGTATCCACGAGAGACAACATATAACCCACCCCCATACCTGTCGTAAGATGCCATGCGATATGATATAATTTGGACGATTTCGCAGAATGGTCAAGACAAAATAGAATGATAGATAGAATACATGATGCGATGACGAGATACGATGACAAGTAAATGGTATTCCACCAATGGAATACACTTACAATGAGATAGGAGATAGCAAATCCATAATCCATTATTTTCCAGATAGAATGACTATCTTTTGTATGATACATGGCAGACACACATCCCGTTGCCGCATAAATCCATGTAGAATACATCCATCCTCGTTTCCATGATTCCATGGCAGGCCAAAGATAAACCAGATTCGTTACAACTTGGAGTTCGTCTGTGGACAGAAAAGAGAGGACAGAGAACGGAAGCCATGCAAGGGGGTACTCATAGAAGGAGAAACGATTGCTTGATGGAACCGTTCCAAAAAGAATATCCCAATAAGGAGTCGTGAATGCATAGTGACATGTAGCATCCTCGTGATGATAGTGATGAAAGGCAATCAAACGACGAGGAAGTAGTGTTTGAAAACGAGAGGAATGTGTACCATAATGCGCATATTCAAATAATAAATATGAAACATGAGCAGAAGATAGCCATTTGAATACGGACCCTCCTAGTAAATAGACGACCATGCCCAGTACCATATCATTTACGAATGTAATGGAAATCGGAATAAATAATCGGTCAGGGTGGCTGGGTACATCATGATGTTTTTGGTGAAGACGTGTGATTTTAGGAAATCGTTCAGGTGAATGAAATGTATAGCGATGAAATAGATACTCTCCCAGTGTATAATACATATTGGTGATACATAACGTAATCCAATAATCTAACGACCATTCCATTCCATAGACACCAAGGAGTGCCACCCACGAAAAATAAATGCCCCACTTCATGTGTCCCTTCTTAGTTAGCATATCGCAGTTTTCGGTTTATACTCCGTGTTCTATTCCTAACGGAATGAATGTAGAAAGAGCTTAATTTGGTAGATCTTTCGGTTAGAAGATGATTACCCTTCGTTTCTTATTTGCGGAACCCTTGTGTGTGGAGGAATCCGTGGAGGAGAAAGCCCTTTTCCCCCTGATTCGTTCCCATCTTGGATTGGAGGACGACCCTGTACGCTATGGGATTCGCCTGCTTCCTGACCCTGACGAGCCTGCCACCCAATGGGTTATCGTGGATGACCGAATCCAGTCCACCGGCTTCAGTGGGATAAAAAAGTTCCCCTCCTATGTCTCCAAAGAGATTCCGAAACGCACGGTGTGGATAAATCCACCGATGGAAGAGGACGAAGAAGACGAGGAAGACGAGGACGACGGGACAGGGGGCTTTACCAAAAAGAAGTACTATCCTTGGAATGCGTGTTATACCGAGTATTTTCAATTGTATTATCCAGAACATCCAGAACAACAAACCTTTACCATTCGGTATTGGAAAACCTTTGAACAATTGGAAATGATTCAGCCCACCGACTTGGCGAAAGCAAGGTATGAATGGCTACGTCTTGCCTTAGGGGGACGCAAGCCTCCCCCTGTGCCCCCTGTCTCATCGAACTCATCTGCTTCTTCTTTGCCTGCCTCCTCATCGGGTATAACTACCTGCCTCTCTCCCTCCTGCCCGTTATATTCTCTATGTCAGGGGGACCTCTCCTACATCTCCTGTCTTTCCTGCCCATCCAGAGATGGGGTTATGAATAGTACACCCCCTTCAATCCATGATGCTTCATACACTTCTCCAAATGACACCGACACGAATGACACGGCTCCGAATTGACAATCTCCTTGGTCCCACGAGAGATGCGGATAACAATCAGAATCGCACCCGATAGTTTGGCCGTGTCCCCTATCTTTTTAAGGACGGCACGTTCGGCGTGAATGGATCGATGGTCGTATCCACATCCTCTTCCTCGGGTTCCTATCCGATTGGTAGCGTATCCTAATAACTTTCCTCGTTTGACCACTAAGGCGACATGAAGATGACGTAGATTTGTCACGTGATGTAAATTATCCATTCGGAAGTGTCGTTCCATTTCAAGAAGTAAGGTCTCCTTGGTCCATCGCATGGTATGTCATGCTCGTTGTCACTGTTTCAGCGTGGGGGTTTAAATGGAAAGGGAGGAGCGGAGACGTGGATGTCAGGGGAGGGGACCGGCGTGCTGACACCTGAACGAGCCGGTGTAGAAGCGCCTGAGGGAGCCGGTGTAGAAGTACCGGATCGGACCGAGGTGGATCGTGGGTGGCTGGAGAAATAAGGAGAAGGGGCTTCTTCCAGTGCCTTTGTACTCCAATCCATGGAGGAAGGAATCACCACCACATTCTCCAAGGGCTCACGAGAGGAAAGAGGCAGGAAGGAGGGTTGGAGGGGAGGAGGAGAGGCAGGAGAGACAACAGGGGAAGAGACGGGGGAGGCGACGGGCGAAGAGAGAGAGGCCAGACGCTCCTCGTGCGCACGAAGGGCGTTCTCCACCTGCCGATCCACCTCCTTCCGAATGGTATCCTCCATCTGCGGAGACCAGAGCTCTCGGAGGGCATTCTTCTTGTGTTTCAACATCAGCGCCGCATCCACTGCCAGTTGCTTGAGACGCAGTTCGGAACTGTCATACACGTGGGTGTGTTCCAATTGACCGCAGATATCCGGTTTCTTCAGGTCCCGAATCTGACCGAACTTCACACCAAAGGCTTCAATGGAGCTCGCAGGAATGGGTGGGGATTGTTCAATCAAACGGTCCAATTCCACACGACACACTTTTAAGAAGTCCAGGGCATCCATACGCTCCGTGGGGTTTAGTGCCACTTCAATCGCAATCAAACGCTGGAATTTTCCCCACGACATGGACGCACCCCGATGACCCTCTTCCAGCTGCGCATAACGCAGGTAGTTCCCCACGGTCGTCAAGAGACCCGCCAGCAACGAGATGCCTCCAATACCGAAACTGGCATACTTCTTGGTCGTCTCCGATTCAAACAGGGATTGGACACCAAAGTTGGCGGTTCCGCCCAGTGTGGATAAGATAATGACAGGCAGATTAATCCAAAGAGATTTGCTATGATAAAACTTCTCTGCGTGATCGTGAATCCAACGATAACACAGAGAGATGTCGCTCCAATCGGACATGAGGCGTTCATGTTCCTTTGACCATCCATTTAAAAAACGTCGGGGTTTGGTCCCCTCCTTGTCTTCTTTGGTGTCTTTTGTGCGTAAGGATTCCATTCTATTCACTCGGTGGATTTCTTTTGCCTCGTAGAGGGGCGTTTGGACGAAGCGGCAGGCTTGCTCTGATACCATCCATGAACGATTTCCTCGGTTAAGTCGGTGAGAGGGACATTCTTTGGTACGGAAACGAGGGGGGTACGTGTTTTGGATTTTTTCCGAATGTAGGGTCCATAGGGGCCGTTCAGGACGCAGTACGTGGCACTCTCATACAACGGAGTAGAGGAAGAAGAGGCGGAAGAGGAAGAGGCTGCTTCCTTCTTCTCCCAGCGTTTCACGGTATCCTCCCAGGACTCCCCCTCTTGAAAGGGCAGACGTTCCCCCTCACACTGTAGATAGGGCCCGTAGCGACCTGTCTTTTGATAGACCGGTTTTCCCTTCCATTCTCCACAGGGTTCGTTCTGCTTCCGAATCTCTGCCTCATACGAAAGAGCACGAGCCTCCGTCATCTTGTCCCACGAGACGCCTTTGGGCCATCCGAGGAATTCAGTTTTATCGGTGCCAAGAACCGGCTCTCGTAACAACAACGGCCCCTTCTTCGTCTGAACGGCCTTTAAGCCCCCCTGAAAGTCTTTCCGTTTGGTGGAAGCAGGCGAGGCCGATGAGACAGGAGAAGAGGAGGGAGCGGCGGCAAACAAAGCAGGGGCAGAGGCAGAAGCGGAGGACGGGGAAGAGGCAGGAGCTGGCGAGAACAGATTGCGATAACGCTCACGATAACACTCCCATGTCTCTTGAAGGACTTCTTTCTCCTCTCGCTTTCCTTCGGCCACTTCATCCAACTGGCGTTCCATGGCCCCTGTGAAGCCATAGTCAAAGAGGTCACTGAAATGTCGGATGGCCCACTCATGAACGGAACGTCCCAATGCGGTCGGAACAAGCTTTCGTTTTTCGCCCCCACGGAGGTCTCTGTCTGCTGAACCGTATAGGGCCATTGTCCTGCCTCCATGGTGTACTGAGGAGTGGTGACCTTTCGTGGAGCAATGTCTTTGACTTCTACGTATTGTTTCTCTTGAATCACCGCAAGAAGGGAGGCAAAGGTAGACGGACGACCAATTCCATGCTTCTCCAGTTCGCGCACCAGACTCGCCTCAGTATATCGTCCCTGGGAGGTGGTTTCCTTTTGATATCCACGGAGTGACTTCCAGGGCAAGGAGGTTCCCACGGGGAGCCCAAGAAGAGTATTCCAGGTCTCTTTACCTTCCCCGATTTTATCTCCCTCTTCTGCCTGCTTTTCGTCTTCTTGCTTTTCTTCCTGCCTCGTAACCTCCTCCACCTGCCTCCATCCCTCGTGCTCCGTATGACGGATACGAGCCGCCCACGTCACCTCTTCCAAGTCGTCCAGTTGAATACAGAGCGTGAGTGCCTGTCCCGTGGAAGGTGTCATGACCGATTGAAGGGTACGTCGCCAAATATGAGAATAGACCTTTCGGTCCATCGCACTCCAGTCCATGGAATCCAGAGAGACGCGCTCGAGATGCGTGGGACGGATGGCTTCGTGGGCCTCTTGCGCCTTCGGCTTATCCTTTACCGATGGGTCCTCTTTGCCTGCCTTCTTTTTGGATTTGGGCTTGGACGGTTCCTTCGGTCGTTCCTTGGCAACATACTCTTCCCCACAGTGTTCTCGTACCCATTGTTGGGCGTGGTTACGGGCTTCTTCCGAAAGAACCGGATGGTCCGTACGCATATACGTAATGTGGCCTGCCTCATAGAGTCGTTGCGCAATGCTCATCGTTTGCTTTGGAGAACAGTGGTAGAGGGTGCTCATTTGTTGTTGAAGGGTGCTCGTGATGAGCGGTTCAGGAGGGGCTTCGGACCACGGTTTAACCGTTCGTTGGACGATGCGACCCGTGGGGTGGGTATGGGCGTGTTCCAGTATCGCCTGAATGGAATCCTCATCTTCTAGGTCATCCTCCATCACAGACGCAATCGGAACGGGAACGGGACCCTCCCACACCGCATCCATCTTCCAACTCGTGGTGGAGACAAAGGCCTCGCATTGTTCTTCTCGTTCCACGACCAAACGCAAGGCAGGCGTTTGACAACGACCGGCGGATAGGGTGGGTGCCACATACTTCCAGAGAAGAGGGCTGATGGTGAAACCAATCAGACGGTCCATCATCGCACGGGTCTCTTGGGCGTGGACCCGATTCATATCCAGCCGACGAGGGTGTTGAATGGCGTGTTGAATGGCACGTTCGGTGATTTCGTGAAAGACAATCCGAGGCGTATCCATGGGAAGACGGAGGAGGACACAGACTGAATAGGCAATCATCTCCCCTTCACGGTCATCGTCGGCTGCGAGATAGACGGTGGTAGCCCCCTTCGCCGCCTCTTTCAATTGCTGAATGGCCTTGGATTTCGCCTTAATCCACTGATAGGCAGGCTGGAGCTGTGTCACCTCCATGTCCTCACTCAATTCACGGAGATGTCCCATCGTCGCCACGACACGCCATCCGTGTCCGAGGAAGCTCTGAATCTTCTTACATTTGGCGGGGGATTCCACGATAACAAGGTTCGTCATCTTCTGATAAGGTGATACAGCGGTAAGTTGAGTAGATGAGGAAGAGGCTCTGACAAGTATCAATTTTCTCCCAGGCCATCAGAATGAATCCCGCCGATATCGCAGTCGAAGTGAGTCTCTTGTCCCTCCTCAACGTAGGCGTCGTCTATCTCGCCGCCTTTGTCTATGCCCTCAATTGGTCGGGAGTGATGACCGTGATGGTATTTGCCTCGCTCTTTACGGGAATGGCGACCCATGCGCTTCTCCTGAAATGGAAGGGAGTGCGTGGAACAGAGGTACGTGAAGGTCTTGCCCTGATGATGGTGGCGTTCTTGTCCTCCCTGGCCGTCCTCGTGGTCCTTACGTACCGCTTCTCGTTTCCCTCCGCCCTTGGTATTTCCCTCTTGTCGGGGATGATTAGCTCGCTGTTCCGACATCTGTTGGCGTAAGCCGTCGCTTAGAACGGCGGGTATCTCCTAGGCTTGAGAGGGCACTGTGTAGTGTAAAGGGAGGGGCGTAGGGGGACAGGCTGTCCCCTAAGGGAATGTAAAGGGAGGGGGCGTAGGGGGACAGGCTGTCCCCCTCTAGTAGATGGCATCCCTTCAAGCCTCCAGTGGACAAGGGGCGCTCTTTGAGCTTGTCGCCCGTGGATTGAAGGATAAATACTTTGTCAAGGATGCGCCCAGTAGTTCGTTTCCCTACGATGCCCGTTATCTCTCTTCCTGTCCCCATTTGGCCGAACGAAAGACCGTCGTGCCCGTGAATGGGACACAATTCGGGGGAACGTTTGAAGTGGAAATCGATGCGTTTGGAGATGTGATGACCGAATGCGCCCTGGAAATTGACCTGCCTTCTTGGTTCCCTCCCCTGCCCGTGGAAGCCGGTGGACCTACGGTGGACCCTGCCATTGTCAATGGATTGTATCCCATTGTGAGTACCGCAGGAGAGTCTTATGGATATGTGGACGGAGTGGGGTATTTCCTCTTTGAACGCATCCAATTCTATCAAGACCAAATCCTTGTCCAGGAATGGAGTGGAGACGGCCTGTGGGCCAAACAGCGAACCGAGGGGTCCAACGCCCAACGCTACCTCCGAGAGATTCGTGCGGGGTCATCCGTGGCCGACGCAACGGGAGTTCGGTCCCTTCAATGGCGTGCGACACCCGGTCGGGTGCGGGTGGTTCTCCCCCTCCCAGGGATGCAATGCCCCGAAGATGGCGGTCTCCCCCTTCTCGCCATGACCTGGCAAACCCTCCGTCTGCGCATCACGCTCCGACGGTTGGAAGACCTCGTCGTCTCCACCGACAGCCTTGCGGTGAAACCGGCCCCCTGGAATGTTCCCTCGTTTCACTATACGTTGGCCGACGGGGTGACGGTTCATTCGTTTGCCCCGTTGAAACGGGAGGCGATGGGACCCCCACAGATTCTACTCTCTACCATTCAGCATTATGTCTCTCCTGAGATTCAACAGGAATTGCGGAATCAAGTCATTCATATCCCTTTCCGACGGCAGTTTGAGAATCGTTTTACCTTTGGAGAACTGGACTACATTTCATTGGACAAAGGAGGCGTGGCGGCGGTGACCCGACGCATAGACGGACGACATCCCACCGAGCGCCTCTTCTGGTTCTTTCGCACCTCACAGGCGGAGGACCATAACCGGCTAGACGATGTCCGCAATGACTATTTCGAGAACCACCTTCCCACCGAGACACAGCCCTATCCCGATGTGCGTGGAGGGTTTTACTATCGTCTCAAGTTCGTGATCGCAGGACGGGACCGTGAAGCGTTGTCTTCGGGATTGGTATGGAATGGAATGGTTCCGTGGACCAAGGATGAGAATGGTGGAGGGGCGGCCACGGGCATCGGAGAGATGCGATGGTCCCTGGGGGAACGCTTTGGCGTCCTCTATCCCGCGGGAAGACAGCCCGAAGGAACGCTAAACCTCACCACGGCGGATCGGCCTACCTTGTACATGGAACTCGCCAATGTGGCGACGAATCCCTTGTTGGCCCAACGAAAGACCGAGATGCATGTCTTTACCGAAGGCTGGAACGTCTATGAAATCCGTGAGGGGCGAGGACGGATGATGTTTGCGAGCTAATGCCAGCTAGTGCGAGCTAGGCTCATGTTTCTCTTTTTTTCAAGTCAGACGATGGATTGAAAAAAAGAGGGGAGGAGAGGAAAAGGCCTTACAATTCAAACACCCGACGAAGCCAGGCGATAATCTCATCGGTGGAGGAGTTCTGAAGAGGAGGTTGAGGAGATCCGTTCTTAATCGCCATAAATCCTGGGATTTTTTGAAGACCACAGTATCCCAGCGCATAGAGATTGTCCTCCTCGTCAATGTCCGCCACATACCATTTGATGTCGGGGGAAACGGCGAGGAGTCGTTCCGTATCTACCTTTTTACAGGGGTGGCACCAACCGGCCGTAAAACGGATACAGACCATCGGCTCATGGGGCTGAGGGGGATTCTTTTGAATCAGCTGCTCCAAAAACGCCTGGCTGGGGAGGGGTGTCATTCCGTGATCGTTGTGCTCGTTGTGCTCGTGCTCCATTGTGAAATCGGTATCCTGTCAGGAAAAGTCCAAGAAGAGAAATCACCGAGAGGGTTCCTAACAAGACATACCCGAGGGGGTTTAGGTTTTCTTGCTGGCCGAAGGATGTCTGCGCCTTACCGAAGGATGTCTCCGCCTTACCGCCTGATGCGACATAGGAAGGGGAAGAAGAGGAAGAACCAGAGGAAGAAGAGGCAGACTCGCCCAGCGAAGAGGCAATGGAATACAATGAGGCACCTGGCATCACCGTAGTGGCCTGACTCACGGTATCAATGGTCTTTCCTACCTCTTCCACAATCTTGGAGCTCTCGGATACAATGGATTGACCCAGCTTGACCGTATTGTCCACCGTAGAAACGGCGTGGTCTACAACATCCATGGCAGCCTGTGCCGTATTTGTTAGAGGCTTGAAGAGTGCTGGACCAAAAATGTTATTGATGAGGCTCTTTATCGTTTCCAGGGGAGCAAAGAGAAATCCAAGAAGGGGGAAGCGTGACCGTAGACGGTCTGCGGCGGAACGGTAAGGAGCACCGAAGAAGGCGTGATTGTCATTGATGAGTTCCTCCGTATTCGTAACGTATTGGAAGATGCCGTATGCCCACCAGGCGAAGGCAATGGGGGCGAAAATCAGACTGATGAGACAGAGGAGACGGATAATGCCCGTCTGACGGTCTCCCAAGACAAACGAGTCTAGACCGAACATTCCACCGACGAATAACGAGGCCGTGTAGATAAGGAAGCGGTAATGCTTCTTGTCGGGGGTCGGGCGAGAGAGGACACCTGCTCCGATGCCGAAGGGCCCCCATCCTGGGATGCCAAGACCATACAGTCTCACCGTATCGGAGTGAAAGACCGCTTGGAGTGCGTCGTAGAGCCACCAGAGGCCGAAACAGAAGACATTGACGATGAATTTGATAATGGCCGTCACAGGCGAACGGAGATAGATATGATCCAGTCCCAGAAATCCACCGAGGACGGAGAGACCCAGAAAGAGACTGTAGGACAAGTACGTTCCACGTGTGCCGTCGTCGTCCTGGTTGCCCCAGGCGCCGGCATCGTCGAGCCAAAACTTGACTTGCGAGACGGTCGTGCTCATTACTGACTATGATAGGTTTTCTGGTTGCGCCCCCTCCCTCATGGAAGAAGAGATACGATAAAGGGGTATTTGAATAGACAGGCAGTTATCCCTAAAAGGTAGTTGAATACATCGAGGGAGAACATAAGAATAGACAAAGAGGTTGATGGGAGAGGGAGGCAGGCAAAAGAGTTGATGGGAGAGGGAGGCAGGAGGCAGACAAAAAGGTTGATGGGAGGGAGGCAGGAGGCAGACAAAAGGGTTGATGGGAGAGGGGGTACAGGGGGACGCTTGCGTCTCCCTAAATGGTAAACAACAACCCACCAAAACCATTAATGACCCGAAACACGTTATAGTTATGGGCATACACTCGGATTTGGCAGTTGCCTCGTTGTTGCCAGGACGGGAGATTCGGGTTGCTCAGCAAAGGGTTCATCTCCATCTGCCATACGACACTGTCAATTCGGCTGGCGTTCATTGTTCCCGTCGGCTGGGCGTCCTCGGGGCGTAGGGCGAAACAATAGTTGTAGATGAACGAATTGACCGGAGTGGTCGTATGATGGTCATAGGGTTGCTCCAAACGGAAATACTGGGGCTCACGGGCCATAAAGCGGTCATTGCCGTCCAGTAAGAGCTTGGCACTGGAAATCAAATCCAATCGTCCTGCCGGTGCGTTGGAGTTCACGTAGGGAAAAATGGCGGCAGGCGTGACCTCGCCAATTCCCAGATTGCTGTAATTGAACCATTCATTGCGGTTAATCATCTCATCTCGTTGGACCACAAACATAAATTCCTTAATCGGATGGTTAAAATCCACTTGGACCGTTGCCGTATTCTGTCCTGCCGTAATGGAATAGGGAGGAGTATATTGTACCTGCTCAATGATGTACTCGTGAGATGTACTGACGAACCGACGACGCTCTTCCACATCCAAGTAGACGAAATCACCCCACAGCATCAGGTTCGTGAGTTGAGCCGTACAATCCGCCTGGATGGAGCAGGCAGGACGCCAGGGAGCATCCGTAGGAAAGGGAACGGGAGGGGGGACCCAGAACAATTGCTGGAGAGGTCGGAGCGTGATGTTGATGCGGACAGGAGAATACTGTAACGCTATCAATGGCAGGTAGAGGCCAGGATTCTGGCAGAAATAGAACTGGAGCGGGATACGAAGACGGATTCCGTCGGATAAGAGGCCTGGTTTGATGTCCACGAGGTTATAGGGTTCAATGCGTCCAATCATTTCATTTAAGGCGGCACGCTGACTCCCCGTGGTGGTCAATTGCGTCCAAATTTCCATCCACTCACCCGTCTGTCGGTCAATCTCTTGCTCTCCCACCTCAAACGTAATCTCTTGAATCAAGGCGTGTCCTATCGCATTCGTATACGACAAGGGATTTCCTGAAGTATCACGAACCAAAGGGAGAGTCACGTCCAAGTAAATACGACCCAGTAGGTCTCCCCGTCGGGGAATGAGGCAGGTGACACGCTGGCCAAAATTGGGAGTTCCGTCCACATACATCGGCATGGATTCTACCGCAAAATTCGTATACCGACGATACACCATACGAAAGAAGCTGATTTGGGGGTTTCCTGTCAGAAACAGGTCCTGTTTTCCTGTCGCCACCAACTGTAATAATCCACCGCCGGCTGGCATCCTGTTGTTTGTTCCGGATATTTAACATGCGGATTCGGGTCGCACCAAGCGAAGCGACTTGAAAGCGGTAGGCAGGCAGGAGGCAGGCAGGAAGGCAGGAGGCAGGAGGCAGGCAGGAGGTAGGAGGAGGTACATGAAGAGAGGGGGTACAGGGGGTAAAGCATCCGCATCCTGCGGTTGCGAACTCTTTAGAGAGGCTTGCGTCCCCCTCAGGAATCTCTTATCCGTCAATAGATGAGCTCTTCAGGCATTGATGCCACAAATAGTGGACCTCTTGTGATTCGCACGTATAACAACATCATGTCCGAATACCATACCATGGTTCTTCGGGACTATGACCTGCCTGTCTCCAGTAATCGCCTACTGGCCACGGTGACAGGAGGGTGTCTGGTTCCCACCGATGCGCCTTCGGTCTCCAGTCTCACGGTGCGAAGCACGCTCTATGGCAGTGACTCGGTGTTCTCCACGTGTACCCTCTCGTCCCTCCAGGCATCCAGTATTGTGACCAGTACCTTGACCTCCTCCGGAAGCATTTCCACCTCATCTCTTGTCAGTCATGGTCCTACCGTGTGGCGTGGCTCGGTACTGAATATTACAGCCGGCTCCACGTATACATTGGATGCGGAATACTGGGGAAAATACATCTTTGTGAATAGCAATGAAAACGTTCAAATGACACTTCCTTCCGGACAAGACGGGGTCTTTATGACCATTCACCAATATGCCCCCAGTCTGAGTACCACTGTGACGAACGTCTTTGGAGGTATGCGGACGATTTCTACCCAATCTACGTTGACGGTGATGTACAATACAGGGTTGAGTCGGTGGTTGTCGCTGACGAACAACTAGAGGGGGGCAGCCTGCCCCCCTGCGCCCCCTCCCTCAATGTTCTAGAGTGTTGGGGCAACCTGCCTTTTTAGGGTTCTTTAGGTGCTCCTGTTCATCAGGAGAAGGGGCTTATGGGAACGTGAGTTGGACGGTGTTCGCCTGATAGCCCGTTGGATAGTATGTATCCGCAACAAGGTCTATGCGGTCTGCCTCAAGGGTAAGAGTGCGTTGCGGGGCAGGAAGAATGGCGGAAACGGTCGGCTGAGTAGCAACGCCATACGGAGTCGTAAAGGGAGTTGTTCCTCGTCCCGTCCATATCGGTGCCGTCCAACTCGGAAGGTCTCCACCACAGGCCACGGTGTTTGCTCCCTGACCCACCGTCAGCCATCGGTCTCCCGACCACGCCACATCGGTTCCTTGAGTGAAGATAAGGGTACCTTGTCCTGTCCAGGTGGTTCCATCGGCCGAATACGCAAGCGAGTGGGTGGTTCCTTGACCGGTGGCCACCCATCGCCATCCATTCCATGCCACTTTTGTACCTTGTCCACCGGTAAATGGATTCGTAGCGGATACGGACCAGGTCAGACCATCCGAAGAGACGAGAATGCTATTCGTATTGGTCGCATGCTGACCGACCACTACCCATCCTCGGGTATTCCATGCGACACCCCTGCCTGCCGTGGTTAAGGCCGACGTACCCGTTGCGGCGTTCGTCCAGGTTACGCCATCTGTGGAGGTTACGACCCGTTGTGTGCCCTCTCCTACGGCCACCCAACGTGTCCCATTCCACGCCACATCATTTCCTTCCACCGAAAACACACTCGTTCCGAATCCGGTCCACAGTCGGCCATCCGGAGAGGTCGCTAAGGTGTTGGTTCCCAGTCCCACGGCCACATACAACGAACCATTCCATGCGATACGATTGCCTCGGACACTGAAGGGAGCGGGGGTCACAGAGGTCCACAGTCGGCCATCGGGGGAGGTGGCGAGGATGGTCGTTCCCTCTCCGACCGCCCACCATGCGGTTCCCGTCCACACGGCATGACGACCTGCCGTGCCAAACACCGTCTTTCCCTGACCCGTCCATCGGATGCCATCGGCAGAGAGCGCCAGAGTATCTGCGGTTCCCGTTCCAAAGAGAAGATTTCGTGTACGAAGACGTGCGGACCCTTCCCCTTGGTTCCAATGGAGACCTTGTGTGGCAGTGGTAAAGGTCGTTGTTCCCTGTCCCGTCCAGAAGATGCCGTCGGGGGAGGTGGCTAACGTGTGGGTTCCCTGTCCTGCCGCCACCCACTGTTGACCCGTCCACGACACATGATAGCCCCTCGTAGAGAACATGGCCTTGGTATTCACGCCGGCTGTGTATTGTGCGGCCTGCCACGTCACACCGTCGTCGGAATACAACAGATTGTCCTGATTGTCATCGCCTGCCGCTACCCATCGCTGGCCGTTCCAGGCCACACCATATCCACCACCCGTTTGAAACGGAGAAGGGGCCGTTGCGGCCGTCCAGTTCATTCCATCATAGGAATAGGCCAAGGTGTTTGTTCCCTGTCCGACGGCCACCCACAAGGTCCCATTCCAAGCCACGTCTCGTACCACTATGCTGAAGACGGAATCGCCGTTGGTGGTCGTCGTCCAGGTGATGCCGTCCGTCGAGAGCAAGAGTCGGTTGCCTCCCTGTCCTGCCGCCAACCAGTAGCTTCCGTTCCATTGGATCGCCCATCCACTCGTGGTGAACAAGGAAGGGAGGGCTCTCCAGGTTTGACCGTCTGAGGACGTGGCCAGTGTGGTTCCTCCCTCTCCCACCGCCATCCATTGTTGGGTGTTCCAGGCGACGCCTCGGCCTGCCGTCGTGAAGACGGTGCTCCCCAGACCCGTCCACGTGATGCCATCCTCCGATGTCGCCAGCGTATTCGTTCCTTGTCCGACTGCCGTCCAGCGTCGGCCATTCCATGCCGCCCGATAGCCCACTGTGGTGAACACGGTGTTGCCTAACCCCGTCCACGTTTGGCCGCCGTCTCGGGAGACTGCGAGTGTGTTTGTGGCGGATCCAAGTCCAAGCGTGACCGTTCCTGGAAGACGGAGAGGGTTCGCACGACGCGCATCGTAGGCGACTCCATAGCCGATGGTGGTCGGGGAACCGCCTGCCTTCCAATGAATCCCATCCACGGAGGTCGCCACGGTATTCGTTCCCTCTCCTGCCGCCCTCCATTGCGTGCCACTCCATGTCACGTTGTAGCCCCGTGTAGAAAAGATACTTGTTCCAAGACCCGTCCAGAGGATGCCATCGTAGGAATAGGCCAAGGTGTCCGTGGTGCCCTCTCCTGCCGCCACCCAGAGGCTTCCCTTCCAGGCAACGCCATTGCCTTGTAGGGTGAAGGGGGTCGTTCCCAGACCGGTCCAGACCGAGCCATCGGGGGTGTCCGAATACGCCAGGGTGTTGGTTCCTTGGCCCGTCGCGACCCATCGCGACCCATTCCAGGCCACTCCTGTTCCATATCCACCGGCGAAGGGGTCCACGGCCACGGCGGTCCAGGCGATGCCGTCGGGTGAGGTGATGAGGGAAGTGGACCCCTGTCCTGCCGCTACCCATTGGATACCATTCCAAGCCACCGCATAACCGCCTAGCGTAAAGATGGCGGAACCTGTGGGGGCGTTGGTCCAGGTCAATCCATCCGCCGAATAGGCCACGGTGGCCGTTCCGTCTCCGACGGCGACATAGACCGAACCATTGTATGCGATTCCACGACGAAGGACAAATGCTGCGGTCGTAGGGAGCCCCGTCCATGCGGTGCCATCGTAGGAATACGCAAAGGCGTTGGTCCCCTGTCCTGCCACCACCCATTTCGTTCCATCCCACACGGCATCATAGGCCGCGGTACTAAAGACGGAGGTTCCTAACGAGGTCCATTGGTTGCCATTCGGGGAATACAGCAGCGTGTCGGGGGAGGCACCCAGAAGAAGCCATTGGTTCGGTGCGGTCGTTCCCACCGTGAGTTCCTGGGGGAGGTCCGACGGTGCGTCCTGCTCCACACGAATCCCTTGCTCCTTGAGGGTGCGTCCTGCGAGGGTCGTCCATGTCACTTTATGGCGGGTGGCTTCCAAGGTGTCCCAGGAGGCTGTTTCTTGTCGGGTCAGGGTGCTGGCCTGAAGGGTACTGACCGTTAAGGTGAGCGTGGTGAATGAGCTCGTGGTTAAGGAGGAAATCGTGGCGGTGGAGGCGACCTGGAGAACGTTCGTGCTCGTTGTGGACCCGAGAAGGGTACTGAAGCGGAGATTCTGGCTGAAGAGCGTGGAGAACGTGGCGGTAGAGGCGACCGTGAGAAAGTTCGTGGAGAGGGTGGACCCGAGGAGAGTACTGATGGTGGCTGTGGAAGCGACCTGGAGATAGTTCGAGGAAACGGTGGATCCGAGGAGGGTGCTGAAGAAGATGTTGTTTCGGACGATGAGAGTGGATGTGGTGAGCGTGGATTCGTTCCACAGGGTGTTGGAAATCGAGCTCTGCGCTTGTAGGGTGGATCCGACGAGGGAGGAGACGGTGGCTTCCGTTCCGGTAAGAAGCGTATTGAAGGTGAAGGTGTTCATTTGAATGGACCCTCCCACGATGGAAGAGGTGATGGTGGAACGAGTGCGTAAGGTGGAGGCGGTGATAGTGGATCCAACGAGCGTACTGTTCAGAAGGATGGTGTTGGTGGAGAGTTGGTTGGTAGAGATGGTCGACGCCGAGAAGTTGGTGGTGGTAAGACTGGCACCCTGGAATTGATTGGCCGCAACAATGTCTCCAAAGATAGTGGAGGAGGAAATGGAACTTCCATAGAGCGTGGAGAACTGGATAGTGGAGGCGATGAGGGTGCTTCCCGTCAGCGTGGAGAACGAACCCAGGGAGGTCGTGAGGAGAGGAATCGTCGCCGAGGAGACGACCGTGAGGGTTTGGGTACTGACTCGGCTGCCTTGAATCGTGGAGAACAGAATGCTAGAGGCGAGGAGGGTAGAGACCGTGGCCGTAGAGAAGATGGTGGCATTGTTGATGGAAAAGTTATTACTTTGTAAGGTGTTGGTGGTCAAACTGGAGAGAAACGTGGATTGGGCTTGAATCACGTTGGTACTGATACGGTTCGTGCTCAAGGTACTGGCACGAACAACGCCCGATAGGGTGGTGAAGGGACTGAAGAGTTGGAGTTGACTCGTTGCGGAGATGGCCATGGTGTACGTTTGGATATCCACGAATCCGTTCAAGGGGTTGGTATACATGCGTAGGGTACTCATATCGCGCAGACTAAGGACTTGGTTTGGGTCAATGGATTCGCCCATCGGCGCAATCGAGCTGACGCGGAGGGTAAAGGTAGTAGGGTCCAAAATACTGGAGAGGTCATTCGCAATCGAGGACAAAATGGAGGAGATTTCATTCAGAGCCGAGGCTTTGGCCAGACCCGCCAGACTGACGGGGGCAAACGGGGAAATCAGGAACGGATTGGCGTTATTGGCAATGTAGAGGTTCGCATTGTTTTTGGAGGGGTCATTGCGCTGCATATACGCAGCCGTATCCCCTGCTTTGGCAACCACCGCTTGCTGACTCATTGGGTATGGGATGATGGGGGGAGGGGAGGTGGAGGGGTCTCTTCGTCTCTTGGGTTTTTTCTCTTTATGTTTTACGGCATTCCAAAATCTAAAGAGGGAAAGGAAGTAGGGACAAAGGACCAAGAGACAACGAATGAGTCGTCTCCCATCGTATATGCCTTATGAGTCGGATGTGTCTGACGAGTCGGATGAGTCGGATATGTCGGATGAAGAAGAAGACCCCCGTTTTGCCCTCTTACGACCCCCCACGGCCACACAGACGGTCACCATCGACGATTCCTATGGAAAATGGGATGAAAAGACCAACATTGATTCCCTGGAAAATCACGTCTATCTGGACCCCCCAAAGACCACCAAGACCAGCCTTATCAGTATCAAATCCATTAACCGTGACCGTAGAGTGTATCCAACCCCCTATCGGTTTCAACTCAAGCTCCCCCGTGTCTATAAAAACATCACGAAGTTCCAGCTCGTTCAACTCTCCTTCCCCAATAGCAACTCACAGAACTTGTCACAAGCTGCGTTGATTACCAGTACCATCGTACGTAACCTATTGTCATCGGGTGTTCCTTCCTCGTGTATCAGTGATTGTATTTCCGTCATTGACTGTACGGGATTTACCACGACTACCTCCCTGGTGGAACAGGGTCGTGTAACGTCATCGGGTGAACCCCTTTTGATTAGTCTCTCCGTCCCTGATGGAACCTATACCGACAAACAACTCGCCCAAGAGATGACGTTTCACGCCAATCGTACGCCCCCCTTTAATTTGATTACCTATGACGTCTTTCGTGATATCTTTATGAATACGCGGGACATTTCGGTCTTGTTCAATGAACCTGGTGAGTGCTTTTACTCGGGGATTACGAAGAAGAAAATGGGGCATCACACGAAGAATGATATGATGTCGGTCTATTACACCCCACAACACTTGGATTTGTTTCCGGTGATTACGGAGCGCATCGCCTTCAATGCGTATTATTACCCCATTCTGAAGGAGGTCGTGGCGACCCAGCGTGCGCAGCCCTTTTTACAGACCGATGTGATTCCGTACGAGGAGGTGGTTCAGCGGGTGATGGGTGTCTTTGAGGGGTTGGACAGCGAGTTTTATTACCAATTGGCGCAACGAAACCGTGGCGCACTGGATGTCTATCGTCGGCATTTAACCTTTGAATACAGGAATGTGAACCGCTATCTGTGTCATTACAATGAGGAGGAAAAGCAGTGTACCATCGTCCATGACTCTCTCCACCCCTCTCTTCAACGAGATTTGAACGGCCGGTATCATTATTTGATGGAGAAGGAGGTCCAGTTGGCCGACTTGAACATCCATTCCTTTACGACCCTCAAACAACAAATCGGGCGTACGTCGGCCATCGTTAAGCACTTGGAGACGAATTTGAGCACGGTCTTAGGAGGATATCATTTCCTGTCCGACTATCGGTACACGGGAGGAGACGTCCATCGGGGCACGGGTGGAGAATTCACGGCGGCGGAGTTGGATGCGGATGAGGCGTTTACGACGATGTTCCGATATAACAGCTCCATCGGTGGTCTCTATGGAAACTATCAGGGAACGGTGATGACCTTCTCTACGTTTGCGGATTATCATAGTTCTCTGTCGGGATATTACGAGGTGCTTCATAGTACGCAGAATGGGATTTCAACCATTCACGGGAAGGTGTATGACGAATATCATACGTATGTCTCTACCAAGTACAGTGGTGTCCTGCCTGCCTCTGTCATTGAACAACGTTCCTATACGGTTCCCTCAGGCCTGCCGGTCCAATTCGTTTCCCAACGTCCTGCTTATTTCCCTGGAGAGGCGGTCACGGATGCGTTGGCACAGGACTATTCCGCCGCCACTTGTAAGCAGATTTGTTGTAGCACGATTCGCAATTTGATTGGCTCATGGTATTCCTGCCTGCCGACCAATTTTGTGATTCAGACGTTACAATACCGTCTTGGATTGGTGAATATCATCCCCAATCAATTCAATCTGTTAAGCACCGTGGCGAATATTACCTCCACGGGCAATTTGAACCTCTTTATGCAAATCAACGAGGAACAGGGATTTAATAACATGGACATTGCCATGTCGGAGAATTATATGGTGTCCAATGAAACCACGGGTCAAGTGAAGTTGATGTGTGCGAAGATTCTCATGGGTGCGGTGGGTGATTCGGGTATCTCTCAGACCGTCATTCAGAACCCGTCGTTGTTTGAGAATACGTTGGGACGCCTGGACAAACTGGACATCAAGATTTACTACGATGACCCCGACATTACGCCTGCCTGGCTCTATCAGCCCTATTATTTGGATGTGATGGAATGGAATGCGACGTTTCAGGTGGATGAGGAGATTGGGTTTGCCAATCGTGCGACGGGATGGGGCTACAAACCGACCGTTCCTGTTCCGAAGTCAGCGGATGCGACTCCCTACCTCTTCTTCACGGACAAGAATAACCCCAACAATTCGTAACCCCTCCCTCGTTAGGCTATTGTTTGCTTTAAGGGGGCACTTAAAGTATGCGAGGAGAGCAAGGAGGTCCTAAAAACAGGCAGGAGGCAGGAGGAGCTCGTCGAGAGAGGGGGTACAGGGGGCCCAAAAAAACGAGTTCCTTAGTAATGAGTCACGTACAACCTCCTTCTCCTTATGTGGGCTCCTATCCGGTAGAGAGTGTGGCCTCCCATGAAAAAGAGGTCTTTACGCCGGTCTGTCTTCGAACCCATTGGGATCCCACGCAGATGATTCAGCGTATCCTGCCTCAACAGCACGTCGCACTCCCTCAGGATTTCCGTCCTTGGACACGGGTCTGTAAAGAGTATGTCACAAGCGCACCCGCCGAAATGGCTCCTCTTCCTCCAAACGATATGGTATTTCCCATGGGAGGTCAGTTTTATCCACCCGGACGTTATTCCTCCCGAATTGATGCCGAGTCGGAACTTCGTACGTTATCGTATCCCTTAGACAAATGGTGTGCGACCACGCAGTATGTTCCTCGGGAGGATAGCACGATGTATGTGGCAGGCTCCACCGTCCCCGACCGTCCTTCGCTTCCCAGTCCCTTTGTCTCCGAGCTGTCCATGCCACAGGCCCTTCTTCGTACGGACGGAACCACCTGCCGTTCCGAGAATGACAGCCTGTATTTTGAGCGAAGCAGTCGTCTGTTTAACAATCCCACGAAGCAGGACCGTTATGGTGCCGACAAGTATTATGCTTCACCGGATCGGGATCACGAGAAGGGATATCCAATGCCACACGGTGGCGTTCCGATGCCAAAACCGACGGCGCAGGCAGGCCGTTCCCGCTGGGTCATTCCCCAACCAGGAGGTTCGGTTCCTCGTGAGCAGCGGATGGGGCAAGCGAAGCAGCCAGTGGGGCAGCTGGCACAAGCGAAGCAGCTGGGGCAGAGGCAGGCGCATACTTCTGTTGTAGGTGTTGCCACAACCGGCTTAGCCGCTCCCGTGTGGTAGAGGAGATTTCAAACTCGGTCAACGTTCCCGTGGCGAGATTCCACCATACGATTCCTTTTAGGACTCGGTCATACGTTTCTTCATAAGCATACAGCTTTAGTAAAAGCAGTATCTTCTGTTCCATCGGAAGCATCGGTTGGGGGTCATACCCAATGAGATAGACCCATGAATGGGTCAAGAGGTCAAAGCGGATGGGTTGAAGGTCCTCCACCTCAAAGACAAAATGAAAGACCGGATTCTCCTGCCGAGCCAACCAATCAGGAAGAATCCCCTCCAGTTGCTCGATGCGTTCTCGGTGTTCCCTGCCTTCCAGGAGAGTAGAAAGGACACGGCGCTGATACAAGGGGACATTACGTCCCTCCGCCACGAAGGACAAGGCGGCAATACACCAACAATCGGCGAGGATTTCACTGGACTTCTTCGTTCCATCCATCACCCGCTTCCAACTCTGGAGGATTTCGGGACGTACGTCCGTAGGAACCGAGTGATGGACAAGACCGAAGGAGAAATCATGGAGGTCAAACCCCATATGACGGAGCGGACGAAGTTGTCCTCGTAGTTTGGAAAGGATGATGAGGGCATGACACTTCTCCTGCGCCGTCCAGGTCAGGTGTCGGAGTTTGGTCGCCAGATAGGCCTCGACTTGGGCATATTCCACAGGAGGCATCTCGGGCGTATAGTGTAAGAAATGATGGGCGAGTTGCTCCAATTCGGCCTCATACATCTGCCAGAACTCCATGTCCTCCCGATAAATCCGGAGCGTGAGGAGGGTCTCATTCACGGTAGGAGTATGGAGTTCCGCCAGCTGATTCCGATGACGTGCGGACTCCCGAAGCACACAGAATCGGAGGAGATGGAACCACATTTCTTTCACGTCGTGTTCTCGGACCCACTCGGGGACGGAGAGGGTGTATCCAAAGGGATAGAGGGCTTCACTGCGCGTCATGGGAACATCGGGGAGCATTCCTTGTTCTCGTCCCTCTGCCCAGTCCTTCCCATCCAGGCCACGAATCTGGTCCTCCAAGGAGAGAAGGGGTCGTCCTGCTTCCGACGTACTCAGTTTGAACGACGAGACATTGTGATAACGGAGAAAGGGACGGGGGATTTCTCGGACAAAGCGGGAGAGAGACTGCTCCTTTCGAGAATACGTCATAAATAGCGCCTTCTTCGCACGGGTAATCCCCACGTAAAACAGACGACGTTCGCAAATCACCTCCTCTTCTTGCTTTCTCGCAGGAAAGACGTCGTCGTGGAGATTCATAAAGAACACAATGTCCCATTCCAGGCCTTTGGACCCGTGGATGGTGGCGAGACTGACGTGGCGTGGACCCGTGGGCTTGGGGGTTTCGGGGTCCGTAAAGAGGGTGTAGGAAATCCCTTTGACATGGAGGCGCTCTTCCAGACGATAGAGGTCGGAATTGTAACGGGACAGGACAGCATAGGTAAAACGGCGTTGGTACTGACGAATGAGTTTCTCCAGGGAATGGACAATCCAGTCGTATTCGTCGGACGCACGGAAAAAGAAATGGACTTCGGGGAGTTTTCCGCCCAAGGTGTGCGCCACCATTCGTTCTTTGAACGGCAGGGTGGGGATGAACCGCATCACGGAATTGGCAATGGTGACAATGGCTTCTGTGGAGCGATAGTTGCGACAGAGTTGATAGTCTTTGACTCGTTGGATGCGCTCATGAAATCGCAGAATGAAATCCACGGAGGACCCCCGCCACGTATAAATATTTTGTGCGTCATCCCCCACGATGGTCATCGTCGCCCGAGGATGATACAATTGTCGCAGGATATCCCATTGAACCTCATTAATGTCTTGGAATTCGTCCACAATGAGCGTCCGTAATTGACGCGCCCATCGTTGGGCGGGTTCGGTGGCGAGCCATTTGGAGAGACGATAAGGGAGTTCATCCATGAAGGGTTGGTCACGTAGCAGATGGGGGGCGTGTTCTCTCAGGAGTTGGTGGGAAAGCGAGTGGAAGGTGCCGGCATACATCGGAATCGGTCCGAGGAGGCGATGGACACGGTGAATCATTTCCTGGGCGGCGGCGCGACTGAAGGTGACGAGGAGGATGCGTCGGGGGTCCAGTTGATATTCCTCCACGAGGTACGCAATGCGTGCGGTGATGGTGGTGGTCTTTCCTGAACCGGCAGAGGCAAGGATGCGTTGATTTTCATAGATGGGACTGGTCACCACGGCATGTTGTTCCTCATTCAGGGTCGTTGTCCCCTTTGAAAACTCAAGGGTGTATTCCATTTGCGGTGGCAGGTGGTGGCAGGCAGGTGGTTTCCTAGGAAACGGGTGTGGTGCTTAAAGCCGTGTGGATTGCGTTTTGATTCAAAGGAGCGAACGTGACCTAGTAGGAGATGGATTGTACCCCGCTTGTCTCGTGGATCGAGACCCTTCTGCCTACCTTTTCGGAAGTGGAATCTCTTGCCTTTCAGAATCATTTGTACGGCTGTTTCATTCTGATGGAAGACATTGCGCAAGGCATTCTATCGTATTCCAATGGTACACTCTCAAAAATCAATGGGACCTTCCGATTGGTGGCGGATGAAACCTTTGGAGAATGGGGAATTCGGTATTATGGATTTGTGATGGATGGTCGCACGGCGTGGGTCAACTGTCCGTCGGCCTATCAGGCGGTGTGGATGGACCTCTTTCAGGCCCTTAGCCAGCTGCGTTCGGTGGAGGCAGGAAAGGCAGTGGATGCGATGGAAGATTCGCTCATTACACTGTTACAACGCCATCTGCCTGCCGATGCCTTCTTTTTCATTGCCTTGGAAAACGAGGGAAGCCTGCCTCCTGATGCGGTGGAACGGGTGTTTCGCCTTTTGGCGTCTCCTGCCTCTCCTTCTGTTCCTGCCTCTGTTCCTGCCTCTTTGCCTGCCTCGGTAGAGGTCATTGAGCCTGTCACCCCCCTTGCGCCTGCCTCCCCCTCTTCCGACGGAGACGAAGCACCCTCTTCTGCCCTCTCTCAGGCACAATGTGACCCTCCACGTATCAAACGAAGACTTGCTGTGACTCGTCGGCGCACGGGAAAAGAGTCCATCAAACCCTCCTTGGCAACGACTCGTCGTAGGAAGTAGTCGGTTACTACCGCAACCTTTCAAGTCGGGCGCCTTTGGCCCCCTTGCGAGTTGGACAGAGCCCTTACGAGTCGGTTGGTATCGCACCCTTGCAAGTCGGGCAGAGCCCTTAATGCGTGCGACCCTGCTAAATTACATCGTTCCGTCCTAATAGGATTTATGTATGCTGGAGATTGTACTCGTACTTTCCCTGCTTTTTTTGATTTTCACCTTCTTCTACAAACAGGCGATTCACGAGTTTCGGATTCACCAATGGGACGCCGATGCCTCTCTCCAGGAAACCCTCTATGACCGCTCCAAAGAACGAATCCCTGTGGTTCTACGGAAACTGCCACGAATGGGGGTATGGTCTCAGGAGGATGTTCTTCAACGAGATTGTTATGCCCGCCTGCCTCTCTTTCAAGAATACGGCATCCAGGAATGGCTTCGGCAGGCCACCTCGGACTCCATCTGCCCCTGGCGATATGAGCAGGCCGAAACGTTAGCAAAAGTCTCTACGCTTTCCATTTGGGAGAAGCAATGGCTACGTCCGCTCTTGTTTCCTACGGTCCTGTCGTTTTCCTCACCGCTCTCGCACTGGTCACAGATTCCCCGCTTTCACTGTTGGGCTGGTCGTGTTCCTCTTCGGAAAACGTTTGCGATGTGGACCTGTATCCTGCCCGTGGAGGGCGAGATTGTGGTGACCCTCCTGCCTGAATCCATGGAACTCTTCCTGCCTTCGGGATGGAATCGGACCTTTCCCTCCGAATGGACCAAACGAGATACACCGTTTGTGGCCGATATTAAATACCTCGATGTCGTCGTCCGTCCAGGAACGGGTCTCTTTATGCCCCCGCATTGGTTTGTTTCCTGGGGAGCGAAGGAGGCGGGAAAGGCGCCGATGGTCTGTACGGTATCCTATCACTCCCCTGTGAGTCTTCTTGCCTTTCATCTGTCTGGACATTCACGAGACTAATGGGCAAAGGGACATAAACCATCTGACGCCTTTATCCAGTAAGACATGGAGTCAGATACCGAGTCAACCCCCTCCGACACATCAACCCTCTCCGAGACCTCCGACACCGTGGAGGCAGACCTCTCCGAGGAGTTTGAAGCCATCCATACACAAATGACAGAGCTCATTGCCCTACAAGACCATCTTCTTCAACGTATGTCTCGTTTATTCCATAACGAATGCTCCGAGCTTCACGATATAATTGACCGATGCCATCGTGAGTCTTTAGCGGATGTGATGGAGACGGGAAGGGTAACGTTAGGGGAGAGAATCCTTCGGTCCCTGGAGGGGTAGGCAGGAGAGGGGGACGCTTGTGTCTCCCTCAGGAGAGGGGGTAAAGGGGGACGTTTGTGTCTCCCTCAGGAGAGGGGGTAAAGGGGGACGCTTGTGTCTCCCTCAGGAGAGGGGGTAAAGGGGGACGCTTGTGTCTCCCTAAATGAACCACCCCTCTCAATATTACATTCGCCTGCCTGGAACACCCTGGCGTCCTGCCGAACCACATCATGTGGAGGGACTGGAAACCTATCTCTCTCTCCGACGAGGTACAGAGAAGCAGAAACCCATGCTGATTGGGACACCACGGTTGGATGGAACCCATTTTATGGCTTATTATCGGAAGAAAAATGCCGCCGTCTATGCCTTTCAGGAGGTAGAGACGAACATCGAGATGGACATCATGAAATGTGCTGTTCTGTTACCGTGTACTATCCCATCCGTAATTTTGGAAAAGAAAGAATAGATGACACGACCCGAGGTTCTAGACAACGAGGGGATGGTCTGTTATGTCCGTCTGCCAGGGGAAGAATGGAGACTGGGGGACGAGACGCACCGACGAACCTATGCCCGCTTTCGGCAGTATGCGGTGGATGGAGTCCTGGAGGATATCTTTATCGCAGGAGACACCATGCGGCTGGGAACGCTACGGGCCATTACCAATGAGAGGGCGGAGTTTGTGAGCCGTAATGGATTGTATCATCTCGAGCTGTATTCGTACCGACCGACCTGAAGCCAGGAGACGAGGGAGGACCTAAAGGGCGGGGAGAGAGGGGGAGGGGGACGGAGTCTTGGAAAAATTGAACGCCTTGTTTCGTGGAAGAAGGGGTATCCGTACGCACACGATGGACTCCCTTACTCACGAACAGCGCATTGTCTTTCAGCATCTTCTCCGAGGGAACAATCTCTTTCTTACCGGTGGTGGTGGAGTCGGAAAAAGTTATCTCCTCTCCGTGGTCCACTCCGAACTCCCCGAATGGAAGAAACGCTGGGAAGGAAAACCGATTCGTATCCAAATGTGCGCCATGACGGGTTGTGCGGCCCTTCTGCTTCATTCCACGGCCAAAACGCTCCATTCGTGGTCCGGTATTGGACTCGGAAAGGGCGAGGTGAAAGACCTCCATCTCAAAATCCGCAGAAATCCAAAGGCGTTTCGCCGTTGGCTGACGACGGACTTACTTATCATTGATGAGGTGTCCATGATGACCGCAGAGTTGTTAGACAAGCTCAATGCGTTGGCGAAAAAGATTCGGTCCAACTCACGTCCCTTTGGTGGAATTCAACTCGTGCTCGTCGGTGACTTTTACCAACTTCCTCCGATTCGCCGAGATGGGGTGGGAGCCAATGCGCCACTCTTTGCCTTTGAGGCGGCGTGTTGGAACGAGTTGATTCCGCACGCCCATGAGTTGCTTCAGATTCAGCGTCAGAAAGATGAGGCGTTCCAGACCATCCTCAAAGAAGCGCGTGTGGGGAAGTTGTCCAAAGAGTCGTGTGCCATTCTGGAGTCTCGTCGGAATGTGGAATGGAGACAGAACAAGATTCGGCCCACGCTCCTCTTTCCCCGTCGTGCTGAGGTGGATATGATTAATGAGACGAACTTCCGCGCCCTCACGGGACGCCGTGAGACGTATGCGGCACGCCTTTTGTACGACGGGAAAGTCCCCATGGGGTTTGACGAGAAGAGCGAGGAGTTCCAACGCGCCCTCCATATGATGGATACCGAGTCGGCCTATCTGAAAGAGTTGGCCTTGGCGGAAGAGGCACAGGTGATGCTAATTGCCAATATCAACCCCGATGCGGGTCTCGTGAATGGCTCACGGGGTGTCTTGGTGGGTTTCTGTGCGACGACGGGATTGCCCATCGTGGAATTCATCAATGGCCGAAGAGAAACAGTGGGGCATCATTCGTGGCCGTTGGAAGACTATCCCTTTGCGTGCCGCTCACAAATTCCCCTGCGTCTGGCCTATGCCTACACCATTCATAAGGCACAAGGAGCGTCCCTGGATTCGGCACTGGTGGACATCGGGTCGGGGAACTTTGAGTTCGGCCAGGCGTATGTCGCACTGTCCCGTGTTCGCTCCTTGGATGCACTCTACGTCTATGACTTTGATCCCATCGTCTTTCGTGGGCATTCACGTGTGAAGACCTTCTATGGGTCCATGAAGGTACTGGATGGGTCTCTGGAACTGCTGGAATTCCTGGAGAAACGGATGAGGGTCACCCCTGTTCCGACGGCCTCGGGGGTAGAGGAAGAAAAGGCTATCGTAGAACTGAAGGAGACTATCGCGGAGTCGTCTCCTGACGGGGCCTTGGAGTCGCAACGCTTGGACTCGGCAGAAGCCTTACAGTCGGCCCCTGACAGCACCTTGGAGTCGGCCCCTGACGGGGCCTTGGAACCAGGCACGAATTGGCTATGGGTCTCCCTGCCCGAGAACTGGAAATCGTATTTCGCCCCCTGTGAAGAGACCCTCTCTCGTCTTTCTTCCTGGCTCTCCACCCAGGTCTTTCTCCCTCCCGCCTCGCAGCTGTGGAATGCGTTGGTCCTCACCCCTCCCGAACAAGTTCGTGTGGTCATTGTCGGCCAAGACCCGTATCCTACCCCTGGACATGCCCACGGTCTCGCCTTTTCGGTGACCTCCGAGGTTCGCCCTCTTCCTCCTTCGCTCCTCAACCTCTACAAAGAAATGGCCACGGATTTGGGATGTGAACGCCCTACCCAAGGGGATTTAACCGCTTGGGCAGAGCAAGGTGTTCTGTTATGGAATACGCTTCTGACCGTTGAACCAGGAAAGCCACTCGCTCACGCCAAAAAGGGATGGGAAGACGTATCGGACCAGCTCTTGCGCACGCTCTC